>Ga0179593_1651019_pt1 | contig 11855 bp, 20 predicted proteins | sample CZODoug2_1_08_16_FD_185931 | JGI IMG/M metagenome (GOLD analysis project Ga0179593, IMG submission 185931) | Vadose zone soil fungal communities from Angelo Coast Range Reserve, California, USA - CZODoug2_1_08_16fungal (PacBio error correction) | ecosystem: Environmental > Terrestrial > Soil >... | reverse complement strand
GGTATACGTCCCGACATTTTCTCGCCCCTTTTCCGCGAAGTTGAGCTTTTTTTGTATTTTGAATTTTTGAACCAATGAAAGCCTGTGTTGCCCCCCTCCCCAGTTTTTTTTCCTGTTCTGGTCGCTCGACACCTTGGCCCCTGGGGCGAAATTGTGAGGGAATGTTTCTTCTTAGTATTTTTGGAGGCGTTTTGTTTTTTTGAAAACCTCACCCTCCCACACTTTTTTCTCTCGCCTTCAATTTTTTGCTCGTGGTTCAATCCCTTCCCCGGCCCTCCCCACGACCTTACTGTTGCAACCAGGTTTCCTTTTCTTGCGACAAAAACTCGTCTGCGTTTTTTGTTGTGGATTTCCAGGCCCCCCCAACCCCCAGTTTCTTTTGGTTTGCTTTGTTCTTTTGAGAATGTCATTCCGTCCTCCTTGTTTTTTTCCTTTTTGGTTTCCCCTCCCTTTGCTTGAACGTCTGCTCCCGGTCACCAGCTCAATCTTCAAAATCATTTTTTTTTTTTCTGGCAGCTATGCTGGTTTTTTTTCATGCACGGATGCCGGCGGCCCCCCGCGAGTCGTGGCGTCTTTTTTTATTCCCTGCATGCTGGATCTTTGGCTCGGATTATTTACTTTGTGTTGACCACTGTGATTTTCTTTGCGGTTTGCGTTCCAGTGCTCTTTCTCGTGCCCTCTTGATCACTCTTTTTTTTTTTTTTTTTTTTTTGGATCCCAGACTTGAGTGTGGTTTTTCCCATCTTCTTCAACTTCGGCGACCGTTATGCCTGTTACTGGCCTCACCCCGCTCGTTCGAACGCCCTTTTCTTTTTACTGCATAGTCCCTCTAACCCTTTACAGGCTTAGTTTTTTTTCAACTGGGAATTGGCCCTGTCGGCTTCGCGGCCGCCCTCTGCTCAGCCTTTCCCGTTCTTTTTTCCCGATTCATTCCGCAGGGTCTCTCCTCTTTGTGGCTCCCATAATTTTTTTTTTCTGAACCGCAACCTGACTCAGTTTTTTTTTTCGTTTTTTTCTGGGCGCGGACCGGGTTTCTTTCAAGAAACCATATCCGCCTCTCGTTTTCTCTCCCCCTTTCAACGAGCCAGATCAACGATTGGGCCTGATAATTGCGGGTTTGTTTGAGTTTCTTCTGGTTTTCTCGTTGGCATCTTGGTTCCCTCCTGTCATTTTGATCTTGAATTCCCCCTTTTTTGCTTTTACCTTCCCTTGTGCCCTCTATCGGCGGGCTTTCGTGGTTTTTCTCACAGCTTGGCCTCTTCTTTTTTCTTTCGTGCTCACCGGAACTAATTGTTCTTTTTTTTCCCCCAACCGTCTCTTGCTTTACCCCAGATTTTTCCCTTCGGAATTCTGCCACTCATTTCCTCCTTTTTTTTTTCTTTTTTTTTTTTTGAGTCGACTCCCTTTCCTACTGAGACGGCTTTTTTCTCCCCCCCGTTCCGCTGAGTCCGCAATGCGGTTTCTTTTTTTCCCTCTTGGTTCCCCCCCCTTTCTGAACCTTTTTTTTTTTAGTGCCCCACTCTTTCACGCTCTGCAACTTTGGTTCAGCCGCCTCTAGCGGGGTGATCGTCCCCCCCGTTTCCCCGTTGTGCGATTGAAAAACTGACCGGTGTTTGAATTTTTCCCGACCTGCTGACCCGGCTGCTTTTTTTTCAACAGCTCTCCATTCCGCAGACCCCTTGCATTTCTTTTTTCCCCTTCCCATCGGTTCTCCTTGCTTTTTTTTTTTTTTTTCATGCCACGCCGGACCCGACGACCTCCGATTTTTTTTTTCATTGGGTTCGCTTTTAGCGTTTTCCTGCGCCTTTTTGACCTTTCCAAACGTTGTTGGACCCCTTCCCTTGTCTCACAGTCCCCTGGGTTTTCTTTTTATGGTCACATGCGCAATCTTGACCTCGGCTCTTTTTCCCTTTTCGGCTCGGGGGAAACCCCTCACGGCACCAAACCAATTTTTTTTCTTTCTGAGGGGGATTCCAGCTTCCCCCTCAAGGGCCAGTTTTAGTCCTTGAAGTTTGTGTCTCATGAATGAATGTCCACCCTTTAACCAGATGGGAGTGGCCACGGAGCAGTTTTTCTTCATGTCCCCCCGCACCCCCCAGCTGACCAGAGGTTGCCATCATCTTTCGCCACCCTTGTTGACCAATTTACGTCTATACGCGCTCTTGGTGACAAAGTTTGGTGGATTAGTTTTTTTTTTTTCTATCCCCGCCCCTTTGCACCTTCCCCTTTCGTCCTCCCGACCGACCATCGCCTTATTTCTCCCCGATACCTGCGCCAGTACCGACCACCTTTTCCTTGTGGCCCGCGCCGTTTTTATTTCGTGAATGACCCCCCCGTCTTGGACCTTCCCCTTTCTGAGTTTTCCTTTGCTTTGAAAGTTTTTCCTTTGGTTCGCGTCGTCGACCGGCGGCAGTGTTTTTCCCCCGAGCGGCTTCTTTACCCGTCTATGCTCTCTCCTTTTTTTTTTTGAGCCTCTTTTTTACCCCCCCCCGCTTTAGAGTTTGTCGCGCGGTTCCCCCCCGGCCAAACAAGGGGTTGTGTACCGGGCATTGCCGTTTTTCATGCTTCCCCTTTCTGCGTCCCCGTCCTTTGTTTTCCAGTCCCCACGTTGGCTCTCCTGGACAGTTCCCCGTCATCCACTGTTAGCATTTCTTTGTGCCAAGAGGTTGTCGCGGGGGTTTTTTTCCCCCAATCCCCCCCTGCTTTTGTTTGCACTCCCAGTTTCCACCGGTCCTCCCCCGCAGGGCTCCGCGGATTCCCACTCCTTTGTTCCCTTTTTTTTTATCTTAGTCGTCATCACAAGGCCTTCTGCGTCCAATTTTATTTGACTGGGGTTCTGGTTTTTTTTTTTATTAGCCACGCCCCTTCGGTCAGTCTCCCTTGTTTTTTTCCCCCCACGTCGATCAACCCGGGACCTTTCTCTGTTTTTTTTGTTACATGCACGTTCCCCGTTATCCCTTCTTCTCGACTCTGCCCCCCCAGGGCTCCGGTTAATTTGTTTTTAGGTTTTTTTTCCGTGCCCCTTTTTCCCTTCAATTGGCGCACGTAGGTTGTTCAGTCTCACCAGCTCTCTTTTCTCCTTGGAAGACGGTATTTTTTTAAAAACTTGTCCCAGGAACCCCCCCCCAACCCCCCCCACCCCACGGGTCCTTGCATGTTTCCCTTTTTCAGTCCCGATGCCCTTGTGCACAATACAACGGCCTCCCTCCTGCCCAGGACAGTCCCCCGGAGTTATTTGAATCGTTTTTTTGTGCTGTCCACCTCGCTGCGGCCCGGGCAACCTAGGTCTTGTTTTCTTTCCTACGTTTGTTTTGCTTTTTTTTTTGTCCCGGGGGTCTTTTTTTTGGGCGGGCGTTCCGATTCTTTTTTTCCCCACCAGACCGCCCGTGCCCCACCGATTTTGAACGCGATTGTCTTTCCTTGACCGCCTGGACACATATCTTCTTCCCACCGTCTGGGATCCCCCCCTCCTTCCCTTTGTTTTTTTTTTTTTCCCGCGATGGCGTGTCTTCCCCGCCGTTTGCGACCGTTGTTTGAAGTGGTTTTTTCGGCTATTTCCCCCTTCGACCCTTTTTGCACGATACCCTTCTTTTCCGCTTCTAGCTTTGCCAACTTACCCTTCCCCCTTTTGCTTTTTTTGTCATTGACGGGCTACTCTGCCTTGGTTCCCCCACCCCCCCTTCCTGCTTGACCCGGTTGGGTGGGGGTCCCCGGTTTTTCCCTCTCGTCCACCCCCCCTTTTTTTTAGGGCGTTTTCTCCTTTTTTCTTCCTTCATTTTTCAAACACAAAAACCAGCCTTTTGAGAAGGCGGTCTTTTTCCGACTTTAAATTCAAGATTCATTCCCCTTCTCTTTGCTTCTTTTCGGTTTCTTTGCGTCCCTCCAGGACTTTCACCCCCCCTCCCTTAAAATCCTTCCAAATCGCCGGGCTTCTTGCCGATTTTTCATTCCCTTTTCTCTTTTATCGTTCCCCGTTTCTTTTTTTTATGGCGGGAATCTGGTGGTCCTTCCTCTTTCTTTTTCTCCGGAGGATGATTGACCGGATGATTGATTTTGTTTTTGATACAGTCGGCCCGCCTGTCCCCTCCCTCTTCATCACTTGTTGGGGTGTTTTCTTTTTTTCCCGATTTTTCTGTTCACATAGCTGGTGCTTGCTCGTGCGCCCGGGATGCGAAACACCCTGTGCTACCCGCCCTTGCTGTTGTTGCAATTTCCTCTTTCACGCATTCCCTTTGGGTTTGACGACCTTGCGATGATTCAAACTTCCTTTTCTCTTTTTCTCGCGGCCGCCCCTCTACAGATGAGTTGGGTTTACCTTCCCCGTCTTTTTCATAGACTTACCCGCAGTCCATTTACTGTCTCTTCCCTTTTTTTTCCTTCTCCCGAACCGCACTTTTTTGGAAGCGTTTGTTTTTGTTTTTTCTCCAGCTTTTTCGGTCGGAACATCCCCCCCTCTCCAACTACCCAGTTCCTGATCCGGGCTTCTCCCTTTTTCACATGTAAACGTCGCGCGGTTTTTTCCTACCTTGACCCTGTCCCCCGTGATTTTCGGCTGCTGATCTTGTTTTTACCTTCTCCTTGGTCCCTTCTAAAATAGACCGTTAAGCCTTTTTTGTGCAACTTCTTCTACCCCCTTTCCCGACGGCTTTTGCAGGTCTTGGCCCTTCCGGCCCGCTATCCGTTTTTTTTTTTTCCGTTTTGGCTGGCGACACCCAAGTCTTCCTCTTCCTGACTCCCTTTATTTTTCTTCTGAAATCAATTTTTTTTCTTTTTGGCGCGACATTTTACTCCGGTGGCTTGGTCCCCTTTCCGTTACCTTCCATTTACTAATCTTCCTTCTTTTCCTAATACTACTGTTTTTTTTTGTTTTTCCTTCCGTTGACCAATGTGAAATATTACCTTTCCGTTTTCCCTTTTTGGTTTACCTCTGTGAACTCTGACCCCCGGTTTCGCTTTCCCTTCTGTAAATTTTCGAGTTATTAGGTCAGGTCGTTGTCCCAAAGAGTCCACCCAGGCGCGTGACCGGCTGGTCGCAACCCGTTCAATCTCACGTTCTTTTTCCCAGCCACTTTCGTTGCAAGTTTTTCTTAGCTGCCGGATTCCCCTTTTTTTTTTCCGCCTGCCGGCCACGCCGTCCCTTTTTGTCCAATTCCTTTCTGGAAAAAACAAAACTGTGTTTTATTTTCTTCCCTATTACCCCCGCCGGATTTTTACTCTCAACCTCCTAGCACTCCACGACAAACCCCCCACTCATTCTAACGGAACATTGAGTCCTTTTTGATCTACTTCCTTGAGACTTTCTCCCCAAGCTTCTTTGTCAGAGGCTGATTGAAAATTCTTTTGTTGTTTTAAAAGACCCTGGTCGCTCCCCCGGCGCTTTTTCACCTGGCACTTCCCCTTGATCACTCCATTTTTTCGAGGGTCGCATCCCTCGCCAGGTTATTTTTTGTCGAGTCTTATTTTCCACACTCCCTGTCAACCAACAAATTTCCTTCTTTTCTTTTTGTGTTTTCTGGTCTTTTCTTTTTGTCTCTGGACCATGAAAGTTGTCGCCGGGAGCAACCCTTTTGTCGTCATGTTTTTTGTTCCTCGGGACCTATGTCTTCCCCTTTTTGTCGCACCAAGGGAGGGTGGCCAGTTTTTTTTCTGGCATGTTTTTCTCTCCCATTTTCCAATTTCCCGCCGCGATGTCCCACTTTTCCTTCCACCGGTGGTTTTGTCCCCCCCCCTTTTCTTCCAGTCTATCCGTGCCTCCGAGGTGCCCACCCCTTTTTTGGTCCGCTTAGATCTCTCCCCGACACCCTTCCCTGGTGCTCCCCCCCTTTCTTTATCGACGCCCCTTGTGGTCAGGGTCTGGGGCCATCCCCCTTTTTCCTCGTGACCCTTGACAGGGGCCAAGTTTTTGGGGTCCACTCTCCGTGCATGACACTCTCCGGCCAAGAACTTTTCCAATTCCTTTTTCAATTGGGTTGACCAGCTTCTTGTGACCCTCACGTTGCTGGCGCCACCCCACCCTTCCCGTGCATCTCTTGAAATGACTCTCCCAATAGTCCATCCCTTTTTTTGAGTCCGATTTCCCTTGCCCCCCCTCTTCGCCGTGTCGCGTGATGTTGAATAAAAAACCTTCCCATTTTGTCTTGGTCGGGGGCCCTTTTTTTTATCTTTTTTGGTTTATTCTAGTCGGGGGCCCCCTTCGAGACCCCTTTGGTAGTTCCCCACCCCTTCTGCCGCTCCCCCTAATCTTTTCTTTTTTTTCCCGCAGTGCAAAGTTCTGGTTTTTTTCACCCTCCCCCAGTTTTCGTTGGCGCAACCCCCTTTCCTTTTCCTTCAAGGAAACTCTCGCCTTCTGCCGATTCCCTGTGGGAAGAGCTCAGTTCGGTGTATTACCCCCCAGGCTTTTTTCCCCTCGTCAATGCCTCCTTTTGTTTATCCGCACGCGTTCACTTTTTGTCTTTTTCCCCCCGAATAGTCCGTGAGTCCAACTCGTCCCCTGCAACTCTTTTTTTTTACGGACTTTAGGTTTCCCCCATGGCTCATGTTCCGACTTTTCTTTTTTTTCGTGGGGCAAGTGTTATCTCCGTTGGAAGTTTTTATGGTTTTTTGTTTGAGCTTCAGCGTTTTCTTACGGTGCTCACATCCGGTCTTCAGTTTTGGCCCTTCGGGGTTTTCTGGGGATCCGATCTTCTCATTTCCTCTCTGTTTTTTTTGAGTTTTTGATCTTTTTTTTGTTGAAAGCAACCGTCACTTTTGGCGCAACCCCTTTCCCCATGTCTATGGCCCGCCGTTCAGTCCCACGTCCTGCCTGTTCCAATAAAACCCCCTTCTCGCTCTTCTTCCCCCTGCTCCCCCCCCAGTCAGTCTTTTTTTTTTCCTTTTAGTTGAACGGAAAGGTAAACCTCCCGTCCCGACCGCCCGGTTCCCCCACTCTGCGTTGGTTGTTTCTGCGGAGCCTTGAAGATTCTGGTTTTTTTGCCGTTTCTTCTCTTCGCGGCGGCGTTCGTCTTTTTCCTGTCGTTATTGACGCGTTTTGGATCCCTTCTTGTAGCCGGACTGCATGGGTTTTCCTTCCCCCCTTCCATGCCCGCGTCAGTTCTCCCTTTATGGTGGCTCTTTGTTCTTTCATTTTGACCTTTAAAGCCTTTTCTTCCCTTGGATTGTGGAATGCTAGCACCTTCCAACTGCTTGAAAGGGAAGAAGTGACGATATTATTTTTTTTGGTGGAACTCCCCCTCACCACTTTCGCGGCCTGTAATTTGCCTTTAAAGCCCTTGCCTTTCCTTTTTTACCCAGGGCATCCCTCGGGTACCCCGCCCCGCTTTGTGTGCAACTTTTTTTCTGCGACCAACATCGTTTCTCTGGAGAAGGATCACACCACCCAAGAGATTTTCGTTTTCTGGACGGGATCAAGTGCTTTATTGCCGCTCTTTTTTGCCCTTGTTTGCCTTTTCCCGACGACGGGCCCACCACGTCCCCCTTAGCTTCAACTCCCCTTTTTTTTCAACCTTCGCCCAGACCTTCCGTTTTGATGGGGTTTTAATGCCCGGTTCCGTCTTTTCCCTCGATGATGCGTCTTTTTTTTTCCTCTGTCCCCCTTTCACTCTTTAGGCTCGCCGGACCGGTGTTTGCTGGGTCTTCTTTTTCTTGGAGGGAATAGGCCTCTTTTCCTAGGGCCCGATGCCCCCCTCTCCTTTTTTATTAGCGGGGTGGTCCCCCCACTTTTTTAGTCTTTTGCCTGTCACTCCGGTTAGGGCGCCCGTCTTTTTTGTGGAGAAAACAGTCTTTGTCGAACCCCTTCCTTTTTAACGGCCAATACGTCTATTTTTTTTCCCTTTCTTTCTGACTCCCCTCTGGGTTGCGCTGCTTTGGTACTTGTTTTTCGGGATTCGAGGCCCCCTTTGTCTGTGAGTTTGGTGACTTGTCCGCCTTCCCGCAGGGATCTTAGTTCCATTTTCCTTTACCTTCCCTTTTTTTTTTTTTTTTTTTTTTTTTTTTAACGAAACCGCATTGATCATTTTTTCCCGCGTTTTTTTTCTTCCCTCTTTTTTTGTTTCCACCTTGTTTGGCTGAACCACCCCTCCCATAGGCTAGTAAAGCGCTCCCCCAGGCAGTTCGTTGTCCTTGCGCCATTGACCTTCTTTTTGCCGCCTCCATTCCCCCCCCCCTGTGATAATCGTTTTTTGTCTGATAGTTTGTACGATGTATTTTATTAGTGGTGCCTTGCAAACCCCTCTTCCGTCAGTGTTTTTCCCCTCTCGCCTTGTCTGGCGTTGACAGCCGGCGTTTCACCCCTCATGACGGCTCTCGGGGCACGCCGTGGCGTTGCCCTACCTGGTTTAATAGTTCCTATACCTTGGCGGTCACACCTGACCGTCCTGCTAGTCAATTCCTGCCACCTCGACTGTTTTCTCCCTCCTGGACAGCTTGGTCCATCAGTTAGGAACCTTACTCTTTCTTTTTTTCCTTCAATCAGGTGTTTTTGTTGTTCTCGTATCTTTGACATCACTGTTTTCAGATGGCCTTCTGTCCACTCCCCAATCCCCGTTTTTGTCCGAGAAACTTCTTGTGCATTAGGTCGGCCAGTCTTTTGGACCGCGTTCCCTTTCAGACCCCTTCCCCCACGCTTTGTCCCTCCAACTCCCCACTTCCTCTTCTCAGCGGCCTTATCCCCCGAGTCCTCCGTCATTTTTCAATTCCCGTCTTCTTGGAAAAAAACTTATCGTCCTATTTTGGCCCGAGGCTTTTCCCAGTAACCCCCAACGATTTCATCCCCCCCCCCTCCCCCTGCTTAAACGGCCATTCCTGGTTTCCCTTTTCGGTATCTTTTTTCACTGGTGCCGGTTTTTTCTCACGATGATTTTTTTGCTTAGCGCTTTTTCTTCTTTCTTTTTTCCCCACAAAACCGGCCCTCCCCTAGTAAGGTTCTTTTGTTCCTTTCCCTTTTTTCATGCGCCCCCTAGGCTCTGCGGGGTTTCAATTTTTTTTGGGATCCCCCAAGACTTGCCCCCCCCCCCGGCTGTCCTCCCCTCCGGGCCTTGACTCGTTTCCCGAAGCTATGGTGTTGAATGCATTTCACCCGTTCCTGAATTGGCTTATGCCATTGCCCGAGTGACTGTTTTTCGTTCGTGAAACCCATGCTCCTTATCTTTCTCGCCACTCATCCCCCCCTGCTTCCTCGCGGAGTTTGCATTCCCCCCAACTCCGTGCCCACCACCGAAGTTCTATCCTCTGAGGTGATCCAAAGGCGCGCGGCTTCGTCAATTCTCTGTCTCTCCCGAACACCGTATTTTCTTTTTCCCCATACCCTTTTTTCCTTGTCTATCACCTCAGCTGAGGACATACCCCTGTCCCCTCTTGCATCGTTTGTCCTGACAATTCGATGCAGGCCTAAGTGGCATTCCCACTTTTTCCCTTCGTCTTGACCCTTCATTTCCTGCGAAGTTTGAAGGTTTCCATTTCCAACTGATTTTCTTTTTCCCCCTTTTCATGAGTTCGTCGCACACCTGTTTTCCCCAGAGAATGAATATACTTCATTTCTTTTTCCCTCTCTATATTTGTTTGTTTGAGCTTTCATCTACTCTTTCCCCCCCCACGTTTCCCTCCGGTTTTTCTCCTATGGTGGTCAACCCTGTGCCCCCCTGGTTTTTTCCCGTTTTTCTGATTCCTGTCTAGGTTCCGGCCAATTCGCGTCCAGCCCCGCCTCGTGGGGTTCTGTCTTTTAACCGCATTTCTGCTACAACTTTCCGATTCTCTTCCAGTTAGAAGTTTCCCCGTATTGTTGCTCTCTTCTTCACCCATCCAGTTTTTCTCCCCCTTCTTTTCTAAAAACAGGCTCTCATCTCCTTTTCCCCGGCATCCTCGTTGGCAGAAAGCGTTCTTGTCCTTCTGTCCACCACTTTCCCCACCCCTGTCGCTCTCTGTCGGAGGTATTGGTGACTCCTTCTCGCCCCGCATCGCGCGCTTTCCACTTTTCTTTTGCAGTCCCCCGGATTACAACTTACCTAACCGACTCGGTTTAATTCCTTTTGCCTGTCGATGGCCGTTTTCTAGCTTTCTCTTCGGGGGGAGTTTCGTTTTCTCCCTCTTTGGGTGGGCCTCTTTTGCGGTGTGGCTCCTTTTCTGGAACATCGAACAGCAGTTTTGATCCCCTTCCTTGTTTTTAACATCTCTTTTTTACGCATCCCCTTTTTTTTGTTGAGATCCTCATGTGTTGTTTTCCATTTTGTTTTCCAATGAACGGGGGCGCCACTCTTTTCTCTCTTCCACTCTGACTGCGCAACCACCCAAAGCCCGCAAAGGCTGCCTGCCCGTCAAACCTTCCCTCCGGCGAACGCTCTTGAACTGTTCATTCCCCCTTCCCCCCCCCTTCCGCCGCCTTCCCCGGACACCGAGTTTTTTTGTCCTTTTGCTCGTGAGACTGACTTCTTTTATGTTTTTGCGGTTTTTTTTCCTCTTGTTTTGGTTTTGCGAGAACCGTACCGTCTCCACAGATTGTCCTCGCAGTTACGGACGACCTTTCTTTCTCCCAGGGATGGTATCCGTTTCAGTGTGCGTCTTTTTGACCTCTTCAGTGTCCACTGTAAAGCTTCGCTCTTGGGAATTTTTGTTGCCCGTTGGCTGTCCCACTGTCGTACCCCTTTCCTGTCCTTTCCCGCCGTATTGTAGGCGGGTCACGCGTTTGAACCATCCTCCCACAAGTCCCCTTTTTTTCATTGTCGTTTTGGCTATGAATGAGTTCAGTTTTTCCAACGACCTCTTGGTGGTGCTTTTCCTACACGCGAACGCTTTGTCCCTTTTTCTGATCCCTTTTTCAACCCCCTGAAGGAGGGATCTGGTCTTCTCTTCCGCCAAGTTGTGTCATGCACCGTTTGCAGGTTGGCTTTGACGTCCCCCCCGAATGACCCCCTGGTCCATCCTTCCCTTCTTCACCTTATCCTTTTGCCTTCTGGACGGATGGTGTGGGTTATGTCACGGATCTATCCTTCCCGATGTAGACGACGTTTTTTTTTTTTTTGTGGTTTTTTTTTTTTGGTTTGCTGAGGGTCATCCGTGGACTGCCTGATTGGCTAGTCTTCCGCCGCATTTGTTGCAAGGATTGGGGCGGTGGGCTTTTTCTTCCTTTCTTTGCAACTTGATCACCTCTGAGGGATCATTCTTTTTTTCACTTTTTGTCGCTCTGTTGCCCCCCTTTTTCGTGCTGGTTGTCGCTTGTATCGATCAACATTTGCGTTGCTCCCTTGTTTTTCACTCCCTCTCTTCCCCTGGGAAATGCATCTCCTTTCCCTCATGGACTCAGAGTGTGGCCCTTTGAACTTACTTTGTCGATTCTTTGCTTGAGCGGCCGCGACCCCGATATTTTCGTTGGGGACCTGTTCTTGTCTGATACCGAGGGGGCGAGCTCTTGCGGGAATTGCTTCCTTTTTTGCCACTTTGACCCCTCGTCTTTGCCGTGTGTTGACGTTTCCTTGTGCCGGACCGGGAGCTGACCAAGTCCCCCACCCTTGCATGCCCTCTTTTTTTCCAAAGGAGTCGTTTTTCTCGCGTCTTTTCCTTTCTAGCGGCAGCCTCCTTCCCTTGATTGCCCCCGTGATGTACCTGGTCCGGTTTTCCTTTTGTGCTTTGTTTCGTTTTTTGTATTTCTTTTTCGGTCCCCCCTTGCACTGCCTTTCCTTCAATGACGTTCTTCTGTAGACCTGCTTACCCATCTATTGCGGCTTCTAGCCGTGTCTTTTTTTCGACGTGAAGATTTTCGACGCCCCCTTCCTGTTCCCCCCGCCGAAATTTTTTCCCCCGACAGCGCCTCGGTAGTTCCTGTTTCCGTGGTTTCCAAGTGCGGACCACCTTGATTTTTTTCCCCT
>Ga0179593_1612431_pt1 | contig 11855 bp, 8 predicted proteins | sample CZODoug2_1_08_16_FD_185931 | JGI IMG/M metagenome (GOLD analysis project Ga0179593, IMG submission 185931) | Vadose zone soil fungal communities from Angelo Coast Range Reserve, California, USA - CZODoug2_1_08_16fungal (PacBio error correction) | ecosystem: Environmental > Terrestrial > Soil >... | reverse complement strand
GCCAGTGCTCTCGTCGTCTTTCCCTCTTTTCCTGAGAAAGGAAGCGTCTTTCCTCTTTTCCGGGCTAATTCTAACAGGGGGATGGAAGGAGGGTTCACTTTTTTCTCCGTCCTGTAGCGGAAAGAGATTTACTCCTGCACTCCTGCCTGTATTCGTTCGCAGGTGGAGCGCGGACATCCTTTCCTGGAGTCGGTAAAGCTAGAGGAGGAGGCTTTCTTCCCCCTTATGCCTGAAGCAGGTTTCCAAACCTTTTTTCCCCCCGAAGAAGAAGCACGATAAGAGTTCATGCTTCCTTTTTCCTGAGGAAAGAGAAGGTACCCTTTTTTCCCCCCCTCACAGGTGGAGACCGTAAGTCCATGCCCTCCTCTGCCAAAGACTTAAAAACAGTGCCAACGATAGATAGACAGAGCCCGTCTCTCCCCTACTTAGATCGGACTCGCCGCTGGTCACTCTTCCTTTTTTTTTTTTTTTTTCCCCCAGGTGGGATAGTTAATGGTAACCTCTTTCTGGGACCCGTGTAGAAGTATTCTGGTTGTTCCCCCCTTCTTGGTACGAAGATCTCCTGTAGTCCCCCTTTCTCTTTGGAGTTCGTCAGATCCTTTTCCTAACTGGTTAATTGGGAAGAATCATCGTATTCTTTTTTAGGCCGGTGCATAACCAAAGACCGATTTTCGGTGCGTTTTTTTTCCATTAGAGAGGCCCCCCCCTTTTCATGAGCAGCCCGGACATAAAATAGAAGCCCTCTCCCCTCTGCACAGAGCGCTATCCTTCAGCGAGGAGGAAAACACTTTCTTGGTGACCTAGAGCTAGATAAAAGTCCCTCCCCCCCTCTCAGTGCATCTCTAGGAGGGTTCTTTTCCCTTCCTGTGGGTGAGATAAAGGATGAAGAGATTTTTTAAGGCGAGAGAGAGCGCCCCCCTCCCCCTCTACTTTCACCGAGAAGATTCACTTTTGACCCCCCCCTTCCTCTCGCCCTCACAGCACCGACCGCGTGGGTCCCCAAGTTACGTAAAGATGGCTTTTCCTTTAGTGAAAGCAAGATGGGCGACGATCCCTCCCTCCCCCCCCTTTGAAGAGGCAGAGAGACCGTATCTTTTTCCCCCAGCAAGTTGTCCTGTGAGGCGATCGAGAGGAAGCCTTTTTTCGGCCTCATTCCGTATCCGAGTCGCGACCTGCTACCCCCTTTCCTTACGGAGAGGAGCATCATGATCAGGCCGCGGCGCTTTCTTGCGACCGCAGGAGAGCAGGCAGGCTTCCCTCCCCATTCTCTTCTAGGAAGAGCCCGCAATTATCCCTTCCTTTCCTCCGGGAAAAACCTCCCGACGGTGGAGAGGGTGAGGCGTTCCTCTGCCTCTTTCGTTCGGTGGCTCGGGTAAGAGCGTCCCTTTTTTGAAGGAGGCGGTAACCCCTTCCCGATTTGGTTAAAGGGAAGAGGGCAGAGTCCTTTTTTTTTTTCTTTGTACTCCATCCGGAACATTGGCGATCACTGGGCTTCCCGTCCGCCGGTGATGATCGCGGCGGTCACGGGTTTTTTTTTTCATTCTCCTTCTCCGGAGCAGGATAGAATACGCCGCGTTCTTTTTTTTTTTTTTCCCTCCGCTCGCTCAGAATATGACGCGACCGGCCGGTGTTGCTCTCTTTTTTCCTTCACAGAAGGAAGATGCGAAGGTCTCCCCTCTTTTCTCTTTCCCGCGGCCGACTTCGGGAAAGGTAGAGCCGAAGTCCTTCCCCTCCCCCCCCCTGATCTTTGGACCCGCAGATCCAGCCTCATCCCCTTCTCTATCGCACACTAGTGCGCGATTTTTCCGCGTCCGTCCATCACCCGCACAGAGAGGATCTTTTTTTTTTTTTTTTCCCCTTCTCTATTTCCTCAGTTCGATAATGGCGGCCAGCAAGGAGCCCATGCCCTCCCTCCAGTAAGAAACCGACTCTCTGAAGCCCCAGAGATATCTATATCTTTCCGCCCTTTCCTTTTTGTCTTTTCATGCTGGCGACGTCGCGCTTCCCCCCCGTTTTTTTTTCTTTATGTTGCTGAGGGAAGAAATGCTTCCTCCTTTTCCCTCTGTTTCAGAAAAGAGGCCGCTCGTTTTTTTCCTCCCCCGCTAGGGAAGATTCTTTCTTCCCCCATAGGCCCCAGGTTTTGCTGCGGATGGGATCGGACGTTTTTCTCTGTCCCCCCCCCCCTTTCTCGAATCGACCTTTCCCGAAGGCGCCCCCCCCTTTTTTTTTTCCACAGAAGACGCTGGGCGCGCGTCTTTCTCCTTTTCACCACGTCGCTAGTGGTGCGAGAGCTTGAGGCCGGTCCTCTTCCTTGGCCGCGCCGGGTCTTCTTATTCCAACCAGCCCTGTATTTTTTCTTCTGGACCGCGCGAGCAGAGCTCCTCTTTTCCTTTTTTTCTCCCCTTCGGACTCATCAACGAGCCTTTTCTTCCCAGGGCATGTTAAGGATGAGAAACATCTTTCTTCTCTTTCCCCGGTACCCCTAGTGAGATAAGAGGCCTTTTTTTTCCTTCTTTCTCCTCCTTAACAGAGGTTCCGGCGCCTGCTCTGCCCCCTCGGCAGAGGGAAACATTCCTCCCCTGCGTGAGTTAAAGGAGATCTCCTTCTTTCCGGGGGGCTTTCCTCGAATTATACGTGCTCGGTGCTTTGCTTCCCTTTTTTTCCCGCTAGAGAGAATAGGTGAAGATTTTTTTTTCCCGCTTGACCTGATAATGAGAAATATCTTCTTCCCTCCTTCCCTCAGAAATCGAGCAACTCGTTTCTTGTCAGAGAATGGAGAAGGAAGCGGCAGCCTTTTTTTTCGTCTACTTGAAGAGAGAAATACCTTTTTTTACCCTTCTCTCTAGAAGAGAAAAGGAGCCTCCGTCGAGGCCGCTCCCGCAGTCAATCGGACGATACCCCCTTTTCCCTTTCCTTTCCCTCCCCATCGTGTACGGCGATACCTTTTCTTTTGCTTGAGATCTCGACCAGGCCCTTTTTTCGTTTCCAAAACGTCTCCTTTTCCTTTTTTTCTCGCCCTGGAAGGCCAGCTTCGAATCTCTTTCTCTTATTCGCAAAAAAATCGCATTATTCACTTTCCCGCAACGACGAGGAAGAAGGGCCCCTTTTTTCCTCAGCCTCCCCCCGCGTAACACATCTTAGTGGGGAAGACGACGCTTTTCTCTTTTTTCGTGACCATCGGAGAGAGTTTCCATGCGAGGGGATTTTTTTCACTAAAAGTTAGTCGAGTGGTTCCCTCTCTAGATCCCCTTCTCCAGCAATAGAAATAGAAGGACAATCCGACTTTTTTTTCCCGCCACGAGGGAAGGACGGCCCCCCTTCTACCTACAGCGGAGAGGACACAATTGTCCCTCTTCTTATACTGGTGGAAGAAGGCTCGTCCCTTCCCCTTCCCCCTCGATGGGAATAGATCCCCCTTTAACAGACCGGATACGGCACACCCCCCTAGGACCTCACTTTAGTTTTTGCTGGGGAATAAAGAAATACAATCCCCCCCCCCCCCCATATCACTCTCTAATAGTGAGAGGAGAGTGGTCCCCTTCTCAGAGGGAGGAGGATAGTCCCCCTTTCAAAGGTGGAAGTAAGTGTTTTTCGATTAATGAAATCTTTCCCCCTCTTTTTCCACCTGTAGGAGGAAAAAAACGTTCCCCTCTTTAAGAAAGGAAGTCCTTTCGGTCACTCCTTCCCCTTACGGATTAGTATTAGACAAGTTATTCTCCCCTAGACTGTCGATAAGGTAAAGTTGACATTTCTTTCTTTTTTTTTCCCTCCTCATGCGACTAAGGCTAAAGATCCTCTGGGTTTTTTCCAGGACACTAAGAGATACCTCCCCTTCCTTCCTTCCGTTTTAAGGCTAGTAACAGCCTTCCCCCCTCCCCTTCCCCCCCCTTTCTGATCGAAGGAGAGGCCTTTTGCCGACACGGCAGGGCTCGGTCTTTTTCCGCCGAGAGCACTGGACTTCCCCTTTTTTTTTTTGGATGAGAGGATGCAGTGCTCGGATTCCCCCCTTCCCTCGCACGGCAGCGGACAGGAAGCCCTTTTTTTTTCCTTCCTGCGTCGTGACGAGCAGGGGAAGAAGAGGCGTCCCTCTCTCCCTTCTTCGAGAGCTTGAGGCCGGTCCGTTGGAGCCTTTTTCAAACACAGAGGATCTTTCATTTTTGAGGTAAAGATCGCGTCCTCCTCCCTCCCTTTGCAAAGGGTTCTACAGCGATGCTTCCCTCCTCTCGATCTATGGTGAAGACGATTTTTCTACAGCTCCGAGGAAGCGTAATGCTGACTTCTCCCCCTTGTTCCCCCGAAAGGTGGAGACAGCCTCTTCAAGATTGGAAACCTTTCCCCCCGCTTGACCGAGAAGAAGACCTCCCTTCTCTTCCTCCATTCTCCTCTTCGTGACATGACGCGCACGATAGGCCCCTCCCTGGTGGGATCGTTAATGTTTCTTCTTTTGTCTCGGCCGGTCTTGAGGGCATACGGTCTCCTTCGCCCGTCTCCTTTTTTTTCCGGAAGATCTCGCTCCCCCCCCCCTTTTTTTCTTCGTCTCTCCTCGTCCACAAGGATAAACAGGTGTCTCCCCTTTCCCTTATTTTTCCTTCTTTTCATTCGGAGAGTCCGGCCCGCAGTTTTAGGTCCTTTTTTTTTTCTTCGAGGGGCGAAGGGCTGGGGGGTGGCTTTCCCTCCAATCTGCACGACCGAGAAAGCCCCCTTTCCTTTTTTTTTCCCCCCCCCATTCCCCCTCGCAGACCCCGCGTCAGCGACTTCTTTTGGAAGTGCACAAGCGAGAGCACGGGGAAGTCGGCAACAGGTTTTCCTTTTTCTTTTTCCCCTGTCCTCCGTCAGCCGCGAGGGCCTAGCCTTTTTTTTTCCCCCCGAAGAGAAGGTGGGTGCTCCCTTTTGGGGTTTGTTTTTCCCTTCCGAGTAGTAGACCTTCCCCTCTTCTTTTCCCCAAGAGATGAGAGACTTTGCTATAAGATAAAGGTGCCCTTTTTTTTCCTTTTTAAATCAGAAAGAGGGTAGATAAGTTCCCCTCTTCTCTTCTCCTCCACCGTCTTGAGTAGAAGGGAAACTTCTGGGAGAGACGTCCCCCCCAATACTGCCCGAGAAGAGAGAACAGCTCCTTCTTTCTCCGCTCTCTAGAGAGGGTTACCCTTTTTCGGATAGGAGAGGCCCTTTTTCCCTACCGGAGGGAAGAGGCTTCCCCTTCTTTTTTCCTCTGTCTATTGAGGATAGTCACTTCATTTCTTTATGATAAGGGAAGCTTCTTTTCCAGCCACGCATAAAATTTTTTTCCCCTTTCCTCTTCCCCCGAGAGAAGCAGTTTCTCCTAGCAGAGCACGTAGACTTCTTTTCCCGCCCGGATACCTTTTCCCGGCATAGAGAAGGGAAACTCGCCCTTCCCTTTTTTTTCTGGTGATTGTGCAGATGGGTCCCTTCCCCCTCTTTTTTCTTTTCTCAGGGTCAGGAGCAGGATCTTTAGGAGGGAAAGATCCCTTCTTTCCCTTTTGGGAACATGGGACGCGCGGACTTTCCCCCTTTTTTTCGAGCGGGTGGACTAATCCTTCTCCGGAGATAAATAAAAAGGATAGTGTCTCTTTTCCTCTCTGGTGTCCGGTGCGATTGACTATCCCTTTTTGTCGTAAATTATAATTCTTGATAGAACCTTTTAGGGCTTCAATAGAGCATCCCCCCAGAATAGATAATCCCCCTTTCGGAGTGAAGATAGATCCCCCCCCCCTTCCTGGTGGTCCTCCACCAAGAAGTAATCTTACCACCAGGAGAGCGCCCTCTCCTTTGGTACCAGACACCCTCTTTCAGCATTAGGGACCTTTCGAAGGAAAGGTTGGATCAGATATGGACCACGACACGATCCCTCTTGAAGTATTATATCTTCTCTTCTCAAGTAAGCGGGACCGTTATAGCGTCGAGTATAAACCGCCCTTTTCGCCAGAAAAGCTTTCTCCTTTTCTCTTTTAGAGAGGCAGGACCTTCGAGAAGGGCTTCCCACCCGGACAAAGGAAAAGGTAGAGGAATCCTGCTCTCTCCCCCGCAAAACAACGAAAGAGCACTTAAAGAATTCCTCCCCAGAGATACGAGTGAGATCTTTTCCTCCCCCCCCCCTTTTTTTCCCTTCCGAGAGAGGAGAGGGGTAAGGATGGCTCCCCTTCTTACTTCAATGGCGAAGTTCTTTTCTCCCTTTCGCATTGATGGAACCTCCATGAAGCTATCCTCTCCCTTTCTTCATTGTCCGGCGGTGAGTTTTATTACAAGAAGAGATCCCTTTTCCCGAGGACTTTCTCTCCCTGGGTGTACGATAGGAATATCCAATCCTTCGTTGAGGTCGGAGGTTTCCATCCCCCTTAAAACCTGGAATTTCTTTCCTCCGAGAAGAGGTTTGGGGACCATTTCGCATATGGAGGTCTTCCGATCGTAGTGTTGTCTCTTCCCCTCGCGCGTTTTATGCGCGTGAATGATGCTCTCTTTTTCCAAAAGAAATGAGAGAAGGAGGATCGAAGGGAGAATTACCAGTAAGGCAAAAAGGACGACGCTCCGGAATAATAAAGAGCATAAGAAGTGATGAGTACATATTTCACACACCCGCTTCTTTTTTTTTTCGATATCCACCCGAGAATGAAAGAGTAAAAGCGATACACACACTCATCCCACAACCCATATTCTTTTCTCCTAAGAGGGATACCCGCTCGCCACTTCCCTCTTCCGGGCGAATGATAATTCCCCTTCTCCCCCAAGCCCAGAGCCTATGGGCCCCCCTTCCCTCTCCCCCTAACAATGAACCGGAATAGCGTTCGTTTCTCCTGAATGTGGCTGGTGATTGGGAGGGCTATTCATTCTCATTCCTTCTCTCCCCCTGGCTGCTCGCGATGAGAGAATAGGTTTTACTTATTTGGCTTTCGCCAGAGCCCTTCCAATGTTTCCCTTTTTTCTCTCCTGAAGAAGATCGTCCCCCCCTGTAGCGAATAGGAGACTTCCCTCCTTCCGCCGGTTTCTCTTTCTTCTTAAATCGTCAGTCTCCTAAAGCGCATTCGTATCTGCTTCCCTTCCTTTCTTCCCCCCTGAGCTGGAAGAGAGACGGGAGATGCCCTGATTTTTTTTTTTCTTTCTGGAATTGAGCTCCCGCTGCTGCAAGGGAACTGCTACGCCATCTTTTTTCCTTCCCCATGAGGAGAACAGCTTTTTTTGCGGCTCTCGACCAGGCCTGGTCCCCTTTACGTGATAGTCCTAGGTTGCCCCCCCTCTAGCTCCTGCCGGCCGATTCGAATACGCTTGATTCTTTCCTCCCCAACCCGTTACTTTCCCTTGCCGAAACTGCTCTATCTCCCTCTCTTTTTCCCCTTTTGCGAGATAGAGGTCCACCCCCCTTCCCGCGATGGCAAGGCAGATGGCTTCTCCCTCGCCCTTCTGAGGCGTTTTCTGCTAGGGGATGGAAGGGTTTCTCTGGCTTCCCTCCTTTGTGAAGAGCGAGATGGACGCCCACTCGAAAATCGTAGTGGTGATGCCTTCCGGACTTCAGCATGACCTAAGAGGACTGCCCCTTCCCCCTTTTATCTGGTGGAAGAAGGCTCTCTTCCGTGGCCAGCGGAGCGGGAATCGAGATCCCTTTTTTTAAGCCAGGAAAATCAGCTAAGGACGCCAACCCATTTTCTCTCCCCCGAGGAACGAAAGAACGTTTCTTTTTGTGCATCCCGGAATACAGTACTCCCCCTCCCCAAGTTTCAACTCGCCTCTACGTGCGAGGCGTTTCTCCCCTTCTCCGCGGGAGGGAGCTCTCAGGCCCGATGACCTGGTTACCTCCTCACTTCTCTACCGAGGTAGAGAACTGTGCCTCCCCCCTTCTTGGAGTACAACACAGGGTTCCTTAGCCTCTGACGAGGTAAACTTCCGCATTGACTTCTCCTTTCGACAAGGAGATCGTCTCCCCTTCTTTTTTCTCTTCGATAAACGTGCACCGTGCTTCTCTTTTGACGCCTCCTGCGCCACTGCTTTTTTGGTAGCGCACGTCTTCAACCGGACCGGCCTCAGAGCTCCCGCCGGCTCTTCTCCCTCCCCCCTTCGCAATAGGTAGTCACGTCTTTTCTTCGTCGCCCGGCTGCTCGACTGGCGGCTACCTTTTTTTCTGCTTATGTCCTCCCCGCTCGGGCTTTCTGGCTTTGAGAGAACTGGCATTTCTTTTTTTGTTGTTGTTGCGGAGAGATTCTCTTTTGGCGTCAAGCCTCCCCTACTCGCCAGGAGAGCCCGGCGCGGCCCGTGCCTTCCTTGGCGAAGATAAAAGGGGATGTGTCCTTTTACCCGACCGAGGCGAATGTAGCGGCCCGCTCTTTTTCCTTCTTTCGTATAGCTTGATGGCCACGGTCCTTTTCGAAAAACCAGAGTCTCTTTCCCTCCTCTGCGTCGCCTACGCGAAGTAACGCACTTCCTTATGAGGACTCAGTGTCCCCTCCCTTGGCGAGATATACTGTCGAATGACGCATCCTTTTTCCCCCATGAGGAAGTAGCTTTTCCGTCCTGATGAACCGCTCCGGGTACCCGGTGTGGTTACTCCGACCGGTGTGATACGACTTTCCCTCTTCAGGAAATAGATTGGAAAAGTACCTCCCCTAGGCCGCCGCCCGGAAGAGCCGTTGAGCCCCAGTTTTCCTTGACAGCCACACCTCGGCGCGATGATCTGGGCCCCCTTTTTTAGAGGGATGAAAACCCCGCGCCGGTCTTGAGTGACTCGGTTTTGGTTGGTCCGTAGCCGTAGTTCGGTAGTGACGAGATTTTTTCACGTCGAGGGTGGAGTCAGGGTTTCTTTCCCTTTATCACCTTGCTTGACGGGTACTTTGGGCATCCTTTTTAGAGGCTGTCTCCCGCTTGTTCGGAAGGAATCACCACGACTAGTCTTTTTTCTTTTCCCGGTGATCTTTTCTGTGGCATATAGCGCGGCCCACGAGGCCTGACTTCCCCGTTTCGGAGACTCCCGCCAGGCCAACGAGCTAAGAGCGGGCCCTTTCTCCCTTTCTTTTCAAGAGAGGACGGACCCTCTCCCGGTCCTCCGGAAACCGGGGGCCCTCCCCAAACGGGCGAGAAAGGTTCCTTTCTGCTCGAGAAGGTGCGTTCTTGAATAAGATCCTGTGGTGTTAGATACAGGATGCCGCGATCCCCGTTCCGGAAAGGAGAGAGAGGAAGCCCCCCCTCTCTCTTTCCTTGCGTACACGGTGAAAACGGGACCAAGGGAATGGTCGAGAGCCTCCCTCTTTTTCTCAGGTGCTCTGACTCTCCCCCCCCCCGTACCCTATGGCGTAGAAGGGACAGTGCCAGCATCTTTCCCCCCCCCCCAACTAATTGAAGAGGAAGAGCCTCTTTTTTTTTTTTTTTTTTTTTTCTCCCTCTTCTATCTCGGTAAGATCAATCCACCTGCTCGTTCTCGACTCTGCGAGAGACTAGGTACTCGCCCCACCTTCCAGAGCAAGGAGGCGCGCCGCTCTCCCCTTTTCTTGGCATAGAGTGCGGATAGTAATTCCTTCCCTCCCCCTTTTTTTCTCCTTTCCTCCTGCGCGGGCGTGGAAAGCCACGTCACCCTTCCCCCTACCGAGGCTCCTCCCTCTCCGCCGGGCGAGCGACAGGCCTTCTTTGTAAGAGCAAGAAAAGGATCACCCTCCCCCCCTTTCTCCCTCCGGCGAAATAAGAGATGCCTCCCCCTTCAAGAAGTTTTCTCGGGTGAGGAGTGAGATGGAATCGCCTCCTTGTCAGGAAAGGAGCCCTTACCCCCCTTTTCCTTCTTCGGTCACAGATTACAGCTTCGCCCCCTTCCGCATGTAGTCCACTTTCTTTCAAATGGGACTCCGCGTCGGCGAGAGTTTTCTTTCCCTTTTTTGATCACGGCGTCCCCCAGGAGTCTCATTTCCCGCGGTTGATGATAGGGCGTTTTCCCCCTTCAGATAGAGGAGTAAATTATCCCCTTTTTCTCCCTTCTCCCCTTTCCCCCTTTTCCTTTCTGTTTTGGAATAGAGAAGCCGGACAACCGCCTCGACCCCGCAGATGCACCTCCGACTTCTCTCAAACGATGCGGGCAGGGGGGACGCCTCCCCTTTCTTCCGTAAAAGGAGAGAGAAAGCGACTGCTTTTTCCCCCCTCCCTTCCTCTCTTTCTTGAAAGGGGTCGAGCCGAAGGCATTTTCCTGCAACCATCCTTTCTTTCCCCTCCTCCCAATACAGCCGCAGCAACCATTTTTCCAACTAGGAGAGAGAACTTTCCCTCCTTTCTTTCTTCTCGTCGGTAATCAAAAGAACCGAGAGGCTTTGTCTCCTCTTGAGCCAGACGGTCTCCCTTCTTCTCTAATGGAGACAGAAAGGCGAACCCCTTTCGACAGGAAGACAAAGAACACCCTCTTCCTTCTTCCTCTCCCCTTCTCTTTCTTCTTCTTTTACTCCCCCTAAGTTTTCTAGAGTCCTTCATCCGAGGGGTGGTGACGCTTTTCGGTGGGCTTTTCTCTTATTAAGATCTTCCCTCCCTTCTTCGCAAATGATAGACATTCCTTCCCCTCGTCGCAAAGAGCAGACTCGGTTGCGTGTTTCTCCTCTCCCCTCTCGAATAGGGAAAGAGATCTCTCTCAGGGGGTTTCCTTTTTGCTGCGGCTGATAGGAGGGTTCCATATTTTCCCTTTTTTTCCCTTCTTCCCGGATAGAAAGTTAAAAGAAGCTCCGGAAGCTTTCCCCCCGCGAGATGGCACGCGCGACGGGTCTTCTTTTTTCTTGTATTGGCTTTCCCAATTATTTATACCTTTTTTTTTTTCCGTCCTCTTTCTTTTTTTCTCTGACATATGATGATGAGGGGAGGGGGACGCTTCTCTTCCAACAGACCTCGCGCTCTTTTTGATAAGGGAGATTCCTCCTTGCGATCTCCGTAAATTGCGCCCCTTTCTCTCAGAGGAGGAAATAACCCATCGATGCTGGTGTAACGCCGTTTATCGAAAGAATGTTCCTTCTCTCCCCGCTATACGCCGCGGACCCTCGTTCAAAGGTGAAAATAGTTTGCTTACGATTCCTGGCTCGGGATCGTGACCTCCCCCCCCTTGTTCCGGCGCCTTCTCTTTTCTCCAAGAAGAAAAGAGGCCAGTCTTACACCTCTCCCACGTAGTGATTTTTTTTCTTTTTCAGGCGCTCGCCGGTGCCTCCTTTCTTTTTTGCTATTAATACGAATTATAAGTGCCGGCTCGATTTTCGTTTTCCTCGAGAGCGACGAGGTACTCTTTTTTTCTTCTTGCCAGGCCCGCGCCGAGGCCCTCCGATAGAAGGAAGGAAGCTCCGCACTCTCTCCACCTCTCCTGGTCTAAGGAAGACGGCCCGCCCTTTTTGTGCTCGGAAGACGGCTTCCGCGCCTCTTTCCCCCCTCGGAAGGGCTGGAGCGTGATCTCTCCTTTTGGCGAGCGGCGCTTTCCTCTGCATTATTCTTTTATTGGACAGATCTGGAAATGGCGCTACAGCGGGTAACCTTCCGACATCGTGTACGGCCGACCTTTTCTCTTTCCCCCCGCGGGCCATTCGGCTCTCGACAAGGAACACTGTTCCAGGGTTTTTCTCGGTGCACAAGTTCGCGCATTCTCTTTTTTTTTTTCCCCTTCTTCCCCTCCTTAGAATTACGCGGAGATCCCCCTCGATTCTTCAAGAGAAGCAAAATGATTAGAGATTCCGCCTGGTTTTTGAGCGAGGCTCGCTTCCTTTTCCCCTCCTTCGTGGTTAAGAAGAGATGGCCCCTTGTGAAAGAGATGAGAGAGGGGGATTTGAGTTTTCGGATTAGAATAAAAGGTAGTAGCGTTCTTCCTCTTTGGGCCTCTCTTTCCCCCCCCCCCTTTCCCCTTTCGA
>Ga0179593_1588523_pt1 | contig 11855 bp, 15 predicted proteins | sample CZODoug2_1_08_16_FD_185931 | JGI IMG/M metagenome (GOLD analysis project Ga0179593, IMG submission 185931) | Vadose zone soil fungal communities from Angelo Coast Range Reserve, California, USA - CZODoug2_1_08_16fungal (PacBio error correction) | ecosystem: Environmental > Terrestrial > Soil >... | reverse complement strand
CCTTTTCCACCACCAGCCTTCCCCCTTTACGATGGCGGCGTCTTTTTTCCTCGTCGGCCTTGTATAAAAGAACGGTATCGTTATGATCATTCCTTCTGCTCCCAACCCCCTCTGAGCCGATCGAAAACCCTTCGGTTCCTTCCCAACAGGGTTCAGCGCTCCCGCCTGCTGGAGACGGCGTTTCGTTCTTTCCTCCTGGGATGGCCTCGCGGGATTCTGTCGCTAAGGGCTTCATTTCTCTTATCCTTTCCAGGCTCCCCTTAGGGGAGATCCCATCATGTTCGGATTGTCTTTGTCTTTCCCTGACAGTCTCCTTTTTTAAAAGACTTTCCCTTCTCTGGGTTCCCCTTCCTCCTCTTACCGTTTCCTCCCTGGATTTTCTTTTCCCCCCCCGCACTTTCTCTTGTAGTGTTAAAGAGCTGCTTCTCGAAACCTTGCAAGTGGTTTCCGGGTTCTGCTTGACCGGCGCTTTTCCACGAGAAAACCTCTTAGGAAAAATTTAGACCATCCCGGTATCCCCCTCATTTTTTTCGCGAGCCACACGCTTTGCGTGAAAGCTTTTTTGCGGTGCGCTGTTTTGATCGCCGCTTTCTTTTCTTTCCTATGTGGCAAAAGCCCGGAAGAAAAGAAATCCCTTTCTCCGGAGAGAACCTTTGCGTCTTCGCGACCTTCTAGAGGGGACTTCTTCCCGCGACATCTTCTTCTTTTTCCCTGCAAGAGGCATATTTTCCTTCTTTCTGGTTTTTCGAAGAGGCACGTCACCGTTCGACCCTCAACAAGAGTTCCCCTTCCTTTCGAACTGCCGGGGCTATGTCCTTTCCGGCGTCTTAGGTTTTGAGCAGCGCGGTTTCTCGATGAAGCATCTTCTTTTACTGCGAAGCACCCCATACCGTTTTTTAGCCGTACTGTGACGAGATTAAACTTTCCCACGAAAATTATTCCTCTTCCAGAAAAAGAAGGGAAAGTCACTTCATAGCCAGGGTTGCCCCCGTTTTGATAAACGGTGCTCTTGTATTTCTTGAGAGCTTCGCAAAGATTCCCCCTTCTACGGCCGTCGATTTCCTCTTCCTTCGGATACACCTTCTCATGAAGTTTGAAGTTTCCCCCTCGGAGCGATCCGTCTTTCTAAAATCGGCAACGACCTCTTCTCTGGCCAGCACAACTTTTCCCTTTCGAAACAATCGTGTTCGAAACACTCCTCGTCTTTTGTCCTGGCTTTTTGCGAAATCTCCCCCCTTCGTTAGCAATCTGGCACTTTCTGAGTTGCGCTTTTTCGTTCCCTAGGGATTCGAGCATCTTTTGGAAGGAAGACAGGCTCCCCCGCACCCTGAAGAGAGGCCCCGTGCAGAAAAGGCCTCCTAAAGGGACGAGGCGATCGCGGAGTCTCTAGCGAATCCTTTTGCTACTTCTTTGAGGGCGGGATGCCCTTTTCTAACAACTCTCTCAAGAGAAAAAGTCGTGTCTTTCCGTTTTTTTCTTTCCCCTTGCTTGAAAAACTTTGGCCCCATCTTAAGAACATTTCCATCAACCCTTCCCTAACTATTCGCCCCTTCTCCGAAGACTTCCTCTTCTTTTCGATCTTCCTTCCCTTAAGATAGATTGGATCTCTCGGTCTTTTTCCTGCTACCTTATAGTAGGGACGCCAGGAAAAAGAGGGGCCTCTTGCCCCCCATACACTGTCGTGAGAGAGTGAGGGCTTCCTTCGCTTTTTATCAGGGTTTTGATTGCTATTGCTCCCCCCCCTTGGTGGAGAACACGTCACTACCTTTACCATGCAGCGCGCGGTCTCCTCCCCTTTCCAACCTGGAGTTCCCTCCCTCGACACCCCCCCCCCCCCCCCCCCCCCCCCCCCCCCCCCCCCCAGGATGTCCTTCTTCCCCTCATGAGAGAGAGCGCCGCCTTCCGGACCTAGGTCGCTCCCGTAACGTTTTAACGGAAAGATCCTTTTTCTGCCGAAAGGATCTTCCCCTTCTGATAGTGGAGCGCAAGCCCTTCCCTTGAGGCAGCGTCCTTTCCTCTTTTCTTTTTCTCGTTAGCTTCTTTTAGAGGTGTTGGAGCGACCTATGCTTCTTTCCTACCATCCTCTCCCTCTTTTTCGGCGCCGATGCGACGCGCGGCTCGCCGGCCATAGATCTCTTCTTGAGCTTGGAAATTTTACCCAATGGGCGCCGCTTTAAGCAGACCCTTCTCTTTTTGGTGATGGCCCCTCGGACCATTTTTAAGGGTCCCCCCTCACAAGAGGAACTCTCCCTTTCTCCTTGTGACTCCTTTCCAGACCCGACAGCCCCCCTTGTGACAAACTATTAGAACTCCCGAATGTCTTCTCGGAAGGTATTTTTTACAGGGCGACCTGCGCTCTGGTCGTACTTGTTTAGAGGCGAGGAACGTCCCTCTTCTTTTTTTTCATTATTCTTTTTTTTTTTTTTTCTGAGTGAGAGGTGGTTTTCGTCTTTTTTCATTGGATACGCGTTGACTGGACGATCGGTCTTCCACCGAGTGGTCTTCTCTTCTTGTTGTAAACTCTTTTCTCCTTTTTTGCTAAAGGATTCGCCCCCCCTTCGCCTGCCCCAAAGCCTCCCCCCCCCCCCCCCCAAACCGGCTCGGATGTTTCGAGCGGTACTTTTCTTTTTCTCTTTAACTCTTGAGTTCGTGGAGCGCACCCTTGCCCCAAGCTTGTGTAAAATTCCCTGCCTTTTCCTTTCGGGGATTAATATCGTTACACGATAGATGGATAGCGGATGCTCATCTGCTTGGATCTTCGGTGATTGGAATGGCCGAGACCCCCCCCTACCCGCGCCCCCTCTCTAGATATTTTATACTCCTTTGTTTCTTCTTCTTCCCCCCATTCCTGGCCGGCAAGAACTTCTGGCCAGTACCCCCTCTTGGTCTAGCCCGACTTCAGACGATCCTTCTCCGCCTTTCCCCGCACCGCTCGAACCCTCTACCCCCCTTCCCCCTTTTTTGGCTTTGTTGCTTATCCCCTCCCTCCCTGCTTTTCCAAGCACGTGCTCCCCCCCCGGTTTGCGTTCCTGCCCTTTTTTCATTACTGCGCCGGATAGACCCCTTTTTTCCTGAACGAACTCTGATCCCTAAGTTACCTTTTCGTGAAAACGCTTTCTCAGTGATTTGCGCCCTGTCCATTCAAACGCCCCCAATGCAACTCGTACATGACTCAACCCAAGTAGAACCCTTTCTTTCCTGAAACACATAAATCGCTCTTTCCCTCCGCCTAGTCCCCTCCCGAAAAAAATGACATCCGTTGGAGGCTCTTCTCCGTAATGGGCCCTTTTTTCTTAAGAAGTAGCGGTTCTGTCGATTTTCCCCTGTGGGGGCTTTCTCCTCTGCGTCCCGCGGCAGAGGGTCTGCCTTTTTTCCCATCTCTTAATGAAATTTTTGCTGCATCCCTTTTTTCTTCCTGTTCTGGTCCCCTTTTTCGGCGCCCGGGGACAATCCCCTCCTTTTCAGCTCGGGACCAAGACCTTTCTAATCCGGGCCGGTGCGCCTCTCGGCTTCCGAAACGAGGAGACCTATATGGGCTTCCAAAATTTTCGGAATTTTCTCCCCCAAGAAACCTCTTTTCCACTTCGAGATTGCCTTTGGCGCTCCACGTTACCCTCCGGTATCAGTCTTTCCCTCTATTAGGCGTTCCTAAAAAGTAAGAAGCTGCAGAAAGGATTTGGATTCTCGAGAGGATCCCCCAAACAGGTAACAGCCTTTTTCTTTAGCAGCAAGGGATTTTGACTTTTTCCCCCGAGACGCTGTCCTTCTCGTGAATAGGCGGCATCATGGGAGAAAGGAAACCATACCCAGAGAGGAAAAGGAGCTCTCTCGAAGCCGCCTAAGAGACCCCCATATCGATAATGTTTTTCTATTCATAAGTTGCCTTCTTCCGAGCTGGTTTTCCGAAATCCCGCCTTTCAGGATTTTAGAAAATTCCTCCCGCCGCTCTTTCCTTTCCTCCTGGGAGGCTACCCCACTTTAGAAGAAATCTTGTTTCGGAGATTCGATGTTGACGTTGCCCTGTTTTACTATAAAGATTTTTCCCCCAATTTTCCCGAGAAGAAATGCGTGGACTCCCGAAGAGACTGGTCTCTCTCCCTGTAGGATGAGCCCTTTTTCCTCCCGAACTTCCCCAGGTTTCTGGAAGTGCCCCCTTTTTCCCCGGGAGAATCCTCCCCCCTTCACCTGTTTTCCGCGTAGGGGGCGCCCTTCCCAAACGCTGCGACCTCCCTTTGTGGTGACATATTTCGGCGCCGTTTTCTTCTTTTCTCAGATCAACTTTTCGAGATTGACTTTTTTTTTCCTTGAACGATTGCTACCCCCTTTCCGAATTCCCCCTCCCATTATAAAAATTAAGGCAGCTCTAGTTCGAACTTTTCTTGGCATAAAGTAGATTTTTATTTTTTGATTTGTGTCTCTTTTTTTTTTTTTTTTTTTTCTTTTTGTTTTATTTTTTTTGTTGCCTGTTTCCTTTACCAGCTAAGATTATTCGTCCTCTTCTTTCCTACGGAAGCTTCTTTATCGACAGAGCGTTTCTCTGAGATTTTTTTTTTTGCTATTGAGAATCCCTTCCTCCCTCCGTTTTCCGCCCTTCTTTTCCGGTGTCCTCAAACAATTGAAGTTCTGCATTGCGTTCTTTTTCACCCCCCCCCTTCATGTAGCGAGTCTTCCTCGGACGCGGCCCCCTTCTTAGTACCCCCCTTTTCTCATTTCCTTCCCTCGGCTTCATCTTCCCCTTCGAACTGAAATGCTCGATCACCCCTCCCCTCCTTCGCCGTCGCCCATGATGATGAATCCTGCAGTTCGAACTCCCCCCCCCTTCCCCTTTTGGCGGCTCGACCAAAAATTTGAAGTTCTCCACCCCCCCCCTAAAGCATATGCCTTTTCTCTTGCCGTCAGGGACCCACTGCCTCTTTTTCCTTTCCAGACTTTCCTCCCACTTGTTGCGGCGGAAACCCCCTTCAGACGCAGAGGTGTTTCCCTTATGCCCCCAAATTTGATTCCTTCTGCCGAGTAGCATTTCCCACATCCCTAGAGAGATGGTACATAAATCGGCTTTCCCTGATGCCCCCTCGAACCTTCGACGCCTTAGGGGTAATCGGGTGGCTCGGGCAAGACACCCTTTTCAGGCCCCGAACACCTGGATTACGCATATTTTGGATGGATTCCGCCATAGTTCTGCATCCCCCCAGGAAACCTTGCGCGACAGGACGCTCGAGTCGCCAAAAAAGGGACATTTTGAGGCCTCAAGCGAATCTATGTCAAGCGGTCTTCCCTTTCCCATAGAGAAAAGAATAGACGTCTTTCCTTCCCTAGGCTCTTGCCCTTGGAAGGGTTTCTTCCCCCCTGAGGTTGCTCCCTCCCCTCCTAACATCCGTATCCTCCCTTAATTTCCCTCCCTTAGAGTACCATTGGAGGTTTCCCCTCCGAACTAAAGGAACCCTCCCGAACTCGACAGAAGGCTGTCCATCCGCCTCCTCCCGTTCTTTTTTTTGAGGCTCCATGTTTCGAGCGGAGAATTCCCCTCTATTTCCCCCCCGAAGTGATCTGACAATACCTTTAAAAGTTCCGACTTTCTACCTCTTATAAAAATCTCCCCTCGAAGAAGTGGGGGCTTTTGTGCCCAAATATCTCCCCCCCCCCTCCTCAGTTGTGTTTTTCTTTTTGCGAGATTGTTCTTGTTTCCCACAGGACGGCACCCCTTTCGTACACTCTTTCTTCCCGATGGTGAGGACTCCTGACCTTTTGTAACGTCCCCTTTTTGCATTCTTTCCCTGCTGCAATGCTTTAGGAAAGATACTGAATTTCCCCCCCCTTCTTTGCCGCTCGAACACTCGGTTCCCGGAAATTTGGAGGAGGAGGATTCCCTGCAAGCGCTGGCGTCCTTTTATAAGAGGATGGGATGGTGTCTTCTTTTTCCAAGACCCTCTTTCTTTCTCTTTCATTTACGCAGATAAGCCGTCTTTTTTCGTCGGGGCGACTCTCTCTTTGCGGATTTTTTTACACTGCACCTTCCCCTGCCGGACCCCTTTCGAGGATGGGAGAGATGGGTCCGCACTCCCTTGTTTAAACATTCGGCGATGGCGTTCCCCTCTTCCCTTCGGCGGGTTCTTTTTCCCTCTCTTACTCTTCATGGAGAGAAATCTTGTCGAGGTTCTGCAGGAACTATTTCTTTGGCGCCTTTGATCACAAGATTTCTCTCGGAACAATTTCTCCCCCCTTTGGTACGGGATCCCAGCATTTTTTTCGAGATGACACCCCTTTAAGCCGGCTCTTACTTTCCTTCTTCGCAGAGCCTACTTTCGAGGCTTCGGGAATTGTTTCTCCCCAAACTGCCCCGGAGAAACTCAATCCCTCTCAGAATTTTAAATGGAGTGACTTGGCTTTTAGAAACCCTTTGATCGTTTTCCATTCAGCCAAGACCAACAGAATTTTTTTTCCGAAGCGGTATGTTGCCATGCTTTGTTCTCATGTTCGCTCCCCCTGGCACGTAAATTGTTCCAAGCGGGCCGTATTCCCTGCCCCTAAACTTCCGGTTTACCTAGAAATAATGTACCGCTCCCCCTTTGTGATCTCTCCCCCCCCTTTTCGCAAGCGCGGTTTTGAGGACGATGTCTAATAGATCTTTCTTATAAGTGCTCTTTTTCGGAAGTCTCCCCGAGATAATGCTGGACCTTCCCCCCCCTGATTTTTCCTCCCTTCTCCTCCCCGAGGGAGTAAATGCAAAGCGTGCCTTTTTGTCCCGTCTGCAACAAGCATCTTTGGCCTCTCCTTATGGAGGAGCCCCTTTTTTCAGAAACGACCTTAAGGAAGTCTCTTCCCGATCAGGTCGAGATTCCCCTGATGCAGAGATGAAGAATTCTTTAACATATGCTCCTAAAGGTACGCCCCCACCAATCAGGCCCCTGCTTCAACCTGATTAGCCGCTCTACCCCCCCCTTGCCACCATCGGAGCCGAGTTCGAACTCACTCCGACAGTTGGAGGATTTCTCGACTCGGTCGTCGTCCCTCTAGTCCCGTTGCTTCGGATGAGGCGTCCCCTTGGCATAAGTCCCCTCCCGTCCCCGAAAGACCCCACGCAGTAGGAGAGGGGGCTTCCTCAAAAAGGAGCCGACAGCGTACCCCGCAATTCCCCACGCGAAAAAGATGCCCGACCCAAATTGATTCGGGCGGCCCCAGGAGAGCAGAAGGAGTCCCCCTCCCCCCCGTGCACTGGTGAGAAATGGCTTTTCCTTCCCCCCCCCTTTGGCCACCTCTGATTCCTGACACGCTGAGCCAAGCCCCAAATAGTAAACATCTTCCACTGTCTTCGATACCCTACCCCTTTTTTCCTCTATTTCTACACAGGAGGCTTGCCCCTCTATTGGCAATCCTGAGGGTGATTTCCTAGAACCAGCTTTTCAGCAGCCCCTGGTTGGCCTTTTAGCTGCTTCCGGCCAGCTGGCGCCTGGGGAAAGATCGGTGGGCCTTCAAGTGTCCTTTCCCGACACGATGGCAGCTTTTTTCTCTCTAAATTGGCCCTCTCCCCCCCCCTCGGTCTCGAATCGCCCTGCCCCCGGAGACGGGTTGACCTTCCTTTCCTGACACAGGACCTGTCTTTTTTTATTCTGCTGCGCGAGCAGCTCCCCCCTTCACAAGAGGTCGCTTCTCCTTCTCGGCTGCCGGGTTTTTCTAAATCTCGGAAATTCCTTGACGTCTTAGAGCAACTGGATCGACAGCCGCCCTCTCTACTTGGGTTCGCATGGCAGATCTTTCGAACACCGCGATCGCCTTTTCGCACGATCCCGCAAAGATATCAATCGCGGGTGCGCAAAGAAAGAGAAGCGCTTTCTGGTGCGACGTCTTGGGTCCAGAGATTGGCCCTTTCAGGTCCTGTGTTCCCCGCCGCGATCAGAACCTTTTTCCCAAGGATGCGTTTCTTTTCAGAGCCCGCCGACCATTGTCTGCCAGGGCATTACCCGCGGACGCGACCCCCCACGGCGGCGCCGCCACACAACCACCGACCCCCCCCCCCCTTTTCGAACGAGCAGCGACTGTGGAGCCGCTGTTTCTCTTTGACATAACAGGATTTCTCCCCAAAGCGGGCGCAAGCCCGTCTTTTGGTCATGGCCTTTTTTTTTCCGACCGGCGATTTATGGGTTTCTTCTTCGTGCGTTTGGTTTCGTCTTGAATTTGATACTCTTACGGGCCAGAATTCGGTCCCTTATAAACGCCCCGTTGTAAATATTGCTCTTGCGACGATGCTTGGCTCAATTCGTTTTTTTCCAACCCGCCAGCGTAGTCCCCCTTTCACCAAACCTTTCCGGATCCCAAATTCTTTTGATTTTACGTGCCTTCCCTCTTTGCGTTTCGTGGAATCGATGCGGCCCGCCTCCTGTCTTTTCAGTTCCTTCCCCTTCCGGTGCTGGTGAAATCAATTTTTCTCTCGCTCTACTTTATGATGCGAAATATGTGTTCTCTTTCGGTATTTTTTCGAACGCGCTTCGGTCTATCTTTTCCTCCTCCTTCCGAGAGAGATGGAGTTTCCCTCGGTTCCAGGCCAGGACTTCGCTCCCTCTCTTCAACGAGGTTCCCCCCTCCTATGATGACGATCAGGGCAGAGCTGTTCCGAGATCATTTTTGCACCGCTCGAAACCCGAGAACCTTTGCCCCCGCTTTCCTCCTCCGAGCATTTTTCTCCCCGTAAAAACGTTTAAAGAGGGGCCTCCCCACGTGCGCCATCCGAGACGGTTTGCTCTAAGGTTTGCACCTCTCCTTTTACACTGGCGGTTGGCCTTAAACGCCTTTATTCCATCACGCGCACCAAGGAGTTCCCCGCGGTGTGCGCCTTTGTGCGCCCCTTCCCCGGACCCTTGCGTATCCAATTAAACTCGTCTCCGAACCCCCCAGCTTTTAGATCCACCCAAATGCCCCCCCCGCAAAGCCCTCCATCGACGCTCCTAGCCTCCCTCGCCTCCCTTAAAATGGAAGGAGGAGCCCGCAGTCCGTCTCCGGTAGTCTTTTTTGAAGGTTGAAAAAGCGGACTCTTCACAGAGATTAGAATAGTGGTCATGCTCATTGTGGGTTTGGTTTCTTAACCGGACCCCTGTAGAGGCCTGGTGCTCTTTGAAATGAATCCCAATGAAATCTTCTGGTTCATCACCGACCCTCCTTTCGGAGTGCCCTCGGCGCTTTCCCCTTCCGGAAATTCCCTTTGGACAAGATAGTTTCCCCTCCCGGTTGCCTCTCTATAAGCTCCCCCAGCGCTTTCATTGGCGACTCTCGATGCATATGGCGGTCCTTCTTTGATCGTCACAGCGATCGCGTCTTCTCCAAAAGAACTCTCAGGAGCTGAACAACCTTCTTTTTTGCTCCACAGAGAGAATTCCCTTTACGGATTCGGGTCAACTTCCGAGGTAAGCTCTTTTTTGATGCTCGAGTTACGCCGAGCGCGCCCCCTATCCCTCGGAAAAGGATTTCGCTCTGCTCGCCAGCCTCCTTTCCATCGTCCCTTTCCACCCAGGTTTTCCCACTGGGGGGCTCCGGGACGGTTTCGTCGATGTCGATCCCTCCGCGGACCCAATCCGGCGCTCCGTGCACGTATTCCACCTTTGATCGGTCATCTTCAAATTCAAAACCCTGCGCCAGCTCGACCTTTCCTCCCCAAGCTCAATCTTTCATTGGAACTGCCCTCCATAGCCGTGTTTCCTCCTGCTTGTGTTAGATTTTCCAGAAAGAACCCCCCCCCCCTCAACAGGGATTTTCGCCCCCTTTCCGTTCTTTCGCTCTGTGCTTGAAATCGAGGTCTTTTCCTCCGATATCTCCTCCCCTTTTTCTGCAGGGCGATGGTAGATTTTTTTTCTTCTCTCAAGGGTCTCTAAGTCTTTTTTCAAGCGCCGCCGTCCGTCCACTTCGACTCTCCTTGGGCGGGGCTCCTCCCTTTTGGCGGGAAGACACGCCGCCGGTGTTAGTCTTATCTTGGCGCACTTTTAATAAATATGCGGGGCCTGTGGGGGCCTTTTCTTCCTCCGCGCGCAGAAGTCTCTTTCAATATTTAGGACATTACTTCCAGATTTTCCTCGGGGCGCCGCTTTCTTTGCGCCGCAACTTTGCACGATTGTCCTCCCCTACGTTCCCCTTTACTGCAAGACAATTCTACACCCTTCCTTCCCGCGTCTTCGTCGAACTCGTTTCCGACGCGCTCACGATTGTGGTCGAGTGTTCTTTCTAGGATTTCTTCGACGGATTGTTTTAGACTTTTCCAGCTCCTCCTCCTTCTTCTGCTTTCCCTTCACCCGTCCCTTCCCCCCTTTCAGAGCAGGGTCTCGACTTTCCTTTGCTGTCTTTTCGCTCTCTTTTCTCCTTCAAGCGTTCTACCAAGGATGCTTCTCCTTCCTTCAAACCCCCCCCCCCCTGGAGACCGCTTTTCCTTTCGCCGGGTGGCTGATCTCGTCAATAATGTTCGTTCCCTTCCAGTTACGTTCTCCCCTTGGCGGCACGGCATTTTCCTTAGTGCTCTTCAAGGAACCTCCTCGGATTTTCCGCGGCCTCCCCTCTACTGCGAACCTTCTCGATACCAAGTTACCCTCTCTCCGTTAAAGGAAGTTCGCCCTCTACGGTCCCCTCTTTTCCATGAGGAACAATTGGACGTGCCCTGCGCCCATTCGCCCCTCCCCTGGCCTATGGCGGTCCTCGAAAAGGAACACACCCCCCTTTCTCTTTTTTGTACTTTCCCCTCGATCCCCTGTTTCGGCTGGACGCAAGATATTCCCCGCCCCCCTTTCGAGAGAAGCTTTTTTTTTCGGAGTGATGAAAGCTTTTTTTTTATTTTTCTCTTGTGACAACAATTCATGAATCTCCTCAGAGTAAGACGAATACCCTTGCGAAGGCAAGCAAATCAGCGAGGAACTCCCCTTTTTTCCCTCCCGCCTGCCCTCATCGGGGCGGTGGCTCGCTTTTTTCCCAGATGCGTGGCGATATACCCCTCCCTTTTTGAATGTTCGCCGTCAATCTTGGATCGTGGCGTCCCAGGCCCCTAAGCATAGTTCTGCAGCCCCCCCTCCCTCACATCAGGCCATCGCCAGAGAGATTTCGCGTATGCTACGTCCCCCGATTCTTTTGTGCGGGAACTGCCGGGTGGAATCCCAGCGCCTCGTTTGCTAGTCACCTTTTTTTTCCCGTCTCCCCTTCCCCCACATTCCCCCCCCCCCCCTTGGAGAACCGAAGAAGTCGTCGGACCCGTTGTGCAAACCCTTCCCAAACGAGATAGCGACTAACGGACCTATCGAAAGGTGAAGGGGTTCCGAGGGGTTTTCATCCCTCCCCCCGCCCCAGTATGCGGAACTCACCCGGGTTCTAGCGCGTGTAAATGAAGACCCGCCTAAGCACTCCCTCTTTTTTCAATATACTCGACTTTGACGAGCCCCTCCCCTCCCCGCCCCTTATCCAGAAACCAAGCGAAACGCGCTTCAGTTGTCCCCGTGCTCTATTTGCTCCCATGCTTTCTACAGCCTCTCCCGGGTGGGCTTGTTGTGGGAAGGCAGAACGTGTCCTCCCGGTAGTAGAAGGGTCCCGCCAGGGTTGGCTTTCGGGGCAAGCTTTGAACTTGTTTTCTACTCGGCCTCTAGTCTTTCCTTTTACTTCATCCTTGCCCGCAGTGTTTTTCTTCATTTTAATTGTGTCTTAGAGAACTGTCTCGTTCTCCCCGGTTTCAAGGTACCATTGGGCCGCCTGTCCTAAGAGATTCACGACCCCACCTCCTTCGATAGACGCTCGAGGCCTTTCCGACGACGAGAAACACTCCTTCCCTCCGTCCTCCGAAATCTGGGCGCTGTGGGGGGAAGAGTTCCTTTGCCCCTGGGGGACGCGCTCTCCCC
>Ga0179593_1583027_pt1 | contig 11855 bp, 10 predicted proteins | sample CZODoug2_1_08_16_FD_185931 | JGI IMG/M metagenome (GOLD analysis project Ga0179593, IMG submission 185931) | Vadose zone soil fungal communities from Angelo Coast Range Reserve, California, USA - CZODoug2_1_08_16fungal (PacBio error correction) | ecosystem: Environmental > Terrestrial > Soil >... | reverse complement strand
CTTTCGCCGGAGGATCTCAAGGGATGCCCGACCATGAGAAGGGATTCATACCCGAGGTTGGATATATTTTCCTGCCTATTCTTTTTTTTTCTCTTGAGACTGGGAGGTATGTGACGTGGACTGTCGGGATGATCGCTCAAGCGCGGAAAGCAATTGCGAGTTGCCTGATCTTTCTCAGCCTATCTCGGACGGGTTGTTGCTGAGACACGTCCAGAATAATTAAGCTCTTCTTTCTACCCTTGTGTCACTCTGGGGTCGTGCAGTGCAGATCGCTCGGCCAAGGACGCAGACGGTCGCTCTTCGATAGCTTTTTCCTCGCTCCTGGACCGGGCCCAGGACAGCCTTCCGACGTGGTGCTCCACTTGCAATGTGTCATCGTGCCGCCAGCCAGAGATTAGCACAAAACTGGGAAAGGAGTTTGCTCTGCTTTTCTTTTTTTTTTTTTCGTCCCTAACGCAGCGCCACGAGACGATCACCCCGTCTGACATTTCATTCAGCAGGACACCGGGGAAGCACTCGTTGGAGTGCAGGAATCGATCCCACATTTTTTCCCCTTTTTGTATTTCTTCTGGCAGCAGACGTGCCACCTCTTGGGCGTAACCGCCCTGGCTCACAGGAGGGCGACGGTCTAGTCCTTTCCTTCGCCCGTATTGCTCCCCCGTGCCCGCAGAAGCCTATGCCGGCACGGGGGCAGTTGATTGACTCATTTTTTCTCTTTCTTCCCTAAGATCGATCGTAGTTTATTCAGGCTACCCTTGATTCCGATATGTCCCCAGGCGGGCTGCGAGGCCCCTTTCACACCCACTTCGTTCTTTTTACGTACCTTCCCACCCGTTTGTTTACCTTCAACCTTACTGGCAGCGCCTTTACGTTGCGGTCTTTCCTGGCAGAGTCAGCGTGTATTTTGAACTTCATGTCCGATCTTTTCATTGAGACCGGTTATAGCAGCCTCCTCGCGGAAGATACGAGTGAGTCGGAGGCGCCCCTACAAAAACTTGTGTTCCCGTAAACGCGCGGGACCGGGAGGTTTTTCCTCCCAAGTCCTCCTGTGTTTCCACCCCTTTTTGGAGCGGAGCCTTGACTCGATTCTCTTTCACTTCCGTGCCCCCCTCCGGCCACGAGGCGGCTGCCCCGAAGAAAGGCGACTTTCAACTTTAAAGTTGGCAGCCTTCTTCCTCCTTCGCTTCTCCTGATCCTGTAGGGCCCCTCTTTTGAGATTCAGAAGCATTTCCCATTCCCCCTGTCCCGGTTCATCCGCCGCTTGGGGAGCCCGCTTTTTGAGATAAAACCGCGGATCGTTTCTATCACCTTTTCTTCATGAACCACAATCTCCTTCTGCCCCTAAGCGGCGAGATAGATATCCATTTTTTAATAATCCGTTTGTTTTCGACTCTCATTTCTATCGACCTTCTTTTTTTCCACGTGAGACTGTGAGTGTCGCCGAGCGGGGTTCATGACTATCAAGGTGCTAGAGGACAAGAATGGTTTTTAGCGCAGGGACGGTTCCACCATTTTTTTTTCTTTATGTACGCCTTTTTGAATCTTCTAGCAGCTAAGGTGTGTCAAAAGCCCCTTTTTTTAGGAGGATCTCTGGAGTTTTCGGTCGGTCCCTGTCCCCCTTTTCCCCCTTGTCGGAGAATGTTTCCGGTTTCTGAAGAGACATTTGCGGGTCACCATGAGGGAGGACCCTGGAGAGGTCCACAGATAAACGCCGCAGGCCTCTCCCCCTCGACGGTCTCTCCCTTCCAACTTCGTCGTCCCCCCCCATCCCCGCCTCGGTCCCGCGTGAACTTATGGAAACAACCTTGCGTTAGTTGTTGTTCTGGGGCTCCGCGCGCGTCGTGACCTCTCTCGGTGCTGGTGCGCCATACTTCCGTCTCCAGGCGCGATCGACAGTCCCCATGAAAAAGTAATAAGACAGGCGCTTTCGACCTCGTTATCCTTCGCTGACAGTCCTTTAGGAATGTCTCCAAGTTTATGACGGCGGAGCCGGAGGTGCGGCAGGTCCGAGGTCCCTTTCCATCAAGTCGGGGCCTGGGACATATCAGGATTCCTTTCAAGGAAGACGACACAAGAAAGATTCCCTTCTTTGTTTCCCCCTTCTTGCCTCCAAGATGACTTTTTTTGCAGGATCGCCGATGAACCTCGAAGGAAATAGGCCCGTAGTGGCCTGCACCATAGGTTACTTACCTTCCCCTTCCTCATCCTGTTCTTACGCGACCCCCTATGGGTGGCGTCGGACGAAAGCCGACCCACCCTGTCTTGATCTCTTCTTGGCCACTTCCCCTTTTTTTTCTACTTTTCCGTCGGTGTCCCCCCTGTCAGAAGGTTTGCTGGCTCTTCTGCGCGGTTCGGTTCGTTATACAAGACGCACTGTAGTACAAGGTCATTTCTCCCGCTTTCTTTTTCACGATGCAAACGCGAATACGAACCCAAGGGCGTTACGTGCGAGGCCTGGCGCGGACGCGCGTAGGCGCTATTGGCTGTTTCTTACTTTTTTTTTTTTCTTCCCGAAGGGAGTCATGCAGAGAGAAATGGCCCAGTGGTTCCAATTGTCACAGGGATCCGTGACTTAGGCTTCCCCCGCTTTCATTCCCAAACGGCGCTTCCAGTCTCCCCGAGAGATAGAATTCTCCTATGTGCCGGCTACGCCCCTGCGGAAAAAATACATTCCTTGCCTGCCCCCTGTTTTGCCCCTTTGCCATTCTTGTCCCTTTACCTCCAGGCTCCCAATCCTCACTGAGAGTAGCGCCCTGCATCGGCGGCAGGCTAGACGCGCCGGTTTACCCTCTTTTTCATTCCTTGCTGTTTGGTTATAGCATATTCGACTGCTCGGCTTCAAGGGCCACGCCGATTTCTTTGGGATAATCCCCTTCTGTTTATTTCGATCGTTCTTTCCCCTTTAAATCTATGAGATGGGCGGTCTGACATCGGCCAGGTATGTTGTGCGGATTTCTTCTTTGTCCTCGAGCAGGGAGATAGTCTCGGAACGGTGCTGGGCGGGGGGTTGCTACCTCTGCCGCCCGAATAAGCGTGCGGCCTCCCATTTGATGCCACTTTGTCGGAGGAGCCTCGCGTCGCCACTTGACCACAGTGAAAGCCTATAGAACATGTTCTATAGCTTCCTCTCGGAGGAACCTTCCCGGACCCGCGCCTACCTGCACCGGTGTTTCTCACGTTAGAGCTAGTACGTTTCTCCTCCCGCGCTTCTCCACCTTTTTCTTTTCACCCCCTGGCGGCGAGTTGGGTTTCATGCGAAAGAAACCGCCGCCATTTCGAAAGAGCAGCATTCAGTCTCCCGTTTCGGAATTATTTGTCTTTTCCCCCCTCCTCCTCTTCGGCCCTAGATTGAAGTGGAATCCCTAGGAAACTTCGGGCTTTGCTGTTCCAGATCAGCACGAATCTAGTAGCCGTCACCCTTTTTTTCTTTACATGTCTTCCCTTTCCTTTCAATAGAGCGGAAACGTGGCCTAGTGCAGCGGACGAAGCGAGAACTAAAGGGGAAGAGGGATTTTCCCCCTTATATTAGGAAGCTGGACGCATGATGCCGGACTTGACCTTGATTACCTGAGCAATCGCCTATGGTATTCTATCTGCCGTTTTCCATCCCCTTATGTCAGTATAGGAAAACGGCATGACATTTCTCACTGCTTCAGATGACGAGAGGACCAGAGTCCCTAAGCTTATTTTCCCCTCTCATTCCCCTGTCCGAAGAGCTTTCTCCCACAGAAGGCTCGGAAGATCGCCAGTAGCTCAGGAGGCAATTGCCCACAAATTTATGTGATTGTTCCAAGTACCTTTTTTTACCCCTCTCGGGGAAACGTGACATTTCTCCTAATAAGATCCGCATCGGCCACTTTTAGCCGCTCAGGGAGTAGAGAGAATGCTCTGGATGATTCGCGACACGCTTTCCCTGACAATCAGCGGGCCACGATGTCTGGGACTTCACCTAATCAATTTTTCTTCTTGCCAAGTCCATGTGCACTCGAGTCTCCCCAGAGTGCCCGCCGCCCTGGTGGTAAGGGTACCTCGGTGACCCCCGTCGGCGGTTAAGGCGATCACAAGGCCTTTCGGCATACACGCAACGTTTTTTTTTCAAGCGCGTAAAGAATACTGGGGGCAGAGAACATGCCTTTCTCCCCGGAGCCCCCCTAGTCCGGTCTCCCCCGTATCTTTTTTCGGAAGAAAATGTCGCGATCTTCTCGCCCCGTTGTGGTTTATATATTTCTTCTCCATTTCCCTCTTCCTCCTCGATGACGTTGTAGCCTAGTTTGCAGTTCACGTGCTCCCGCAGATCTCTGGGAGCGTAGACTCGTAAAACGGGTGGCGGATGACAATGCCTTTTTCCCCTTTTTTCCTCTCGCCGCCGACATTCTTCAACGAGTCCGATGGGCGGGCTTGGAGGCAAGCGGCGAGTGCACGTGGACTTGCTAGGGAATTCTTAGTTTTTTTTTTTTTTTCAGCCCGCGTTTTTTTCTTCTTTATGAATGGAAAGGTGTAATCCTTGCAATCCTAGGTGGGCTCGCTCCCAGAGGTCGCCTCAAATTTGGTGACTTATTTTGATTTCAGCTCTCCTCTACCCCCCCCCCCCTGAAAGGTCTTGAAAATTACGGACCCATAAAATGTTGGCGGTTTGGCGACTGGCCCGAGAGCATTCTTGGCAAAGGTTTTTTATTCGCTTACTCCCCCCTTCCAGAAAGGAGAGTAAACACAGGTGCCCGACTATCACGCTACGTGCACCTAGGCAGAATGCTCTGGCCATTCAGGAGCCCTTGTATGACGGGTTGTAAGGGATTACGGACCGGAGTGCTGAAGCGGGCGAGGGGCAGCCCGTAGCGGCGAGAAGTATCATTCTCCCGTCATTCCTTTCCTTCATTAAGAAAGATGATTACAAGAAATGCTCGGCTCAATGGATGCATCCGCTGACCCCTGCGTGCTCCAGGCCTTCGTTGGTAACGCGAGCATCGACCTTTTTCCTTCATCCCTCCCGGTTTCAGCCGGCCCCTCCTGGTTCAATGTAGGTTAAGCCGACCCCGCGGTGCCCTTAGATGATGGAACGCATACCGACACCGTTCCTACTTCAAATTCCCCACCCAACCCAAACTGCCCCCCCCATTTTCGATTGAAGATGAATCCAGCGGCCACGACTCTGTTTATGCTCCAGCTGAATGTCAGACGTGTGACGCGCTGACTCTTCTTCGGCTTGGAGAGTCCCCCGGTCATCATCGCTCTTCCCCTCCTTTCTCCTTTGTCTGTGCTCAGGTGGCGGCACGAGACACGTGCCCTCGAACTGGGCCCAAAAATGGTGCGTTCGGCGATGGGCATTTCGGCCTCTTGTCAGAGCTCCCCTTCGCTTCATCTTCCGTCGTTCTGTCAATTGTTCCTGGCCCCCCGCGACGTCCCCGTCCCCTCGTTCCCCCCATCTGGTCTCACCCTTTTTCTGCACCGCTCGTTGGCTACGCTGTCGCAGTCCCAACAACAAGCGCTCTTCCCTGGGTAGAGCCGCCCTCATGATATCAGATGCGGCCGCCTGCGCGCCCCCACATCCTTCACATGAAGCAGTCCCTCCGAACATCGCCGCTTGGCACCTCTTCAAAAGGAACTACGCATCATCCTCTGATTAGCCCGGCGCCCCCGCGGTGTGCAGGAACTGGTAACGCGAGGGACCTTTTCATACTCCCTTTCTCTTTTGTTGGTGACTCCCTTTCCCCTAGAGAATGAGCCGCGCGCCGGGCGCTATCTGGAGGATGTCGCCGGGACAGCTTTAAGCTCCTTCTCATTTCTTCTTCCTGTCAGGGATTTCTGGTGAGATCAGGCTTGACCGGCCATAGGCGGGCCCCCGAGAATGGGTTCGTTTTCATCAATTTGACCTTTCAGCCGGCCTGTTGTTTGGGATGCGATGCGTTGCCACGACCGTGAAGTCAGTCTTACGGCCCGTGTTATCTTCTTCCTTTTCTTCCACTCTTTTCCCTAACGGATTCGATAGCTCGACGCCTTCCAGACGCCCGTCGTCGAACACTTTTTCTGATAGAGTCGAGGCATCTCTTACCCTTCTCCTCAAGAGCATTACCTGCCCCTTTTCTGCGGACCCGCGGCACTTGTCCTGCGTACCTTGCTTTCTTCCACCCCACCCCCTCGCGTTTTGTGCGATTTCCGAACCGACCGCCGGACGCATGACAAGTCTTCCCCCCTCTGCCCCCTCTTCCTCCTTACACCGACGGCTCCCCTGCCTAGATGGCAGTTTTCCCCTCGATCAACGAGTAAGGAACTTTGTGGCTTCGGGTCCCAGATAGTAACCATTTTATTCTTTGAGCTTACAGAAAAGGAACCGAGTTACGTGACGCAGTCCGGGCTTTCCTTCCACCTCCCTTTGTACCGATTGGGGTGTCCCGCGCCCAAAGACGAGAACTTACCAGGGGGCAGGTTATGCTACATTGAAGACTTGCAGGGTTTCTCCCCTGCCCTTCTCCTCTTCGGGATCCCATGATCGCTCTGTAACTAGCCCTGGTCGTGTGGGACTCGGGCCTTTTCCAAATCCTGCTTCCCTCTCGTGTTTTTCCCTCCCCCAATAGTGCATCATCCTATTCCTGCATATTCCTGGATACGGGGTGGCAGCACGCGTCTCTTTATCTTCTTTTCCGCTAATGTAGATCGCCTGCTTTGAGGCGGGCTCCCCGTCCCGGCTCTGCTTCCGCCCAGCGATGCAGCTCAGTCGTAAATCAACCCCCTCTTTCGTGCCCCTCCTTCCGCCAGGGAAAGGGCGCAGTGCTGCCTCAGTCCGCAGGTGCAGTCGACTTCTTTCTCTCTCCCATGCTCCCTCTTATTCTTCAGTCAGCCAAAGAGCAGTCCTCCTAGCGTCCCCACGGTTTTTTTCTGGAGACCCCGAGTCATCGGCCTTCCCGTTTTCCCTTTTCCTCTTCCCCCCCTTACCGAAATGCCGTCAGGGTTTCGTTGACGCCTCCTGTCGGCGGGCGGCTTCAACGCCGCATCACCATCCTTGCGGTCCCCGCCGAACGTTTTTTTCCCCCTTTCTCCCCTCTCCCATCAGATTGGGCGGAGCATCACGGATCTGCAATTCCCCCCGTCTCGGCGACCCTAAGTAGCCGTCAGACGTAATGGGCCTAAATCTCCTATCCCTCCCCCCCTCTTTCTCATATAAGTGTTTTTGTGTTGAGAGATACGCCATTCGGCAACCGATACGGACGTGTCCGACTCTCTGCTTTCTGCCGAGAGGGCGCTGATTTCCCTTCTCTGCCATCTCTGTTCTCCTAAGGCGTAAAAAATCTCGGGTACCCCGGGGCCGTTTGTGTGTGTTTTTGGTGTTTGGGGTCTTTGTTGGGTTGGGTTGTTTTTTTTTCTTTTTTTTTTGTTTTTTTTTGTCTTTTGTTCGGGGCGGGATTGCGGTTGGTGGGGTGGTGGGGTTCCTGGTTTTTTTTGTTTTTTTTTTTTTGTTGGGGTGTGGTGTTGTTTTTTTTTTTGTTTTTTGAGTTTTTGGGGTTTTTTTTTTGGCGGGGTTGCGCGTTTGGGTTGTGTGGTGTGGGTGGTTGGGTATTTTTTTTCTTTTTTTTTTGTTCGTTTTTTTTTTTGTTTGGGTGGTGGTTTTTGGGTTGTCTTTTTTTTTTTTTGCTGAATGCGGCTTTACGCGCGGACAGGTTGTACGCAGTGGTTCCCTCCTTCATCTTTTTGGGGAGTTCCAAGTCTACAGGGCCGGACCTTAGGCCCTTTCTTGGTTGACAGCCCGCATCTTTGTAAGCTTTTCGGGGTGATTTTTTCACTTTGCCAGTGTTTCCTCGCTGAATCCAAGGGGCTGCCCCTCGCCGGTTACGAAAAATGGGAGGAACTGTTCTTCCCCTCCCTTCCCCCGGTCCCTCTCCCGTGAGATTAAGGACACTCACCAGGTTGCGGTCTCTGGCGCGGCACGAGCTGCCCCCCGACTATGGCCGCGAGCTTCTTTTTTTTTTTCGTCTCCCCTCTTTTTCCGTAGCAAGCCCTCGAGAAAGTTCTGAACCCAGTGCAGCCGATCACGCTGACGCTTTCAGACGCATCCCATTATAAACGCATCCATTTTTTCTTCCCTTTTTGAACCAGAGGTTTTCTGACCTTACGGCCCGCCGGAGGTATTTTCCCCTCGGCCTAGGTCCGGCCAGCAAAGAGAAGGCGATTAAGGACCTTTCCCCCTTCCCTCCTTAATCTCCCTCCTTCCTCCCTTAGAACGGGATTCAGGCGATGCCCCCTGCTTTTCCTTTCTAGCGAGCCGCGTGCACCGTCGCCCTCTTTCCCTTTTTCCCCGGCCTCATAGGTCGCCGGGCCTCCTGTTAACTGGGCGGTACGCCGACTACGCTTAGCGATCGGACCCGCACCACGACACCGTTTCTTCATATTCCCCTTTCCCCTGCCAGCTCTTCGCTCTCAGTGGTCAGTTTCTTCCTCTAATACGGGTTTCCTGCTGCTCTTAGCCGGCTGTTCGGTCGGCACATAGCGACGCCCCAGTCGCCAGTTGGTTCCCTTTTTTTTTTCAGGCTTTCGATTCAGATTCCAGAGAATGAGGACGGCGCGCGCCTGTCGTGCCGGGTCAGCGCTCTAGTATACAAGCCTTGAACCCGTGGAACTTTTCTTTTTCCCCTCCTCTCCTTCCCCTTCTTCGGACCCTGGGTCCTCGTGACCCTCCTGCCTACTTCGGGTCCCCGCGTGCTACAAAAGGTCTTCTTCCCTCCCTTCTCCTGACCTCTCCTATTAGCGATCGATGGCGGCTACGTCTGCTCGCACACATCCTTCCTGAACAGACTGCCTCTTCCTTCCTCCATTTTTTGCCTGCCAAGTAAACGGCGAATCATCCTCCCCGTCGTGAGTAGCCCGGCGCGTAGGTCCCTCGGAGATCCGGCAGATCCTAGCTCCCTCCGTTTTTTTGTTGAGAGACCGGCGGCTCTCGGCTTCTCCTGCTTTCGCTTCCTCTATAGTAGTATATGCTGTGTGACTTGCCGTCTTTCATATGGCGGAGTGGGAGATTCTCCTATGTTCTTCTTTGTTAGGAGAAGCGTGTTGACCATCGGCGAGCCCTGTGGCGATGTCTATCTGGGCCGGGACTCCTGACGGGGGTCCCTCCACTTTTGACTTCCCCCCAGTAATGAGATGCCGACAAGGTGATGATCTTTGGGTACGCATAAAGGGCTCTCTTTCCGAGAACATTTCCCTCCTGTAGCAAAAGGCGATAGAGGCGGATCGCGGACACTTTCCGACAGGCCCGCGCGCGACGTGTGGATCAGAGTCCTGTAATCTTTCTTCCGCCCTCCTCTCCCCATTCAAAAAAATGTCGAAGAAACGCTATGATGCTGACCCCCCCTCCGGCTACGTGCGCCATCCTTGCCACCCCGTATGAATTCCCGCTGCCGCAGACGGGCCGCTTCGGCGCGCGTTTCAGTTTTCCGCCACGGCACGATCCGGTCCCCCCTTTTCCGTTCTTTTCACTTCTATCAGAAACCTTAGTAACATCAGGTGAACAGGTTTTTCCTTGTGACAGTCCCTTCTTTCCCTTTCTAAGCCGGGCCAGATTTTTTGTTAACCGTTGCCCGCTTTCCTCGATCACTTCTCACCAGGGTGGGATTTGATTCATCCTTGTACCGGCGCCTGCGCGCTCGGTTTTCTTCTCCTTTGTCCTTGACCCCTGATTATCCTATGGCTCTTCTTTCTGTGACCTCGGACCGCTGCACACTGGCCCGAGCGTATCCCCCTTTTTATCCTTCCCACCCCCCTCTTTCGGTTTCTAAATCAGGGCCCCCTCGCCTATCCGGCTGCGGTCCCCTTTTTAGCGCACGCGTGATCGTTGTGAAACTTCTGCATGTCTTCGCGTTTCTCCTTCTCCTGTCTTTTCCAACGTTCCCTTAGAGGTAACCGCTTTTTCCTTCTACGGATTCCATTCCTCCAATACCCCGCTTTTAGGTGACTACGTACATGTCAACTCTTTTTTGCCCTCTTGGTAAGGGATGTCAATCGTCGCGGTTTCCGTTAGCCGGAGGGCACGTCGTCCTTTCCCCTTGATTCTCCTGTACACTCTTTCCCCTTCTACTAAATCAGAATGGCTGTTCCCCCGGAACAGGCGCCGACCCAAGGTACAAAGTTGACAAGGCGACGGTTCTCCCGCCCCGTCCATTCCCCCTTTTTCTCGTCCCTTTAAATCGGGGAAAGAATTGCTCAGGAGTTACAGTCCCGATGGACATCCCTTGCTGGGTAATACCGCAGCCCGTTTTGGGACGACCGTCTGAGATAAAAGTGTTGTACGATATGGGACCCATTCCACCGTTTCTCTGAACCGCCAAAAATATTTTTCCCCCCTTTCCGTCAGCACGTAGTCAGCTGTGTTCCATTCGATATTCTCCTCCTTTTCTCCGTTTTTTTTTGTTGACTCCTCTTTTATAGCGACACTGCACTATTAAGAGTACGGTCTGCGTGTCGCCTCTCTTTGGCGCTGATCCTGCTCCCCAGATCTTTATATCTCCCCTCCTTTTTTTGGTTTTCCCACTTTTGGATAAAGCCCTGGGCCTGGGGAATGCGCTCTTCGCCGCCGAGGTGTACCGATTGTTGGACCCCGGACCGTCAGTCGGCTTTCTCTTTGATTCTCCGCTGTTAAGGGAAAGGACACTTGTCCGGCTCTTTCCGGGGGCTTTTTCCCTGCCTTCGGGGTCGTTTTGGAGGCACTGTGACCCGGACGAGATCCTCGTTATCCACTTTCCTCTCCTCCCCCGTCTCCTGGTTTTTGTACTGGCCGTTGTAAGGAGGGCCCCGCCCCCCCCTCGTTTCCCTCTCGTTGTGACCTACATTAGTTTTTCTCTTTTTTTCTCTTCCCGGCTTGCCCCTTAGGTCTTTGAGAGTCCGCTGTTTTAGCGCCACTGCCCCGCTCAAGGCGCGACCGCAGTCAAGGCAGACGATCCACCTTCTTGTCCCTCTGTCCCTTAGATGCCTAAAGCGCGCCATTTTTTTATTTGAGGAACTGTGCCCTCGGTTGTGATGCCGGATACGCGGAGGTGTCTGAGCGTCGATGTCTTCCCGCCCCCGATCGGGTAGCACGTCTCAGGATACCGGTTACGGCCGAGAATCAGACCGACCGCTGCATGATCCCTTCTATCTCAACTGCTCCCTAAGGATGACCTCTTCTTCCGAGGACGAGGTCCCAGTCGATAATAGGGAAGGGTCCAAGTACATAGGTTGTCTCCTTTCCCTTCCCCCTTTTTCTTTTTTCCGGTCGATGTGTTCGATCTTTTCTCTAAAGAATTACAAAGTTTAATGGTCGATGTTTCGGGCCCTGCCCCGCGGCGCGGAAGTATTGTATAGTCCTCGACTTTTTTCAGTACTTTTTATCCCGCTTTTGTCTTTTTTTTCCTTTTTTTCTTCAGTTTCTCAGATCTCTTCGATTGAAGTTTTTGGCTTTTTGCCTTCCGCGGTCGGAGGATGCCGATCACGCTTGACCCAATGGACACCTGAGGTCTCGTTTTCCCGCTTCGGTTCTTCTCTCCTCTTAGTATCCGCTCAGGATTTTTTCCATTTTTCCCTGTTTCCGACGCGATATTCACTGGGCCGGCGGCCAGGGTAACCCCTTGGATTTTACCTTCCCCCCCTCCCCCCTTGTACTTACTTTCTAAAGACTTCTAAGCCCGGGTTCCGCGTAGAGACCTTGAGGAAGATCGACCTTATCGCCATTCTTCTACTCCCTTCTTCCTAACATGTTTGCCGGTCCCGCAGCCCCCGTCCCATGCTCATAGTCCCCGCTGTATCCGGCACGTTAACTCTCTTTCATCATTCCTCACCCCTTTAGAGTCGACCGTCAAGATAGGCGAAGGGCCCTTTATGGTCTATCGCGGCAG
>Ga0179593_1525834_pt1 | contig 11855 bp, 13 predicted proteins | sample CZODoug2_1_08_16_FD_185931 | JGI IMG/M metagenome (GOLD analysis project Ga0179593, IMG submission 185931) | Vadose zone soil fungal communities from Angelo Coast Range Reserve, California, USA - CZODoug2_1_08_16fungal (PacBio error correction) | ecosystem: Environmental > Terrestrial > Soil >... | reverse complement strand
TCTCTTCTCCCCTTCCTTCCTTTTTTTTTTTCCTTTTGCGGGATCTCGGCGCGGCCCATGCAAAGGATGGAGAAGTTGAGAAGATGTTCTCGCGGCCTTCCCCTCTTTTCACTCCCCTTTCCTCCAATCCCTCCCCTCTTCCCCCTTTTTTTCTCTTCTTTCTTCTTCCCTGCGCAGGGTCGATTGGAAAGAACAGTTTTTGCATAGAATGAAGAGGAACACACCCTCATTTCCCTTTTTCCCCCCTCCTCCTTTTTCCTTTTAGCGCCCAATATTTCCCCCCCCTTCTCTTTTCTCCTCTTTTTTTTTTTTCCCACATCGGCTGCCTTGAGAGACAATGGTGAGATATCGCGCCAAGAACTTTCTCGTTCTCTCTCTTTCCTCCCCCTTTTAGAAGCCCCCCTTTTTTTTCCTCTTTTTTTTTCTCACCGGAAATGACAGGGAATGACATTTCAGATCCAAATCCGCAAAGCTTGGATTCTTTTTTTCCCCCCTTTTTTTTCCTCCTTTTTTCCAAAACCAGCGGACTGCCAGCTTAACGCCAAGCAGGGAAGAAGATAGAGCTTTGACTCTCCGGCTCTCCTTCCCCCCCCCCCCCTTCTCCACGACTCCTCCCCCTCTTCTTTTTTTTCTTTCTCGTTACTCCGACTGCGAAATATAAAGCCCGAGCATGACAAAATAAAAGGGATTTACATACCTTCCCCTTCCCCCCCCTCTATTTGATTCTTTCTTCCCCCCCTTCCCTCGCACGACGGGAAGACAGGTAGAAGTACCATATGCCAAGTCGGGCGCGAACTGGTACCCCCCTCCCCCCATCATTCTTCTCTCTTCCCCCCCTTCCCACACCACGTCGCGGGTTGGCATGATAAGACGTGGAAAAATTAGGACCTGTGATAAGTTTCTTCCTTTTTCTTTCCCCTCTCAGCTGTTTCTCCCTCTTTTTTTTTTTTTTCTCCCCCAAAACCATCAGGGGATAGGGACGTGCGCTGCCGTCGATGTTTACTTTTCCTCCTCTTACGCCCCCTCCCCCTTTCCCCCTTCCTGAAAAGATGATTCCGATCCACCTTCTTTTTCCCTTCCCCGTTCAAGTCTTTCCTCCTTTCCCTTTCTCTTCCCCTTTGCGTCCTGCGGCCCGGCTCAATAATGAATATCTCGGTCATGTAGAATTCGCCCAGCTATTTCCTTTGCTCCCCCCCCTCCCCACGCTGCATGGCCTCTTCCCCCCCTTTTCTCCCTTTCGGTGGGGTAAACACCATGTCAAGCCGAAGGCTTTCGTTCCCCCTTTTTTTTCTCTTGGAGTTTTTCCCCTTCTTCCCTTTTTGAAAGCTAAGGAGAAAGAAGATGGAGCTCAGCTTAGGATCCCTCCTTCTTCTTTCTTCTCCCTTCCCCCCTTTCCTTATCACACTCCCAAACAGCCCGTTGTCATGAGTAATACGGTGTGATGAGTCTGGGCTACCCCCTCTCGCTCCTCCATTCCCCTCCTCCCCTTCCTTTTTCCCCAATGCCAGAGTGACTCTCCTTCTTTTTTCCCCCTTCAGGAAGAGGCGAATATAAGGTACCGAATACCTAGCTATCAAAGTTTTCGTTCCGAAAGGTCAAGTAAGGCGATTCGGTCTTCCGTTTCACCCTTCTTACCGTGACCCTTCTCCCCGCGCGGTCCAAAATCACCGCCAGCCATTTTAGTTATATTACTGCCCAGACTCGTGATAGGCGGGACCTGAATTACGCTACCTCCCTCCCCCTTTCTTGAAAAAAATTTTCCCCCCCTTCTCCCCTTGTCTCTAATCCCAATCATCCGGAACTTTGAGTAAGTGGGTGAGCCAGACGACATAGGTTTATTGTCCTTTTCTCCTTATTCATTCCTCCCCCTCCCTCCCCCCTTTTATATTCTTCCTCCCCCCTTTCCCCCCCTTTTCAGTCGGACATCGCCCTGGCAGTAAGCTAAAATCACCATTGTGGGTATGAAGGGTAGTTTAAGAACGTAGGGATTTCATCTATCGATTTTCTGTCTTCCCCATGAAATTTCTTCCCTTTGGACGCTGCATCAAGGTACTATGTGAAAGTCAATGGTTGGAAATATTCTTCAAAGACCAGTATACCCTTTCTCTTTCTCTTTTCTTTTCTTTTTTCTCCTCTGTAGATAAATTTCCCCCCCTTTTTTCTTCCAATCCCCTGTGGCTTACCAGGTTCCAATTCGACCATGATCCATCGCCGGAGAAGAGAAACCTGAATCCAGGCGAGCAAGGCTTTTTTCCATTCTCCCTCTTTTTTCCCCCCCCCCCTCCTCCCTGTGCTGACCCCCTCTCCTTTTCTTCTTGATTCATTCATCAGCTTGCATTTATCCAGACCTAAAGAGACTGCGGGTGGCCCTCCTTGGATCTCCCCATCGCCATAGCCCCACCCCTCCCTTTTTTCCCCCCCACCGCCTTGGCGTGAAGGAGATAAGGAAGGAAGTCCGGGACTCCGCCTGTACTTCTCCCCCTTTTCTTCTCCTCAAGCGAACCGTCTCCCCCCTCCTTCTTTTTTTTTTTTCTTTTTTCCCCCGACGGAATAGAGAGAGAGGGGAAGAAGCACGAAGGGGGGAGGGGGGTTCAAAAGAGAGAAGAGAGATGACCTCTTCTTTTTCAAAGAAGAAAGAGATGAAGAGCTGGCAACTGAGATGATTCGGTAGCAAAAGAGATAGAAGCGTTGTGTTTCTTTTCCCCCACAATTTCCCTTCCTTTTTTTTTCCCGGACGTCCGTCTTATCTCAGGCACGCCAAGGCGGTTGATTATGAGAGATTGCAATAGGTTGCTCTTCCTTTCTTCACAAAAAATTTTCCTTCTTCGAGCCGTAGTGGAAAAAAAGAAGGCGCTTGAGGGGCTGGTCCCTTCCAGGCTTCCTTCCTTCTCTCTTTTTTTTTTCCGTATCCGTAATGGCAATCCTAGATGGCAAAATTCCACCCTTTGGGTCCCCCTTTTTTCGGCTTATCGCTGGGAACAAAGCCTTGATCTCATGGATCAGTTTTCTCGCTCTCTTTTCGCCTTGGACCTGGAAGACGACTGGGATTTTTGGAGATCCTCCGGGAAAAAGAGTTTTTTTAATCCTTTTTTTCCTTTATCTAAATAGATAACAAGCCAATACCACAATCACAGAGGATCCCTTTCTTTTTCGAAAGAGGAGAAAAAAAGGGAAGGGAACCATAGCCAAAGGGGAGGACAGTCCCTTTCCCTCCTGGTTGAGGACAAAGGAAGAGGACGACATAATGGTCCTTGTTCCCTCCTATAAGACGGAAAGAAAGAAGGGAATTTAAATATCAGTTCTCCCCCCCCCTCCCTTCCTTTCTATGTCGAGTAGGAAAAGAAGGCTGTTGTGGTTACATGTTCCCCCCCTCCTCTCTCGGAGGGTCTTTGGGTAATGTCAGCTTCTCCTAGCTTCGGGATTTAATAAAGGAAGTCAATTGCCCCCCCTCTTTCCTGCCCCACTTAAGAAAAAGTTCCGGATGCTTTTGATTATCTCCCCCCTTCTTTATACCCCTAGTATGCAGAGTCTTTTTTTTTCTTTCCCATTTTTCCCTATAATTCATTCAGAATATAAGAGAGGATGTTCAGGACCTTCCCTCCTGTGACCTCGCGGGGATTCCCTCTTCTGGATCCCCCCCCCTTTCCTTATGTTGCACCGGAAGAGCCGGCATCTCTTCCCGAAACTTTGATACGGCTAGGGATTTCTTGATACTCTTTGATATATTCTTTATCCCCGGGAAGAAAGGAAAAAAGATTCGGAGGAGCCCCCCTCTCTTTCTCCTTCCCTCAAGAGAAAGAGAAAGAGGGAAAGAGGGAAGGGGTCCTCTACAAGAAAGGGGTCATTTCCCTTCTTGTCCCCCCCATGGAAGGTTTTGTCTTACTGCGAGAGAAACGGGTGGCCTTCTGGTTGTTTTCCTCCGTTTTCCCCGAAGACAAGAAAAGAGGAGGCCGGACCACCCCCTGTTTCCCTCTTTAATCTGGCGAAGGCGAGCTCCAGGACCCTTTCCCTTTTTTCGACAGCAAGCGAATGATCGCCTCCGCCGCTGACGCTCCCTCCTCTCCTTAGAGGAAAAACTCCGGTCAACCGTCTTCCCCCCCCCCCCTCCCTTCCCTCTTTGTTGCCCTCAAGAATTCGGCTTTGGACATTTCCCCGCTCTCGAATTGGGATTTTTTCCTCCCCTGAGGCATTTTTCCCCCTTTTTTAGCCATTTTTAAATCTTGGGCGCACTCCCCTCCTTCCTCCTCTCTCGTCCGAGAGGAATTATTGAGCCGGTTTCCCCTTCCCTTTTTTCCCTTCTCCACTACTGCGCGAATTATGTGCTCTTGACCTTTCCTCCTTCCTGCGCGGACTTTGACTTCCCCCCCTCTCCTTTATCGAATCATCTGGGCTTCCCTCTCACTCCCGGTGATCTTCGGGGAGTATCGCTCACTTTAACCTCCTTCCCTACCCCTGATGAGTTTTTGACGGGAGGTTTCCCTTTTCCATTGTTTGAATCATTACGCTTAAAAAAGAAGGAGAAGGGAAGCCAACCTATCAACCCATTTCTCTTCCTTCATGCCAACGAGAAGGGGGGGTTGTTGCCCTTTTGCCCCTCTTTCCTCTCTTTTTTCTTTCCTTATCCTAATGATGGCGTTGTTTCCCCTTCAGATGGTCTTTCTTCCCTTCCTCTCTCATTTATAGAAAGAATTTGCCCTGCGCGGGGGATCCCCTCCCCCCTCCCTCTCCTCTGTAATCGTTTAGGGGCAGAGAGGGAGTGAATTTTCGAAAGTCTTCTTCAGGCTCGAAAGTGGTTGAAAAAGGAATGGCGCCCTCCTTCCTCTTACCCTTTTTCTGTCGTGATAGATGGGCTTCTTCCTTTTTTTTCCTGATATCCCCTTTCCCTCTCTATCTGCCAGCGGGAGGAGCTTCCGCCATTCCCTTTTCTTCGCTTCAGAAAAAACAGGAAAGCAGCTTCTTCGGTTTTCTTCTTCCCAGATCCCTGTAATTTAGGTTGAGAATCTCTCAAAACTTCTCTTTAGGGCCCCCCCCTTCTTTTCTGGGGGGAGGAGAAGGGAGAAAGAGAGACGCGCTTCTTTTTTTTCTAGGAGAAACAGGGGCGCGCCTGTTTTTTCCCCGGCGGCCAGGGGAGACAGGGAGACTCTGTTGCGGCATCTTGGGCGCTCAAGGCTTCCAAGGAAATGAGGGTGCTCTTCGTGAAGATAGAGAAAAAAAGGGGATGGCAAAGAGCCCCCTGTTTTTCGCGAAACCTGCGAGAAGACGCTAGGCTTCCTTTGGCGAGGAGGGGGCAAGTCCTGTTTTTCGGTCGGCCCCCTTCCCGCTGAGGCAGACGATCAAGCGCATGAAATCTTACGCACATGGCGCCATCCTTGTTCTCTTTCCGCGCAGCTCTTTTTCTTCGACGGCTGACTCGTCGCATATAATATAGAATGGAGGAAAGCACACTAGGTAGTGTGAGGTAGATAACGTTCTTTTTGTGGGATAGGTAAGTAAGCGGGATAGAAGACGATGAATAGATTTAGCGCCCTGCCAGCATTCCTCTACTTTCTTTTTTTACCTTTTTCCCCCCTTCCTCAGTAGCTTTTTCCCCCCTTTTTCTGTTTTCTGGTATTTTTTGGTAGGAAGGTTATTGTTACTCTCGTTTTTTTTTTTTTTTTTTCCCCCCCTCCCCCGAACGACCCTCTTTTTCTCCCCCTCATACCTGCCGCGTTGAGATACCGTATTGATAGTAAGAGGAACTGGTAAACATCTGGTCCTTTACATCCCTTTCTTTTCCTTCCATGTGAAGGTTCTTCCCCCCCTTCTTCTTCCTGTTGTAGCGAGGAGAGGATTATTGAGACAAGGCGTATTCTATTTCCCTTTCCCCCCCTTTCCCCACTCCCCTGGGCCCCCCCTCCCCCACGACCTCGAACATTGCTTGAGAACGTCCAAACCAGTTATTCGTAAGATCTAGCTGTTCCCTCCTCCCCTTTTCTGTACCCCTTTCCTTTCTTTTTTTCCCTGCTTCGCTTGCAACGCAATTGTAAAGCGCATCTCTCTCTCCCCCCCCCCCCCTCCCCTCTTTTTTTTTTTTTCTCCTTCCCCAAGCATCGACTTTACAATAAGGACAGATAGCTAATATAGTTTACCTGTTTTTTTTTTTCCTCTCCCTTTCATTCTTGTTCCTCTCTCCCCTCCCATCCAAAAGATGGAGTAGGTCTTTGAGAGAGAAGAAATAATTCCCTACATCCCCGCCCTTTTTTTTTTTCCCCCCCTCTTTCAGCCAGCCCGGGCAGATAGAGCTGTGACTCTCCTCCCCCTAGCCCCCCCCCCCCGTCCCGGCAACCATAACGGACCCACTGCAGCCGAGTAGGAGGCTTCGTAGACGCCATCCGTCTTTCACCCCTTTTCCCCCCTTTCCTGCCCCCCGCACGAAATATAGGAAGCCGCATGTCTGACCCCCGCCCTTCCCTTCTCTTTTTTTCCCCCCCTTTTTTTTTTTCCCTCGCCCTGGCCAATGCTGGGACTGCATAAAGTGCTGGCATCGCACCTTCCCCCTTTTCTCCTCTTTCCCTCGCAGTCGGAATGACGCTACGCCATTCTTTTTCCCCCTTTTTTTTTTTTCCCCCCGGAGACTTACTTGGTCAAGGCACAGGGACAACGATCGGCGCATCTGGCTTGCATAGCTCTCCTTTCTCCCCTCTTTTCTTTGTCATGAATTCTTTTTCTTCTTCTTTTTGTGTAGCCTGAGCCCGTGATGAGACTAGAAAGTGTTGACCTTCCCCCCCCCCCCCCACGCAATTGGAGCCACTGATGCAATACGAATGTCATCATGTACCTCCCCCTTGTCCCCCTCCCCCCCCCCCTTTCCTTCCCCCCTGGTCCGATAGGTATAGCCGATACGCCCGAAGATCAGCCTTTCTTCCCCCCCCCCTTCTTCCGGCCAGTTCCTTTCCCCCTTTTCCCGCCGCCTGCAAGTCCGCGCCCGCATCGCGTGTAGGGCAAATGATAATTCACAGCTCGACGTATTCCTCCCTCCTCCTTTTTCCCCTTCTTGCCGCCCTCTTCCTTTTTCCCTTTTTCTTCTGGTCATCTGCCATTTACGACCCAGATGAAAAGGTGAAGGTAGGGTCTAAAAGACTCTCCCCCCCTTTTACTGTTCTCTCTTCCTTCTCATGACTCCTCCTTTTTTTTTTTGTGTGTTCCTTCGTTTTTTTTTTTTTTTTGTTCTTTCTTTTTTTTCTTGTTTTCTTTTTTTTTTTTTTTTTTTTTTTGCGCGTTTTTTTTTTCCTCTTTAAACACATGATCAGACTAGATGCATAAGTAGGTGCGTACAATGCTTTTCCTTGGCCCCCCCCTTTCTTTTTCGCTTTTTTCTCTTTTGATCCCTTTTTTTTTCTTTTTCTTTCCCTCTTTGACGCCTCACGAGGATTTTCAGGGTGGAGATTGTAGAAGATGATAATTCGCATTCTCCTTTTTTTTTTTTTTTTCTCCCTTCTTTTCCCTTCTTTTTTCTCTTTACTTAGGACAGAATTTAGCAGACATCAGACCCTTATCCCCTTCTTCCCTCCCCCCCCTTCCCTCCCCTTTGTCAAATTCCCCCTCCCTCCTCCTAACCCCGAATGGTAATTGACTAAATTAGTATAACAGGAACTACTAGAAAATGTCCGCCTTCCATTTTTTTTTTGTCCCCTTTTCCCCCCTTCTCCTCGATTTTCACCTTCCCCCCTCCCCCACCTCTATGAGTGGTCTGAAGAAGAAGGTTTCCCAACTAGGTTCTCTTTTTTTCCCCCCCCCCCCCCGCAGTTGCGTACTAGAAGTCCCCCCCCCAGGGGGTGACATAAAAACGCATCCACTTCGTGACTCTTTCCCCCCCCTCCCTCCTCCCCCCCCCCCCCGTTTGATAACTGGAGAGGGAGTTCGGATCATAGAAAGAAACGGGGTGAAAAATAAGAGCCACGATACCCCGGAGGAACTTGAATTGTTTTTTAGCTTTGGCGTCATCGCTTTCTCCTTATCCATCTTTCTTTGACTCGCCATTCTCCAGAAGCCCGTCTCCTCTTTTTTCCTTCATTTAGTTATTATGTCCTGGTTCAATCAGCCTCGAGGAAATGCGGATGTATGACTTACTCTCCTTCCCGCACTCTCTCCCCCCCCCTCTTTCACCCCCCCTTCTCCCCTGACTAGGGGCGAGTAACAGAGGCCTCCGCTTGCATCCCCCCTTCTCTCCTCGAAATTCCCCTTCCCCTTCTTCTGGACATCTGTATTTGTCTCATAGGAAGCCTTCCTTTATTATCCTTTCCCTCCCTCCCCTTCTTTTCCTTTTTCTTTTTTCCCCCCCCCCCAAGCATTTCATGAAGATTCGAAAGAGCCGTTGCCTGAGTACAGTCTAAAATCCCCCTTTTTTTTCTTCCCTTTTTTCTTTTTTTAAAGCTCTATTTTTTTTTTCTTAACAATGAGCATTAGCGGAAGTAATATACGTTTGCATATGCCTTTCTCTTCCCTTTTCCCTCCTTTTCCTCTGTGATCCTTCTCTCCCCCCTCTACCCGGGCGATGCGATTGATGCATGGGATAGTAGGACTTGATGCTCTTTCTCCTCCTTTTGGACCTTTCTCCCCTTTCCTTTCATTCCCTTTTTCCCCTTCCGTCGGCTCGTATTCACAATACACTGCTCGGCTTGTCCAGGTCACTTCCTCCCCTTCTCCTTCCTCCTTCTCCGAGAACCTCACCCTCCTTTCTCCTCCTCCTGCGCGAGCTCGAGCCCCATTTTTGTAATGGTAGAATCTAGATTGACATTACATTGTCTTCTCTTTTCCCGCCCCTTATTCTCCTGAGCATTCTTTCCCCCCCCTCGCTTGCGGGGTGGGAGGACACAACGCGAGCTCCCATCTCCCTTCTTCCTCCCCAGCCCTTTTTTTCCCCCCTCCCCCGGGCGCGACAAGCAGACATTGGCGACGCAGGATGATGACTGATCTGTTCCTCCCTTTACGCCTTTTTTTTTTTTTTTTTTCCTCCCCCTTCATGCAAGACGACAGGAACGATCGTTGCAGGTTGCCCCACCGAGCCCCCCCCCCCCTTTTCTCCCTTTGCCGACCGAATAAGTAATATATATTTTAATAATAGATAAGTTTTTGGTGGTTTGCCGGAGAAGAAAAAAGAAATACCTCTTCGATCTTCCTCCTTTTTTTTTTTTTTCCCAACCGAGATAGAAGGATTGGTGCTGACTGCGGTTGTACCTCAAAAGGCTCACTCTTTTCTCTCCTTGCATGCAAAGGGAGGTTGATGTTGTCCTGCTTCCTTCCCGGAAGTAAAGTGACTATTTTCTTCTCTTTTCTCTCTCGGCCGGTTGTGGCCGCTCTTTTGCAGGATCTTTCCCCCCCCCTTCTGGAGGCTTATGAGAAGAGGGTCTTATCCCCCCTCAGGCGCTTGAAGGGGGGACAGGCTTGCCCCTTCCCAGTTTCTCCCTTTTTTCCCCCGAATTCGCAAAGAGAAGTGAATGGAAAGAGGTTCCTGATGAATCCTTTTCCCCCCCCCCCCCCCCTGATCCCGGGGGTTCTTCTTTTCTTTCCCCCCCCCCTTTATCGTGGAACAACAGACTTGCTCTCCTGGATCAGGTTCTCGTCCCTCCCTATTGAGCTTCTTCCCCCACTTATGGCTCGAGCAGACGGATGCCGTCCCTCCTTTTTTTTCTTCCCGACCCCTTTCTTCTACCTCGATAACAAAAAAATACCACCTCCCCCCCCCTTTTTTCCGTACAGGCTCGTCTTTACTGGCCTCCTTTTCCCAACCCTTCCCCTCCTCCTCTTTCCTCTCTCAAAAGGATATGCAAAGCGGAAAGCTTCTCCTCCTTTGGCATTCTTCCCCTTTTTTTCATCCTCCGATTCCGTAAGGACGAAAGGGCAGAACCACAATGATGTGTGCTTTTTTCTCCCCCCCCCCCCTTTTCTGCCAGTTTCCCTTTTCTCCTTTCCTCATTTTTCCAAGTGTATATCGAGTCTTGTAAGGGTAACTGCGAAAGACGGGTTCTTTCTCCGATATACTTTTCTCCTTTTTTCCCTTATCCCAAAGTGACCGATGTATGGCTACTTCCTTCCCCCCCCTTATTTTGATTAATGAATGATGTTAGTCAGCAGGCTCCTCTTTTTTTTCTCTCCCCCCCAGTATGTCTTTTTCCCTCACCGGCTGAATGAATTTATTAGATTAGGATTCAGTCCGCCTATCGCCTTCATTCTTTTTGCAAGGTGACCCTCCTTCTTTTTTTTCTTTCTTTCCAATTAGGAGATATATGGGGGGTCATGTGTTGTTTTTTTTTTTTTCCTTGCAAGAAGGGTAGGGGAAATTTTAAATTTTTTTCTTTTCTGTTTTTTTTTTTTCTTTCCTCCTGGGTTTTTTTTTTTTTTTTTCTCTTGTTAAGGGGCGCTGAACGTAATTATGTTTGCACCGGAACGGCTCACTTCTTCCCTTTCGAGAACCGAACTTTGATCCATCTCTTTTTTTCCCCCCTGTCCCCCCCTGTTCCTTGTAAAGAAAATATCTTATGGCCACCCGTCTCATCCCCCCCCCCCCCCCTCGTTTGTCTTTTATTTTTCCTTCCCCCTTTCTCCCACGCCATTTTCTGCGTGATCTTGTATAGAGCGAGCTTTGGAGAATCCCCCCCCCCTTTCCCTTACTGCCTGACAAAGGATGTGGGGAGTGTGCCTCATTTCCTTCCCTTTCTTTTCTTTCTGTAATCCCCCCCTCTCCTCTTTCCCTCCATCGATATGATCGGCTCCAGAACGATGAGCCAGCCATTGCGTCTGCTTCTTATCCCCCCCCCTCGGTAGAACCTTCTTTCCCCCTTTCCCCCTCTTTTTTGCCCTCAAGCCTTAGGATGTGGACATGGTTTTTACCCGACCACTCTTGACTCCCCCCTCCTTCTCCCTTTAGTCAGTTGAACCTATTCAAGAATCTTGGATAGTTGTTAGCATTTAATCTCTGGGCTTCGATCCCTTCTCTCTTTTTATCCGTTCTTACTTCACAATACTGGCGCCGATTATGTGGCGGAACCGGAGTCTTTTACGTTCCATCTCTTTTTTCTCCGGACTTTTCCCCCCCCCCCCCCCTTTCCCCCCCCCCTTTTATCTGAAAACTTATATGCTTCCCCCCACCCCTTCATTCACGGTGATATTAGGGACGTATCTCTTTCTCTAAATTCCCCCTTTCCCCTCCCCTGCTGCTTGGTGCGGGATTTGTTCCCCGTGGCCCCTTTTTTCCCAGCTCGGCCTTCCAAAACAAGCATGATCGGACACGCCAACTTCTCCTCCCCCCCCTTGAACCTTCTGCGACCCCCGCAGAGAGTATTCTTTCTCTTTTTTTAGGTGGTGTTGACTGTGACGATTTCCTGTCGTTGCACTTTTGCGATCCCCTCCTTCTCTTTCTCCCGCTGGCAGATGGCTTCTCCTTTTTACTTATCGCCAGCCATTGGCAGGCGCTTACTGGCTTCCCCCTCCTCTTTCTTTCCTTTATGTAATCCCCGTTTATTGGTGGCCGCTCGGGCTTTCTTTTTCGCCCTTTCTTTTTTTTCCCCCGGAATGGAGAGGCTGCTCTATTCCGCTCAATCATATGTCTTGACGCGTTCTACTTCTTTTTTCTAGTCACAGCTCTATCGGACAGGGATGGAGTTAGCATGGAGAGTAGCTGTTTTTTTCCTTGGGGTTCTTCTTTTTTCTTCCCCCCCCCTCCCCCCTCCCTGTTTCAAGTAATGTAATTAGGTTGAGAATATTCTAAAACTTATCTTGTTCTTCCCCCCCCACCTCGAGGAGCCCTTTTTCTCTTTTCTCTAGATGCGCAAAATGGAGCAGAAAGGAAAGCCGATGTGTCCTCCTTCCCCGGAAGG
>Ga0179593_1517932_pt1 | contig 11855 bp, 10 predicted proteins | sample CZODoug2_1_08_16_FD_185931 | JGI IMG/M metagenome (GOLD analysis project Ga0179593, IMG submission 185931) | Vadose zone soil fungal communities from Angelo Coast Range Reserve, California, USA - CZODoug2_1_08_16fungal (PacBio error correction) | ecosystem: Environmental > Terrestrial > Soil >... | reverse complement strand
TTTGTCAACCCTAATTACGAACCCTTTTTTTTCCCCGCCCATCAGTTATAGCTTTGAACTCTGATACGAAATTATTCAAAACATTGACCCAGCAATAAAACTAGGCTGATTTTAAGTGTATTCCGTTAAGTTCGTTTGCGGTGCATCCATTTATTTCCTTATCTAAATCCCGTACGTTTAAATCTTGACTTAACTGCACCATTTATTATCATGTGTTTGTTTTAGTTTGTTGCCTTATTGTATACGTGTGACCCATTCACAGTTGTTCATTTTATTAAAATATTTTTTTTATTTATGGATGCTGTCCTTCCGCTCTCGCTCGGGCAACATAGAGACAATCTCAGCGGCGTAAAGTGTCATTCCGGGCAGTCGGGTTCTTAACGACGCCTGCTTTTTTTTTAGCACAACTAGCAGCAGCCGATTGCCCATTTTTTTTTTTTTACATCATTCATGCATACCAGGTTCATTTTGATTTAGGACTTCGGCCTACCAAATTTCCTTGTCCCAGCTTTAATCTATTGAGCCCCGGTTTTTCCCTTTATCGCGTCCTCGTTCGCGACGACACTAACATGCCCAATATTGTTCTCCCATTTTTACCATCTAAATATTGCGTGCCCTCCCCGTGTCCTTTGTGGGTTTAACCATTTTTTTCTTGTTTTTTCGCGTGAGTTAGTTTGCGAGACTTCGTTCCTGTCACAATACTTCATTCGCTACTGTCCAACGCTTGTACGCCCGACGAACTAGCGCGTTTCGGCGTTGGCTTTTGAACGGAAGGAGCACATGGTAACACGTTGCCGATTTTATTTGGGTTATTAAGGCTAAGGTTTTTTTTTTCGGGAGTATCGGGAGTAGAGGACAAGCAGGAGCGGCGGGAGAGGCCACGCAGTTTCGCGGCTCGCCACAGACGTTAAGTTCTGCCCCAACCGACAGTAGAATTGGGGAGGGCGCAATGAGAGATCCAAAGATGCAGGTCGAGCGCCGGATCGCGAGTGCTCCTCTTAGCGGAGATTCGGGCCCAGGAGATCCTGTCCCAGACGAGGCCGTGAAACAGAAGGAATTTAGAGGACTTGGCTGACTACGCACACGCGACAGCAGACGGAGCGACTAGAGCAATGTTAGCGCGCGTTCAACTATTTGACAGAGAGCTTTATCGTAGGCCGCGACAATTCGACCCGCCCAGTGACAGGGGACAATGCATCGAAACATTTTTTTTGCTTTTTTTGTGGTTTAAGCCGGCTTGTGTTGTTGGATAAATACGAGTTCCCCTGACGTGTAAAATTTTTTTTCATCCTTTCGTTTATTTTTTCTTTCTTGTGAGCGTGCAGGGGAAGGGGGACGGGCGGATGTTGTAGAGTTCGTTGCTGGACCGTCCCGCTTGAGATTTCTTCTCAAGATTAGGTTCAAGCTCGATGCTTACTTGATAGAAGAGAGGGTAAGGTCACCACAGCGACGAAGATGAGTGAGTTACCGGTAGTTGAATGCCCAGAATAAGACAAGTATAATGTCTCGTTCGAGGGAGTATGGCGCTGCATAGCGCGTGTGAGGAGTGGGGACGAAGAGAAATAATATGAGCGGATAGCTTAAGGGCGATTTCGACGTGCGGTCGTATCGCGGAAGGAGACGAAACAGGGAGATGGAGACGGTGAGTGCGGTGACGACCAGCGGAATTGGGAATGACCCCCGATGCCTTGGTTGGAGAGGGGGGAGTTGAGGAAGATTGAGAGCCGCAACCGGCTAAGCGCGAGGCTGGGAGACAGAGAGCGGGGGCCCCGCCGGCCGCTTCCTATTGTTTATGTTGGATCCCACGTATCCCGTCTTGTGTACTGTGGTTCTTCATAGTGGTCACCGCCCCGATGCGTGGGAATTTTTTTTCTTGAAATCCAGTGCTTTGTTTTTATTCAGTCATTTCTTCCCCTTTATTCCTTTATCTTTAAATTCTTTTTTTTCTTTTTCTTTTCTATTTCCAGTGATCAATCATTATCTTACCCGATGCTCTTTCATATTTCTTTCTGCCGAAAAATTTATCAGCTTTAATTACATACGCCGTGATTTTGTTTTTCGCCGTGACGGATTCCGTTTTTCGTTCCACTGGGTATTCACTGTCAGGTCTTACATATTTATTTTAGGCCCCTTTTACTTACTGAGATTTGCGTTGGACGCGTCAATCCACCCATTGCTGGCGTGGGGACCCCCACCTCGGTGCGCGCCCTTTTTTTTTCGTGATCTTTTCTGAGAATTTCTGCTTCTGGGCAATATCGTTTTCCACTTAAATGATCGAACAGCCTGCTTTTTCTGGTCGTTTAGGCTCACCCCCCTCTAGCTCGGGAACAGTTTCGCCTGCGAGCAAAACCGAGTTTTTGTATTTTTTTGAAAAAGCATTGATTTGTGCGCAGGGCAAGCCCGCCCACTTTGTCATACTTTCGTGCAACGTGTATTACAAGAGGAAGCTACCATGACATTTTTTTTCGTCCCCGTGTTCCGCTTGTCTTGTGCCTCTGACTTCATTTTTTGTTGCTTTTCGCGTTCTGGGTTCTTTTTCGATATTTTGTTCGTGAAAATTGGGTGTTGTTTCCGCAACCAATTCTTCGGAAACCTTTTATCATTCTTGGCAACTGAACTAACTGGGTACCCGAATTTTTTTCCAGGTTAGCGTCGGCGCTTGGCGGTGGCACGTGCGCGTTTCTAATCAATTTACCCTAATTGGGAAGATTGCGTCGTGGGTTCGTGTAAAAATCCTGGGAAAGATTTTGTTCTTAAAGTACCTTTGTCAATTTTCTTCCGCACTTCCCCCTTGTTCCCTTTCCTTCCGTTTTTTCCCGTTTTTTTTTTTCCCCTCGTCTTTTGTTCGCGTATTTAACTTTCCACCTCCTTTCGTGTCCCCCCCAGCGCTCTTTTCTTATATGTCATCCTTGCTCCCTCTCCGACTTTTTTATGGATTCCCCTGTTGTTAATTGTTCGCAAAGCTGTCTCGTTTTAACATGCAGTTTTTGACTATTTTTTAACCATTTGTTGTTACTAATCAGTGGTTTTGTTATGAAGCCCCGCTTGCGGTTCTTGACCGTGTGCGGTCCCGGTTTTTGGCCCGGTTGAGTTTACTGCCGTGTAGTTTTATTGTTTGTCCCGCGGACCTCCATATTTTCCAGCACAAAAGAGCTCCCCCTCGCAGTTATTCTATTAACAGCGTTGAATTTTCAACGCTCGGAACATGTTCGTTTTTTTCGACCCATGCCGTTTTATTAATTTTCCCACTCTCTTAGTTTAATTCTCTCTGTTATCATTTTTTTACCTTGTTTTCGCCCTAGATATTCTTGCGTTATCATGCACGCTTAACAGCCTTTGATATTCCCAATTGTTTGAAATTCAGTTTTCAGTTTGGTGTGATAGGGCGTCCTCGCGAGCCCAGCTCGCAGCTCCCTTTTATTTTTTGTTTTATCCCATCGACACTTTTTTCCACCCTCCTTAGTTTGTTAATCTTTTTAGCCGCCCCGACGTATTCGCTATTTTTGGGATTCGATGTTTTCCTGACTTTCTTGTCAGCTTCCGCCCTTCCCCTGTGATCGCCGAGGTTAGCCCTCGAGCGGTCCTTTTTTTTTTTTGCAGGATACGCGTTGATTTGTTCCTCTTTACTCTTATTTCCTTTGTTGTTAAATACGACGTTTTGACGTCTTAACCGCTTGCCTGCCCACCTTAGTTTTCTTCCCCTGCTGTCTTTTTTTTTTTCAATCATTTTTATCCTGATTGGTTCGTTTTACCTCGTTCTTCCGATTTTGCTCCGTGGAGCGATTTTGTCTTTTTTGCCAATTCGACGTTAGCGCCTTTTCTACCGATTCGGTTTTCTTTTTTCGGCGGTTTTTTTTCCCCGTCCTGTCTATTTAGTTCAACAGATCATAGTGGGATGCGTTTCATTTTCATATTCCTTTCTTGCCCCTATTTTTTTTCTTTTTCCATTCTGCGGCACGCGGGTTGGGGAGTTTCGTGACTTTTTTTTTTTTGGCCCATATATTTATAGTTCACACCCCTTTGGTTCACGTATCCATTTAGATTATTCGGCTTGCTAGCCTGGTACACTTGTACTTTTAATTTTTCTCATTAAATCTCATAAACAACCATGGCCAGAAAGTCCATTGTTTTGATTTACCATAAATTTATACAACCCCCTTAACCCTCTCATAATGTTCCATTTTGCGTAGTCATCCCCCCCCCCCTTTTTTTTCGTCAATGGACCGATTGTGCGCTTTATAGTATTAGATTTAGTTTTGCTTAATAGATCTCTGGTCGTAATTGTATTTGCAGTAGTTCTCAAATTTTATTTAAGAGTGTCGTCGCCTTCCTTTTTCGTACTTCATTGTACTAATCTTTTTATTATCTATCCAAGTGTGTCTTTGAACCCTATACTTTCATCCCTACCTTTTCGTATTTTTTACCATGATCTATGCATTTTCTTGCACATCTTTTGCCTTTTTTAGTCTTTCGATTGCATCGGAAACGACATTTTTCCGTAGATTATGTATATTTAATTTTTATTTTGTCATTCTTCATTTTTCTGTTTTTGTTTTGTTCCCCCGAAACAAGGAAAAGCCCTACGATCCTCCATTTCCCTTTTTTTTTTTCGATTTCCTTTTCCTCCCCTCCATTTTTAAACCTCAGCCATGTCTATCCCCTTTTTCCCCTTTTTTTTTTTTTTCTTGATCCCCTTTTTTCCCCCTCTCCCCTTCCCCGATCTCCCTCCTGTTTTATCATCTTTTGATAATTTTTCTCTTCCACTTTTATGTGTACACTCCCCTACTTTTTCCATTACCTAAGCTTCCACCCGCCCTCCATTTTACTTTTCCTATTTTTTCTACGTAACCTTTGTGTTTTGATCTTTCGATGCTTATTTTCTCTGATTTTTTACCAAAACTTTCTCATAATCTTTTTGTTCGTGTCTTAATTTTTTTTTTTTTCATTTCATTGCCGCCTAAGCATTAGCGTCCTATTCGAATTGTCGCTGCTCTCTTTTCCCCGTTTCCCGTTTTATCCTCTGGCTCCTTTTTGCTGCTTTATTTTTTTTTTTCCTCTTCATTTTCGAGGTTTTTCCGCCCATTTTCATGGACCCTTGCTACGTCTGTCGCACCGCGTCTTTTTTAATTCCTGTTGCAATAGGGACTTCGCTAGATGAAGGCGCGATTTCAGTCAACGCTGAGGGATTTTTTTCCTTTCTCCTTTCCGGCAACCCGTCTTCTCTTTATCTTGAGCCCTTTTTTTTCCTCATTTTTTCCACGTTATAATTCGACCCACCAATTTTATTGTTCGGTACTTTTTTTATTTTTTCCGTTCTACCCTTTTTTTCATTTGTTTATACACGTTTTTGTTTCCCCCATTTTCAGCTTTTTTTTCTCCTTTTTTCCCCTTAGGCTTCTCCAAACCTCCCTTTTACTACCATCCCATTTTTTGAATCTCCTTTCACTCTCCTCTTTTACGTATTTTTCTCCATTTTTTTTTTCTTGTTGATTGCCTAGCCAAGATTCGATTTCTCTTCCTTTTCGCTTTATGGTTTCCCCCCCTCAGTCCGCCTGATTTTGTTTTTTATTTTTTTTTTTTTGTCCTCCCCTTTTTTTGCCTATTTTTTTTTCTCAGTTTTTTCTTTCTCTATTTCCCCTTTATTTTTCCTTTTCTTCCCTTCCCTTCCTTTTCACTCCATTCCTTTTTTCTTTTTTCCCTCCTTTTTCGTCTACGGTTTCCCCTGCTGCCTTTTGACCCTCTGTTTTTTGGCTTTCTAGACCCCCGCATAACCTTTGACGCGACGTATACCCAAATACGTCCGGCGGGTTTCCGGCTCGATGGCGAGCGACCCTTTCGCATTTTTTATTCGTTGTCGGGTCTTATTTCCCTCTTTCTTTCTCCAATCCTCATCATTTGTTCGTTGTTGTGTTTGTAGCACCCTTTTTTTTGTTATCTGATAGCCGACACCTTTTTGATGCGAATAGCTCGCTATCATTCTGGCCTTAAATGCCCGTCCGACTGTTGTTTCTTACTGCGCTTCCCAACTCGTGTTTTATTTCCCCAGCCGCAGAGATTTCCATCACGGTTACGCTCTGCGTCCTACTTTTCACTTTTTCCGACGATTCTCTTTTCTTTTCTTTTTCCCTTTTTTCTTTCCCTTTTTTTTTTTTTTTCTTCATTCTTTTTCCTTTCCCCTCGTTGTGATCCACACGACTTTGAATATTTTTCGTTTCGATCTGCTTGTATCATTCAGCTCCCCTTTCAGTGGATGATGACGAGTAGGTAAGGCTTATTTTTTTTCGTTTTTCCTTTCGCCCCCGATTATTTTGAGAATAGTTTATCGGTTTTTACCCCGGATTTTTCGTCGATATTAGTGGTTTTGTACTCCCGTTTTGACGTTCTAACGAATAATTAGAATCCATTGAAGATTAACCCCCCTTCCATGCAATCAAATCCTTGTTTTTTCCACTTTGCTGTTCCGGAAAACCCTTTCTTGCCGTTTTCGATTTCTTCCGCCCGTCATCTGAGTCACTTCTTTTTGTGCCCCAATATTTTCGTTATGTCATTTGAAAGACGCTCTATTGTGACGCTCGTGCAGTTTGTTTGTTAAATTTGGCCCCCTTTCAGGCAAATCCGCCCGGGAATAGTCTCTAATTTTTTTGATCTGCCAGCCCTCCCCCTTTTGTTTTTTCGGCGATTTCCCGATTGTTGTCTTGTTTCTGTTCTTTTGGCCCCCCTGCCTATTTTTGAGTTGGGAACTTTTTCTCAAAAGTGAACGCCCTTTTTCCCGTTATTTTACGATTACCAATGTGTTTTTCTATTTTTACTGATTGAACTGACATTTTTATCTCGTCTACCTTTTTCATACCATCTATTAATTCATTTGCGTTCTTGTATTTCCCCGCGTTGTTGGGGCAGGATTTCCCTGCTTGTGTTCTTTTTCTTTTATTTCGCGCTCTTTCGTTACTTGTCCGCTTTCTTATCGTTTTGTCTTTAGTCAGATGTTGTGTGATAGTTTTTTTTTTATATTCATGCTACAATTTTATCGCTTTGCTCCAGCATTTATCTCGCAAGTGCTTTTTATGAATCCATTGGTGTCGTGTTTTTCCTTTTTTTAACGGTTGTGGTTTTGATTGAGTTTTTTTCTGATTGTTTTCTTCTAGTTTCGTCTCACTCTGATTATTATTCTGCGCTTTTCGTTTTGTTTTTGAGCTGAGCGCATGTTTATTTTATTTGGCCCCTCAACTGCGCTTACCCTTTCTTGCATCTACCACTTCTTGCAATTTTTTATTTTCGGAGTTTTTTTTAACATTTAATTATTTCAGTGACGTATTTGAGTTTTATTCCATTCGATTGGGTTGCTTCCGTGTTCCCTTTGTTGTTTCTTTTCGTTTATTGGTTTTTTTTTCTCCTTTGTTTGGTTTTTTCTTTCTGTCATTATGTTTTTCATTTTATGGCAATGTTTTTTCTTGTTATGCCTTAGCTTTATTTATTATTTCATATTTATTTTTTTCTAGTGGTTTTTTTTCAACGCTGTTCATTCATAGTCTATAATCCTTGATTTTTGTCTGAACTTATATTCAAAATGTTTTTTTTTTGACGCCTCTACCAATTATCCCCCTTTTTGCCACATAATTTAAGTTTTCCGATTTTTATCCTTCTCCCATTACTTTTCCCCGTTCCCTTCCCCCGCTCTCTCGCTTTTACTCAGTTGATACTTCACTCATTTTCCATCAGAGGCTTTACCTTTGGGCTTCTTTTTTTTTGTCCCGATATCCCTTCTTATAATTCCCATTTACTGCCGCCACCACTCCGGCGAGTGCGCTTAGTCGTAATTGCATCGACGCGCTCCCCGGCTTCATCACGTGACTTTTTACAGCTTTTTCTTCTGTTTATTTGAAAAAATATTAGCCCTTTTGTTTTTCTTTTTTTCCCTTGTACTTTGTTTTTTTTGTTGTTTGGCGACGATTTTCTTTCCCTTTTTTTTTTTTTCCTTGTTCATTTTGCTTAACGTCTATGTATACTTTTTTGTCTTTAGCGACGTTTCCGCGACACTCCCTTTTTCTTCCTTTCCACCTCCCTTTGCCTTCCCTTCCTCAAATAATACTTGTCGCGAGTGTTGCGAGACGCCCCCGCTCCAAACAGACGTGCTTGACGAAGTCAGTTTCCATTCAATCTTCCTCGTCCGCTGTGATCTTGCGGTTTTTGTTTTTCCTACCCCTCTTTGTTTTTCCCTTTCCCCCTTTCGTTCATCGTGCCAGAATTTTCAAAATTTTAATTTTAACTCTTTTTCGTGTTCGGGGACGAGCTTTCTTGCACCCCCTTTTTCTTGATCTTTCTTCCCCCTTTAGTTTCCTGATGTAAAGAGCTTTTGGCTCTTTGCCAGCAGGCATGCCCCTCGGTCCCTTTTTTTCTCTCCACATTTTCCCATTTACATATGAAAATTTTTACTAATCTTCTTCTTAATTGGTTGTCACCCAGCCGTTTGTTGGTTTGCCCTTTTAAGAGCTTTTTTTTTCCATGAGAAGTTTTTACAGTATTTATACTTCTGGACATATTTCCATTCCTATTGTTTTTATGATTTAGTTTCCTTGGTTCGCCTTTGTTTGTCTTCACCTTTGTTCTTTTGAATTTGGTTTTTTTCTCTTTCCTTTTCCCTCCCTTCGCCCGTTTTTGTCGCATTTTTCTTTTTTCCCTTTTTTTTTTTTTCTTTTATTATTTTTTCCTTACTTGAACTTTTTTATTATTTTCTCCCTTTGTGCCGCCCATACCTTCTATCCTTAATCATCTTTCTTTGTTCTGTACATTTTCCTTTCTTTTTTTCGTTTTATCCCACCCCTTTTAAACATTTTTTTCGGCTTGTTCTTTTCCTTTCTTGTTTGTCCCTTTTTTTTTGTTTGTTGCTTTTGTCTGAGTCCATTGTTGTTCTTTACCGCCTGTGTGGTGTGATTTAAATTCCCGCCGCCCCTCCCTTTGTTGTCTTGTTTCCGTCGTCCTCTTTTCTGGTTCTGTTGATCAGGGATTTTTTTTCGGACCGCTATTATTTATTTTATCTTTTATTGCTTTTCCTATCTCACTTTCTTTTTTCCCTTTTGTTGTTTTTTTTCTTCCCTTTTTTTTCGGCTTCCCTCTTATCATGCACATTTCCCCGCCCCCGTCTCAATTACCTTCTTCTCAACTCTATTAAAGTCTTTCTATTTTAAGTTTCTTGTAGTTTGTCTTCAGTCGCTCTTCCGAACCACGTTTTGCCCTTGCCCACTTATTTTCTTTACTGTTCTCTTCGGTTTTTTTGTTGTCGGGTTTTCACTCGTTCTTTTTTATTACACATTTTCTGTTTCGCTGCTTGCATTTGTCGCCTTTTTTGCTCGAGAAAGTTGCTTATTTTTTTCTTTGCGTCAATGCTCCCTGATCTGATTTTTTTTTCATTGCACCTTTTATCTCTTTTTCCTTTTTCCCTTTCCCCCTCCTTCTTTTGAGTCTTTTTTTCTCCTTCTCATTCGAAGTCTTTTTTGGTTGTTTTTCCCCACTTTTTAGCCATTCTTTTTATACTCTCCCCCGCCGACCGTTCCCCATACGCCGTATTTTTTATGCGATTTTTTTAGTCTTTTGTCAGGTCCTTTGAATGTGTTTCTTTTCCCAGTTTGCCAGCCCCTTCATTCAAATCGCCTTTAGAGTTCCGACTATAGACCCAACTTCGATCCCGCACCGTTTTATTATCGCCAATTTTTTTTTGGACCCCCGATGGTTTTTTTTTCTTTTTTACGCTATTTTTTTGTTGCCCCACCGTTTTTTTTCTTTATTTTCATCCACGAATTTTCCGGTGATTTTTCATGCTTTTTGCACATTTTGCTACTCTCTGCTTTGTTTAATACTCAATTGCTTTTTTCCAGTGTTTTTGAGATTGTTAACCCCGATCGTGTGTTGCCATGTGTCATTTTATTTTGCCTGGTTGTTTCGAATTTGCGTCGCTTTTGATCTCTTGGTTTTTTTGCCAATCTCCTTTTTTCTCCTCACAGCCGTATCCGCTTGGGCGTTCATGTTTCCTTTCTCCTTTTTTTTTTCTCTTTTTTTTCTTTTTTGGTTTTTGCGCGTCAAAGTTTTGTTGCCATGTTTTTGTTTTTCAGTTATTTGCATTCTCCGACTTCTTTTCTTTAATTGTTCCCCTTCGCGTTTCCGTTTTTTTTGTCTTTTTTTCTCCGTCATTTTTTCCTTACCACTTTTAGCCACTTCTTAGATTATGCCCGGTGTTGACCAGCTCCTTGCATCTTGTCGTGTCTAGTACGGTTGTATAGCCGTTCGTGCAAATCTCTTTTTTCTTGTACGACGGTCATTATCCCCCCGTTTTTTCATTCTGCAGCGCGGCGTGTTGCTTTGGATTTGTTTTCTCTGCAAGTTCTTTTCGTGCATTTTTTTAATTGCTTTTTTTTTGTCAGCTGTGCTGGTTACTAATTGATTTTTGGTTAATCGCGTTTCTTTGTGAGGGCGATTGGCCGCCATTTTTTCTTTTTCCTAACCGCCTTGATGACGTTTATTGCCCTCGTCTCACATACCATAGACCGCGTTTTTATGGATCATGCGGCTTCTCGAATTGAATTATTTGTCTGCCCCTCCTGCCGCTCTCGTCCACCTGACGATGCTTTTGCCTTGAACCTCTCCGGCCCCATGCAGTTTTTTAGGGATTTCATAAATTGTTTTTTGTGTATTGTAGCGATTTTGTTGACTCATCTTTTGATGTTAGACTCATCCCTCATCCCACCGGCTCCTTATGCCTTCATCGTTTTCTTGAACTTTGTTTGAACATTTTCCCCATTCCCCCCGCCCTGTTCCCCCCTTATTTTTTTTAAATTTTTTTTTCTTTTCTTTTCCTTTGCCCATTTCTTTACCACCACCACTTTGATTTAGTGTTTTTCTTTCCCCTTACGATCTCTCGTTTTTTGTTTTACTAACAAATCACCAGATTTTCCTCTGGTATCTTTTTTGCTCCAGACTTTAGTCAACGCTTTAACCCTTTTTTTCGTTCGTTAATTATTTTTTCTTCTGGTTTCTATTTCTTTTTCCTCTGTCTTGATTTGTTTGTTTTTTTTTTTATCAGTTGTGTCGCGCGCCTTGCTAACTTTTTATCCCCCCGGGTTCTCATATTTGCCAAACTAGTTACTTTTGTTTTATAGACTGTTTTTTCTGCGTTTCTTTGGGTTCATGTATGTTTTTGCAGTCCCAGTATGACCTCCTGCGTGATGCTTTGGCTGTCCTAACTTTGCTCCTGTTTAAAAAAAATAAACATTCGTTTATCCCTTTTAAACATCTAACCCAGGTCACCATTTTTATAGCGTTCTATTTTCAAATCGTTTTTTTGGCATAAATTGTGGTCTTTAGGCCCCCAGAGCCGAAGGCCGTCGAATTGGATTCGTTCGATTAGTTAACTCATTTTATAATCTTTTTTGGTTATCATAGCGATAATTCTTTTGTTTGTTTTACCCGCGCCCAGTAAATTTAGTCCCTGCTTTCTATTGAAAGGTTTTTTCTGCCCGATTTTTCATAAGCGTGTTTTGGTTTTCAAGGTGTATGTTATTGTTTTTCTCGGAACGGCGACAGAGCCATTTTTTATTTGTCAACGTTGGTTCCATATTTTCCTACTTTTACGTTTCATCCATTGTTTTTTTTTAACAATTTTCAACTATACATTGATCCTTAGTTGTAGTGCTTCTGTTTATTGTTACCCCCCTCTCTGGTTTTTTAACCTTCTCGGGTTTCTGTTATCACTTTTGTGCTTTGCTTATATCTTGCTTTTTGTGTCCCAATTTTTAATATTGTCTTTGTTATCAGTGCGATTTATGGGGGGCTGTTTTCTGTTTGTTGTTAACTTTTCTTTTATT
>Ga0179593_1389610_pt1 | contig 11855 bp, 11 predicted proteins | sample CZODoug2_1_08_16_FD_185931 | JGI IMG/M metagenome (GOLD analysis project Ga0179593, IMG submission 185931) | Vadose zone soil fungal communities from Angelo Coast Range Reserve, California, USA - CZODoug2_1_08_16fungal (PacBio error correction) | ecosystem: Environmental > Terrestrial > Soil >... | reverse complement strand
CTCCCCCGAACTTTTTCCCCTTGCTTGGTGACTTTCTTGCGACATCATTGTCCTTTTCAATAATTAGGATAGCCCCCCCGCAGTGAGGATCTCGCGCCTCGTATATTTTTCCTCCCCCTCCCCTTCCGAGGCCCACCCCTTGCATATCTTTTCCTTGGTTTCTAGCTCTCCCAGAACGGTGACGGTTGATTTGTTCAGCCATCAAGGAGCTTAACCCTGACGACCATTCTTCGAACACAATCCTTTTGCTTTCCTTGCTTTACCGGCCACCGATTCTCCCCCCGCACTGTCGTTTTCCTTCTATGTCACCTCTCTTTCTCTTTTTTTTTCTTTTTTTAAATTTAAGGTCTTGCTTTAAGATTTGGAATCTTGCTTCGCTTATTCCCAGTCGTTTTATCGTGCTCTCTGCTCGAACCGGTTTTTGTGTTGAAGCCGTATTTTCCCCTCGACCCTTTTCTGAACCCTGCCTCCAGAGAGACACCGCGGCCCTTGTGGCCCTCGGGTGTCATCTTTCTCCGCGAACGGTCTATTCTTCTGCCCACTTCTCTCACATTCGCCGCCTTAGTTTCACTCGGCGCCCTTCCTCGATTTCCTATCATTTTCGCCCTTTTTCGCTATCTTCCCGATACCTCGAGGCTTGTGCTGTTTTTCTCTTTTTCTGTTAGCTAGAGAACCGCTCCTTAGTCGATCTGTCTCGAGAACCTCCTTTTTTTGTAACGTGTGGCCACTGGTTAGGTTTCTTGGCCGATCGAATTATTTGTAGCTCGTCTTTCCCTTCACTGCGAGCCTTTGGATACCGCCCTCCCCTGTTGGAATGTTTCCTCTATTAAGCGGAAACTTTGAACGCCTCCCGATCAAAACTTTGGGGTGCCATTCCCAAATTCCCTCGTCGGCTTTTTCCTTCGGCGGCCCCGAAGTCTCGGTTTTGCTTCCGCCTTGATTTCCCTTATTTGATGCTCTTCACTTTTCCCGGTTAGGATGCTGCTAAGCTTCTCGCGATAGTCGTCAGAATTGAGCCCTAGAGACGAACCAAACATTTCATGAAATTTCTCGCGATAACCTTCCCTGCACCCGGTTTCCTTACCACGCCTAGGAGGCCCACAAACAGGTCGAGCCGGGGACATTGACGTTCCGTCAATGTCAGGTGAGAGGTTGAGATCCTAGGGGCATATCTTCGAGATCTCTCCGACCCCCTTTCAGGGATTCTTCCTGCGCGCTGCCCTGTCTCGCCCTTCTCGCCCCCGCCGGTTTCCCCCCTCACAGGACCGCCTATTGCCTGTTACACCTGACTTCGTACTCCTTGGTTCCTTCCAGTACCGATCCTCCCGTTTTCCCACATCGGATGGCGCCGTCGATAGCTCAATCTTTTGCATTCCCTTCTAGAACTTGTCCCCTTGGTCCCCCCCTCTCGTCGTCTTCGTTTAAAGGTCGCTGCCGGCTTACTGTCTGTCTGTGGTGGTTGCCGCGTTCGACTCGGTCGCCCTTTTTCATCAGGATGAATCCCCTCCCATGGACCTCGACAAAAACCCTCGGTTCGTCTAGTGTCCCTATTGGGGTGAGAAATAAGTCTTGCCCCCCACCCCTACTCTCCAACTGGGTTCGTTCCCACCCCTTTGAGTTGAATCAACCCGTTGAAACTGTTTGGTCAGCCCGCGAAGGTCTCCACGTTTTATGAGTCGCTGATCTCCTTTCTCTGCGCTTTTTCTGTGCCTTCCCCATTCCCTTTCCGGAGGAATCGGTTTTAGATGGCGCTAGCCCTTTTCTACGAGTTTTTCTTTTCGTTTTTGTGGGGGATCGAGGATTCTCCCTTCTCCTCCTGGTCGTCCCCTCTGTCCGATAGAAGACTACTTACCCTTCTCTCTATATGACCCCCAGATTATTCCTCTTTTTCTCTCTATATCTTGATTACGCTGATACGCTTTCTGTCGGATAGTATCTCTGGTGTCTTGTCGATCGTTTTTCTAAATAGAGTTTCCGAACATGACTAGCGTACATCGTTTCCTTGCCACAGTTTCCTCGCCCACATCCCTGTGCCCTGAGTTTCTCAGTTAAATCTCGACGGCGCTCTCGCAGGCTGACGACATAATGGTCTGCTTCTGTTTCTTGAGAAAACCGCGCCAATACTTCACCGATTGTCTAACAATTGTTATGTGAGTCTGTTCGACCGGCTTTTTTTACTCTCTCTCTTTCTATAATTAAGTTTTTGTTTGATTAATTAGAAACCTACTCTTTGCCCCCCTCCCGCCTTTTTTTTCTCTGGTCCTGGATTTTTTTCCTATTTTCTCTCCCAGATGAAAATGTTATGTTCTCTGCAGGCTGCGCTATTCGCCTTCTGCTTCAACTTGCGAATCTCCCGTGTTCCTGTTTCCTTTCTTAGTGTAGCACCACCTTTACTGTTCATTCGTTCCTCGCGAGTAGGTCGAGACTCTATTTCCTCCCCCGAGTGCTCTCCCCCCCCGAGATTCTGACTTCCCGCGATGAATCGACCCGAGCAGTTTTTTCGCTCCTCTCCGAGGGTCCCTCACTACTCCCTCCTTGTCGCCACTCTCCCCTATCTGTCGCTTTTTGATGTGTCCTTTCTTATTAGAATGACCCGCGATTTCTCCTCCACGACACTCATCGAGATGAATTCCGGCCGCCTCAGCCTTGACAAGAGTCTCTTTCGAGTTTCTGCAAGCCTCAAACACCTTTCATAGGTACCGGGCCTTGAGTGGCACAGGTGACCCTGCTTTCAAGATCTGAGTTTCCGTGAGCTTTTTCTTAGAGTTTATCACAACCACGTTCCAAAGGGGTTTCTCATTCCCAAATTTTTTCACTACCCAATTCGTTACTCGGCTCCTTCTTATTAAAAAACATAGCCCCCCCCTCTCCTTCCCCGCGTTTCCGGCTGTAAAGGTTACTAATCTATTCGCGCAATCCGCTCCGGCGGCTTTCCTCGTGAAACCACGATCCGCAGCCTCGGCACCCTTTCCCACCGTTTGTGCTCCGCCGACGCTCGCCCTGGAAAAGGGTAAGGTGTGACCCGCACATTCTGGACTTGCCCCACTTTGCGCTATCGCCGGCCACTAAGATGTTTCTAATCCCGTTTTCCCTGGTCTGCTGCTTTCGTCCCCCGGCGTCACACTTCCTTGTACTTCCTCGGCTTCCTTGTCATGAGGCGCGTGTTGATCTCCTCCTTATCCCGTCAGACCCAGACGAACCGGGACACTCCTTCGATATCGCTCCGGAGCACCGATTGCTAAAGGATGCCACTTGATTTTCCACGCTGACTGTTCAAAAATTAGATAAGTGGTCAAGCCGCGATTTGATCTCCCAGGTACGGTTTCATGTTGATAGAGATCTTTGAAGGACCCTAGATTTTTAGCTGGCTCCCACGCGCTAACTATGCGCTCGCCTCTTCGCCGTCACCTGAACCGGACAGAAGCCGCATCCCCCATCCCTTTGCCTTTAAAGCGACCTCCCGACGTTCTGGCCGAAGAACCCCATCCATTATCCGGCTTGCAAGTTTCTCTTTGGCGAGAGGTCGTTCCCTTACTGATCTAGTTGCCCTTGCTAGCTGTCGCTGTCTCAAGTATGTACCCGACGGTCTTTTCCGGGTGTCACTTTTTCCCGGCGCGCCGACCAAATTCATATTCTCTCGGCGAAATAACTCAGGTTCCCCCTTCACGCCCTAACCTAATTTGTGCGCTTGGGACAGCGCCGAATACGGACCTTTACCCTGGCCACTCTCCATCCCCCCAAAGCCTCGGTTTTTGTACCATCTCTCTCCCCTGCGCTCCCAGTGACGATATCGAATTCGGCTTCCTCGCCACAACGCTTCGAAGTTTATAGGCTGGGAACTCCTCTCCCCATTTATCTTCAGGCCTGATTGAGCCCTCCCCGCTTTGAACCGATGCTTTTGTGCCTTCTGCTTTTGACCTATCTGATGGAGATTGTCAGTACCGTCTTTTCCCCCCCCCTTTCACCCTCTTTTCCGTGCATTGGATGTAACAGCAGGGCTCCACGCCTCTTTGCAAATTTCGCGCGAGCCTCAAGATTGTTGTCTCCAGCTCTTTGACCTATCGATGAGACCAGGACGTTCGGTTTTTTTGTAAGGCTTTTCGCAAGTCCCCTTCTTTGGTGCCGCCTTTGTTGCTGTTTGCTCCTGGATTCCTCCCTCAAACTTCCACGTGCTGAGAGTTTATACCGCGCGTCTTATTTTCGCTGACTTGTTCAACTTTTTTCCTTCGCGGCCTGTCTCCCATGCTACTCGGCGCGGCGTCCCTCCCTTCCCCCCGATTGACTATCCTTCTTGCGTTCATCCTATTTTTTTCTCAGCACCACCACCGCCGGGGCAACCCATTTTGATGGGGAGCTTTTCGCTCTTTTTCCTACCCCCAGAAGTTGTTTTTTTTTCTAGCGTATACCCCTCCCCTTGCGCCGGGGTTGCCCTCTTTTTTTGAATGGTGGCATACTGAGTCGCTCTACTCACGCCGTTTTCCTAGAAATAGCCTTAGGAAATTTCGCCGCGTCTTTCAGTCATTTTCTCAGTCTCCCACTTTAATTACAATTTTCATAGCAGCCGCGCGGCGTGCCACTCCGTCAGCACGGTGGCGTAGGTGTAGCCATCCAGTTCCTCGAGAACACAGGAAAATTCGTTCCCCCAACTTCATGGTGACGTTTCCGCGCGTTCCCTGAATTATTTTCAGACTCCTGCTGTTGCTCAGCGTCGCCGACGCAATTCCCCCCCCGGACATACACCTTTCACGATCTTTCTCCACTTGCATCGGCAGTTTTACGATTTGAACGCTGCTTTTTTTTTGTATTTCTCTTCCGTCCTCTTGCTCTCTTGCTAGCCTCTTTTTTTACTTTTTGGCATCCTAGTCGCCTTCAACCTATCTTTCTTCCAACCTGGAACTATACCTGAGAGAGCTCTGTTTTGGGATGATAACCCGACACCTCCAAGGTTCAGCTTTCATGAAAACCGAGTATAACTTCCTCCCCTCCGTCGGTTACGCGGCAGCGCATGAGTCTTCTCCACTCTTTTTTCTGGCCCTCGTAAGATTTCCCCCCTGATACCCCCTCTCTGCTTGCTTTTCTTGGTCGGGGCCGATTATCTCACCTTATCCTTTCGCTGTACCCCCAATCTATCACTTTTCCTTGGTTTGTTGCCGTGGAAACCTTTTTTGGCCCTGGTCTTTTCGAGCGAATTATTTTCCGCGAGGATTCATCCGACTCTTTTTCGACTATTGCCGCTCCTCTAAGAGTGCGGAACGTGTCCCTCTTGCTCGCAGGCAACGTTACGCTTTTCCTATATCCCATGTCTAAATCCGCTGCTGATTCTTTCTGATGCCCTCCGTCCCGATGTCGCGTCTGCTTTATGGATTTTGGGCCTCCCCTGATTAATGTGTTTCTTCTTTACCTTCGTGGAAGCGCTATCGCTTTGTAGAGGTTGCTTCTCTTGCGACCCAATCCTATGTTCGTCTAGCTCGCGACACTTTGCCCCTGGAAGGTCGCCCAATTCCCAATAGAGTACCCCAAGTCTATCCTTTTGCCGCTTCTTTTTGACCCAATCTATTTGCTCTTTAGTTTTTTTACCGTCGATCGCAAGATCGTTCCGGATTCTTCTTTCTCCTGAACGCGCTTTCCAGGCTCGAATTTCCTCCACATCCCTGACCGCCGCGTACCTTGTATCGTAGGTTCCTCCCAGTCCTCTTCTCTTTTTTCTCCCTCTGGAGGGCGTCCGGCCTTTTTTCAAATAATTTTTGATTCTCAGTTTTCAAGACACCTTGACTTTGGTCACCTCTAAGCGTCGTCGATCTTTGCCTTACCCAACGTCCGGTGCCCTCTTCTTGCGGCTCTTTGGTCGTCTCCGCGTCGAATCCGCCTATGGAGTCACTTTCCTTTAACGTACTCCTTTTCACGTAAACTCTTCTATTATAGCGTCAGGGGGCATCACCAGGCCAGCCCTCCCTAGCCATTTGTATTTTAACCCCCTTTATGCATAACAAGTTTCCCGTGTTTGGATACTTCCGCGACCGTTTTTCCTCCCCCTCACTCTTTTTTTTCTTGTAGATATCCTGAATCGCTGTTCCGGGCCTGTGCACGCCAGTCACTGGAAGTGTCCTTTTCCATTTTTTCGGATGGCGCGTCGCAGAGTCTTTCCGCGTGTTGGATGGCCCGGAGTTGTTCTTGCGCGGATCATCGCGTGGGAGTGCTTCTCTCCTCTCTTTTTTTTCTAGACTCAGACGTTCCCCGCGCGTTCTCCCCGCTTATCATCGGTCTCCAGCACCTCTCGCTACGCTCTTCCCTTCTCGATCGCGTTGTTCGTGCGTCGTTGTCTCGGTCTCGATCGGTACTCAGCTACCTGAATGTAAACTGCACCTGTTGTCCTTCACCTTAGCCGGCAAGCGGAGTATCTCCATTTTTTTCCTATTAGAGCAGGACTGCTCGAACTAAATGCTGTAGCGTCTGGCGCGTGTCGCACGCGGAAATCTTAATCCCGATTGCTACCTTGCTCGGAGTTGCGTGAGTCCTTTGGGTTTGATATCTTCCTTTGTTAAGAATAAGTTGTTGGTTGTAAGCGATACCCCTTCGCCGTTTGTGGTCCCCAGTTTTCAAGTTGTGGCATCGTTTCCCCGGCTTTTCGCAGAATTTACCGCTCCCAGACGCGACCATTAGCGCGCAGTCTGCTTATACGCGAGAATGCGCTCCCCCTTGCAGCTGGCCTGTGTGGTTGATCAACCGTTTCGTTAATTGCGATGTCGCGGGTTCCTAGAGATTCTATTTCGACCCGTACGCACTACCCCTGCCGATCCTTTTCTTGGCGGAATTCCGACTTTAGAGATCTTTTGAGTCTGAGCGCTTTCAGGGAATACCTTTTTAGGATCCCCGTTCTTACCGTGAGTCTTCTATTCGTGGACCCATCTCTTCTCGGAGCCATCATCCACGACGCCACGAGAGGAATACGTTCCTTCAGAACTGCCATACCGCACGCGTGTTACTATTATCTCGCCCTCTGCAAACCCCGTTCTTACTCCGTTTCCGTGACGTGCTTTTGTACACTGACGAGCTTTTTAACGGCTCTCTCCTCCTCTTTGGCGGCCTTCGCTGCGTATCCCCCTCACCCTGGGTCACTTGTGGTTTTATCCCCCCCCGGTGGGAAAGACAAACCAGTGGGCGGAGTGATGATTGCTAGATTTGATTCACCACAGACCATCCCTTCGTCTACTGTTCAGAGTCCATGGTGTTACTTCATCCTGCGTCTCGCACTCGAGACTTGCTGCAGCGCGGCTCCACCCGAGGCCGCATCCGAAGGACCGCGCCCTCTGGGGAGCCAATCCGCGCAGGTTTGACACCCCCCCCACGGGGTCAAGGGGCTTCCTCCGTAGGATTGCCCCATTTTTTTGATCGTTTTTTCGTCTGCCGCGCGCTTGTAGAAATCCACCGGTGCGGAGATTTTTCCGTTTCGTCCCCGACGGTGGCATACGCTTGTAGGCCGGGCACTGCTGGCGGCCCGGCGGTGTTCCCTCGCGGAGCCTGTCGTATAGCCTGAAGCCGAACTATCATCAGCATCGAGTCCGTATTTCTCTCACCGCGCACCACTTGCTCTTTCAAGAAGGCTTTACATTTTTCCATGGTACAGGCAGTCTTGCTTTCTACCTTTCCGTTTTCCTTTTTTCTCTCTCTTTTACTATGCTTGTTTTCGCCCTCTTTTATCCAACTTGCTCTTTAGAGCCGTATGAGATCTACGGAATCCTGCACCTTTCACAGGACACCCTCTGCACCCCCAATCCCCCTGGAACCCGCTCCTAAGAATCCCTTGGCCGCAGAAAACTCATTCCCCCTCCGTCTTTCCGTTGATTTCTGTCGACGCGTTGCACAGTCTCAGCTCTCGTGCCCCAGTCTATCTTTTGACTGCCCCCTCTCACCTATTTCCGAGGTTTTCAGGGGTTTCAGACTTCGCGTGGCTCTCCTTATAGTCTTTTCCCAAATCCCAAGGAACCCTTGTTCCTTTCACGATCCCCTTGGTATAGTCTTTGACGCCTCCCCGCGAAGGACGTTTTTCTTTGACCAAGTACATCACCCCCCTCCTGGCTTCTTTACCCCCCAACCCTCTCACTTAGCCGCAAAATTATCGATATCGACGGCGGCGGACCGTGCCTCTTCACCGTTTTCCGCGTGATGATGCGTTTTCCGTCCTCCTCTCCATTCGGTGATCTCTCCCTCTTTGGGGCCCTCTTTGCTGTCCCGGTCGCGATTCTCAGGTGAACTTTGATTAGATTCCCCCGTTTGGAAATTTTAGGATTCACCTTTTCCCCCTATGCTCTTGAGCGAACGCTGAATTCATCGGCAGTAGGATTAAGAGACGATCTTGAACCCTTTTCTCGGCCGATCCCTTAGTGCGGATACTCTTTACCTATTCGCTGCGCCCTCCCAGTGAGTTTATTATCCCTCCTGACGTTATTAGCGGGTCCTTGTACCTTGAGTTGTTCTCGCAGTTCTCTTGTCTCAATCTGGATGGAGTAAACACACCTCACCGTTTAACCCCCCAGTTCTCTCTTCTCTTTCACGCCTCGTTATTCTTATTTCGTTATTAAATTTTTTCTTCACTTAGAAATTTCCGATTCTCTAGGGATAATCCACTGAGATGTCTCTATTCTTTCTTTCCCCTACTACCTGTACAGTGTTCTTCAATCACATTCACCAATTTGAAATTCTCCCCCTTTTCTGGGTACTCCCTTTCCTTTTTTCTCACTCCTTCCCCCGTTTTTTTTTGCTTGCTAGCTACGCCCCATAAAAAATTGTCCCGACAGGTTTGACATGTTTGTTTTACTGTTTTTCCCCATAATGCTTCGCGGTGACTTTTTTTTTTTTCATAAGGATAATCCACCCCTGCACGGTATGAGACGCGCTTCCCCGTACCTCTTTCTCCTTTCCTACCGAGGACTTCGCCTTCTTACGCGCGGAGGTAAAGGCAAAGATAAGCACTCGTTCCGTTTGAGTTGTCGCCTCAGTTTTTTACCCGTCATTTTCCCTTTCATTTGGACAGTTACCGATCTCTGTACCGGCAGTGATTTCAGAACATCTGTTTTTTCTTCCCATATTTATTTCTCTATTTCCTCCCGGCAATGGATTTTCTTCGATTTGTTGAATAGTTGCTATCCGGATCCCTTCGCTTCCCGTCATGATTTTCTCCATCGGGGTTCCGTTCAGCCGACTCGACTTCCACACTCTTCTATAGTCCCAACTGCTCCATTTAGACCTGCGCGCGAATCGGGTCCGGTCTTATTCCCTCCTCCGCGCTAATCGTCTTGTATGCCAGCGCATCACGCAGCCTTTCTTGGAACGATGAGCCATTAATGACTCTCTATACACCTTTTATTTTTTTTCGCAGTTCCTCGATATTGCTATACACGCCGAGCTGTTATGGTAGGCATACGTGTCCGCCGTATAGTTCCAGATTCAATTTCGTTCGCTTTTACCCCCCTTTTTTTTTTTTTCATGTTTTTCTGGGCTAGTGTTCCTGGCCCCTGTTTGTTCAGGCTTGCTCCGCAGTTTTCAGGTTTTGGAGCGCGCCGTTCGTCACCCCCGCACTACGTCCCTTTCTGATCCGTTTTTCTCTCAAGAGAAAGCCGGACATGGTGCACGAGAAGATTCCGCCGGTGCCCATTACGATAATTGAACCTCGACAACCTTCAAATCCCGGCGAGCCCCTCCAGTGTTTTTGATTCTTTCCCGACGGGTAGAGGTAGCGTCGCTGAGTTGCTTTTGGATGTATTTACGGTTCACTTCTTCATTTAGGACGACTTTTATTTCGCATTGAGATCTTCGCGAACACAACAACCCTTTTCATATTGTCAGTAAGAATTCGCGAATCCTCAAGGAAACTCCCCCCTTTCGCCCTAACACTGCCAACGTATTGCAGTTGCCGTCAGTGCGTTGACTCGACACTGCGATCGTGAGCTCATTCGTTTGCCGATGCAGATATCGTTCTTCTCGGATTCCCGGGCGGCTCGCGGACGTTCTACGCGCGAGAAACCTACAGGTTACGTCTCCGTAACGTCCGTTCCGTAAACTTTTTGTATTCATCATCGGTTCCTACCCCCCGGCCGAGGAGAATTACAATGTTTCTCAAAATTTTCTTGCTCCGTAGATGTCAGCTCCCATTTGGCATTCAGTCGGTCAGCATTCCCCCGGTGGTACACCTAGCTAGTAGAGAGAGGGTTCCCCCCAAAGGAGTCTTCCTTATGAGGGGCTCTTTGGGTTGATTAACTCGGCCGAAGCCTCCGTCGCGAGGGGCCCTAGGATGATCGACCCTTGTCAAGACCGAATCTTTTATCTCTTATTCATTTTGTTTCATCAAGCAACGGAGTACCGCACTCACAATGAAAATTGTTTTCTGGCCCCCTTTGTTTCCTACCCCCTTTTCTTGCTATTTTCGCGCCTTCCCGCTCAAGATTTGTACGCGTTCATGCACTCTGGGTTTTTCTTTGACATTTCAATTAAAGTCTTTTACCGTAGAAGAAACGTTTTTTTTCGATGGCCTTTGAAATCTTTATGAAGACGTTGGTTTAGTACCTTTCTTGGCAAGAGTAGGATTTTTTCCTTCCTCGCGGTCGTGATTAGTTCCCGCCCCGTTTCTTTTCCCGGTCAAGCAGCCGGAATATTTCGATCATAGTACCCCCCCACCATAATTCATCGTTGTCGCGCTCAGGCCTCTATCTCGACGAGATCTTATAGATTAAGAAGCTTATATTTGATTTTTTTCGTCTGCTGGGCGAACCGAGGTATCATCCTCCGTGACGTCTAAAGATTCCTTGGCCTCGAAATGGTGTCCACTCGAAGAACCAATTTAACGGCGTGGATCGCCCCAATTCCCATGCCCCTTTCGTTACTTGCGACTGTTCTGCTTGGTCGGGGCGCATGTCGCCAATCTAACGAGTTTCCACCCTTCCTCGGCGTTGTCCCCCTGCGGAGGGTTTATCTCTCTCCTTCTCCTCCTTCCCTTGTTTGGTTGCTCCTCTATAAACACTCCGGGGCGTCCCAGCTTTTCCAATTTGATCAGTCTGTGTCCCCCGTTTTTGCAGATTTTTGACCGCGACCCCTCTCCGCCCAGTAGCAGTAGCCCTCCGGATTAGAACCGCCGTTGAGACTGCCCGATCACTCCCTCTGCCTTAATTTTTTTGAATGTGCCTCCTCTCTCCCAACCGGTTAAGTCTCTGTATTAGTCGGAGCCCGTGCGATTCTGTCCCCCCCGTCCCGAACCCAGAGACTGAGCGCTGGCTGAACCCTACCCTGCGTCGATTACAGATGATCGAGGTGATCTTACTTAATATGGTCTCGCGGGAGCGGGTCCCTCTTCTTCGATTGTGCCCCTCTTTATTCTTAATCCGCCCGCATCTCGTAATCCCGAGGGCTCCAAAGATTTTCGCGGTTTAATATTTCGACGCCCTCTCCCCCCAACACGTGGATTCCTATGTCCCCCTCCCCTTGATTGAGTGCTGCCCCCGCTCCGAGATATCAAGGGCTAGATACCCTAGGTGGGCGGAATCGTGGCCCCACTTTACCAAGTTTAAGCCCTTTTTTTTTTCCCAGACCCTGGAGGGGAGGGACAGGTTCGCCTGATTTCTCCCCCCCCCTGTGCTACCTAGCCCACGCTTTTCGATGTCTTTCTTCATTCCGGATTCTGAAAGAACCGGCGCTTCTCCTCCTGCTACACCCCCCTCTCCGCCGTTTCCTCTTATCGCCGCGTGTCAGCTATTTCTCGATGGTGCCCAACGGGTAAAATTTTAGGAATCCTTCGTTCCTGCACATGTTCTTTCCTCCCTATCCGCGTGAAGCAAGATGTGGCTCCCGCGGTTTCTGGAGATCGC
>Ga0179593_1244251_pt1 | contig 11855 bp, 16 predicted proteins | sample CZODoug2_1_08_16_FD_185931 | JGI IMG/M metagenome (GOLD analysis project Ga0179593, IMG submission 185931) | Vadose zone soil fungal communities from Angelo Coast Range Reserve, California, USA - CZODoug2_1_08_16fungal (PacBio error correction) | ecosystem: Environmental > Terrestrial > Soil >... | reverse complement strand
CAGCTCTTGACAGAATTTTCGTGCTTCCCCTTAACTCCTTCGGCCTTTTTTTTTTGCCGTGCTTCTTCTCCCCTCCCGGTCCGTCGCAGCTGTTTTTTTTTCTTCCCCCAGCCCCAAGTCTTGCGGGACGCCGGCGGCTTTTTTTCCGGATTTGATTTTCCAACCCATTCCCTGCTCATTTCTCTCCTGAGCTTGCTTTGGTTTTTGTCCGTCCGCAGGGCCCGGTTTTCGCCATCCCCACGCCGGTTATGATGCCGCCCTTGCCTCTGTTTTATTTGATTGCGCCACAAGGCCCACTTCTTTTCTTGATTGTCTTAGCCTTCCTTGCTTTCTTGAAGAAGGTTTCCTTTGGTATGGTGGAACCCCCATTCATTTTGACTTGGACCCCGCTGTCGGCATTTTGAGTTGGCAACTTCCACTTTTGTTTTTGTTTTTCGAGTATTTACGGCGGCTCATTTTTTTCCTTGAACTTTTTAGCGGGGAATTTTTGGCCCCTCCGCCCAGCGTATTTTTTCCCTTTGCCTAAATCTTGCCCCCCCTCGGTAAGTTTCTCCCCCCGTCCATCTTTTTTTCTGATTGTTTTTTTGGTTTTTTCCTTTCCCTCTGGGGGAAACCACTTTGTTTGCAACGTACCCAAGGGCCTTTCTGTCTGGAAGCCTTCTTGTCGGTTGATGGTAAAGTGTTTCTCCTCCAACACGGTGTCAACCTTCTTGACTGTTGTAGTACCCCGCACCTCCCTCCTTCCAAACTTTCGCTTGGTTTTTCCTAATGACCCCCCTTCTTGACCTTAGCGGGCTTTTTTAATCGACTCCACATAGTCGGCCCTGGCAGAAGCAGCTCCCTGGCTTTTGCTGCCGAGGGGGACCCTGTTTTGTGACCGACAAGGTTTTGAGACCATTTTTCTTCTTTTTGTGTTTCCTCCCAGGGTTCAGGTTTTTTTTCTTGTGCATGCTTTTCGTTCCATGCTTCTACGGGGTCGACCTCCCCGTCTTTCTTTGACCCCCCCTCCCCACGGTCTGTATTTTCCTCCACTTTCCCTGGGTCCTTAGGTGTGGCACACCAACCCCCTTTCCCTGTTTTTTGGCCTTTTTTTTTCCTTCCGGACGGACCGTTGCAAAATGGACGTGTTGACACGATGGTTTCTGTCAAATTTTTTCTCTACCTTGTTTTCCTTTTCTGTGGTTTTTTGAACAGGTTTTAACGGCATCACGACCAATCCCCCGTTTTCTTTATTGTCCCCCCCCGATCGTCCATTTCTCTTTTTGCGTTGCTTTTCTTTATCTTTGGATGACCCCCACCTTGCGCACGTCCCTCCTATTGACCAGTCCTTTCCCACCCTCTTTGTCCCCCAATTTTCACTCCCGGATTCAACCCTTTTTTCCCCTCTTCCCTTGTTGCTCCACTTGTTCTGTTTCCCGGTTGTCACGGGATCCCCCATCCATTGCGCTGGGCGTTTTATATCTTGAGTGTTCCGTGGGGACCCCCTCCCCTCCCCACCCTGCACCCCCCCTTTTGCCCCCGTTCTGTTTGTCCTCCTTTTCCACGCCAACAGGTGGTGTTTTCCCCAACAATGTTTGCCTACGCCCCCCTGCCCCCCGGGACGCTCCCCCCCTTTCACCCTTTAGCCGTCACTGTTCCACCGGTCCTACGCCCCCCCCCCCCAACAAATCTATGGGGAATGCCTTTCGGTTCTTAACAGTAGTTATTTCCAGCTTTCTCGTTGTTGTTGCTTGTCCTAATATGCCCCCCCGCAACCCGTTTCCCCTCTGGCTTTCCACCCCAAGCTTTTTCCTCCCCCGCTTAGGCGCGCCTATCCACAACCCCGCACCAGCTACCCCCAGTCCCCCCCTTTTCCTCTGGATGTTTTCTGTGCTCCCCAGCAGATGTCCCCAGCCCCTTTACGGAATGGAGGGCTTCGCGCCCCTTCGTTCGGTTTTGACTGCTCCTTCCTGGCCTTTTTTTTTTTCCATGTTCGTCCTGACACCCCCGAGGGCGCATAATATCCTTCTTTTTTTTTCTCCCTCCTCCGTTTTTTTTTGTTGCAGATCTTCTTACGCGACGAATTTTTGGGGCGTTCTTTCATGAAACACGGTGGTTTTCCTCGTATTGCCCCTACGATGGACCCTGTGCTCTTACTCTCCGCTTTTTCCGGAAGTAAGTCATTGCCAGTCCTTCTTTTTTGAACCTTTTCCCCAAACCCCTTTTCCCCTCATCGGACGTTCGGATTTGGTTTTTTTGGTTGGTCTACTAGTTCCTCGTTGGATAGGTTGATTTGGGGTGGTGGGAGATTAAGAGCCCCAGTCCTTCGTCGCCCGACGTACTTGGTGTCTGCGGGATCGTGAACGTTGCCACACATTTTGGTGTCTTTTAAATATTAGTCGTGCCCAAAACACCATGGAAGTGGGCTTTTCTGCGGGACGTTTGTTTAAGATGAATCTTAACCTCCTTCTTTTTTGTTTGTGGGGTTTTTCTTCCCCTTTTTTTTAGACTACAGTGTCCTCTTTGGGACCATATGTTATTGAGAGGAGGCGTTTAATATTAACGTTTTTTTTCCCCCCGGATTTTTTTCTCAAGCTTCCCTGTTTCGGTCGACCAGTGTTGTGAGACCACCCAAGGGGTAGCCCCAAAATTTTCCGGTGCGTGTTTTTTGGCGGCTAACTTCCCCTCCCGACGTAGCCCCTTCTGAGAAATTCAACTGCTGGGTACTTACTTACCCCCCCCCCCCCCCCGGTTCAGCCTGTTTTGGCCCAGTGGCAGCCAACCATCTGCAAAACAACATGTTTTTCTTTTTTTCTTTTTTTTCTTTTTTTTTTTTTTTTTTTTTTTTTAATCGCCTTCCTTTTTTTGAAGCCGTTTTCTGTCGCCTTTTTCAGAGCCACTTTCAAAAGCGGACTTTTTGCCGTTCGTTTTCCCGACGATATTTCCCCGCTGCCCCTCCCGTCGCTCGGTTTCCCCCACGGCTCGAAGGGGTTCAAGTTCTGTGTTTTTTTCTTTTGTCCCCCTCTGACCCCCCCCCTCACCCCCACACCGAATTTCGTGGAAAAACATCCTTCGGCGGGTTTTGCCTCCCCCCAAGCAGTTTGTCCCTGAAACGTTGGTTTCCCCATGACGGAAAGTTCCCGAGTCTCTTTTTTGTGTGTGGGGTAAGTCTGACCCATGATTTTACGGCGATATACTAATAAGTTCACGTCTTTTCCATCCCGACAACCAGTATTCACAAGTTCTCACCCCCCCTTCCCCTGCCCCCCCAGTGACACCCGACGTTGCAGGACCCCCCCACCCCCCCCAAATACTCTGATTCCTTTTACCCTGAACCCATGACTCCCAATTGTTACCCGGGCCCTCTTCCGTGTCGCGTTTTTTTTTTTCTGTCTGTTCCTTTTACCCGTTTTTCTCTTTTTTTTATAGAATTGCCACGTTCCCGCGATTTCACATGGTGCTTCTCTTCGCGCTACAAGGCCTCCCAAGGGGGGAATGTTCCTCCCTGGGGCGGGCTCAACCTTCCTTACTTTGGCCTGTTTTGTTTGCCTTTTCAAAAACTTACGTCTGGGCGCCCGGCCTGGCGTCTGCTTGAAAAAGGTTGGTTCCTGCGGACCCTGCCCCCTCTATTTGCACTGTTGCGGTGGGGCTGGCGGCTACGTCGACCCTTTTTCCCCACTGACTTCACAAGTCCTCCTTTCCTTTTTTTATGTAATTCGAATATTCTGATGGGGGTTGGGCCTGTTCAATCCGCGAGACTCCCCCCGGCCAATCGGCCTCCCTGGATTTTCCCTTAAGCCCCCTGACCCCCCCCATGTGATCGTGGCAACCGGACCCCCCCCGAAGGAGATTTTCGTCGTTTCCCCATTTACCAGCAGTCCCAACCTTTCCACCCAATAAAACTCTTTTTCCTCGGCTTTTCTCTTTCCCCTCACCCCGGACGGCCCTTTGGTCGCCCCCAGACTTTTATATGGTCCTTTGTTGGCCCCCCCGGAGTGGCTTAAACCGGCTGTCGGGACCCCCCTGCTTACTCCGCTCTTTATTCTCTTCCATTCGAAATAAGCGTTTTGTTCGTTTCTTCCCTCCACAACCCTTTCATTTTTAGATTTTTCGAGGAGCCCCCCTTTTCCCTTTCTGCCGCCGGCGTTACCTGTGCTTCAGCTTCGGGCATGCTTGTCCTTCGTTCCCCAGTGAAAGTTTTGCTCAGGGACCCCTTCGATGTTGCCCCGCCTTTTCGGAGCATTTTCTCTGTGTCCCCTTCGCTTTTTTCTTAATCCCTCCCCCTTTTTTTTTTTGACCAACAGCCATTCCCTCCCGGCCCCCCCCTTCTCCCCTGGCCTCTTCCCCCCGGCGATTTGGTCTGGTATGAGCCACCAGCGCTTCCGGTTTACGTCGCTACACCCCCTTCGTGGTCCTTGTTTCCTCTTTCGGTCAGGTGTTGTTCCCGCTACGGGCCCCCCCGTTGAGCGTTTTTAGGCCCTCCTTTTTCTTTCTCAAGTGGTCGGCGTTTTTCTCCTTTTCTGCGTTCTCAATCTCCTTCCCTGGAGAATTTCTGTTTCTTTTTTTTCCCAGGCGCCACCCCCCAGATTCGTCTTTTCCTCTTAAATCTCAAGACCCCTTTTTCGGCCTTCTTCCTTGTTGCCCGACACCCATTCTGCTCGCGCTTTCTGCCTGGGCTGATTTTGAATCCGAATGCTCCCCGCCTAATTCCTTTGTCTAAAACCCCCCTTCCCCCCCCCCCCCCCCCCCCCCCCTTTTCCGTTATGTCGTTATTTGAATGAGGCTTGAGTTCTTCCGTGTCCTTGGCCGCTCTTTCCCGTTCCCCCGTCAGTTTTACCTTCCCCCCCTTTATTTATTGCCCCCCCTGGCGCGTTGCACCCCGGTTGGCGCCGTCTTGTGTTTTTCCCTTTCCTTCCCGCAGGTTTCCCCCTGGCGCCGAGTGACCCCGTTTGAACTTGCTAATTCCCTTGTTCGCCGTTCGTTCCCCTGCTCCATGGGCTTTCTGGACCCCCGTTGTTTGGTGGCCTTTCCGCCCCTGAGAGGGTTTTTGAAGACCACCTTTCCCCCCATCGAATTCTTTCATTTTTTTGGTTCAGTCACTGGGCCCCCGCCGCCTATCCGAATGCCTGCGCTTTCCTTCTCTCTCTCCAAAAAGTTTCCCCCCTTCCCTTCACCTCGTTGAAAACCTGCCACCTGACCCCAGCCGTTTTGGCATCCAACATTTTTACCCCCTTCGTTTTACGGTGACGGATTCGTTGTTTCTCCTCCAGGCCTTTTAGTTGAAGGTGCTTTTTTTTTTTTTTTGACCACCCCTTCCAAAAATTTTTGTTTGCTTCCCCGTAAACCCATGGACGTTTTATCTTTTTTTTTGAAGTTTCTTCCCGGCTTTCCCAGATTCCTCCTGCGCTTCCTGTGATTAGTTTCGTCTTTCAAGTGGCTGCGATTTCAAATTAGCGGTTCTTCACCGACTTTTTTTCCCCGAAGAATAGGTGTGTTTTTTCTTTCGAATCTCCAGTTTAGATTTCTTTATCCCCGTTCTTTCCCCCCCCCGCGACGGTTTTTCCACTCTCCGGTCGTCCCTGTTGCTCCGCGTCGCTTTGTACAGACCGGCTTGACCAGTTTTACCCCCCAGGAATTCACTCTACACCCGTTTGAATTTTTTTCCCCTCCCACGGGAAGGTTTTTTTTTTTCAAGCTTGTCACCACTCCTTCCACTACTACCCCCCTGATTCCGTTTGCCGGTCTTTTGTTTACACGCTCCCTTCCATTGTCAGCAGTACGGTGGTTTTGGGAATCCCAGCGTTGCACACCGTTTTTTTGCAACCTTCCGACGTCAAGTTTTTTTTTTGCTCAACCTCGTCTTCCGTCCCATCGGAAGTTCAGTGCCCTTTCGCACTTTGTGCTGCCCGTCGCCCCCCTGCTCTTCTCGAGATTTTAGGTTTATTTGACATTCGGCATATTAGGTCTTCGCCCTTCAAGTCCCCGTGACGGTTTGGTTACTCCTTGGATGCAAAGGCCTTCTTTTCCAGCGTTCTCGCGTTGTTTTTTTGGGCTTTGGGCTTGCTGGAACCTCCCTCCTCCCCTTTCGGCCGGAGTTGTTTTCTTTGGCATCCCTTGCAAGCTTTTGCCGGAGCTGTCCAAGAAACGTCCCTATGCGCTTTCTCTTTTTCCAAAGTGGTCACATTTTTCCGTATGGCGTCATTTTCCACTCCAAATAATACCTTTTTTTTTAAGTTCTTTCCGCTATCTTAGGAGATTTTTTCCGTTCAAGTCCCCCCCTGTCTGGTCTCGAAATTGGCTTGGTCTTGAGATTCCTATTTCTTCTGATTTCGCCTTGTGTAGACTGGTCTCCCCTACCCGAATATTGCCGCTTTCCTCTCCCCATTTGCCTTTCACCGTCCCTTTACGGCACGCTTTTTCAATGGTAGAGACACTCCGGGTCTTCCTACGCCTTTTTTCCCCCGTAGCTACTTTTCCCAACCGCCGGTCTTCCTGTCCCCCCCATCATTCCGTTTTTGGTTTTCCTCTCCCGCCGGGTCCAGCGCTTTTTTTGTCTCGCCACTTGCGTTCTTTTTTTTCTGCTGCCCGGGCTTTCTGTTTTGCCTTCCCCGAAACGGTTTTGTTAGACCAGCCCTTTTGTGAGATTTCTCCCGTCCCCTCTGGTTTTCTGGCGGACACAGGCGCCCCTTCGTATGCGCGTCCCCTTTTTCCCGTTTCCACGACCTTTTCTCACGGGCGAGCACCGACTGGGCGTCCCCTCCCCCTTTTTTTTTGGTTAATATTCCCCACTTCGCGTCTGCTGCTCACTCTAAGTTCTTGACTGGTGGGCGGTCCCCCTACCCCCAAGCCTTTTTTTTCCCGAGCGGATTCTTACTTAAGATTTTGCATCCTCTCGTGCCGCTGGTACGGATCCTGTTTGTCCTACCCGCCCCCTCTTTTCTCTGCCCGGCCCCCCTTGCCGGGCATTGTCTGGTTTGTCCCCCCCCAGGCCGGTCTTTGTATTTTCTCTAGTCCGCTGCTCTGTTCCAGTCCGTTGGTCCCTGGGTCGTTTTTTTCTGCTTTAAGACGAGCGCGGCTTGTTCGTTTGGCCATGGATCACATTGTTTTCTTTTTATCCGATCTCTTTTGTGGGTTTCCGGCCACTTTTTTTTTGTGTGCGTTTTTTTTCTTCCCTCCGCCCATTTTCCCTCTTATTAGATCGCTCACTTTTTTCTCGACCCCCCGTAAGCCGCTCAGGTTCTGCCCTCTGGCCCCCCCTCGGCATTTTTTAAACCCTTTTGCTCCCACCGGCCGGCGGCACCGAATCTGTGTTTTTTTTTCGTTGGGGCTCCGTCCCCCCCCCTGCATCGCGGCCGCTGCCGCACCCGCTTTCTTCCTTTCCCCCCCGTTTTGGCCTTGGCCCCCTAGGAAGCCATGATTGCAAAGCGTTTTGCTTTTTTTTTGCAGGCGTCCCCCCCCTCCGTTTCTGTCCCCTGGGACCCAAGCAAGCCGCCCATCGACACGTCCGAGGAAGGGAAGGTTCCATTTCCCTGTCGTCTTTTTCCTGTGTTTTTTTCCGGACCCCAGGCTCGTGTTCCCCCTTTTTTGTTGTGCCTTTTTTCCCCCCATTCAGGTTTCCGGCCGCGCCTTTTTCGCCCTTGAGGGCTTTTTCTTCTCTCCCGACGTTTCCCGCCTGATTCTTATCGCAATTATCTTGGCCTTTAGTCACACCCACCCCCTCTCTTTTCTTAGTTGGAATTTTTAGTGCCTTCGGACCGGGGTTGCTTTCCCACCGATTCGTGGCTGCCCAAATTGACTGTTTTATTTCTTTTTTTTAACTTTTTCGTCGTTGGTTTAACTGTGGTTTAAGGCATAACGACCCGCCCGTTCTTTCTCTCCCCTTTCCCCCCACTTTCTCTCGCAGGAGAGTTTTGAGAGTTTTTGCTCCTTTCCCTGTCCATTCCACAGTCCGCGTGTTCCATTCCCCCTTTTGCTTGCCCAAGGCCCCTCACATTTTTTTCACCTGACCCTTCCACATGCTGCGGCTGTACATTTTTCCTTGCAAGAGTAACGGTGTTTCCGGACCTTCCCCCCATTCATGGTGCGTACCCGGCGTTCCCCCGGTTTAAGTTTGTTTCTTCGCCCAACCCTCCTTAACATTGCGACCCCCACTTTCCTTCCCCCCCCATGTTCGTTTTCGAAATTTGCCGTTTTTAAAACTGTCATCTTGCCCCTCCTTGTACGCGCCATATTTGAACTTTCGAAGTTGCTCACCATGGGTCATTTCCCCGAAACCCACAACAATACGCCTTTTTTACTGGATCTTTTTTTCGTCTCCCCAGAGTAATGCTCCTTTGAGTAATTCTGGTTGTTGGAGATTTGCATATGGGTCCGCAACACGGTCCTTTTCTGCACTTCCCCCAAATCCTATTTGTTTGCAGATAGGGCGTTTCCTCCCAACAACCTCACCGCTACCCCGCTCCACCCTTCTCCTTAGGTATGTTTGTTGCCTTGTCTCCTGAAGTTGTCCCTTCCCCAATCTCTGCTTGACTTTCGTTGAGAGGCCCGGAATGGTTCCTTTATCTACTCTGGACAACGCATGTTTTTTTTCCCAGATTCACCGTCCCAACACTGGTTCGCATCTCTTCTTTCTCTTTCCCTCCCTCCTTTTTTTTTTTTTGTTGACAGTTCTTTTCCATTGGCTCTCCATTGGAGTGCCTCATGCAAACACGGCCCCCCCCCCCCCCCCTCGTCTTTTTTTTTTCCGTTTTTCACACCAGTGTCTGCGCATCTTAGCATTTCGTCCATTCGATTGCACGGTTTCTATCGACCCCCTGTGCTGTTTTTTTCTTGGGACCCAAACATACCGAAACTTACCAGTTCGCTGGGTGTTTTGGGTTTTCTGGTGTGGAATAGCTCCTAGCACGCGGTAAAGCTCTTTTTTGTGCTGCTCTTTTTTTTTCCTTTTCGGCCTTTCTTGTTTTGTGCTTTTTTTGCTTTCTGTCCCGTTCCCCCCCCCTTTGTGAGGTCTGTTCTCGGAGACGTTCGCATTCATTCCCATTTGTCTTTGTTTTTGGCAGTTTGTTTTTGCCTGGTGAAGCTACGGCTGTGTTTTAAAGTCTTTTTGAGAGTCCCGCTTTTCCTCTTCCAGGGGGGAATGCACTGGCTTTCTCCCTCGCCCTTTTTGGGTCCCCGGTGTGGTTCGCACTTTTCCATTAGGTTGAGAATGTCACCCGTCACGCGTTTCCATTGGTTTTTTTTCAATCTTGACCCCCCCCGGGACGCCTGTTCCCCGGACACACAAAACCCCCCCACATGTCCAACTGTTCTTATGGAAGGGATTTCAGGTCTTTCTTTTTTATAATTGCTGCTTTTTTAGAACATTTTTTGGGCACTTCTGTTCAAACTCAGGGCGGTGTTGTCTGCAGTTATTTGCCTAGCCTGGCTGTCAGCTTTTCTCCCAATCCCGCCCCTTCTTTTCGTGTGAGTCTGGGGCAACCGTTTTGGGCTCCTTTTGGATAAAGGGTGGTAGTGCGTTGTTTTTTTTCCCACCTTCCAAAAACACAACTCATCCCCTCGACACAATCGTTTCGCAGGCTTTTTTTTTCAGCACCGGACTTTCCGTTTTAAAGGTTTTTTGCCATTTCCGCAAAGTCCTTCTCGTTTCCAAAGTAGCGGCGTGTGTGGTGGTTTTTCCCTGACAGGCCCCTCCATTAATGTCGACTCTCCCTTTACGTTCGGCTGTACGTTATATTCCCACGTATAATCCAGGGTTCGTCACAAGGAAGTGCAAGGCCCTGTCAGGGTGCAGTTTTGGGACACCCCCCAACTCCCCTCAGGGTCGTGACCACCTTTCCAGTTGACCTCCCGGTTCGTGCTCGACGGTCGCGCTGAGGCTTGCCCGATGCGGCGGTTGATCCTTCTCCCCCCCAAAACAGCCCCGCTTTTTTCATCCTTGGTTGGGATCGTTGGCCCACTGCCCAGCCCCGGTTTCGCGCGTGGGACTGGGGTTGTCGTTCACCCGTGTCCACTGTTTTGCCGGTGGTCGGCTTCTCAACCTTTTCGGATTTTTTTCTGGCCCCTGGCGAAGTTTGACCAAACGTTCTTTACGAGTGCATTTGGGTCCCATTCTCAGCCTTAGTTCTTCTTTTTCCCGTTTCTCCTTTCCTCCTTTTGTCTTTTTTTTTTATCCCTTACTGAGATAGATTTGCTGAGGGCACCTCAGAGGGGGAAAACACGAAGTACAATCGTCCTCCGCTCTCGTCATTCCCACTCACAACACACCTTTTCTAGGTTTGGCAACTCCCCCCCCCCACCGCACGGGATTCGTCGTCAATTCCTGAAACAATCCCTTCCACACGTCTCATAGGAGTTTGCCTTCAATATCCCACCCCTTTCCCCCGTTCCCTGTGGTGGTCTGACAGCCTCAATCTTTGGGCGGGTTTGTTTTCCTTCCCCTTTGTGTTTCTTTATTAAAACGGCTATAGTAAAAAAGCGTTTCTCGCGCTCCCTAGGTCTCTTCTTCCTTAAATCAAGAATTTTTCTTTCCGGATTTTTGATGGCTTCCTCCCACCATATCAGCCACGTTCTATTATGCATTTTGTTCCCTCTGTCTTAACTGAGTTTTTTTTTGCTCTTGGTTTCTTCTTTGACTTTGCCCCTTGGCTTGCATGTCCTTGAACCAGTTGTGACCCCCTGTCTGGGACAAGTACAGTTTGCGGACTCCTAGGTTTTTGTCCGTATCTTCGACTTTCTTCTCTTTTTTCGTTCCTCTTTTAATGCTGGTCTGCAACAAGACAATCTACACCGGGCCAGCGGACTTGCAGCCTCACCCTTGCGGGCTGGTCTTTTCTACCCCTCCCCCCACCAACACCCCCCCCGCGCCAACCCGTCCCCTCTGGATGGCAGAGTCTACAACAGCTTGGACCACCCTATGTTCTGAGGGCCTTGCGTGGTGTTGATTTTTTTTTTTTTTGGCCTCCGGCCCTATCAGTATCCCTACTGCGTTCCGCCAGGTATTCAGTTTTTATACCGCTGCGCGTTGATCAATTTTGTCGTAGGTGACCCTTTTCCTCTCTTGACTTTTTTTTCTTTTTACCAGGCGGCACATATTCGCGTTGCATAACCCCCAAACAATCTCACGACCGCAAATTTTTTGTTTTTTCTCGTGAACTATGATTTGTCCCGGCCCCCGTTCGCGTAGCGGCGGATTTCCCGGTGCTTCGCATTTAGAACCCCAACGTTACTCTTGTGAATCGGTGTTGTCCGGACGTTCGCTTCTCCGTTTCTTCTCATTTCGAGTACGAGTTTTTTTTTTAGGGCGCACCACAGGAGAAGTCACAGTGTGTCGGATTATCCCCCCTTTTTTTTTTGCAACTCGACCCGATTGAAGAAATTTGTCCGATGCATTTTTCCCCCCTAAGGGGACGGTGACCCGCGGGTTTCGCGATCTTTTTTCCCGGTTTTTGCCTGGTCCGCGGCAAGAACAACCCCTCAAGAATTTCGACTATAGCTTGGGTGGAGTTCGGGCAGTTCCCCCGAGATTCCTGCCACCCTGCTTCTCTTCCCCTGAGATTTTTGCCTTCGCAAACCCTTCAGGTCATTCATTTAGTTGCCAAACATCAATTGACCCCCAACCTCCTTTGTTCCGTCCCCATGGTCACCTTGACCCGGCAGGAACCTTTTGCGATCGTTCTGCGTTTTTTCACCAGGCCACGATCGGGGTCCGGACGGGTCTGTTGCACAAGATTCCAAAATTTTTTTCGGCGGCAATCTCCCGTCGTGGAGACTCCTGTTCCGGGCCCCGTTTGGGCCAAGTCTTATCTAGCTGCTTTTTTTTCGCCGTTTGCTCGTGGTCCCCGTGGTTTTCGCGATGTACATAGCGTGTGCCCCAGCTT
>Ga0179593_1699348_pt1 | contig 11856 bp, 14 predicted proteins | sample CZODoug2_1_08_16_FD_185931 | JGI IMG/M metagenome (GOLD analysis project Ga0179593, IMG submission 185931) | Vadose zone soil fungal communities from Angelo Coast Range Reserve, California, USA - CZODoug2_1_08_16fungal (PacBio error correction) | ecosystem: Environmental > Terrestrial > Soil >... | reverse complement strand
CTCTATCCGAAATCACCCCTTTTGCTCAAGGCCCCCTTCATGTTTTTGCATTTTTTCGTTAATTTGTCCCTTTTTTTGGTTCGGATCTACGAGTTTCTTTCGTCCGGCACTTCCCCCCACTTTTCCTCGAAGGTATGGGTTCTTTTCCTCTCCCCATGTCGATTTTGTCTCTTTTACATCTTTTTTTCTCCCATACTGACTGGTCTCCACCCTTCTATAAGTTTTTGGGCCTCTCCCCGTCCTTTCCCCTTCGGATTTGGAGAAGGAAAGTCTACTTTTTGGTTTCCGACGCTGCTCCCGCTTCTTTAAGACTGACGTCTCTTTTTCTCCCCAGATCGATGGGCTTATATTTTTTTTGGCTTACCCTGGCCATCCTGCGGGCCTTCTTCTATCTTCCTTTTTTTCTGGAGATTTTTTTTCTCTTCTTCCGGTGTCGGTCCTTGAACACTCCTACGAAGGGACCGCCCCTCGAGGTGAGTGTGGTCGCCCTTCATCCGTGTCTCCTTTACTCCCCCACCTTTGGCCGACGGCACGATTGCCCGGGTTTCCCCTCTGTAGGTCTTCCCCTTTCTCTTCCATACGCCATAGCACCCTTCCCTTTTGTCCACCTTCCCCCCAATAATTTTGTTCCGACGCCACAAGTCGTGACGTTAGAGAACTGATTCCAGCCTCTGTGCGATTGGGCTTAAACCTCTCCCCCCTACAAAGCATCTCCAATTTTTCTTGGCTGACTTTTTGTACTTTCTCAGCACAGTCCCTCCCTTCTTGCGGCACACAAGCAATTTCCTGAAACCTACTTAGAGTTGCGTCTCTTTTTCCGTAGTTACGGGTCTTTCCTTCGCACTTTTCTGTGTCTCCCCCTGACAGATGATTCGAGAGGAGGCTTATTGGTACTTTCGTCTGGTCTAAATTCTAGGTTTTGTTGAGTTGGCTTTGGGCCCTCTTTGGTGGGACTTCTTGTTCCTTGTTGGGCCGGGTGTTTTTCGCCGCGCGGCCCCTTTTTGATCCGCCCGAGCTCACTACCTCGTGGGACTGTGTTTGGCCCTTTTCTTTATTTTCCCCCATCCCCTGACACCGTTCCCCCCCCCTCCACGGAGGACACCTTCTGCCAATTTTTTTTCTGTTCTGAAAAAGTACTTTTGCGTGCCGCTTCTAGTTTGTGTTTTTGACCCGATTGGCCCTTCATCCCTTTTTCTGCCACCTCGCCCCCCAACACCTGAAGGAATGCTCCCCTTCATCGTCGCCCTCCTTTTCCGCCATATTATGGCTTCATCTGATTTTCCCTCCGCTGTCCCAATCTGTCTGCTGCATTTTTTTTTTTCCACCCGACCCCCCCTTTCTCTCCCAGAGTGGGTACGACCTCGTTTCAAGATCCCAGCTCTCTCGCTTTTCCCTTCCCCCTAGGAGTCGGTGAGTGGTTTGATTTGGATTAACCAGCTTCCTTCTCCAACTCAAGTCCCCTCTGTCACGGCCTGGTCCCAGATGGTCCTCCCCTGTACCATGGTGGTGACCCCGGTTCTCATCGTCACCCCACACGTCCTTTTTCCCCTACCACCGCGTTTTCCTTGGGGCACAGTTTTACTTTTCCATTGTGTCATCCTTCCTTTTGTCTAATCGTTTGCGCGATTCCGGTTCCACCCTGACGGGCCTTCTCCATTACGGTGATGAGGCCAGGTTGACGTACGTTTTTAGTGATCACCCTTTCTCCCCCCTGGTCCGCTCTGAGGGAAAATCCCAGGCCCCTGAAGCAGTTGCTGGTGTTTCCTCTTTTCTGTGTCATCACTTCATTTGCCTTCGGTGAGAAAACGCGAGTTCGCTTTCCTGTGGGCTCAGATTTTTCCTTCGTTTCCTTTCAACCCAAGCTGATCCTGTCCTGCGAATGAAAGCGTCCCTTCGGGATCACGCTTCCTTTCTTCCGAGGCCATGAGGGAGACGATTTGCCGATTTATTTACTTGACGTTTTCCTTAGGTTCTCTGGGCCCGGTCTGTTTTTCCCCCCCGCCCACCACACCCCCAACAGAAAGGCCGAAATTTTTAATTTCCTACCCCCTTGCTCCCACAGGTCAAAGGACGGCGCTTTTTTTTCCTGAACCTGTTTGGTCACCCCGAGTGTCTTTGCGTACCTCTTTCCCCCAGGACCGCCCCCCCGTGTCCTTTTTTGTTTTTTTCCTTCAGGGGAAGTCTGTTGCTTGCCCTCCAGAAACTTTCGTAACCCCGAAACTTCCCCCCATTCTTGTTTTCCGCCCTCCCGAAAGAGGAATTGTCGTCCTCTTGCTTCCTTCTGGGGCCCCTTCCTCAGCATCCGGAAATAGTAGAAAGAATCCCTTCGCGGGATGAATCCTAAGGTTTTTCTCCTAGGATGTTCTCTCCATTGTCCCTTTCGGATTGGTTTTCCGTATTCCCCCCCTCCTCATGTATGATCTGAAGACAGTTCCGGCTTCGCTCTGGTCGAGTTCCTTTTGGGTGATGATCAACATTTTCCGCCCCTCATGCACTCCCCCTCCGTGATCTTCTTTGTCTACCTTGAAGTAGATCCTGGTAGTGTCGAACGGGTATGTGCACTCCGTTTCCTGGGCGATGGAGATGACTTCGTTGTTCGCCGACAGAGTGCCACGCTCCTTGTCGTCTCGCGGCCAATTTTTTTTGCATGAAATTTCATCTCCCCTGCCTTCCCCTTTGCTGCATCTACTCGTAGTTGGGCTTCGGGATTGTTCTTCGATGTTGTCCGACAAAGGGCCTAACGGCTTCAGCCACAACCGTCCGCCTGGTTTCCTGTTTGTCCCTTGTCCTCATCTAATCCCGATGTTGTTTGAGCCTTTTCTCCTTTTTCTGAAGCCTCGTGGTCACAGTTACCCGGATGAAGGGTCCTTTCGCGGGCCACGGTCTCTCCCCTTTGTTTGTCTTGCCATGTCCAGGTAAAAGACCGTTCTCTGTTCTTCTTCGAAGATATTTTCCCCTTCTTGCGACTCTGTCCTCGTAGTTTTTGTCGTTCCTTGGGCTGCTTCTTCGATGACTTGTGTCCCCTTCAGAGGCCGGCCTTCCTCCCCTTCCTCCCCTGCATCATGAAGGGTGGCTGCAACCATGTAGGCATGAATCAGGATTTTTTTTTTTTTTTTCGCCGTTCTCCAACCATCTTTCCCCCTTTTCCTCCCTTTTTTTTTGTTTGAGAGATCTTATCTTCTTGCGGACCCTCATTTCAATGTCCCTTTTTTGCTCCATGCCCTTCTCCTTGGGGCATGACGATCTGATGTTTCAGCGACCGCGGCCTCGGAAGCGGATTCTCCGCGCAGCCCGGTCCTTCCACCTCCTAGGTAGAAATCTTTCCGTGATGTCCGGTTCTCCCTTTCTTCTCTCCCCCCCCCTATCGAGCACTTGGTCAATCACTTCCCCCCCCCCCCCAACAAACTTTTTTACGGCCCTCGTCGGCCGTGTAGCCTTTTTTAGACCGGACGACTGTGGACACCTCTTATACGATTCCGTACTGCTCCTCTCCAGATAATGGCATTTCTGCCCCTTTATGACCTTCGCCTTTCTTCGGTGCGTGTTCGTTCTTCTGCGGTCCTTTCATCAGCGTTGTGTCCCCATAGTCCTCCAGCAACTCTGTCGGTGGATCATTTTTTCTCTTCCCCTTTTCTCATGACTTTACCCCCCTTCCCGTCTTCGACACGTGGTGGGAGAAAGATTCTCTTTTCCACCGTCCATGTCGGCTATCCTTCCCCTTTCAACCATCAATAATGGTTCCGCCTACAGCGCCATCCCCTTCTGTTCGTTTCTCTTAAGACAAAGAAAGCGGCGGTTCCGCATTTTAAACTTGGGGTTTTTTGGTTTTTGGGGGGGGGGGTCGACTTTCCTCGAACCCGCCCCTCTCGACCTGCGGCTTCCTTTTCCTGCTGCTCGATCCGCCTTTTTTAAGGCCAACAACGAATTTTCTTCCCTCGAGTCCCCGGTGTTTGCCTTAGTGAGTACTTTTTGTCCGACGCCACGCTGCTTCGGACGATGTCCGATGTTTGCGTCCTCTCCTATGGAGACGCCACCGTCTTTTCGACCTCAGGTTATGTGCGGGGCCTGCCCCTTCTGTTTGAGCTTCTAGTAGAGTTCAGGGCTTTTCGCTTTGGTCCCCTCCCGCCGGGTTTCCATTGAATTGCCTTCCTTTTCTCCCCCCCCTTTTTTTGGCGTGTTGGCCTTACCGAGTAAGCCGGGCTTCTTTCTCCACCGCTCCGGTACTTGATACCCCCGAGTGCCTTTTGTTTCTGAAAGTACCCGGGCCTTCTGTTCCGGAGTGTGGTTTTTCCCGCGGTGGAGAAAAGTACCGTTTCACCCCACCCGACATAGCTTCCCTTTTGTACCCGACAAAAGTGAATTAGAATTCCGCCTCTTGCCAAGAGATAGTTGATAATCTCACCTCTTTCCCAACCCCCCTCCCCTTCAGTCGGTCCCGGTCCAGCCCTTCTCGCTGGTATTCCCTTGTGGTCAATGCTTTTTTTCGCCGGGTTTTTTTTTCTTTCACCGATGAGCGAGTTGGTGATGTCGCGACAACCCTTCCCTACCACTTCTCCCCCCCCCAAAACACCCCCCCCCCCCCCAACCCAAACAAAACCCTCCTCCCCCTTGTCCAGGTGCCACCCATAGCTGACCCTGGTCCTAAACCTTGCTTAACTAAACCCTCTTATGACCCCTTTCCGTCCTTGACTTCCCTTTTCCCTTTTTGGAAGCTCAATGCGCGACTCTCCCTCCCTACTCCCCCTTTTTTGTTAGAGATGGGAGATTTAACAGAATTCGGCTTCAACCCCGCCGGTGTCAAAAACATGTTCTCTTACGACGGTTGTGTGACTCTTCTAATTTTTCATTGTTCTCTGGGGTGACCTTAAAAGACGTCCTCACAGTGCTGGCCGTTTTCCCCGATTTCTCTTGGTTCCCGCCCCCCTCCAGGCCTTCTTTTCTCTGCGAGAGCCGTTTAGGGAGGTGGTTTTTTTCCGGAGATCTGCCCCGCCTGTTCCTAAGCAGTTGCGTAGTCGCAATTCTCGTTGAACTCGTTTTTCCCGCGATTTCCTCCCGGACCATAGATTTTTTCCCCCCCTTTCGGCGACGATGGCTGACTCTGCTTTCCTTTTCTTTTCTCGACTCTTCTTGCCCTTTCTGGGCTGCAAATTGTCCCCCCCAAGGCCGGAGCGCCCCAGTCCTTACCTTTCAGAATCGCACAGGGTCCCAGCACGCTCGTGATCCTGTGAGCTTTAACTAACGATGGCCTTCTCGGCGTAATCGTTTTGAGCAGACCAAACCCCCACCTTTGCGCTCTTTGCGGCTTACTCCCCTTTTTCCCGCGGGCCCCTTTCCCCTACGGCCCGACTCCCCGTCCTTCCCCCCCCCATAATTGATTGGTTACACTACGACCGCCCACCCTAACACCTCTTTTAGCTTTGGCCGTCTATCGGGTTCCCCTCCCTTTGCTCGCCGCATGGAATAGCTAAAGCTAGTACGGACTCCTGCTCGCCGGTGCCTGCCGGGGCCTGCACCCCCGAGAGAGGTCTTTTTTAGTCCTTTTTGTGCGTAGCGAAGCTCCCCCCTTCGATCTAGCAGCAGGAACACTTCCGTTATTTCTCGAGAGTGGAGATTGTGGCCCGCCCCTCATGCCGCCCCGGTTTTTTTAGAACTTGACCTGCTTTTTTTTCGTGCACCCTTCTTGATTTTGACCGCTGTCCGGGGATCTATGCGCTTTTTTCCGTCCCTCCAGTGTGACCCTCCGTTCGCCCCCCCCTTTGTTATCCTCCTGGCCCAGGATTCTTTAAAGGCTGACTGGTTCCTCCTCCTAGGTGATTTTTCTTTGGCCCCCGTTCGGTGTTGTCACGGACCTGGAAATTTTCCCTCCTACCACCCGAAGGTGGCCTGGTCCCTTTTCCCCCTGAGATCATCCCGATTGGAGAGACTGCTTTTCCTGTCTCTCCTAGGGTTTTTTCGTCCTTCTGGCCCCACGGTCGACGTGCCGGAGGTCCTTTACGTTATCTTTTTTTGGCATTTTTAAGGCCAGTAGATCCCCCGTCGCTGTGCAGGTCTCCTCAATTCCCCTCCCGCCCTCGTCGCCTGTTCTGAAGTCTTTTTTTTGATGCTTTCTCCGATGATTTTTTCTTCTGCCGAGGTCCGTTGCTCCCTCCCCTAATTCCAGTATTAAGATCAGGCGGTTCATGGTCCCAAAACTTTAGGCCTCCCTTTTTTTCCCGTGATTTCCTCTTCCCTTGCCCTGGATCCCCATTATCTCCTCTTTCTCCCGTTTTTTCTTCGCATTGTGATCCCCGGAGGCTTCAGCTTTTCTCCCTCAATTTTCTAACCTTTGAATGCTCAGGCCCTATGCTTTTTTATGTTGGGCATCAGAAGTGATCAGTACGGCCGGATATCTCCTTTCTTTCGAGAACAGCGTCAACGACCAACCCCGACGCGGTCCTAGTCGCGGCAAGGGGGCTCTTTACTCTAGTTCGCCACGACAGCCTTTTCTTCTTTGTCCAAACCTGGACCTTCACATCCCCTGCGGCGATACTTTACGGAGGACGAATTAGAACGCCCGTCTCCCTTCCCCAAGATGATGAACACTTTTTCTCTTTGACGCCCGGCACGTCTGATAACGCTTTTGACCTGAACTGTTTCAGCCTTTTCCAACGTAGGCGTGGTGCTGGATTTTCTTCTTCTTTTCCAGTCCTTTGGACCCTAAGGCACCGCCCCCCTTCTTTTAAGGCACTTGCAGAAGGGTGCGCCTGACTCCCACCACTTGAGACGGGACTACGAAACGGCCGTCGTCTGTTCGGGCTGGGAACCCTTCAGTCCCCCCATCGCCGGACCCTGGCACCCATCTTTTTTTCGATCCTTGCCAGTTTACCGGAGGCGGTTTTAACCCCTTCCTCTTTTTTCCTCTGATGGGAGCCCACGTTTCTTTTCCTCCGCTACGAAACCCTGTCTTCTCCCGGTTCATGCTGCATCCAGATTTCGCAGGTATTCCGTCGTCGACGCCACTTCCCTAGAGGCGTCCCCCCCTTCGGTGTATGAAAAGGCGGAAGCTTTCCGCAGTTCTTGGCCGAAGACAGCTTTTGACGTAGTTTTTGCCGTCCTCTTAGACAGATGAGGACGCCCTTTTCTTGGGCGACCTCTCTCTGGGAGGTTCCGTCCTATTTTTGGTTTGTTTCTTTTTTCCTGGCAGGGAGTTTCTTTCTCAGCCGAGCCGGGTCTCACCACAGTCCGAGCTCATCAAGGTTTTTTTTTTGCGAATAGGAGCAAGCGTACGCGGCGTCCATCCCTAAGTCATAGTTGACTCCCCTTTTTTTCTTTCACATTTTTTTCTTCTTCTGTACCTTACCCGGAAAAAATCTTCTTCCTTTATGTGTTTTTTTTTTTTTTCCCGGTGGAAGTGACCTGGTCCCCCACGATCGACCCCCTTCGTCCTCCCCCCTGATCCTCCCCTTTTCGCTCATGGCCCTCCCTCTCATATTTACGCGGGCCCACTTCCTTTTTCTTTTCTTTTCCTCTCGCAGCGGTGGGTCATGAAATTTCGTGATCTCCGCCCCAAATCAGATGTCCCTCTCCCCCCCCGGAAGGCCTTCTGTATCCGGATGGACCATATTCCATCCCCCACTGCTGCATTTCCCGTATGGTCCAGCTGGCCGCGCTTGCCCATGTGGTTAAAGGTGATAATATAACGTTTTTTTTCCCCTCATCACAGTACTGTTTTCTCTGCGGCTTTTTTTCCTCCCTTCTGGCAAGCTCTTCTTTCCTCCGTGTGTGTGCTTTTCCTTGCGCCTACAAGAAGGAGGCGACACCCCCTCCTTGCCACAAGGCTTTGTAGGGCTGTGGTGACTTTCTTTCGTTCTGCAACCCCCCCCCATGTCCCAGATTTCTTGCCAGGGGACCATGCTGTCCGGCTCGTTGTTTCTTTCGGTTTTTTTCATCAAAACAGGCTTCCTACGGTTGACGTTACACGTCGAGACTCGGATTGGGTGACTCTTATTTGACCCCCTTTTTCAGGTCGTAAGACCACCTTGCTCTTTTCTTGCCCCTTTCTACCCTTTGGACCTCCAGTCGTTTGAAGCATTGAGTTTTTGACTCTGTCGACCGTCTTGTGCGGGTTACCTTTTGGGGCTTGCGATCTCACGAGTGTCCTTGGTCCCTGTCAAGACTTTCCCCCACAAAACCCTTCCCGTTCCATCCTCCCTGCGCTTTTTGCCGAAAACTTTTTACCTTCTTTCCCCTCTTTTTTTAGAGGTTGCGTTTTTTCGTGTCCGGATCGGAGTACTCTTTCGTCTTCCCCAACCGTCCACCCCCGTTGGAGCTTGGAGGTTCCCTTCTTTCAAGGTTGAAAGGAACCCCGGCGGTCCCCGCCGCTACCGACTAAGAACAAGCACCCCCCCCTCCCCATGGGATCCGCCCCGTAAACTAGAACCGAGACGGTCGGTACCGGGGTCCTAGCGGGCCTCCGATTCGAAGAATTTCCAGCCTTTGCCCCTTTTCTTCCACCTTCTGTCCCCCGCTCTCCCCGCATGGGAAAGCCTCTTAGTAGAGCGGGGTGACCTCTTTTTCGCCTCCGGACGTAGAAGACTCAGATTTTCTCGAGTCTCATTTTTCCTGGTCAGCATCCGCGGTCTTCTGAGGGCGGTTGGGCTTTCTACCTTTTCGCCCCCTCGCCCGCCCCCTTCCTTTTAATATGCTAGAACTGGAGATGGCGCTTGTTCTGTCTCCGCCAATGAGTTGCTGTGTGACCAGCAGGGTTTTCCTGGGCGATGCCCCCGCTGACCGTGTTGGCCAGACATCCCCCCTTTCGCCACCCCGTTTCCCTCCTCGGCCCGTGGTGGGTGATGCTTTTCCTTCTGAGACTTGCGTGCCGCTTCCTCCCCACCCAAATCGTAGGGGTTCTTTCCCTTTCCTGCCTTAGGCGATTTTTCCCGGATCCGAGAAGGCCTTTTCGTCCCTTCCGCCGTTGGCCGAAGGCCTTTTGTCAGGGTCCGGATTCTCCTCAGACCCCCGATCCTTTCTGTTGAGTCCACGTTTTTAAGCCGCGGTTCAGCGTCGGGGCCCTTTCGAGACGGTAACCGCCTCGATTTTCTTTTTATGATGTTCCATTTCCATTTTTTCCAAGACCAGTAGTCCGAGTCGTAGTTTAATCTCCTCACGTAACCTTCCTCCTCTTGGTCTCTTTTCGGGTTTGTCTGTACTTTGGTGCTGTCCCCGTATTTCTTCCCTTTTTTCCAGTCCCGAGGCCGCTTGCTCGATAACCCTCATGATAACTGCCTTTCCACCATGAGGGGGACACTTTGAATCTTAGAATTCAGTCTGGCGCGAGCTGTTCCTTTGCTTTTTTGTTGGATCACCATCCCTTTTCATCAATAATATTTGTGGTTGAGATATGTTCCGGCGCTGCCTCCTTCGCACCCATTCATGCCCCCTTTTGATGTCCAGGACCTCATCCTTTTTTATCATGACTGGGGCAAGCGAGTTTCTTTTTTCGGCCTGGCAGATCTACGCTTCCCCGAGCAGCCCCGAAACCCCCGAAGCATAGTAGTCCCCAAGTCTTTTTCTTTTTCTCAGATTAGACTACCTCTCCGCCGTCTGAATGTATTGAGCAACTTTGATGACCGGGTATTTTTTTGACCTTCCCGACGCGTTCTAGGCACCGTCCTGGCCTGGTATCCAAGACAGGAAGGGTGCCCCTCTTCTCTTTCTTTTCTTAGGTCCTGACATGACCTGTCGGGCATCTTCCCCGTCGTGTTTTTGCTTTTCCGATCCTTTCCTCATAGTTTTTCGGTCAGTTCCACCCTATCCGCTGCCCTTTTTTTTATCGCCCCCCGGGGCGTTCATTTCTTTCATAACATGCCGACGGCTACCTCCCCCTTTTGGTTGGCTTTACGCGGGTAATGTTTTAAACGAGCGCTCGCCCCCTTCCAAGAACCTGCTGGTCCCCCTCCCACTGGTTCTCCGACACCTGAGCGCCTCTCCACAGTTACTCCAACTCCTGCGGTGCATGGAGGGTGGGAACATTTTATCATCCAACCGCCCTTTTCCAAGAGCATGCTTGTTTTAGACCCTTATTTAGTAGGTCCCTTTTCCCCCACGGATTACTCCGACTCTCCCCCCCGAGGTTTTTCCTCTCGTTCGGTGGCGGACCTTCCCCTCTATTCCCGGTAGAAGATGACTTGCGAGAGGATCTCACCCGTGATTTAAAGTTCTTTTTTTTCCCTTCCTTTTCTGCGGCTTCCATCACTATGGGGGGGGATTGTTTTTGATTTTATGCGGTTAGGGTTAGGTTTTCCCTGCCTCAGGGTATCCCACTTGCCCCCCTGCCCGAGCTACAGACTTGGGGGGCTTTTTTCTTTTTCCTTCTGCCCCCTATTTTTCCGCCCTCTCGTTACATTTTTCCCCGGCAGGAATCGCTCGACGGATGACTGTGGCTTGCTTACTAAGGGCGTTTGGCGTTTCCCTTTTTTTTGTTGGTTTGACCGGCGGTTGTTCCAGTTGTTCAAAAGCCCCTCAAAACGAATGAGTAACCGTCACACGGCTCCCTTTAGGCCTTCTTCCGCATCTATCTGAGTTCCCTCCTCACCCTTTACAGACTACAGGCGCAGGTGACCCTTCGCTTTGAGCCTTGTTCTGACCAGGTCCTCGGTTTCCCTTCTCCCTCCACCTCCAGCTCTGCCTTCCGGGGTGATCACCCGAAGTTGAGGCCCTTCTTTTGGGGACCTCCTACCAAGAGAAACCCCTGTCTGCATTTGGTTTCTGGCCAATTTTAACAGAGATAATTTTTTTTTTTTTGCTCAATGGATACGATCAAACCCCCACAACGTCCGGGGCAAATTTTGCATAAAAGTAGATGGTGGGTCCTCCCCCATTCTTTTTCGTGTTAGGGGTTTTTTGGTGGGTGTGTTTTTTCAGCGCGCCATTTCCCTCTCTTGTGTTGTTCTCTTTTTCGAACCTTCTTGCCACCCAAGTTCCTTGATTGTCCACACAGACTTTCTTCTTAGATTTTCTTTTTGTGGGGAACGAGGATAAACTATCCCCCACCCAGGTCTCTTGAGGGACCTTGGCCCAGTGTCCACCATTCTTTATCGATGTAGATTGTCTATTTCAACTCGGCCCTTCATCGGTGTTCCTGAAAACTGCGAGAATAGTGCCTCTGAAGATTTACCCCCTGATTTTTACCTCCAACGCTGGAGGTAGACACGGTTCCCCCTTCTTTTTGAAAGTTGTTGACAGCTCCCATTACCCCTTATGAGACAAAGACATTTCCCCTCTGAGGCCGACGTTATGAGTTGTGCTGGTCCCCCCTCGGTTTATGGAGTCCCTTTTGTGTGTGTCCCCCTTTGTTTGCCAGCGTTTTCAACATTCCAGCAAGTCTTCTTTTCCTTGGCAGTATCCCTAAAAAGTTCATAGGTCTGAGATCGGCCCCTTCTCACGCTGGGTGCCTCGACCTTTTTTGGCGTAGGTCCCTTTCCGCCTCCCCGTCCCCCCCCCCCGGTGGAGCTCGGGTCGTTTTTTAGCACTTATTTTTCCACTGCTTCTTCTGTCAACCCCGCATGCCCCCCTAAACCCTTTTGCCTTCCCATCCCCCCACTCGGGCCGCCCCTTACCCAACAGAAACGATGTCTTCCTGGCCCTTGATTTCCTGCCGCTCATCGGCATTTCCACCAGACCCTTTTTTTCTACTCTCCCCCTCAGAATGGGCCGTTTCCTCGTTTTGGTCGTTCCTTTTCCTTTCCGCTCCTGGTGTTTGTGCCCGGTCCGACTCATGTGTGGATTTTGACCTTCCCTCCCCTTCCCGATTTGGTCAGAGAGGTGTGCGAGATCCACACTACAACTTTTTCTGCACCTCCCCCCGCTTTGTTGGAT
>Ga0179593_1554413_pt1 | contig 11856 bp, 3 predicted proteins | sample CZODoug2_1_08_16_FD_185931 | JGI IMG/M metagenome (GOLD analysis project Ga0179593, IMG submission 185931) | Vadose zone soil fungal communities from Angelo Coast Range Reserve, California, USA - CZODoug2_1_08_16fungal (PacBio error correction) | ecosystem: Environmental > Terrestrial > Soil >... | reverse complement strand
ACCTTTCTAATCTTTCTCGTCGCCTGTACTTTTATATGAATAGGTGTACTGCTTCCTTCTGCCGGACCGTTTTAACCCCCTTAGAATTCCCTTTTCTCCCTCTCCGCCTCGGTCAGGTGTCTCGTGACTTCCATTTTCCTCGGGTCTTTGCAGCTCCCACTTCTGTCTCCTTTAGTTGTTTTGCCCCCAGGCCTTTTGGCCGTTTAATCTACGTGTTCCCCTTCTCCTCCACTTTTGCGTCAGCTTTTGAGTCTTCGAGGTTTCCTGAAGTTCTGTCCCCCTTAGGGTCCTGCATGGAGGCCTCGCCTCCGCTGCCTCACAGTCTCTTCCGGCCGTCCTTGGTTTATTTGTGACGGAAGGGGTTAGTCCTTTTCGCCGCTCCTGATCGGTCACCAGTTTTTCATACTTACCGTCCCTTGCCATATCACTTTTACCACTCTTTCCTTGGCGGAGCCGGCACTTCAGCCCCGAGACTGAGTGACCGGTGCTCCCCGTTGACCCTTTTTTTTTCAAGGTCCCCCTCGAGGAGGTAGGTCCTTTTTTGCTTTTTCCCGGACTCTCGACGCCCCTGCCTTCCGCTTTGCGCCGACCCCCATGCCGCTTTAGCTGTTTGATTTTCTTTTCGCGTTGAACTCAGGTAATGATCGTCATTTTCCCCTTCATCAACTCAATGAGATGAGATTGTACCTTTCGGCGCCCGTTGAAAAAGCTCTGGACCCGGTACTTTTTTTTTTTTTTTTTTTTCTATTTTCCCTTCCAGTTGTGTGTTGAGGCTTGACGCCCTGACCTCGCGTGGTAAGCTTTTAATCTTTGGCTGTTTTCCAATCGACCAGCTCCCCAGTTACCATTCGTCGTTTGTCTAGCCAACTCTCTTTTGACATGATGCGTCATAACTCCCGACGAACTCCTCCCTTTTTGCATCATCACTGGTCGCCCTCTACGCGGTTTGAACCCTTAGTCGAGACCCGGTCCTCCTTTATGAGGAGACGCGGCTGTCCTTTCCCATTCGAGGCACAAGATTTTTCCACCCTACCTTTACGCTGATTCTCAGCTTACCTTTCTTCTGTTTGTGGTCAAGTGATTAATTGCTTGTTTTCAGTAGAAAAACGACTTGCCCAGCCTTTAGAGGAGCTTTGCACTAGGCTTCCTGCTTCTAAAATTATTTTTTCCCCCAACCGATCGAACGCTGACTTAAACTGGTTATTTTTTATACACAGATGACTCCTTTCGTATTTCCCTTTTTTACCGCCTTTTTTTCTACCTTTGCGTACTTCATAGCCCACCTTTCCTCAGTCACGCACCAGTTCCGACCTTTCCTAGTTGACCGCAGAGCTTTTGCTTGCGATGTGCGCTTCCCGACGCTCTCTTTCTCCCTTTTGTCACGGATCGACAAAGCACTGCTGCACCCCTTTAACTGACCTCTTCAAGCGGGTTTTTCTAACTTCCATTATTGCCTTCTTCCGTCAGGTTCCCCATTGCCTTCATTTCCCCGAGCACATATTAATAGCGCTTCCATGACGCCCGATGGACGATTTAGTCCGTTCTCCGTTTCAATTTAGCTCTGGAGTTGCTCCCCTCATTCCCTTGGTATTCCAGGCAGCTTTCTTTCCATCAGTGATATCCAAGACTCCCCCCGCTCTTTCCTTCGTGATGGAGAAACCTTTCCCACCTCCTCAATGACCTCCTTCCCGCATTTTTTGGACAGACAGGTGTGCTTTTCTGATGAAATCTCGGGTTTCCATTGCCCCCCCCCCAGATTTTTTCACTGGCGGTCGCAGCCCGCTCACCCAGTACGGGGCCATTTTTCTCACCCCCACCCTCTTTTTCAAGTCAAATCCATACCCCGTTTTTCTTACAACCCGTGAGAGCGCTGAACCATTTGCTGAACGCGCCGTTTTCCGCTCTACCAGATCTGTTCCCCCGCACGCGAGGATTTCCTTTCTGCCCTACCCTCCTTCTGCGTTCCTCGGTTCTTCTTCTTTCGTCTTGTCTGCTGCCACCAAAAGTTTAGCCTTTCTGCTCTTATGACCGTCGCGCGCCCTCCCTCGTTATTTTGTGGTCCCATGCCTTTCGTTAGCCCTTTCCACCCCTCCTCGGTGTCCCGAACGCAGCGCCCATCGACGTTCCCTCCGTTTTTCCCTCCCCGTTTCAGATCGAAGAACTCCCTTTCCGCAGGTCAGCTTCGGGTCAGTTTTTATCGGAATGCGAAGTTTTTGCCTCCCTTTCTCCCGCCTTAAACAACGCGCGTTTCCCCCACCCGCCTTTTTTCGTTCACCCATCCCTCCTCCGTTTTTCTCGACTCCCAATGCGATTCTCCCTTTGAGACATGAGCGACGTCCACTCTGACTTCGGAATGCAGAGGGAACTCTTCCCACTAGATAACCCTTAAAACTCCCTCTGGTTCCTTCCTAATAGGGAGTCCTTTTCCTTTATCTCTGGGAGCGACGACCTCCCTCCCTCTCTTAACGAGACCGTTAAGGCTCCGCGTCAGCACGAGCCGTACTTCACCCAGTACAAACCCGGCCTCCACGGTATGGTCCCTTTGTACTTGTTTGTCGGCAAGTCCCCCCAGGTCTCTGTACGACTACCCCAGTACGTTCTTGTACAAGCACCGGCCCCCCCTTTGATTCGCTTTTTTTTAGATTATGCGATAATGAGACGCTTCCTCAGGTTAATTTAGCCCCCGGGCACATGGCTCCTCTTTGAAGGATTCCTAGGGAACATGCAAGACTCCCGACGCCTCTCGAGAAAAAATTCGCCCCTGTCCCCCCCCTCGTCTTCTTTTTCACTACCCTGAATCGCCAACTTTTTTCCTGAACTCCTGCCTCCCCCGGCGGGTTTCTGCCCTTTCGTTTCCGGCGCCGAGACGACTTTATCATTCCAGCCCCCCTTTTCGGATTACATGCTGGTCTCCTTTGATTCCCTTGAGGGTCCCTCCTCAGATTCCGCCTTCCTTTCTTTCTTCCTCTTTAGTGCAAGACCCTCCCTTTGATGGTTTTTGGTACATCCCGACGATCCTTTATTTATCTTTTCCCCCCTTTCGTTCAGAGCAACGTTCCCCCAGGAGTGTCGTTTTTCTATTCTCCCCCCTAGATCTTAGACATGTGCGTCTCGATTCTTTTCATCCTCCGTTGTGTTTTTGCTCCTCTGGATCTGTGTATCACAGGCCGGCCTCTTTTTTCCTTTGAACGACCCTCGCCTGCAAGTTAGCCTACACTTTCTTTCGTTTTTTTGAGAAGGGGCGCTATGCTTTTTCTGCACATTTTTTTTTTGTTGAATTGACCGGCCGCATTTTTGCTTTTCCTCGTCTGTTCGCCCGACGAGCGTTCCCATACGTCGAGATGTCGACCTCTGGCGATTTTCTTTCGTTTTTTTATCCCCTTTTTTCGAGGCTGGCCAGTCTAGCTTTTTTCGTGTTGATGATTAAAGTAGCTTTTTTTTTTTTAGTACTCCTTTGGCAGCGTCCTGCGTCGCGCACCTACTCCCTTTTGAGGGCCGTCGAGGTGGTTGCATTCTTCGGCCGGGACGACGGAGTGTGTTCGTTTTCCCCCCCGATCCGCCTTTGTAGTTCCCCTTCCTAGCGTCCCTTTTATCACCTCGCCTTTGATGAACGTCGAAAATTCACTTCGTTCTGCTTCCTTTTTCAGTAATCTATCACCCCCCGGCTAGTCTCCATAGGACCTCTGGTATTTCCTGTTACTTTTTTTTAAGGATTTTCATTGGTGATGGCCGAACTCAACAAACTCTCGGCCTTGTACAGAATTGGAGCTTTTTGTATTACGTTGAGCGATGTAGTCTTCTCCTTTACTCTCAGTCTTAGACCCCCCTTAGTTCCGTTGATTGTCAGGGTCTCTCTTATTCCACGGATTTATTCGACCAGAGAAGCTTAGGACATTCCCCCTTTTTGCCTTTACTTCGATTTATCTTTGGTCTAGCAGCGGGGGGCCGATCGCCCCTTTTCTTTTTGGCCTTTTCTTGCTGTTTTTTTCCTTTTCGCTCCCCATTTTCGGCTGGATGGCGGTGAAACTCCAGTTTTCACGGTTGCGAAGCGGGCTTTTAGTCGAATTCGTCGCCCCGATGATTTCCCTGACGGACGGAGTCTCTTCGGATCTCGACTGCCGATCGGCCACGTCGTCTTGGCTTCTTTGGTGCAGCAGCAACCTCTCTGGCCTCTTGATCCTTCGTTCTCATCCTGCTCGCTGTTGTGTTTTTTTTTTTCCCGATCCCCCAATCTCCCTCTTTCTCCCTCTGAATTGGTGGCACCCCTTTCCCTTCTGTTTTTTTCAGTTCCTGCGTTTCGCAGACGTGCTTTCTTTTTTCCCATGGTTCGTTTCGTAGCTATAGGCCTTGACACAGTCTTTCTTCCAGCTTCCGTCAACACGTCAGCTCTCAAGAGTTTGCATTTCACCCGGCTTTTTAATGATTTCCTCTTTTCGTTTTGGTCACCCCTTTTTTTTTTGGATACATTTCCCGTTTTGCTTTTTTTTGTGCCCGGAACTCCGGCTGCCCCTTTCTGGGTTGTGACCCTCACCTTATTCCTCCCCTTTTCGAAGCATATCTCTCGTGCCTTCTGTTTTCTGCCGAGTTCGGCGCCTTAGTTCATGGGCTTCCTTTTTTCGGTCTCCCCTAAGAGTCTCATCTCTTGATTTCCTCGGTAGGCTCCTTCCACTTGTATTTCCTTTTTTCCTGGCACTTCTTTTTCCCTGGGTGCCTTCATCTCAAAATAGTCTTCCTGGGCCGCTCACTGTCCCTCCGCTCTTTTTCGGGCTTCCCAGCTCTGCCCTTAATATTTCGCTTTACACGGCAGGACTTTTGGCACTTCTTTTCCCTAGCAGTTCACAAGTTTATCCTTTTCACCTTCGATTTTCCGTTTTGGCTTCGTCTATGTTGCTGCGTTTTTTCGTCTTTTAGAGGCTCCCCCAGTTCGGAATTTTCGCGGGCTCGCATTTCGCGTTCTTTGCAAAGAGCCCTTCTACTTTGCACTTCATGACCCTTTTTCCTTTTCCTGTCTTTCTTTCGTTGTCTCTGAGTTCGCAGTTGCGTTTTGACTCCTATCGCTTTTTTTCACTTCTCGGCGTATGCCGCGTTCCGATTTTTTTTTTTTTCCTACGGTTCCATAAGTGATGCTGCGTCTCCCTTCTTTTTTCTTTTTTAAATCGGTTCCTTACGTTCATAAAACTCCTCTCCAGATTAACTTGACCCACGTGATTTTTTCCCTTTCCGTGTCCTATTTTCCTCTTTTTTTGAATTTACTCCAAGCGTCTTGGCCGGATGGCTTCGATGGTTGAAAAGGGAGGTCTTCTAGACGTCTCCCCGCCTGTTTCTCTGCTTTGCCTCCCCTCTTCAATGATTTAGGACTCTCAGTCCTTTTTCTACCCTCCGAGGGAGTCTCTGTCGATCCTTTTTCTTTGTTTTTTTTTGACCTCACCCCCCTACTTAAGGGGAAAACCGTCTATCTTTTCAGACTTTCAGACTTGTAATTTTTGCGGTTATTTTTTTTTTGTTTCCCGTGATTGTTTTTTTTTTTGCCCCTGTGTGGGTCCTTTTTCTCTGAGACACATGGACACCGACGCCGCTGTGTTGAGTCTTTTATTTTCGTCTCTTCCTCCTAATAACGTTGTTTCTGATAGCCCCCCCGGAAATAGTTATCCTTTTCCATTGACCGTTTTTTGCTGAATTCGTTGAGAAGCCCACCAGTCATTTAGGAGTTTTTCTTTTTTTTCCACTCACCGTGTTTTTCTATTCCTCCGTTTCAAAAGATTTACGACAGCCAACTTTTGTCCCCCTGATCATTCAATGGTGGTCGCTTATATCATTTTCCACCTTTTTAGAGCCATTCTGTATTTGCCGCCGGGTCCGTTACCTTCCGAAGATGGTGACCTTCGCGCACCGTAGAAACCAGCGTCACAATCGCAGCGACCCGTAAACTCCCTAGGCAATTCAGATTATACTTCCAGAGCGAAGGGCTGGTTACCCGTTGGCAAGAATATCGCCTCGCCTACCCTGGTAGGCAAGATGCCGCGTGACAAAGAGCCGCTTTCGTTCTTGAAGAGAACACCGGCAGAGTTTCCCGGAGGCTAGCCAGGGTTATTCTGGAAATAACCCCCAGATGAAGACTTGCGGCCCAGTGGCCCGTTTCTGTTTTTAGCCGGTCGAATCCCCTTGAAGACGATATCGTGACGCAAAGAAATTGTTTTTCTTCACCTCCCGTCCCCCCAGGGAGACTCTATCTATGCCACCACGTCCTTACGAGTGGCCTCAGCTCCTTGGCATGAATAAGGGAATAAGTCAGGCATGTACACTGGCGAGGCAAAGATTTCGGACTGATGGGGAGTTGGACCCCGACGGTTGTTGCTGATTCAAAGATTCCCAGTTCTCATCGTTTGGAGCGGACCTATCATTCTCCCCGAGTAAGCCTTCAGAGTTACAGAATACAGGTAGTTCCAGCACATTTTACACTAGGGGGGATACCCTACCAAGGACAACAGTTTTTCCCCTGGGCGATGGCCAAACCATTTCGCAAGGCAGATAGCGGGGGGTTTTTATCCGCGGGAATGCACGTGTATACGCCAAAGCGCAAGATTAACCCAAGGAGCTCCGTGACATGAAAGGACCTAAGAGGAGGTACTTAGCACTTGGTTGCACGAGAGCCAGAGGAGCAGTGACGTTCCTCTATGCACCCCTTTCCTCCGGCGTCTCGAATTGATTTTTAGTCAAATGGCCGGAAAGACCCTGTGCACCAACTTGAGCGTTTTTTAGTAGGATACCTGACCGTGCACAAAGACTCAGAAACACGTCCCTATCTTAACGCACTGAAGCGCACTTCGATCCAGCCTTTGTGCCACCCCCCAAGGCACCAATGTCGATCGACTTCGACCCAGCGAATATTTAAGAACCTGTTCTTCCGGGATAAGTATCACATGCAAAGCCCCGACCCATCGACCATCGGAGCCCCTTTCTAGCTCCCCCCCGCACTTTCTCCTCCATAGAATTTATGCGCAGCTCTAAGTTATAGAGCCCACTCCACTAGCAAGATCGCGCCGAAACCTCTGAACTTAGCGTTCACCCACTCCCCAACAGACACAGATTCAGAGCGCGCACTTCTTACCCAAATCCCCACCCGTTGAACAACCCCTTCCACCCAATCCACTCCTGTTCTAGAAGGCACCCCCACTGTCAGTTAGAGATCGATGAAGACTTTTCCTCCCAATAGGAATTAGAAGACCAAATTGCTGCAAAACCCTTTCAGACAACGTCCCCCCGATGAAAAGCACGCAAGGTGTCCAGAAACCACAACGACCACCTCTTGCCGCAATAAAGTGTTCGTGAATTGTAACCCAAACCCCTAGGTTCACCACGAGACGACGCCAGGACCCAGTACTACTGACTATCACAAAAGTATCGTTGAAAGAACTTCAGAAAACAGTCCTTCAAATACCTCGGCTGAACTCGAGATTATTTAATATTTTGTCGTTTCCAAACACTTTGAGTTCGTCGGAGGTCGTCCTTTCTTACAGTCTAGAAAAATTTGTGCATCTCATGAATTTTAGATCGAGAGCCCCAGTGAGCAGAAGTGGGAGGCTTCTAGGAAAGGCTGAAGACCCCACTTCTTCGGTGCCTTTGCCGGGAAAAACCTGCCCGCACCGACTCTGCCCAAAAGGCCATGCCCCTGGTCAAGGAGAGGATACGCCCGGATCCTCCGTTCCCAGCCGTCTGCAGCTTCGTCTTTCGGCCCCGACGTTCGAGCGGCGGGCATTCATCCCTTAGCCCCCCGCCGTCAGTCTCTTTGTAATGTGCACCGAGATGACGCCCCTCCGATACGCCCTGTTCTCAACCTTTTTTTAACACCCTCAAGTTGTGAAGGATCTCGTCCCTGCCCCCCTTCCCCCCATCGCCCCGATAAATGGCTCCAAAGAATTAACCTATCCCCCTTGGCAGCGATTGGATGAGAGTTCTCTACTGTTCGAGTTTGTTTGTCCCAACTTCGGGATTCCCCTTTTTTACGGAACCTGGAACACCCCCATGAAGGGCTAGAGCGACCAGAACTTGACGACCAACTCCGAGTTAGGAATTTTAATAAGGATAAAGGATAAGTTTTCCCCCCATACCCTGTCTGCCAGAGACGTCCCCCCCCCATGACACACTACCGTCCCCCTCCCGGGTACCGCCCCCCCGTTACAATTGTACCCAGGGATCACACCGGCACACGTAAAAATGCCCGGTTAAGGGAGTGCCAGGTACCATAAGTGTTACCAATAAAAAGGCCCCCGCCATATGTGATCTTAGCTTTGGACGATCCCCTCGATCTTGTCACGCGTCCCCGCCCCTGGAATTTAAAGGCCGCCACGCGCGTTCCCGACCCCTTCTGTCCGTGTTCCAAGCAATTTCATCCGGTCCACTGGTCCCTTACGTCGCCCAAAAAGTTGGCCATGTGATTCCGATTTTCGCGATCCTTTTTCAGACCACCTGTAATCGCCCCACCAGATGTCCTGCAGCGGCTTAGATTAAGCCCTTAGTTTTCGAGATTCCCATCGCCGGACCAGGCCCTTTCGGCATTACCTGGCTGGCCCCCCCTCTGCCCCCCCCCGATTCATCGTCAAATAACTGTTCGAGTGCTTTATCGAACGGCATTTTCCCTCGTTGCGACCCCACATACCCCCCTGGGCTTGTTCAGTTCCGTGGCTTCTTCCTGGTGGCTCTCCTGGCCCACTTGTTCCCCGCCAAAGTCCCATCAAGCTTGGTCCTCCCGGGCGTCAGTTTTTGTCTGACCCTGCTGTTACTACTGCGCGGAAGCTTGGTCTTTCCCCTCTCTCCTGCCTATATTTTTGTTGTTTCTCTTTTGCCCCACCCAATCTCTTTGCCCTTGCAATGCCGCCTCTTGTCCCGACCAGACTTTTTGACCTAGTCCTGCACGGGACAGTCTTTTTAGTTTCAAGGGTGCATTGAACTTTTTTCTGATGATAGCCCGAACTGGATCTCTGATACCGGGACGCACTACCTTTAGTTTCGGGTTATTTTTCAAATAGAGAGGCCCTATAGGCTTCGTCTTAGGCTCACCCTCCTCATATAGAAATTGCGGAACCCTCCGTCGATTTCATTTATTCAAGTTTAGAAGAAGAGAAGACGTCTTTTTCTAAAGTTCAGGAGGAAGCTCAAGGCATCTACGGGTAAGGACCTCACTGACGTCTTACGCGTTAATTCGCCCACACTTTTAGATTCAGTACCTCGGGTGGAATCAGACCCGTCTAGAGAGGTGCGAAGCCTTGAGAAGTTTCCTGGGGAAAAACCGTTAGTACGGGTTTTCGTTTATATGTTGAAAATTTTTTCAGAGCAGATCCCAATTCCCAGTCAGGTGACCGGATAGACCCCGTCCTTAACCAAGATCTATTAGACTCAAAAAAACGCGTTTTGAGATTCGTTGGAACCTCCGGTCTGTCATCAGTATTTTCCTGGTAAGTAATTGCCATTCTAAGTGGTCCTGCCGCAATCCAAACTGCCCCCCCCCCCCCCATATCGTTAACCAATTGGATAGACGGTTGGTCGGTTTTGACTTCTCAAGGAGCTTCGATGATTTACCGCATTTTTTTATTCGATCCCTAGCCTGTTTCGGATTCGCTCCCCCGTGATTTCCCACCAGTTACCCGAGAGTCGTCGAGCCGCTCGGCATCCAGCGGGACCGCTGTATATTCTTTTTGCTCTTGAACGATCTCCGGGGGGAGAGCCGGAGCCCCCCGTTTCGCCTGGTTCTCGTTGACCTACCCGGCGTTCTTGTGCGGTTGACCACTCGACTCCCCTGAGGTGTTCTCTTTTGCGCCGCCGAGTAATCCCCGTTTTCGTTCTTTTCACATACTTTCCCTGAGGATTCATTAACTAGTCTCCTTGCCAGAGCTCCCATGGTAAGTTTTTTTTGGAGGGGGCCGCACTCAGGCTTGAGTTCTTTACCGTATGGTGCCTTGTTTCCTTGCGCTCGTTTTCATTAGAGCCCCGCCGTTCATGGCTACTCCCTTGGTTTCCCGACCGGGCTGAAATAGAGCCGATTGCAGCCGTGCGTTTCTGCGGCCGCGTTCGTGTTAACCTTTTTTTCCCTTCTAGGAACATGTCTTGTACGCGTGGTTCCACCTTCATTCTCACGGGTTTTGAATTTTTCAGGTTGTTATGTCCCGCGCCTTTTTATTTATTGTAACATTTGATTCATAATGTTTCTTTTTTTTTCATGGTCTCCTACCCCAGAGGATAGGTTTTTAGAAAGATTCTGGACCCCTTGGGGGACATCATGATCCCTTAGTGCCCCCTGTCAGTAGATAGATATCTAGATCCCGGTCGCCCGCTGCTTATGTTGATGTTACGCGGATTGTTTTAATACCGCCGACGACTCGAGGTCAGGAGGCTGTTGCGGAGCATATTCCTCCCGACTTTTTCCCCCGATGAAAGGGCATCGTGCCCCTGGTGGAAGGATGAATTTGGCTACGCTCGATCAGGCGAGTGGAAGACTCCTATGCTATTACGCCCCCCCCCCACCATCTCCCCGGTTAGTCCCCCATTTGCTCGCTGCACCTTCATTGGTGTTTTTCCTTATCGGCAGGCACCCCTCGACTTCACTTTAAATGTTTTCTCGACCCTGTGAACCAGTGTCTTTTGACTGTTTGCTGCTGTCCGCGTTGCGCAGGATCATTTAAGTCCCTGCGGCCCTTGCCCAACAGCTTCCCTAGGCAAAGAGCTCTAGCGAGAGTGGGAGCCCCCCTTCCCTTTTGGTAAGTAAGCACTTTGAAGAGTTCCATTTGCCTCAAAGGGATCGTGGATAGGCCCCCGTTACCGAAAGCAAAGAAGCTTGAACTTACAGGGATTGACCCCTAACCTGAGTAGGAACCCGCTACCCCTTCGATCCTGTCAAGTCGGCGTTGGACTGAAAAGTACCAAGGGTCCCTGAATTTTAGAATACGCCTTTTTTAGGAGATAGAACGTCCCCTGTTAGTCGGTGCAAAGATCTCCGACTTCCCTTCCCCCCACCAGACTTTTACCGTGTGATAGGCTCCTTTTCTTCCTCTTCCTTGTTATTGGTGCCGCTGTGTTTTTCCTGCTCGATGACAGCACGCCCCCGGTTTTACCGGAGTCCGCCTTTTTTCCGTTCTTTTTTACGCCTGTTGCCAAATCTCGGCGATCTTGACTATGGCTGAATTGTGTCGCCGCGCCGCGATTACCTGACCACCGACCGTCGGTCTCCCGCAAACTCGATCTTAACTCTTTTCGCTCCTTCGATCCCTTTTCCCAACCTTCCCCTTCCCTTAAACGGGCCGCTTGTTTTGAGTGTCGTCGCCTGGCTTTCCTCGTTTTGAAGAGAAGCCTCCTGCCACCGGATTCGTCCGTTCCCCCGCTGGAGGCCGTTTATGAATCGCCGTTTCGCCGCTTCAGCCTCATTTGCGCGTACAGCCCTTAGGCAGGGGTTAAGTGTACGCTTTTTTGAACAGGCCCCCCCACCACTGATACGTTCATCATATAGTTCCGGTATTTTTCCCAGATCGCACCTTCCTGCGTCTCTCACTTGTCCTGCCCGTTCTTTTAGACGCTTGTCTTGGCTTCGCCCTTCCGCGACAGGCCACAATCGACACTTGCCTTAAGTCCGGCCCTTTTTGTCACCGGTTCTCGCTTTCCTTGGTCAAGTTTCTGCAATTTTTGTTTTTTTTATTTTTTCAGTATGAAACTCTTTTTCACGATACCCCGAAGATGGAATCTCATTCGGTCCGACTCATGGTAGAAATCGCGAGGGAACCCATTACATTCTCGCTGAATTCCGGATCGACTTTCGCCGATGACCGTTACCTTCTCGCCCGAGGTAACTACAGCGCGTTCCCCACAAAC
>Ga0179593_1439537_pt1 | contig 11856 bp, 17 predicted proteins | sample CZODoug2_1_08_16_FD_185931 | JGI IMG/M metagenome (GOLD analysis project Ga0179593, IMG submission 185931) | Vadose zone soil fungal communities from Angelo Coast Range Reserve, California, USA - CZODoug2_1_08_16fungal (PacBio error correction) | ecosystem: Environmental > Terrestrial > Soil >... | reverse complement strand
TAAAGAAACCTTTAAACAATTCCGATTTGCTGACTCGTTTGCCCGTTTAATGCCCTGCCGCCCACCTTTTTCCGTGCAAGTTCTCGTTCACCCCGCTGTTTTTCTTTCTCCGCGGATCATCGTTTTGCTGGGACCCCACCCCCTTGCAACAGCCGTCCTTGAAGAGTCCACGTTACTTGCCCTTCCCTGATCGCCAAGGTTGTCCGCCCCGTGTGCTGAAAATTGTTTGCCCCTCTCCCCCGCTTTCCCCGTCCTGCTTTCGAGAACCTGTAATCTGCCCGCCCATCCAGCGTTTTCCCCTCCCCCTTCAGTGCATAATTCCAAGGATGGTAAATCCACAACTCGTCCTCCTGGTGAAATGGCCACTGTCCTGTTCTTCCTAAGCCGTTGCCCACGACCACCCCATGAAACGCGGAGGTCCAATTCCCCCCCCGGTCTTGTCCATCTACCTTCCTTTCCACTTTCCCTTCCGTTTTCAGTGGGTAGTTGCCGGTTGATCTGCCACCCCTGTTTTCCTGGAGTCACAAAGTTCTTTCTCCTTTTCATTCCTTCCCCATCCTTTTTGTGTGTCTCAACAGGAAATTCTCCGTGAGAGCCTGAATTTCCGAATCACTTCTTCCACCCTTTGCCTCAGCGGTTAGTCCGTCGTATGGTAATAATCCTCAGTTCCCCCATCGCATCTCTTTCTCCAGCCCTCTCTTTCATCATCGTTCTTCCGCTTGGGTCCACATGTGTTTTTTCCTCGTTCATTAGCGCATCCCCAGATTGTCCCGCTCGGATATACAACCAGCAGGCTTGTGAAATCACAGTCTTTGATCATCTTCCTCCCTCTTTCCGGCATGCAATTCTCCATTTCACTGCCAGAAGATTTATCCGGTTTTTTTCTGTTACCTTGATGTCCTTCCTGATCCTTTAACTTATAAATGTTTTGATACCTACGCTGGTGAGCCTATCACATGCCGCCCCTTTTCCTCCTGTCTTCCCTTCTTTCCCATTCCCAATATTAACAGCTCGAGCCCACGGTACCCTTTCCATTTTCCCAATAGCGGCAATGCTTAAGTGTCATAACTGCCTTATGTGCTTCTCCCCTACTCGTCCTCTAACTCCCCCCCAATAAATCCCCCTGGCCCCCTTTCGCAGGCACATGATGTTGGACATTTAAAACATTGTCGATGTCAATGGAGCTACCCATACGTTCCCCTTTTCGACTTCCCTCCTCATATAGCCTATACCCCACAACCACCCTTCCTTACAGTGATCTACGATGAAGGTTTAACCTTGTACTTTTTTCTCTTTTGGGTTTCGGGTGTCTAGCGCACCTGCAACCCAATCACACCCACCCCCCTTTGTCACGGTGCCCCCCCTTTCTCTCTCGAGATGCGTTTGTATGGCAACTTTGCAGCCACACACGGATCCAAGCCAAATTTTTTTCCTCCGTCAGGCCTTCAGCAACCCCTTTCCTCATGAAAGTGTTTATTGAGATCTCGTCCAGGTGCTTGTTTGTACCCATATCCTTGTCGCTCTCAAAAGATCCACTCAGTTGTGAGTTCTCCGTTTTTTCCAGCTGCCAGCGCCGCTCTTTTTTCTAGAGTCTGCGCGTTTTTCGATTCCCCTGGCTGCGCATTTGTTTCACATTAGCGGCCCCTTTTTCTTTCCCCCCTTTTTCCCAGGCCCCCATTTCTTCTGACCTCTCGTTCCTCCTCCGTTTTTTGTTTTCTCTGATCCGTACCCGATCCTGTCGAAACTGGCGCGGCCTATCCCTCGTTTCCCTTTTACGATGTTGCAAATCTGATGCGATTCCGCTTTTACTTAAACCTCTGCTGAATTAGACCAAGAGCGGGCTGGATTTTGAATCCAGAGCTTTCCGCCCCCTTTTCCCCACTGACTTATGGATTCTTAGGATGATCTGATGTTAAACGAGACATTACATATTACTCAACTTCCCAGGGCGTTCTTTCGCTCAAGCGCTCCGATTTTCCCCTCTCTCGTTTTTTTTCCAAATCTCCTGTTTCTCAAGTGATTTTTTTTTCTTTTCAGCGTTGTTTGGTGGCGGACGGCATTATTTCCCTGCGTATCAAGTATCGGCTGTAGTTTTTTACCGACTTTTGTGGTTTTGTTCTTTCATTTTTTTTGTGCGATACCCCCACTGCCCCAGCGCCGTTGCCGTAGAAAACGCCTAACCCGTCACTTAACTCTTTGTCCCTTCCTTTTTCAGCAGTTTTTGTGTTTGCTCTTCAGTTTTTTAAGATCCAGGCATGATTTGTAGTTTCACTTTCTCGTCGCTTCCGGGTCTCGAAACGAGGTTTTTGGTGACCTCTTCCCCCCCCATTTCTTTTTTCCTCGGCTTTTTTCCATCAATTTTGATTTGTCTAATAATGAGAAGGGATTTCTCGCCTTCTTTTATGGAAATGACCTTGGTGCCTGCCTCTCGTTTTTCTTTCCTTTCTCTGGGACTTTAGTTGATCTCCCCTTCACTTCCCCCCCTTGATGGTCCTTTGAATTTGAGTTTCAGTGCCCCGTGAAGGAACCAGAGTTGCGAAAACAGCCCCTCTTTTCTTCTTTTCCTCCCCCTGTATACTCCCCGGGGAAATTTCAAATCCTCCCGACATTTGTTAGAGAAACCTGAGCCCCAAACACCTTTTCCTCAGCAGCCTTGTGAACTGCTTAAATGGGCGCCCTTTCCTTTTTTCCAGCGGCTCCGAGCTGTTGATTTCACAAGTTGCTTACACCAAGGTCCGGTGTTTCTATTATCCAATCTGTCCCTTCAATTTTTTCTTTCTTGCACTCTTTGGTCCCGCCCTGTTCGCTTTTTCCCAGGAAGAGGGGATGGATTCCCGCGCATTGGGGAATTGTTAAAATTAGTTTGATTCCGAACCGTGATGCCCCCAGATTTTGCGCTTCTTCGGTCCCTTGCCCCCTTCGATTTCCTTGATGCTTACACATGATTTTTTGGCACCTCTCGCTTTTTGAGCCGATGCTGGAACATTTGCGTCCTTCCTCCTTTGAAGCCGTCTCAGTGTCCCATACCTCGTTCCAGAAGTTACCCCAGCCGGTAATTGCTTCGCATTCACTTTTTCGGTGTCACATTTGGGGGAACGCTGTTTGAAAATCCTATTCCGTTTTGTTTCTTTTCCACCGCTCCTGTCGACGTTTTTCTACCAGCACTTTGTGGCATATTCCGTAGTGATGATGCCACCGCTTGGATTTGCGGCAGAGTCAATTCTTTTAATTCTTTCTCATGAATGTTTTTCAACTTCGTCTTTTTCCCGTTCACTTTCAGCACACTTTCTCTACACGCGATTGACCCTCGGTCGGAGCTGTATACATCTGAGAGACTTTTTGTTTTTTTCTGGGTGCCAGCGGATACCTTGACATGACGTCTTAAAACGCAGTCTTCTGCCGCCGCTATGACATTTTCGTGCCGCTGGCCCCGTGTTCCCCCGTTTTCAGTGCCTTCCTTTGTTTCCTGGTTTCCTCATCCCTTCCTCCCCATCCGACCGGCAGGGCGGATTTCTGGCAAGGCTTGGAACAATTGAAGGACTTCCTTTTCCCTTGGCTTGACCGTCGTAAAACGATACTTTTTGCGCGATCCAGGAGGCCCCCCCTTCTCTTTTATATTGTCACAACTGGCATCCAGAAGTTATGAAAGAAAGAACATGACCCTACTTCTCCTTTTTTTTTTCCATTGTAACCACAAGTTCTTTATCCGTTCTTTTTTTTCATTTGCTTGATCCCAAGAATAGCTGGAAGGATGGTCCCCCTGAGGTTGCGCACTTCTTTTGTATTCTTTTTTTTTTTTTTGCCGACTTCCTTTCATTTCGCAAAATCAATTATTTTTATCCTTGGACCGTTTCCTCTCCCGACTGCTGTTTTACGTGAAGCGAGTTTCGATCAGCGGTTCACTTGAACAGCCAGTAGATAACTGATTCTTTTTTTCCGCCTCCTTTTTTTCTCTTTCAGGTAATCGTAGAAGTAGGCTGTTCCTTTTTTTTTTTTTTCCCCAGCCTTCTCGTCCCCTTTCGCCACATCCCGACGGGCCTTGTTGCCCCTGGATATGTTTCCTTCCTCTTGGTGGACCTTTCTTCCCATACCCTATGATGCGTGATATTTTTCTCTCTCTGCCCCCCCCATTCCCTCGTGCTTTTCGCCAATCATTGTCAGCTTTCTGTTTCATGCCCAGAAACCGTGCGGATCCATGCTTGGAGGTTTGCAATGACCAATGGGCTGGTGCTTTCATGTTCTTTTTTTTCGAGTTTCTTCTTGTAACAACTGCGGGCGCCCTTTTTGTTCCCAATATTAACCCCCCACCTTTCCCTGTTTGGTTTCGCCCTCTAGTCCCTTCTTTTATTCCCACCTCGGATTTCTTTCCCATTATTTAGATCGCATGCTCCAGTATGGGCCCCCTTTTTAGGCTCATTTTTTACCCCTTCCCTGCTGCATCCAGGCACCGCGGCCCGTCAACTTTTTTACGCATTATATCTTTCCCTCGGGTTACCCGATGCCAGTACGTTAGCCGCTGATGTTTTTCCCCCCCCCCTTTCCAGCGTCCATGTACCAGTACTTCCGGCCAGGCATCGCCCGTGTTTCTTTCGCGAGACGCAACCTTTGTTCCAGCGACTCCCGTTTCCAAACTTAATTTATCTCTTACGAACTTTTAACTCTTCCTCCCTCGGTTCCCCCTGTCATTTTTTTTTCTCGTTCATAATCCCCCCGTGCCTCCCAAACGCGGTTTCAAGGCCACGCTTCCTTCTTCTTCCGCCGCTGATCACTCCTCTTTTTCACCGAAAATGATAGTCTCATTTCCACCCAGGCATTCTTTCAACTCCCCCCTTGGAAACTTCGTCCTTTGTCCCTTAAATTTTTTCTGTCTCTGCAACTTTTCAGCCCGCGGCGTTTCCCAAATTCAGATCAGTTAATTTGTCCTTACCGTGTTTATACCACGTCATTTTCTTGCGAGAGAATTGAATGACCCCACCCCTTTTTGGTTTTCTCCGCGGTGACTTCCGCTTTCCTTTTACCCACGTCCTTTCCCATCTCATAGGTAATACAAGACCGCCTTTTCATATTCGGACACGACCTTGTTTAATCCCGTTTTACGCTCCTCAAGATCCCGCCGCTGGATCCTCTTCCCCCATCAAAGGATGTCTTTTTTTTGTATCTCTCACCTGCCATCAGACTCTGCGCCTGTACCCCGCGCCTTCTGCCCCATTTCCCGCAGACCTTCCTTGTTTTTTATATTTTCAATTTTGGGAGTTAACTTCCTTAAATACTTTGTTACAACCCCTTCCCCCGTTACTCGGCCTCTGTCCTTTTCACATGCACAGAACCTCCTCCTCCCTTGCGGATCCTAAATGAATCCATCGATCCTTCCACCTTGACATGAACTTTTTCCACTAAGCTGCATACCTTCCCTCTTTCGGTCCCCCTTCGCTCTTTCCCCCTTTTGATGAAATCGAAATCACCCCCCCCCACTTTGAAACGTGCCTGGACAAGCTCGTCCCCGCCTATGTTTTTCCCCCCCCGTTCCTGCCTTTTTCCTCGCCCCTTCCTACCATAGTAACCCGCCGGGATACCTGCATGGACCTCACAAACCTCCCTTCTAAGTCTAAGGGTTTTTTTTTACATTACTTCTACTTTGCCGCACGGGTTGTCTCCGCCGCCTTTGCAGAACCCTGGCCATACACACACGCGTTGTTTACCGGATAAGCGATTCTGTGTCTGGTCACGCCGCCCTCCCCCCCCTTTCTCCCCGTCAAATAATTTTTCCTGACTAGAAACCCCTCGGCGTTCATCTGCCCAGCGCGTCCTTCTCAAGGTGTTTGGCGAGTCCTTTCTTATTCGATCGTTTCTCTCTCCACTCCTTCCTGGACCATCACTTTTGAGTTCTTAACTACTCGGGATCAAGCTGCCTCCCTTCTTTTCATAGCTCTTCTTCCTTTTTCTCTCTCGAGGACCTTTCCGCGCTTTTTCCTTTCTCCCTCTCCCCTCGGCCTTTCTCAAGTGACTATGGTCCCTCTATCTTGATTCTACTTTGTGTTGTTGAGATACCCGCGACTATTAACTTCCTCAACCTGGAGTCTTCATATCCAGCGTTTCTTCTCCAAACCTTTGCGCAGTCCGGAGATCGACCCCGCTGAAGCCTCGTTTATTTGTCAAAGATCTGCGCTGTCCGCCCCGGTCCTTTCGGTCAGCCCCCCTTTCCCCCCTTCCTTTTCGATGTTTTTCTTCTTTACACGGCATCCCTTTTCTTAAACCTTGCCTCTTTAAGCCATGCTGTCAGAGTGGGGTTTTGTAACACGTACTTTCCTTGTTCAGCGGTTTTTTTTTTTTCTTCTCCATTGGCCAGACACTCCTCGGTATATGGCCCCTTGTATTTTTTTTTTTTTTCTTTTGTTTTTTTACACGGACGCGGGGATTTGTAGTTTCTTGCCTTTTAGTTGTCCATTATGAGGATACACTCCCCCTCGTCTTCGTAGACAACGATTTTTCTACTTCCCGTAAATCTGTTCCGGAGGTACCGTGTTTCTGGATTCCTGTAGTCCGTCTATTATGCTTTCTGCCTTTCTAATTCTATTAGCTCTGTGTTGGTTCTTTTCCCGGTTTGGTCCCGAGGCCAATTCTCTGTCCTCGGAAGGCGTTAAAGGCCTTTCCCCCTTAGGTTTTTTCTCTCATTTTTTTTCCGCCACAGCCCTTGCTTTTTTTTCTTGCCTGACAGGACGCATCAGTCCTTACGATGAGCCTTTCCCTCTCGAGATTTTTTTTCCCTTTCCTTTCTTTTCCTCGCTCTGTGGACCATGTTATCGGACGCCGTGCGGGGATTTTGGAATTTTTTCCTTTCCTACATCTTTACCTTTTTTTTTAGAGCCGACCTTTCTTCCTTTTTTTTCGTTCAGTTCCCCTTCCCTCCCTCCCCAGTTTAAACTTCCACCCCCCGTGTAAGCGCCGTCCCCCTCCGTTTGCAAATTGGCGGACAACTTCCGCCCCCTCTCGAGAGTTCCGCTTTCTCAAAAGCTCTTTCTTTTCCCACCAAGAAGTCCCCCCTTCTGTGTCATACTTACGTTGCGGCGGTTGAAATGGTTTTTCTTGCTGAGACCCTTTTCCCAGCGTTTTCCTTCCTTTGAAATTCATCTTATGTATTAAGCTGCTGATGTTCCTTCGCTTAGTTTACAAAGTCTTCTCCCATGATGAACCCCTTCGTTTCCGAAGTATTCTTCCCCATTCGCTCGACCTTCATGATTGGTTGATCAAACTTGATTGAGCAATTGAACTTTAGAATGAACTCTTGGTGAACATGTGCCCCCTCCTTCAGATTTTCACTTTTCCTACTTAGAAGTGTCCCGACTTACCTCTAGTTTACAGCCCGTTGGTCTGGATGTCGCGAAGCGTTAGGTGCCATTTCCCCCTGTTGCTGGAAGAGGCGTGTCCCTTTCCATTTGGACGCTTTTCCTAGTTCTCTTTTTCTCCAGCCTGGTGAATCTTGATCCTTTTTCAGTTTTTTTTGACCCCTTTTGCTGGATTGACGCCCTCTTGAAATTTCGTCTGATCTGGATGCTCAAGCTTAGTAGTGCCCCTTTTCCCCACCAACGATTTTCATCACAACTTGTCTTGCAGGCCCTCTCACCCTTGTTTTTTTCTCGGTCCGGTTTTTGCGCGTCAACTTTTTAAGAGGGTGGTTCACTGGTTTTTTTCCCGCCAGCTTCCTCCCCCGTGGCCCATTCCGCTTCGAAATCCCGCTTTTAGCCTTGAAGAGATCCCTACTGATGAAACTTGCGGCCTCGGTTCAAAGGGTCGAGGAGTCCCCCTCGGACCTTTTTTGACAATTGGCGGTACAGTCCTGACATGGAAGCATGCCTCCTTCGCTGGATTTTCCTCTTTGCTACGGAAAGGGACCGCTCCCGTGGAAGTAACGGAAACTCAACGCAAGTTTTCCCCTGGCGCCCCTTCCTGGTTTTTCCCTGTCTTTGTGTTTACCAGTAGTTTAAGAAAGTTTCAACCCCTCGAACCCCATAGCAGACTCCAGCAATTTAAAAACCTTCTCCCTCGTATCCCGCACGGTATTCCTCGAAAAGCCTGAAGTCCCCTGGATTTTGATCACGGCGATTTCCCTTTTTGCCTGAACGAACGGCTTTCGTTTCACCTTTTTTCATACCCTTCTCTTGATGATTTCCCGCGTTGAAGATGCCACATGCTGTTCAGCGTTTGTCTGCGAGTGGCGCCTCGCCCTACTTAAAAGAACTTTTTCCCTTTGACTCTTCTCCCTTCTTTTTTTTTTTGCGAGATGACAGGTATCGTATTTTCGGTTTTCTGTTCCGGTCCACCTCATCATGTGATTTCCAAATCCTCTCACTGCTTGCCCCAAAGGCATTGCGCTTCCGAGCGACTTAAAAACTTGCTGATGGTAGCTGTCTCCGTTTCGGCCCCCCAATCCAACACCTCGCCGTCAACCTGTTACTTTTCCATTAATCTTCCTGACCTCGAAACCCGTGGGATAATGCCCTTTGGAGAGGTTGCAATTCAATGTTTGGGTTTCTGGAATTTATTATTTCTCTTTCGTCAAACCCTTTGTCTTTGTGCAACAACCACCATTTTTGACAGGTTTTCGCCTGGATGCGAGCTCCAGTTCTTCTCTTCCCACGTCTAGGATCTCTTACCCCCCCCTTTCTTCACAAGATCCCTCGGCTTGCTTTATTTATTCAGTTTAGGCGGTTTTCCCCCTGCCCACATTTTTTTTTCCCCAACTTCCTATTGTTTCCAGACCCTCCCCTTAAACGTTTTCCAAAATTTTCGTCCGTATTGCGCTTTTTCATTGATTTTCGACCCCTTTCTTTCTGGTAAGTACTTTTGATTTACCATTTCACCCGCCGTACGCAGATTTCCCCGTCCGCTCGCCGTCCTATCCCAGTTTTCCTTCGATTTTCCCGTTACTGAACAATCGTTGTTCAAAGCTTCTCACTTCCCCCCCGTTTCTCCCAAATTTTTTCATCTGCCGCCCCATCCTTTTCACTGCCCTGCTGAGAATAATTTCCACCGGCTGAGTAATCCTTTCCGAGTGTGTTTCACCCGCTTAATCGGGCATTATCCATCCGCAGAATTTTTTAATGTTCCCACTGACCCCCCGCTTTTCTTCTCCCTCCATTTAAAAGTTCTGTACCTCGTTTTCCACTTTTCTGTGTTTTCTTAGTTATCTATGATCGCAAATGGACGACCTCTTCCAAAATCGACGCCCCTTGCCTCAGTACCATTTTCTCCTCCTTCAACACTCCGTGCTCAAATTTCTTTTTTTTGTCCATCCCCCAATAAGGGTCATCAGAGTGAACTGTTCCCCCCAGAAGCTCCCCCATCTCCGCATCCATCCGTTACTTCAGTTATGAAAGTTTTCAAGTCTCTCGTTGCAAACGCAATTCCCGTGACCTCCTAATCTGAAGACTGGAAGCATATTCTTTTGGCTCATCTCATTTTGCTTCTATAGCTCGAGCCCGTCGGTCCAGGACGCCGATTTCGGTGCCATCTTTTTGGTCATTAAAGGTTTTTTTTTTCTCTTTCATTGATGGTTTCCGTCATGATTTAAAATTTACCAGTTAGCTCTCCACCGACCTCTGCCGTTTCCTCTGGTCCCTTTTTCGTCTTTAGCACATCCTCCTCCTCCTTCTAGTCTTCCCAATAATTCCCCAAGCTCGACTTTTAACATGTACATTGAACAACGCTGCGTTGCTTCATGGCCTAATGAAGCTTTTTAGTCATCCCGAAAATCTGAGGCCCCAGAGAAAAATCATAAATTGGAACTTGGTAAACACGGCGGCTACAGACATGTTTCGTGCCGCGGTCCCCAAACTTTCTCCGACACTATAGTACACTCTCCTCTGAGTGAGGAATCATCCAACTTAGAACTTAATTACCTCCCCCCATGTTTAAACTCCGACCATCGTTCCGATGATGCTTCCAAGTAGGTGTCTACTGCCCTCCTCGGTTGTGCTTTGTACTAGAAACCTGCCAATCCCATATACCAATAATCCACCTGCTGCGTTTCCCCCTCCCGTCCTCCCTAGTCGGTGGCACTTCTTCCTGAAGACAAAAACCACTCCGATCCACGATCTCTCTTTCCCCATGGCCTCCATTTTCAACCTCGGCCTCTTGACGCGTCGTTCCCTCGTTCCCCTTCCTCGGTCAGACGCACTTTTTTGGCGAGACTCTGCCTTTCTGACTTCCTCTTTTTCCAGTAAAAACCTCGCTCCCATGTTAGGACGTCCGGCTCTTGAATTCGCTCCCAGCGCAGAGCTTTTCATAGCTTTCCTTTCTTTCGATTCCATCCCCTTCATCTCTGAGCCTGAGTTTCACCTTCTTAAATCCTATGGTCTATTCCTCTCCCTTTTCGAAGTGAAGATCTTCCTGGGGATATCTTTATCTCCCTCTTTTTTTTTTTAGAGATCCGCCCGATCTGGCAATTCCCCAGCCTGAGAGGTTTTAATTCCAGAGGTATCTCCCATCCCACGTTTACAACATTCTGCGGCCTTCTCTTAAGCGGCGTCCTCCACGCTTCCAGACGCTATCCCAATGAGCTGTTGTACCTGGGACTCTTTTGCGACCTCACACTGAAGTTATGTCTTGAGTTATGTTTTTTTAGCTAAACCTGCTTCACATTCGATCCTCCTCCCGAAACTTTTTTTTGTTTCTCCTCTTCCAACCGCAAACCTTTTTTTCGAGCTTTTTGGTTGCTGCCAAATCTGAGTAATCTTTTCTGCCTGCTTCCGTTGCTGTTGGGCTCCATTGCCCGGTAAGCATATGTTTTATCCACTTTTGTGTTTTGTTTTTTTTTTGTTGTCCCGGCTTTCGTAGTTTTCGTGGAGTTTCGTTTTTTTGTGCTAAAGTTTTACACACCCTCGGCGTTTCCGTAGACCCGGACTTTTAAACCTTCCTCGTAATCTTTACTCCCCGGTTTTGTTAGGTTTTTATTGCTTATTCATGATACGTCGAATTAGCTACGTTGTCGGATTCCGGTGTTTCCCTCTTACATTCTGCGTCCTTCCTGCTTTATTCATTAAAATTGAGCATTTGTCTTTCCTCCCTTTACAGAGGATTGAAATTACTCAGTCTAGTTATGGCCCATGAAGCTGTTGCAGGTGACGCGACCCTCGGTATTCCCCCCCTTCCTCGAGATGTTGTCCGGATAGTACGCAAGTCGGCGGGAATTGCGTTGGCAGTTGACCTCCTTTCCATGGCTCCCGGAAGAGATTTCTGCCCCTAACATTTCTTTTTAAAGTAAGTACACCTCGATACCTGGGTTTTCCCTTCCCCCCCCCAACTTTTGAATTGACTTTTTCTCTTTAAGTTTCGGCCTGACGATGATTTTTCTTCGTACCGTCCCGGCGCTGAATCTTGATTTTGGCCGCTCTTCTCCCAACACAACACCTTTTCTTTTTTCACTTCCATATTTCCGTTGAGGGTTTCCCCTCGGATTTGAACCTCTTTGACCAGGTGTACCCGCCCCGGTGAAGATAGATGCTTCCAATCCTTCGCATTTACCTAGCGCTATGTGTCCCGATACATTATCTAGGAGTGAGCTTCTTATGCAAGGAGTTGTTGCTTCTTCCCTTTTTCACGGTCCTATTTCCCTGGATGATACACCCATTTTTTACTGCAAGGAACGGATCGCCCCCTTTGCCTTTTGTTGCCCTGGAAATTTGACTAGCCCTATAACGTTCCGCCTTCGAAAGGTAAATAAAGTTAAAGACGCTGTCCCCACACTTCTGTCTCATCCTCTCTTTTACGTGACCATATTAGTTGTTTTTGGACCGTGCGTGAAGAATCCCGAGGACTCGTTTCCGAAATCTCCCCTTTAGTTTTGGTTGATTTCTTGGT
>Ga0179593_1406543_pt1 | contig 11856 bp, 13 predicted proteins | sample CZODoug2_1_08_16_FD_185931 | JGI IMG/M metagenome (GOLD analysis project Ga0179593, IMG submission 185931) | Vadose zone soil fungal communities from Angelo Coast Range Reserve, California, USA - CZODoug2_1_08_16fungal (PacBio error correction) | ecosystem: Environmental > Terrestrial > Soil >... | reverse complement strand
TCACCGTTTTGAGATCCCATCCTGTTGCCGCTCGGGCGTCCCCCTGCCACAATCTCGGCAACTGAGCAATTTTTTGATGGTTTCTCTCCGACCCAATCCCAAAGACGCCGACGCTCCGGCACCATAAACCGTCCAGTTCACCTTCCCCTGAGGCAGTAGAGCCCAATTCCGCCAGTCACCGAGGTTATTTGCTTGGTCAGGTGCGTCCTATTGCTCCGCCATTTCACCTAACCACTGGCATACCCTAAAATTTTTCAAGTTTCTCAAGCAAAGATTGGTGTTTGCGCGTTCGGCCGACTGTGCGCGCTCGAAAGAACTTCTCGGACGTTTGCTGCAGATTTACCGCGCCGTTTGCGGACTATTGTTGTTTTACCCTCTGGTTTTTCTTGATGCTCTTTTAAGAGGATGTACTCCGTTTCTTTTTCCACCTCTTTTTTTCAACCCCCTTGTTTAGATCTCTGCCCCGATAGGACCCATGAGGGTACACGACCGCATGCTTCATGGAGCCCTCCTTCTTTTCTTGCCCTCCATACTTCCCCCTTGATTATGACTCTATCGCTTTTTAGGGCACTTCCATGCCTCGGACTTCCTAGAAGATCGTGCGAGACACAGAAATCGCCCCGCCCCCCACTCCTTTTTCCTTCCATCTGGACTCCCGGAAGTTCCCATTGGGTTCATCTTGCCAAAGGTTTCCTTCAAGATCAGCCGTTTAGAGAAGACCAAATCCTTCGTACCCTCGCTCCTAGCCAATCTCAACCCCTTCAAACCCGCTTTCCGTTTTTCATAAAGTCCTAGCTTTTCTTCTGTTTCTTTTTGGGCTCCCTCCTACGTGTAGCCTGTCCGACTCGGAAGGTCATTTTCTTTCCATCGTTATTTTTGTGCTTCTCTTTCCCCCATAGTTTTTCCTACCCTCTCTCTCTCGTTTGCTCTTTTTTTCGGAGCATTATCAAACAAGGGTTTTAGCCAGGACTCGCAGACGTCAAAACACTTTTCTCCTTCTTCCCTTGATCCCAGTCCGGTCTCTGCGCTCCCCTGATGATCCTCTTCTTTTTCCCGCGCTTCTCCTGCTTCGTTTTCACTCTCTCGAGTCCCCCCAAAATTTCCCCTCAGTTTTCTTCTCTTTGTCGACTTACCGGGCAGTTCGGGTTCCGCCAGACGCAACGGCTTCCTTTTAGTGCGTCACGCCCAAGATGACTTTTCCTCCGCAAAAGCCCTACGGCACCACTTTTTCCATTGTCTCCCCATGGCGTTTAGATTGTACTGTGTGGCCCCCACCTCAACCGTTTTCTTCAACCGGCCTTTGTTTATGTTCGCTCTTCGCGAGGTCGGACCTTCCTCTTCTGCGGTCTGTTTGTCTTTGTCTCATCCGGACATCTTTTGCATCCCTTCCGTTCACCGAACCGTTTTTTTCGTCTGGCGTCCCCCGCCTTTGTCCGATTTTCAGCTTTCAGTTTCCCTGCTCTGTGTTCGTCTTCTTCTTTCTCTATTTCTATCATGTTCGAGTGTCTTTTCCGATTATGCGACGGCATGGGATCTTCTTCCCCTTGATTTTCCCCAGTGCCCGGTGCCCTCGATGGCGCGAGGTGGTCGCTGTTTCATATTCCTTCTTTAGGGACATTTGACCAGTTCCCCGCACCTGTACGAGAGATCCTTTTTGCGAGCAGCCGAAGTCAAGCCCGCTTTGCCCTGGGTGCGCGTTGCATGTTTCTCGTTCCCCTCCGGTGCGGGCGATTTCGTTCTTTTTTCTGTCGCATTGACTTTTCTCGTGATTTCCGGGCCCGACCATCAGAATTGAGGATCATTTCTCACTACCGCCGGTCTCTTGTGATTTTTCCTCTTCTGCAGTTCTCTCAGCGTCACCGCTGAGGCGCGGTTTTAAGCAGCCCTTCCTCCTTTTCCGCGGGTTTGTCAGAATCCTTTCCCCTGATGAGTTTCCGCGTGTGTCGCAAGGACCCGCCTTCCGTCAATTAACATGACGCCTCGAAGCCGCCGTTTTCGTTGCTGCATCCAGTCCGAATTTCCTCTTTCTCTCTTCGAGTTTGCTGCGACGGTTTGTGGATACTTCGTCATGGTTGCCACGGTTACTTCCTCTTCCGGACCGGTGTTGGTCTCGCCGCATCGCCTCCGTGCGTCTTCTTACTGGCCACAAGATACCTCGACCTTCCCCCGGCACCACAAAGTCGTCGAATTGCCTGAGATTGTTTGCTTCCCAGTGAGCAAGTCCGACTTGCACTCTGAGCAGACGGCAGTGGACTTCCTCTGACCCCCTCAACGGAATTTTTTTTCCTCAAGATTGTGGTTTTCCTCACAGCCCTTCCTGCCCGTTCCTTCGCTTCCACTCTGATTTTTGCCTGCAACTTGGCGAGGCAAACACAACGTTGTGCGCCCTTCCTCTTTCCACCCCCCCAAATACCTCTTTTTCTCCACTCTTACTACGTCGGGATATGGCTTCCCTTCTTTCCTGCTCCTCGGCCAACCTGGATCAAAGTGGAGGACCGACTCCTTCCGGCCTTCCCCTTTACTGCACCTCTGTTTTTTTTTCCTTCTGTTTTGCGTTCGTTTTCCGTACTTACTCGTCCTCTCGGTAGCCCCCCTTTAAAAGACCGGGGGGACCGCTTGCCCTTACTTGTACCCCCCTCAATTTTTTTCAATTCTGATTCTTATCCTTTTCCGGTGTGTCCTTAGACGTCTCTCTCTGCCTCTTCTCTGGTGCCATCAGCGGGGCAAACATTGGCTCCGTTGACCGACTCTTCCTTCTTTCTTCGTGTTCTTCCTCGACCAGTTTCACTAAATAGTTGGAATCCGCCGCTCCTCCGGTTCCGTTTCGTCCCTGGTCCTATGCGCTGTGTTCCGTAAGGAGAGTCTCCCTGTGGTCTCCATCCCGGATTTTTTTTCGGCATCTTATTAAACCTCGGGTTTGTATTGGTCCCCATTAACGGATATGTCCCCTCCCGCGTTTTTTGCGCTCATTTTTTCCTGCACAATCCCCGACTTCGCTCTTTTGTTCAACACCATTTCTTTCCATCCGACCCGGGATCCCCCTACACCATCAACTCACGCCTGCCGACTTCACGATTTGCCCGCAGTGCTCAGTCCATCCGTCTCGGACGTCACGTATGCTCCACACCCCACGTTTTTGTCCGAACGGGGGAGCGATCTCCCTCTGCATCGTTCTTGTTCGTGACTTTTTAGTCTCCTGTTCAATAGAAGTCGGTAATGCGAATTCCCCTGTAACTTTTTCTCGTGTATCCCCTCAGTAAATAATCGTCATAAAGTAACCCTCTGAAGAGATGAGACATGCCCCCCTTTTTACTTCCTGCTCTCCGTCTCGTTATAGGCGCGCGACTCTGATCATCGTTTGGAGCTAGAGCACCCATGTCTTCCTCTCTCTTGTGGCTTTCCCCCCCCCCCCTGGCTTGGTACGCTCTCCCCTTCCTTCATCATTCCCTGGTTGATGCATAGTCCGTGCTTTCCCCTCGTCTTTTTTCAGCTTAACTTTTAAAAGCCTAGTCGGCCGTTAACTGCCTATAGTTGCCGTCTGTCCTGAGGAATCCGGCTGCTTGTGACCACGACTAAAATTCTTCTTTTCGCTGATCGGTTTTTATAACTGTTTCGAGAATTGACATTTCCCATGCTTTGACGCTTATCCTCCGCACGTCGGGCCCGTATTACTCCATGAAAGCGACAACCTGCCTGTTCTTCTCCTTGCTGCTAGCCGCCAGGTCTCTGTTATTCCTTTGAACTGGTTCATGTCCCTACCCTTCTTATCGCCCCAGTTCCTAACGCGTACTGCAACGAACGTTTCCATTCCTTTCCCTCTTCCCTTCGCTCTTCCTTAGAACATATAGTCCGGAATCGGAGAGATGATTAGAAACTATCGCCTCTCCCCTCTTGCCGCTGCCCTGCCCGGTCTCAGTCTTTTCAGACCCGCCTTTCTTCCCGGTTCGTTTCTTGCTCCTCTTTACGCTCTAAAACATCCCCCCCGGAGCGTAAGCTCCGTTCCGTACCTCTTCTCTGTTTCGCCTAACACGGCCGTCGGCCGTTGTCATTTTTTTCCACCGATTAAGATCCATTTCCCACTGTTACAAGCTTTTATCTTTTTTTCTCTTCATCTTTTTCGCTGACGCTTGCTCTCACGCTTTTTCGTAGGGTTCGAAGACTCCGGTATTCACCGTCTCCGGTATTGAGGCTTTTGAATTTTTGTCGGACGTCTTTCCTGATGTACGTGATCTTTAGCATGCAGGGATTTTTTGTGCTTCCAACCCTCGCCCTCTACGAGAAACAAGCGCACCCCGGCTTAATTTTTTGTGGCATGTTAGGTTTTTCAGCCCGTGATTTTTTTTTTTTTTTTATCCCCCTTTGTTATGGATTTCACGTCTTTGCAACACCCAAACCCCCCCAACAACCCCATGAGCCCCCCGCAGATTCTCGTGGCGATGCGATAATTATTGCTGACGATACAACCCTGACCGCTTCCCTCAGGCCATTAAATTGTCTTATTCACCATTAATCACGAGGGAGCCATTTATATCTCTCCAACAGTAACCCGGTCAGGTCACCTTTTCTTTTTTTTCTGAAATCGGTACAGATCTTTTTCCTTAGGTTGATTTTTCCGACTCCCCGTCGTTTACTCCTATTTGTTTCTCTCCACACGGTTTTTTTGACTGCTTTCACTCGTTGGCCTTCCTGGGCCCCCTTGCTCCCCCTCTCGCGCTCTTACTTCTCCGCTTTCCTTCCCCTTAGATTTTTTCTTCTCGCAAACTCAACATAGTTTTTTCCGTCGAGGAGGAGGTTAGTCTTTCCATCGCGTCGACAGCTTCATTATTCCCGTCACTCAAACTATACGATACACCAGGTCGCCTGTCTTTCCCCCCCCACTTTATGTTTCATAACCTCAGACTTCGTCTTCCTTATTTTTCCCACAAACTGAGTAATTGATTACCATTTTTGCCCCCCACACCGGCTTGTTAAAACCCCTTCCTTTTTTCCTCCTTCCGTCAACGGCTATGACCTCGTGTGCAGTTGACAATTGTCCGGGTTATCCGTTCTTGTTCCCCGCGCGCATGGTACCCCAAAAGCCCCCCCTCTTTGTCCTTTTTCTTTCATGAAAAATTATGGCAGTTTACGGTTGTGTCACCAGGACGTTTGAGCTAGGCCTTGCTCAGAACCCTTTTGTTCTCTCCTCGGCCCCCTGGTTGAGGTGCACCTACGTTTATCTCTAGGGTATTTAAAATTGTGCTTCTTTGGTTCAATTCTTTTCGAGTCGACTGATTTACCCCAGTTTTTGTCCTTTTTGCCGGAGTTCTGCGGCGGGCCGTTCCTTTATCTCATTTTTCATTTTTTATGATCTATTCTTTCCTCCCTTCCCGTTTTTTTTTGGCTCTACTTTGACACCGAATGCTTACACCTTCTGTCATCTTTCTTCTCTGACCACACGATACGTTCACATGCCACTTTCTGAGTCTCTATAGACTCCTTCCCCCCCCCAAAGCGCAATGTCAGCCGTGTTAATAACCCCATTAATGTTGTCCCCTTCACCGCTGGCCGCTTCTCGAACCCAGTCAGAAAGAGTTATGTGTGAATTCGGATCGGTTCCTCCCTCTCTCCTCCCCCCGTCTGGTTCCACACAGCGACTGTCTAACCTACAGGGTGGGCATTTCGCACCTTGCACTCCGGGGAGTTCTTCTTGTTTTAAGTCAAAGTGCGCGTCTCCCCCATCCCGTCTCTTCCGTTCCCCAGTCCCACTTCCGCGCAGTTTTCTTTTTTTCTTTTTGATGTTTCCCAGCTTTTTTCGTGATGCGCTGTTATTTGCAACGCGTTGCCCATAGGGGTGTGACTCCCTAGTTTCGAAGACTTTTCTTAGAGGTTTACTCTATTCCCATTCTGGTATCCTTTGTACGTAATGTCTCTCGATCGGTTTTCGTGCCGCTTCTTGTCCCCTTTGTCGTTTCTTCGGCAACTCCCTTCCGCCTCCTCGCAAGCTCTTTTGTTTCATCTTGCTGCAGCCTCGAAATCTCACCCACAGACGTCTCAATCTTTTTACCGGAACTGCCCTTCATTGCCAAAGTAGGTTTTCATTCCCCCCCTCAGCCGCCACTTTTTATTGGTCGAAGTTACCCCCCCGGAAAACGCATCAGCATTCCTTTCCTCGCTCTCTCATCTTCTAGCTCCTTGGAGAGTTCCACTCGCTTCACCTTTCACGCCCTCCCTCCTTCCCCAACCTCTTTATTTCATGCTCCCGGTTAGCGGTCCTTCGGTTTTTTTTGAGAGATATACCCCCTTGTTGCCTTGCCGTTTCAGATTGTTAAGACTTCAATTCCTTTCCTTTCCATCGTTTCAGTGTTTTTGATGCGCCTAATAGTCCTTTTTAGCCCGACGAGATACTCGTTCTTTTGTGTGTAGCCCGATACCCCATACACTGTTATTTTTTTCGTCACAGGCTCCCCGCGCAAGTCACCCCTCTCGCCCTTCCCCCGGCTTCAAGTACCTGGGTGTGCGCCGCCTCTTTAGCGGGTTTTTACGCCGCGCTGTCTCTGGAGTCTCCACGTAGGGACGCTTGTTTCCCTCCCCCAAAACCCACCTTTGCCCCCGGCCCCGTTTTTACCGCGTTCGTTTCGCAATACTCTGCGAGTCTTCCCTCTCCCTGAGATTATCTGAAATTAAATAACTGCCCCCTTTTCCCGTTCATGGCGTTTTTTCTCGATTGGACAACCTTTCATTTCCGAACTTCCCTTTTTTTTATGGACAGGCCGTTTTTCTTGAGGGTACGGTCCTCTTGTCTCTTTCGGCCTTTTTTTATAGTCTGCCCCTCCAATACTTGATTTTTTCCTTATAAAGGAGGACAGTTGCTTCTCCTTTGATCTGGATCCGGACGGGAGAGTCTTAGTTTTTTTGTGCGCGTGATCATTTTTCTACCCTCTCTCCTGGTGACCCTGCACCTCATTGCGTTTTGCCTTGAAAGAATCTTTCTTCCTTTTCCGGATTCACCATTGCCCGGTTTTTGCATAGCAAGCGAGGCTCAAACGGGCGCGTGGCACGGATAAGGAGGTCTTTTACATTCACACAGTTCCCCCCCCTGATTTGTCCGAGAGCCTCCCCGCGGCGTGCCCTGAGCACGCCCGAAGTCGATTCCTTGGGTGCTTTGGTCATTTCGTTTTTCTTTATTTTTCCTCTCCCTGCACCGGCTTCTTTTTTCGTTGTCGCAGATTGACTCGTCTTGGCATCCTGATCCCGCTCGCGCCCCACCGAATTTGTTGGTTGTCTCTAAGAATGCGCCTTGTGTTTCCCGCGTGCTCTCTGAACGGTGATAGCCGGCACGCGCGAGGAGGATCTTTCTCTCGCCCTTGTACATTGGACAGCCGGACTATGTCCTGTTCTGTCCTTATCCTTTTTGTGTTCCCCATCCTTTCAAGCCCTCCCAACGCTCTCGCCCAGGACGATTTTATTTTCCAGTAGCCTATGTCCCCGGCTCTTTTGCCCTCTTGCCGCGACCTTCTTGATTTTCTTTTTTTTTTGACCTGACGTTGGTTGCGGTTGATCTTCCTCCTCGTTTGACGGGTTTTCCTTTCCCGATGATTATTAGGGGTGGATGGTTAGTATCTGAAAGTGCTCCCTTCCCATTTTTGTCTGTCTACATCCGCTACTGCCCTTCACTTCCAAAACTCACCCCCCCTCTGCCCTTTGCCTCATGTCTCATCTCCAGTTGCCCGAACTTCTTTTCCTTTACCCTCTCTCCATTTAAGTCAGCTTTTTAAGTGGAAAGAAGGACCTTCCAACCTCTCACGCGTGTTGGTCGTTTTACGACTCCCTTGTTTGCTCCGTGACGTTTTCGCCGTACACTTTTTTTCGAAAAGTGCTTTCCAACCCTGCGCCATACTCCGTTTCCATTCAAATCCCCGCTTTCTCCTCTTCCGAGACCTCAGATGGAGTATGTAGCCACCGTTGTCCAGTTCCTCCTCCAACTTCCTCTCGCATTTTCCAAAGGTTTGGACCTTTCCCTCCTGTCCGTGAATCGAGTATTCGATGGCCTTTCGTTTTCTTCTTTTTGGGGACGTCGCGTCTACGAACCCCCCTACTCCCCTTAGCGTCCTTCTCGACAAATTGCAAGCTCCTACGGCCGCTGAAGACTGGAAAACAAGATCAGTGACCCTCCTTTCTCTTTTTCCTTCTTTTCTTTTTTTTTTTTTTCTGTCTGAGATATCCCTATGATCTGTTGTCCCAGCATTCCCAAGCGGCCGGTTATCGTTCCCCCCCCGGGGCCTCTTTTCGCACCCGGTAAGGTTGGCTTTGTCGTCTCGTTCCGACGTCCACCCCAGACATTTCCCCTTCTTTGCTCTACTGCGATACCGGTCCCTTCTTCAGGCACGTTGCGTCAATTCGTCCCGTTCCCGTTGCCCCGTAGGCTTGACCTCGTTTCCACAGAGCTTTCGTCTTTGCCCCGATTTTCCAATCGGGTTCTGTGTAAAAAAATGCTTCCGGATTTGCGTCCCCTGCGGTTGTTTTTGCCCCGCCCATTTTCTTTTGCCCCCAAATCAGTCTTTTTCACCTTAGGCCCGTTCCCCCGTTTCGCCCTTGGTTTGTTTCTGACCCCTCCCAACACTCCGGTTCTTGGAACTTCTTATGGGAGATTTTTTCTTTCTTTTCCTCCCCTTGCGTCCTTTTTAGTTGTATGACCCCCTATTGGGCTTTTGTCGCTTCTCCGATCTCCCCTGGCATTTTTTTGAGGTTCGTGGTGATGTTGCCTGTACGAGTTTTTGAAATGCTTCTGTCTAAGCCGACTGTCCCTTTCCGGTCCCATACCCCCCCCCAAAATACACCCAGTCCTAATACTTTCACCAACTGCTATCTCTTTTACCAGTCATGTACACTGATTTTCCCCCCGTGCCGCGTTCATAGGCGCGCTGTCCTCATCGCCTCCTTTCCTCTTTTTTATTAGTTATTCTCAGCTCTTTTTTTGCTGACGTCTTTTTCCCCTGAGAACGCGTAGAAGGAATTCGCCGTGATCTTTCCTTCTGTCTCTTCCCGGAGTAATGTCCAAGAGCCCCTTTCTCTTCCTCTTGGCTGACTCCTCCTATCAGGGAATTCCGCCCTTCCTTTGTAGCCCCCCCTGCTCCCAATTTCTGTTTTGTTTTTGATAATTGTATACGATGACTCCATTTCCTCTCACTCGGAGGATCGCTTCGGCTCGCCTCCTCCTCTCCTCGGCTTGTCCCTCTTTTTTTGGTCCTGATCGCACGCGTTCCTCTCTCGACGATACCCTTGTGACCTTTTGTCCTACACCCCTTTTCGTCCTTTTGCTGCCTCGCGCAGCGCCTTGCTTTCCCCGCTTTACAGATTTGCCGGGCCTTCTTATACCTCAGAGCGCACGCTGCTTATGCTAGAAATAGACTTTTCCCCCGCGCTCCGCCAGTTTTTTTGAGTCCCTTCCTGTCATTTATCCCCCCTTTTCGCCCGCCTTTTTCGGTTTTCTTCGGTCGCAGGCTCCGTCATTTTTCTTTAAATCCCTCCTGACCCTGACCGCTCTCGTCGTCATACCGTCTTGCCTTGGCTTAATACACCTGACTGTTTCGGACGGTTTTCCCTGGTCCCCTCGATGTCCTTCAAACTGTCAGTTATTTCCCTTTTTTGCCGTTATTTTCTTCGTTGTTCACTATTCTCTGAGTTGACCCTTGGGAGTATTGGCGCCCTCCCCCGCCCTTCGTACCGCGCCGGAGGCTTGGTGTTGAAATTTTTGTAGGGCCCCCGGCGTCACCCTCCGTCTCTCGAAGCTTAGAATTTTTTTGTTTCCCCCCTCTCGCCGCCCCTTCGCGTGAGAAATTTTCCCTTCTTTCTCCTGTTGAGCCAGGGAGCGTTTTTGCCTTGCTGGAATTTATACCCCTTTTGTCTAATGCCTAGCCTCTTCATCGATTCCCTCCCTTTCCCCCGATGCCGACTAGGGGGGTTTGGGTTTGTCGTTTGGCAATCTCCCCTACTTTCCTATTAGTATCACGCTGCTCTATTCTTGTTTCGTCCTCCAACACTCAAGAGGCATTTTTTTTTCCTTTTTTCATCGCTTTCCCCCCCATGTTCCCGTTCTCGTACCACTCTTCTACCGAGCCCTCCATTGTTCTGTCAAAGAGTCTTGTTTTCTCTTTTTTTAGCTTCTGTCGTGATTGGTCTTCGGCGAGCGGTTAATCTTCTTTTTTTTTCCTAGTCATCAAGGTTGCTGCTTGATGCTCTCCCTTCCCTTCTTTGGCTAGTCTTTTTCTTTTATTCTGTTGTTCCTTTTACTTTTGCGCATTATTTACCATCCGTTTTTCTTTGCGTTTCATTATTGTAGTTGATCTGCTCTTCTCATACACGTATCTTTTATGGCGAGCTGGAAGTTTTCCCTTGTTTTTTGTGATTTTCCTCACATCTTTCCCCTCTTTTTCAAAGAAGCCATTTCGACTTTGCCGGTCCCCGACCCCCCTGTTTAATTCTTCCTGCCATGATTCTTTTTCTCCGTTTCGCTCTTACCCATTGGCCTGGGCTGCTATTTCCGAACTACCGCTTTTCTCTCACTGTTTCTTTTAAGGTTTCACTCACTCAAACTGCTCTTCCTCTCGGTTTCCATGCATTCAATTATTCGTCCTCGTTTCAAACCCTTATTTAAGCATCCGTTCCCCCCGTTTCTTTTTTTTCTTCTCCCGGTGTTGATTTTCAGTTTACGTGACTTGGCTGTCCCTCGGCGCAGACTGGCGTCGTATGCTTTTTCAATCACTCCCTTCTTTTTAATTGTGTCCTCCTGCATTCTTTCTATTGTTGCATGCTCCTGTCTTTTAAATCGACTGTGGCCGCTTATGTCTTCTTTGCCCACTCTCTCCGAATTCCTTTCTTTGGTAGCCGTTCTGTCGCCGCGGTCCCTCTTTTTTGGGCACCCTGTTTGCCTTGCGTTATTGTTGTTCCTAGCAGCGTGTAGATGCTTTTAACCTTTTGAGATTTGGGCGCAGGGCATTGCTTTATGTTGTCTTTTTTTCCCCCCTGTGGCTTTCTTTTATTATTGGTTGGTTTCCGCCTCTCGCCAGATTTGCCCCTTTTGAAGCTCCTCGATCTTTCCGGTATTCTATCGTCGTTTCTTGTTTCTCTCTTCTCTCTTTGTTTTTGTTCTTCTATGAATTTTTCCCTTTGATTCACGTTTGCAATTCCGATTTTTGATTCCAGTCGTCTTGTCATTTTCGTCTTTTTATCCACTTATATTATTCCGGTTGCCTGCTCTTCCTGACTTTGTGTGACTTGTTCTCGACCCACAATCTACCCAAAGACCGTCATTTATAAGCTTCCTCGGGCTTGCTTAGGATATACACCGTCATGACTTTTTTCATCTCCCTCTTCAGCATGGCTTTCTCTTCCAGCTGAAAGTTGTTTGTATGATGTTTGAGTGCTTCGTTTTCCTAGCCCTTCTCGTGTCTTTGTTCCCCATTACCTCGTCGTGCCGTTTTCCCACACTCCCATACAATATGGTATTTAACCCTACTTTTTCCTGTGTCTCCCCCCCTCCTTGCCCGTCTTTTCGCTTCGTCACGGTCGTCCGTTTCCTTCCCGCTTTCCCCCATTGTTCTGTCTTTTCTCTTCCCCACGCCGCGGTTCTTTCCTGTTTTCGGCCATGCCTCTTCCGGTTGATACCTAGCCTGTGTCTTGATCCCGTTTTTTTTTTCTCCTGTAATTTTTTGTTTTGTTCGTGCACGGCATTTTTCTCTTTCTTTTCGTGTTTTATGTCCTCGAGTGCGTTCCTGAGCTGTCATTCCGTAGGTCATGTGGCACCTCGATCTTTCGTTGTCCCGCTCCCTACCCTTCGACCAACCCTTTTATCACTTGTCTTTTCCTCCAGTATTCCCC
>Ga0179593_1281874_pt1 | contig 11856 bp, 17 predicted proteins | sample CZODoug2_1_08_16_FD_185931 | JGI IMG/M metagenome (GOLD analysis project Ga0179593, IMG submission 185931) | Vadose zone soil fungal communities from Angelo Coast Range Reserve, California, USA - CZODoug2_1_08_16fungal (PacBio error correction) | ecosystem: Environmental > Terrestrial > Soil >... | reverse complement strand
CTTGTATCGTCTCTCATGACCCCGCCGCGCGGCTTGATTGTACTCAAACCCAGACTGTATGTCTCAACCTTTTTTCCGCACCGCTACTCCCTGACCGACCCATTCGAACATGAAACCTCGACCCGACCACAAGCCCCTTCCAGTCGTAAACCTACACGGGAAACGAAGTTATAGTCCCCTGCATGGATGTTTCACCATTTTCCTATCTTCACTCCAATATTCTCCCCATCTCTGTCATCACCCGGATTCGTGTACTTGTTTACCTTTTTTATCATTTTTTTTTTCCCCCCAGAATTGGTCCTTAAACACTTTTCTTCATCTCCCCATAAGCTGGACGTGGATGTCTATCTGTCAGGCTCCTCCACGTTTTTTGAAATCTGGCTTCGCGTTGTCTGGCATCCCCCAATCTCTATCCTTCTGCCCCTCCTGCGGCGACCACTTTCCGTAAAGGCTCTACTTTTCCACACTTAAACCAACCCTTTCTGCACCCCCCCACTTTGCTGTAGTGAAATTGCGCCCTCCGCGTTCTTCTTACTCATCCGATGTTAAACGGTGCAGATGTAGCCCTTTGCCATTATACCTTTTATCGCGTCACTCCCATTTGTTTTTCAGCGTTTTCTTTTTTCGATAATATTCCGGCCCCCCCTCCTCTCCTTCCTTTTTGCCGTTCTTAAATGGAATCATCTCCTCAAATCGTTTCTTGCTCTCTGAAGTAAGAATTACCGCTTCTCTACTTAGCCCTCCTTCCCCCCCCCCCAATTTTGCCGGCATCACTGGTAGTCTCTTTCGCACTGAAACAGCTCCCCTTTCCCCTATCCCTCGGCACCCGCCAGCAGCTCCAGTGTGATCACGCTTACCAACGACCATAGACCACCCTCTTCTCTTATTTAGACAGCCTTATTGTCTCCCTTTCCTCCATGCTCGTCAATTTATAACCCCCTTTCCCAAACCCTCCTGAAACCCAATTGAACTTTCCGATCCAGCAACCATTCCTCCCTCATCCTACTTAGTTTGAACACCCAATTCCTTCCGGCTTAATGTCCAGGGTTCGTTCGCCTTCGCCCGGTCCGACTTCCCCAACCCGATCGTCTTGCACACTCTACCCTCCCCCTCGGTTTCAGCACCCCCCCCCCCCCACCTCCAAATCCCGCCACACGATTCACCACATCCACCGTTTCCCCCTCCGCTTTCTAGTTCTCTTTTTTCCCAAAATACGTCCAGCACGGTGGCATCCTCTTTTCCTTGCCCTCCTCAACGTCATCCTTCCGCGAAGCCTTCATGCTTCAGGTTGCTCGCACAACCAACCCGTTGCCCACACCGGCCTGCCTTTTCCTGTCCTGAGTGCCGCTTCCTACGCGGTCTTCGCATACCAGCTCCGAGTTACCCCCGGTGCACGTCCCACCAAGAGTCCGGACCCGAAAACCCCCCAGTGTCCTTCCTTCCTTTTCACGCACTTCAACGTGAGCATCTGTCTCTGTATCCGCCATGCTACTGAACCTCCGTCCATCTTTCGAGTTTCCCCCCAACTCTTTTCATAAGCCAAGCGGCTTTGCTGAGTCCAGAACTCATCCGGCACTCATGGCGTAGTCTCGATTGAATCCCCTTTATCCTTCTCCACGGTATTTCGAGATTTCCCCCCTTTTCAGGAGATCCCTCCAGATCTCCAATGCCTCCCAGTCCCTATATCATCCCCCCTCCCGCGTGTATTCGTTCGCAGTAGCCAACCTGTCCGCGCAATCACCGGGCCCATCTCAGCTTTTCCCCAGGCAATATTCTCCCAGCGCCTGTACACGTCATCCGCCCCCCTCCCAAACCAGCGAAGCCCTTGCAATTGAACTTTAGTCCAGTCTTTCTTCTCAGGCCCTGCCCTTTCATTGCCACTCCCCAGCCCCATTTCGTTTTCCTGATTCGCAGCTGTCTCGTGACAGCTCCTGCTGCGACATCTCTTTTCTATCCCTTTTCGGTTTGGTTGTGAGAGTGCTTGGAATACGGCGTCGATTGGGCGCTGAGCCTTTCTTCTTCGAAAAGGAGCTGGGCCATGGCAGGGGCAATGGTGAACCGTTTCGCTGGGCTGATAAGATGGCATGCTCCCCGGTCTTTGTTGCCAGTCTTCGTCGTGTGTTTTTTTTTCTGTTCTGCTGTACCCTTTGAGTGACTTGATGATATTCCCATTCTCTATGTTCCCAGAAAGTGAGTTTATTACTGGCTGGTGGGGATGTATTCTCATCCCTGCGCGGTGTGGGATGAGCTCCGTTCTTGGCTTGTGTTTCCTAATCTTGGATACGTTCTTCTCTTCTTCGTGCACTATCGAGCCTACCGTTTTACTTAGAGATTGTTTTTGTAAAGAGCCTCTTACGCCCGATTTGCCGTTTAGATGGTCCCTAGCATCCTTTTCTGATTGACCAACCTTCTTTTTGGAACTCGCCAGATGGTCGGCTTTCGGCCTTGCGTCGTACCAGTCTGCCTATCCTTCGGTTGTTCCGGCGGGAACAGATCAGGACCTTTTCTGTTGTTTTTTTCGTTGGACCTCGTGATACCGGCTTTTTTTTTTAACTGGCTCTTTATGTTTTTTTTGCGACCTTTGACATGGCGTGAAGCTTCTCAGTTTTCATGAGCCGAATCATGCGGGTGAGATTGATTTGGCGGACTCGAAGATCCTTTGGGAAGCTGCCTCTGGTTAGGCTTGAGGAGGTTTCTTCTTTGGCATGTTGAGCCGAGTTCTCTTTCTGGAGTGGTTTCCCCATGGCGCAGGCTTTAGGGTTGGAGGACACCTTTGTTTTGGACGTGGGGGGGTGCCTTGGATTATGGCGGCGGCGAAATTTTTTTTTGTGATTCTGTTTGTGCAGACCGTCTTGTGAATACGTTCTGCCGTTGCCATCATCCCCGAAACCTCCCCAGCGCCCCCGGCAACGTGCGGTTTTGACGTGTCATCTACTTCTGTGGCCAAACTTTTTTGCTTATCGGGGTCAGGCGTGCTGGGGTATAGGCGGGTTTGTTTTCTTTTTATGTAGATTGTCACCTAGCTTGCCTCTCTCTTCGAACCTCCGCTGTCTCCTAAGGTCTCCCTTGTTCTTATTTCTGGTTGCGCACGTCTCTCAATCTGGTGGTGACTGGTGCGATTGCTCTGGGTTCCCGTTCGAGTTCAGTCTTGATCCTTTTGTGGAGGCTCTTTTTTCTTATTTTGACATTCTTTGGCCTTCGGAGAATCATTTCGGATTTTCTATTCGTCTCGTATCGAAGAGGCTGGTCTTCTTGAGATTGTTCCTTTGAGACGGCTCTGATCTCCCCAGGATCTGCGGGCCTGATATTACGTCTCCTATTTGTTTTAGTGCCATCATTGACGCGGTGTGATCCCCCAAGATCTCCCTGGCAAAGGGTCCACCGTCTCCCCGGTGACATCCCGAGCTGGAAGGCCGCGAAAGCTAGGGCTTTCATGTTTTTTGTTTCCCTTGACGCCTCGGCCCAGTTTTTTCAGACCCTTCTTTTTTTACTGTTTGACTTAGAGATACCACGTGTTCCCCTCTTATTGTGAAGGCGTTCCCCCCTTCATTGGTTTTGGCCTCGGAGTCTCTGACGAATCGTTTCCACGGGAGGTGAGTAGGTTTTCACCCTTTACTTAGGAGATAGTTGTTTCTTTTATTCGAAGATTGTGCTATTCCAGGAGTCCATGTTGTGACATCTGCCCCTCTAGATCCCCCCTCTCCGTTTTTTTGGGAATGATGGTTCCTCTGGGCGCCGTAGGTTTCTTTGAGACCCCTTTTTACTTTTCCCGGACGTTGACCACTTCTTTTGTCCATTCCAGTTTCCCTGTTGTGTAGTCCTCTGCGTTGTTGTTTGTCTTTTGTCATATTCTTTTCGAATGGTCGTCGGCGTAGCCTCTGTTCGGACCAGTTAGGCGGCTGGTTTTGTTGGCGAGGAAAACCTGCTGCCTGCGCTCTTTTTTTCTTCGCTTGCCTTGATCCGCCCACCCCCTTTTCGGTGAACCTTGCATCTGTCCCCTTTGACTTTAATTCGCCTTGGTGCAGTCTTGTAGTCTGGAGTGGGGATCATATGTTTCGGTAGGCTCTTAAAGGTTTTTTCCACGATTTGCCTTCGCTCATTTAGTACTTTTTCTGGGACCTTTGGCCCCGGACGAAGTTATTTACGCCTGTGCGTTTTCCAGGATACCAACTCCTTCAGACGCTGTTATAGGCCCTTTCCTGATTGAGGAGAGTTTTTCCTTTGATTTTTATTGTGGTTCTTTCAGCGCTGCAGTTACGTGTTTTTCCGGGGAGCCGATCCGGACCTGCACGGAGTACTTGCCCCGCCTGGGAAGCAGAGCCTGGCGTTCGCTCTGGTCGCGAGGTGGGGGCGATTGCCTTCCAGATGAAGATTTTTTCTTTTTTTTGGTTTTCGCTGTTCCACAAGCATTTATTTCTTTTCCTGGCGCTCTTCCACTGTAGGACGTGGTCTTTTTCGCCTATTTCCTTTTTCGTTTCGTTTTCCGGTGCCGTTGGTTTTGACGTCTGTTCATCTGTGGTAACACTGCCGAGCGCTCCGGTTTTTTCCTCATTTTTTTTTTAATCCTTTGCGGTCTTTTTCTGATGAATCCCCGGTGGCTGACGCTTTTCAGACAGCGTCTGTTGCCGGAGATTTGCTGAGTGGATGATAGTGAGTGTTCTCTGTCTTCACCCTCCCTCTTTTGACTTCCAGGGTGTTGAGAGGAAACATTCGTTTTTTTGTGCTGCCTTTTATGGAGGTGAATGGGCAGTTTGTCTGTGGAGGTGACTTTTTTGCTGGCTATTGTTGAACGTATCACGCGAGGACCTTCCGCGATTTCTTTCCGTGTACTAGTGTGATCTTCTGATACCGGCTTTTTTTGAGCCTTGAAGCGAATGTACCTTCTCTTCGTGGGCCCTCGTGAAGATGTCTGGTACCTTATGGATCTTCCGGCAGCCCGGAGATTTTTTCCGTGCAACCCGCGCCTTTTGACCTCCACAAATCCCTCCAGTACTCCAACTTGATCCACGCCCTTTTTCCGATGGCCCCCCCTGGTGCCGAACGGCGTGCCTGTGTGACAGCGGTTTAAACACACGGCCCTCTATCTAGTCCCTTTTTGCTTCTTACAGTAGCTTACTGGATTCGTGCACGGTTTTTACAGAAGAAGATGCTTTATGCATGCAAATACGATTTCCTTTCCTAATTCCCTATCTGAAATCGTCCTGATCCCCCCAAAGCCGTTTGGTGGTATTCCCAGAAGTGAATCGCTGTCGTGGTATCTATTGGGTATCCACGTGTTATCATTTCCACTCCCTGTTCCGACCCCCTCCCCCTTTTATCTGTTTTGATTATTTTTCAGTAGTTCTGTTAGTCCCCTTTTGCCCGGTTTATTCAGACGCTGCCCATTGCGAATTTGACTCTACTCGTGACGCTTGCCACGTCAAAAATTTTTCGGAGTGTCGCATTTTCTCGCTCCCTCCAGGCCATGCGCTTTTTTTCCGGGTTCTATGCCGACCCGCTTTGGTTAAGGCATGGCGTGTCTTGAAGCGTGGGGTTCCCTAGATTATTGGCTTTCGGATTTACCCTTACAAGGCTTTCTGCCGAAGGACGCGTTTGTTCGTACATCCCAATCCTCTACCTGTTCTTTCATTTCATGACAGACGCACCTTCAGTGTCTTGTTTTCGCCCAAAGCCGGCGAGACTATCCAACCCGCGACTGGCTTTTCTGTTCTTTTTGAGTTTGATTTTCCGACTGTTCTTTGAATGCTTGCGATCCTCTGCCGCGTCGACTCTTTGGCCTTTTTATACTTCGTGATGCGCTGTATCCAGTGGCTACTGGTGCTTTTCCCCCACGATCGCTGATCGTCACTCCGCGGCCGGTCGTTTTAATCTCTCTTTTTCATGACTGTTGTAGGCCGGGCTGCTCTCGCTCCCCCCGGTGCAGGTCCACCCTTTAACTGTCCGGCCGGTGCTAATTCCTTTCTTATTCCGCCTTCGTCGTATCCATCTTTCCTCAAGCGACCCCCTAGAACCGCAAGTGGAGTATCGTTTTTTTGGTTGGATGTTCTTTGAGCGGTTACAGAATGGTTTGAATGATACTGCTCTAAGGCATTCTTTCCCGTATGCGGGGAGAGTAGTCGCTTTGCTTTCTTGGTCCCAACATAGTTTTCTGTCCGGCACGTATCATTTCCCATGCAGGCGCCGATCCAACTGCCAGTGACCTTTATTTCTGGCGATTTCTCGTTTTGCATACCAAATTTGTGCTTTTGCGGTGCTTCCGAATCACTTTAGCGGCGAACCTTGCCCTTTGGTCTGAACTGAGAAGAGTTAGGCAACTGCTTCCTTAGGTCCCCGTCCACGCGTTCAGTCTTTCTGGAGTCCTTGCTGGGGTCCAATTGTTCAAAAGTGTTCCAATAACCCTCGTGCACCTATAACAGCCCCCGTTTCTCTGCTACCTCCTCCACCTTGTGGCAAGACCTGGTTGTTCCACTTTTTTTATTGGAACAGCCACCACCCCCCCCTGACCTTTTTCGCGTCCATGTGCCGGCTTTTTAAGTCCTCCCGCCTGTACTGCACACCTAAGTGTCGTTGTTCCCGTGCAATAAAGGAGCCTGTCAAGCTGTCCCTGGACTTCCCCACTGAATTCCGGCCGGCGCCGTTCCTGCGCCCATAGCTGATCCGTTTTCTATTGAACTTCCCCTTCCCTCGATAGTCTTATTCTCCTTCTTTCTCTTTTGGTGCCGTTTGCCACGGAAGTCTTCGGTTTTGTTTTTTGTAGCCTCTTCCTGCATAGGCGACCCCCCATCCGAGCGGGTAATTTGGTTCGCGTAACGAATATGAGATGCTTCTGGCACCGACGGTTTGGTGGGAGAGATCAGGCGTGCAATAGCAACCTTTGATCGCGCTTGTGTTTCTTCCATTACACCGAGTGAGGAGAAAACCCTCAGCCACTCCCGCCAGGCAGATCGGGTTTTGGGTGCAGGTACAAAAACGGTTGCCAAATACGTCCCCCTATAATACTGGATCTCCTGAAGGTCTATGCGCTCCTCTCTAAGTCCTTTCAGGAGTTTTGTACTTTGAGCAGGTAAGAAGCCGAATTCCTTGGGTGGCATTAATTTTCTTTTCTCCTTCAATATTTGTCTGCCGTCAGTGAGATGTCACGCCCCTTTAGGAAATATGCCGTTCCGTGGCCGGGCTGGTGATCAATTCCAACGGCCGCGCATGGTCCCCGACCCGTCGGTGGGTTTTTCGTATTGCTCGCGTCCCCCACTCTTGGTTCCCCACACTTTTCTTGCAATTTGCTGGTATCCAATTGTGTATTGTTATATGTGCCTGATTTTTCTTGTGCACCCCCCCTTGTCAACCTTGCCAGGCCGTCCTGTCGAAAGCTCACCCCCAGAGTTGACGGTTCCCACGCCCCCGTTTTCCGACCCCGATTCTCATTACTGAACAAATGTCGTTTTTAGTTGTTTCGCCTATCCCTTTCCTAGACTCACCTCACCCGCATACCCTGCTTCACCCATAGGTCCTACCTAACCGTCGCCCCCATGAGGGTTTTTGCATGCCTTGATCTGCCAATGAACTAGAGAGCCCTCCGCGCCACCCCGCCCAAGATCATTTGACGCCTCTCAGTCCAGAATGATCTACAACCCATCCCAAGGTTCCCAGTAGGAGAGAGGATCCCCTTCAGCACCATTTAGCTTTCGTCCCTCCAACAACCTCCAAAACCCTTAGGCGCCATCCTCGGTTTTCTTTCGCTTCGTTCATATTCTTACGACAAGCTCTGCATATCTTGACTCTTCCCTCACCGCCGTACGCCAGGGTTAAATGCACCAGAGCTGGACGAGCCGCCGCACCTTCCACTTAGTTCAACCCACACGCGAGCTCGCTTTACTCCCCGCCCAGCCGAAAACGGGGGTCCTTCCGGCGCGACTCTTTTCCAGGTTTTCCCGTTGCAACGGAGCTGTTCAGCATCCCATCTGCTATTCCGCGTGCCGCCACATGTTTCGTCGTCTTCTTTCAGGCCGGATCGAGAATTTACCGCCAAAGTTCAGCAGACTCACCCCAACCACTCACCGCACCCTTGCTGTGGATCTCCTGCTGCCGGTCCCACAGGCTCACACTTTTGCGAGTCCCGTTTAGGCTGTTCCTTTCCGGATCCCCCTTTAATCGGACTTACATTTTATTTTTGATCGAAAAAAACAGGGAAGCGCAACGTAGTCACTCCCAGCTTTGGGGTGTTTTTTGACTTTACAGCCCGCACCTCTATTTTAAGTCCCCGTTACCTGCACTGTGTCTGTTCTGAGGTGTCATCCGAATTGGTTTTCCAAGAGTCCCCGCCTGTGAAGTTCTTCGACCCAGTTCATTGCTGTTTCTTCCTGAGTAACTTCTTCCTCACTTCTCATTTTCTAGGCCGGCGTATCGTTAGCTCAAATTATAAATGCGCGGTCCTGACCCCCGCTGGACGCATCATTCAGATATGAAACTTGTCAACCAGCCCTCCCGCCTTTATCCAGCATAACCCCGTTCATCCGATCTTGCTTAGGCGCACCACCCCTCGGTTTTTTGTTGATCGGTCTATTTCTCGAGGTTCTTGACCTCCTTTTCCCAGTAACTCGGATAGTTTCATGACCTTTGGCGGAACGAAGCTTACACTATTACCTTCTTCCCTGTCTGATTAGCCCGACCGCTCCTCGTAGTGTGTTTTGCATGCCCCCCGGATAAGAAGTTTTTCCCGGGTACTTTTTCTCACTTCAGTTTGTGCTCGCATTTGGATTTGATTTACGATCTGATTTGTTTCAGTACCTGGGGCGCGTGCCCTCCGTAACTGATACGGGTCGGCTCCCCCTGCCACTTCACCAGTGACCGGGTAAAGCTCCAGTATTACAGGCCACCGACTCGATCCAAGACAGCGCTTTTTTGACTTTCACCCCACCCCTGACCGGTCGACCCGCGATAACAAGTCTATCCATTCCAACTTCAGCTCGTCATCGTTTCTTTCACCCGCACCCCACAGGCAAATCAAGTAATGAACCCCCAAAAAACCTAACCATTCACGAAAGACTCAGTTCACCACAACAATTATTTCCTTTTCCTTCCACACCTGACCGTCACAACTCGTTGATGTTTTTTTTTTTTCCCCGAACATCATTGCCCCCCCTTTCTATAATCATCTCAGACAGCACTTTTTCCGTCAACCTCCTCTTGCAACTCTTCTAAAACTCTCTCCTACTTACCACGGACCAGAGTTACGAAACGAGCCCCCGCCCCGATGTTGAGAGTTATGACCCACGACTTCAACTACGGTGCCCAAAACTTTTGCACCCTTCCCCTTTCCAAAGACAACGGAAAGTGCAGAAGCTCCACAGTACTCCTAAGACCCCAGCGCCTGACTACTATATTTTCCTTCCCCAATCCAACCCCCCCCCTTCTGCATTTCTTTACCCTTACCATCTCCTGCCAGTCCGAACTGAACGACAGTTCTCTTTTGGTACAGCTTATTCAATTGATAGTTTCATAGTCAGGCTCTCCCCTTTCAGCGTCTCGCATCCGCTATCACGCCCCCCCGGAGAAAGTCTGACCAGCCAGCGAAAACTTCCCTTCTAAGTTTTCCAGATCTTCACACATGCCCTGCAGTTATCGTGCTTTGGTCTCATCAGCCGATCCACGCCCGTCGTTTAAAGCCCTTTGCCGCCTCTTATGGCAAGGATACGCCCTTCAGATGGTTCTTCATCCTTTTGCTTTCGGGTTGCTACCGAACCCCCGTCTGCTCCCCCCCTCTTAACATGACTAAAAAACAATGGCCCAACCTCTTCTACGCCCGGTTCCAAGAAGTTCTTTATCTTCTAACCCTCCATCGTCGACGCATCCCCGCGCGGCTTCGCATATTGATCACTCCCCGACAGTCCGTTCTACCCTTTCTCCCCTGTACTCCTACTACCCCTTTTCTCCCACCAGAGTGAAACGCCTCTTCCCGACAACCCCCAAGACCCCCGCACTACCCCCTGAAATTGAATGTCACCAACGAAGTGATAATTTTACATGGTCCAGTTTGCAAAGTCGGGTCCCCCCCCCGCTGTCTAACCCCATTCTCCTCAATCTCGCCCCAATTACTTCCAGGACATCCAAACCCGACTTTTTCTGGCCGATTTCCCACCGCCTTGCCCTTCATGGTTCTTCACTTTTTTTCTCCGGCTCTACACATCAGCCCGAGCCCAGTCTTGCGAGTTGCATATCAAATTCAGTGCCAGTAGATAGCTATTCCTTCACCATCATACGTATTCACCCCATCCTCTGATCACCGGCGCAAGACCCTACCTGACCACACCCTCCAGGTCTGACCCCCATGAACTTCCGCTGTATCTGGAACCCTTTTTCCGCCTTTTCCCCAGTCGTTAGTCCTTAACTTCGTTCACCAGGGCCCTGATACCCCTTGTTAAGCTTTTCAGTTATTTTTCCCTTTGATCCGCTTCCCAATAGTGGTAGCACCTTAAACGTTCTAATCATACCTCTTACAAAGAATCTCATTTTGCCGTATTCCCCGGCTCCACCACTGCCTCCTCTTCCCCCTCCATCCAGTCTTCTGTGATTCTGAGAGATAGTCGAATCCAGATTTATCAAACTGTTTTCATTCCAATACTTCCCCCCCTCCTCCACTCTCCTCGTGAGTTCCCCGCCCTCATGTCAAACAGCTTCCAGGTCCCAATCGTTTCCCCCCCCAATCGCACTTCGCCGCATTCCAGGTTTAAAGTTCCCCAACCTTTACTGGAAAAATCAGCTCCACCCACAAGTGATCTCTTCGCCAGCTTCTGTTCTTCATACAGCAGTTTAAGAACCCCTCGAAACCATCCAGCGTCCAACAACTGCCCGGGAAACACCAAGCGATTTCTGATACTCCCCCGTTCGCATACCGACGTACTTAACATCAAAATTACAGTTCCGGTTCGGGGTATATGCTCGACGGCAGCTTGGTATCAAACCCTTTGCCCCCAGAATAACTTCCCCCAGAGGTCGAATCCCCCCCATAATCCCCGTCAAACCCCCCTCCTCCCCCACAAAACGGTTTCTCAGTTTTTCACGCTGCCTGTTTAAAACTTTGGTCCACTTTCAATCCCCCAGAACATTCCGCGCATCCTTACCTACCTTGAACGCTCCCCCGCCCAGAATCCATCTCTGTTTCATTCCACCTTCTCGTCGAATCACCTTTCTTCCCCAGGCCTCTTAACTTGCTTCCTTCTCAGGGTCGGACTCTTCAGACCGATCATCTTTCGCCCATGCAACTCCCTTTCCGTTAAACCCCCCTCCTTAGCCGCAACCGTCAGCAGAACCAAAAACACACCGTGTCCCCTGCTTTCCTCATGTAACCGAGTTGCCTTTTTTGACTCCGAAATTCCCCGTTCACCTCCTCCCCCATCTGGTCTTTTTCAAACCCTAGTTTCTTTTTCCCTACCTCCCCCTCCCGGAGCTTCTTTCCAGCTCCTCCGTTTGACCCTCGTTAGTTCATGGTAGCAATCTCTCAATCCCCTTTATTCTCTTTATTTTCCTCCGTGTCTCGCCAGAAATCCAGCCCAGCCCCCTCCTGAGATCATCCCCCTCCCCCAGTCCGTATTCCCTTCCTCCCTCCCATTCAGCCACGCCGCGACAGATAAACTCATTTTCTTGGTGATCCAGCGTCACCCAAATTTCAACATTCATTCCTCACCATGCGCCACTTTTCCCAGCCCCTTACAAGACCCCAACCCCAATCTCAGCCCTTTTGCCAAACAGACACGGGAAGTATTATTTATACTTCAGTTCCCGTTTTCCACGAACATGCCCGGACCCTACTTAGGTTAGAATATACTAAGGTCATAGCAACTCGACGCCTTGCTGACAGTT
>Ga0179593_1620872_pt1 | contig 11857 bp, 18 predicted proteins | sample CZODoug2_1_08_16_FD_185931 | JGI IMG/M metagenome (GOLD analysis project Ga0179593, IMG submission 185931) | Vadose zone soil fungal communities from Angelo Coast Range Reserve, California, USA - CZODoug2_1_08_16fungal (PacBio error correction) | ecosystem: Environmental > Terrestrial > Soil >... | reverse complement strand
CCCCCCCCCCCCCCTTTTTACAACCGGAAGTTTCACTACTTCGATTATGCCTTGGGCCGTTCTGTTTCGGCCCTTTTTTTTCCCCCCCCCCCCACTAGCCCTTTCCTTTGCTTTTGCTGGTAAAAGAGTTCCTCTTTTTGCCAACATACACGTCCTTCTCCCAACTCTCCCCCCCCACGTGTGATGATAACCCTTCTTCCCCATTCCCCCCCTTCTACTGTCCGTACGCAATCAAGAAGTCTTTATACCAGTCGGGTTTTTTTCCCCCCGTTACGGTTGGGCTTCTCCCAAAATTGGGACTAGTTATCAAGGCTCTCCCTTCACTTTGCGCATCTGGAACAATAAAAGACGCCACTCCGCTACTTTTTCCATCTTTCAAAGGTCTCACAGCTTGCCTCCTTTCCCCTCCTCCCCGTAAGTCATTTCCCCCTCGCTTTCTCAATAACCCCCCCCCCCAAACATTCCTCCAATTTACATAATTTCTGGCGCTTTCCCTATCAGAGTCATCATCACACTATCCCCGTTTCCAGTCATCAAGGGTTTTCCTCTTTTGATCGCACAACGTTGATCCCCTTCTTTGTGCAAGCGCAGAACGGAGATCATATAAGATTTATTGGTTACTTGGGTTGCTTTTTTCATGGAGATGGAATTATTCTCTTAGTTTTTTGTCCCTACAACAAGTTTCCCGCCTCAGTCAAAAGGTAAGTTAAGTCTTTTCTCTTCCCTGGAGGACGATTTCTTTTTTTTTTTCTCATGTCCCCCCCTCCTCTTCCATACCCCACGATTAATTGTCCCTCTTCTTTATATGTTAACAGTTATGCTTCAAGAGATCAGGATGAGCCCTCTATTGCACATGATTCAGTATCTTTTCTACAGAAACTCCTCCGTACTCTCAGTAATCAAGTTTAGAAGTTGTTTTTTCTGACCAGCACTGAATATGGTTTCCCTCGTGTGGCTTTTCCCACGGGGCCTATGCAACAGATTGTAGATTAAGATTGCTCTTACGTGAAACTGTAGTTCCCCCCCTTCTCCCCCTCCCCTCGCCCCCCTCAGAGGAGTCCTTTCCTTCAAGACCTGGAGGAGTGAAGATTTGACCCCACTCTAAACTTTAAACCACTTAGCGCTACTGCGGTAAACGATGAGACTCTTTACACCCCCCTCCCTGCCTTTTGACAAATCTCTTGTATTTTTCTTGCAGATTCTTTTATTCTCTGGTCTGTTAGAGCAACCGATTCCCTCCCATGAAGGGTTAGCAAGGTCCCCCTTGAATATTGTCTTCCCCCTCAAACCCCCTCTCCTTTTACTACCAAGGAGAGCGGACCTCGTGCGGAAAAGTCTTCCAAATTCCCGAGCAAAAATACAATGAACTTGTTTGGATTGATTATGTACCTGATGAACTCGTGGACTTGGCCTTTGAGGTAGGGAAGGGGGGGTTTTTCTATTTCTGTCCTCTTCTACAAGCGTACTTTCCCTTTCTTTCTTGGCAGCAAGCGAAGATTCTTCGACTCCCCATTCTAGAGATACGTTGGCCTCTTTTTTGGTTCCATTGTTGTTTTTTCCGTGTCTCCAGTAAGGCTCCTTTCCCCTTGACTGTACCATCAAGTCATGAGTGGCAGATCGGAGCCCCATTTTTTTTTCCTCTGTGTGTAGTTTTCCCACTCCCCAGAAATTTCGGTGAAAGGAAACTGTTTTCTTTTTCCTTTTAAGACAGTTGGGACTATGTGGTTCCTAGGTCAACGTTCCAATGGTATGTAGACTTTCTCAACTTAAACACGTATTTCTCCTTTAACACGTCCTGCATAGAAATGAGCTTCCTTTTCTGTTTCCATGTTTGAGAGACCCCAAGAGCAAGAAAGATTGGTCCTCCTGTTTCTAACCCTCCTTGCCCGACACCTTCTTGCCCCAGTCCAAAGGTGGGGGAAATATTCCATGGTATATGCGACTGCTTCCCCTTTCTTTTATTCTTTTCCGCCCCTCCCCTTCACATCATCTTCTCCCTAGGCTGACTGAACTAGGCAAAACTCACAAAAAATTGGGAAAAGTCTTCTGCCGGTGCCGCATAGTAAGTTTGCTTCCCTCCACCCCTTGGGGAAAAGGAGTCTTTTCTGTCTTTTTCCGGGCGTCGAAATGGTAGTAAAACCTGATTTTTCTCTTGAGGTGCCTATGGATGAGCGGTTTCACATTTTTCCAAAAACCCCCCCCCCCCCCTCCTTTTCCCCATTATATAGAGAGTGGACTTCCTACTTCTCAAAAGAGCGCTTCCCTTTTCCTCCCCTAAGTGGTTTTTTTCTCTTTTTTCTCTCTCTGGTGAGCAGAGACCTTTCCCTCCTCCTTTTTTCTCTTTTTTTTTTTTCCATGGCGACGAATAAATAGTCGCACCTCATCGCGGTTTAACTGACAAGTTCGACGCATGTCCCCCTACAACCCCTGACTCCCTACGCCTTTTCCCAATAGGGGCCCTTCTGGCTTCCCCCCTGATCAGAAGACGTGGAAAATTTTTTTTTCTTTCGTAGGCCATATTTTTTTTTCTCCTTTCATTCTCTGTTCAATGTGTTCTCCGTCTACAAGAAGGACGATACCCCTAGACACCCTGTACAGGTCTTGAAACCGCCACTTTTTAATGACGAAAACCGTTCGGAAGGGGTACTTTTCAACAGGGATTCTTTCTTCTTCGTTTTGGTACGAGAACCTTTTCCCCCTACACATTCCCCTCCTTTTTTTATCTGACGTGTTAGCGCTTCCTCAACCTTTTTCTTTCCATTGAATTCCCCTCTACACCCCTACACAAGAGGTAACCAATTTTGTCGCGTTGACCTCTCCACAAAAGGTGACTTTCCCCCCCCCCCCTCCACATTCGATTTTTACCCTCCCACCCCTCTCCGTACCTGGGCTATCTATTCGCCCTCCTCCTTCTTTTACCCCCCCTTTTCTTACCGTAGGCGACGAGATAACTTACTACATCCCCCCAATGGACCCACCTCCCTGTCTCCCTCTTCCTCCATGGTAGTACGTCCTCTCCTTCCTTTCATGCCCCTGTAAACAATCCCCCTTCTTTTCTTTCAGACGATGACATAATCAAGAGGCAAACCCCCCCGTCCCAGACCGCCCCCTCCTCCCCCTATGTTCATCTTCTCCCAGATCCAACCCCCCCCCTCTTTTTTCCGGTATGTAGAGTTGAAGAAAGGTTCCCTTTTTGATACCAGAATCCTTTTATTCACCCGGTGTGAACAAGTTCACTTGGTGAGTACGCACTCCAAGGAAGAATTCACTTGTAACCCCCTCTGGGGCTTAATTGCTTTTTCCCTTTTACCAGAGATTTTTTTCCCTTACCAGAATCTTTCCCTCTTCCCCCCGGCATCTGGGGCAAATGATAAAGTTCTTGGGCCCCCTGCGTTCCCTTCATCGGGTTACCGCTTCGTCGTTCTTTTGTCGTCCTTTAAAAGGGTTCCTGCTTTTTCCCTATTCCCTCCCTTCTTCGAATGAAAGCACTCTCTGCAACCTTGGTGTTCGAATTTGCTTTTTTCCCGAGCAATCTTTCGCCCCCGAAAGATTTCCTTTTGTTGGTCCCAGCACGGAGGGTGGGAAACAGACTTTTCTGTCAAACCCCTATAACCTCCTTTTCTTGCTCTGAGCATATCGTGTTGTTTTTTTGTGAACTGTCGTGTCGGTAGGAGACCTTCTTCCTCCCTTTCTTTCGTAACTCTTCTGATATCTTGGAGGAATACCCAGGTAACGATATCTCTCCTGGCCCCATTAATCTAGGTATGACTTTTTCTCTTTTCCATGAGGGACACCCCAACGAAAACCCTCTCTCCTCAAGGATCTATAACTAATTACTTCCTGTCCCTCGGAGGCGGCGACCCCTTTTTTTTCCACGAATCCCCCCCCCCCCCTTCATTCGCCATGACAATCCCCCCCTTTTTCTCTGCTTGATCTCTTTTTCTGCGATGAAAAGAAAGTATAAAAGGGGTCCCCCCCCCCTCTCTCTCCTTTTCCCAACTTGATGGCCTGTAAGCTTCTTTACTCCTTCTTTTTTTGACCTTCTGGAATCTGCTAGAAAGTAAGTCCTTGATGATTTTTGGGTTGCTGTGATGTGAGTATAAGCGCCCTCTAAAGATGTGAGATGACGTCCTTTTTCTTTTCGTTAGTATCACCTCACTCTGGAGACTTATTCCTATGTCCCTTATTGGATCGTAGGGGGAGTGGCCCCCGATGCGGCCAAATTTTCCCTCGAGAAGGTTGGCTCCTCCCCTCCAATTGTTGTCATCAGCCCCCCCCCCTTCTTGTCCAAACCATACTGGGTCAGGACCCCTCAATCTTTTCCGTAGAGTAACGTAGGTCTTCTTTTTGCTTGGTGCCTTCCCTGTATCATCCAACCGGGGGATTTTGACGAGTTGTGTAAGGGATGTGTATGTGCAACGCGAGAGACTTTTTTTTTTTGACACAGCCACCTCCTGAACGGTGATATTTTTTTCAGGGAAACAATAAAGGAACCCATTCCTTCCTTTTCGTCTTAGTAATGCCGGTTGTCGCCCCAGCAGAGACTCGCTCGTCCCCTTCTTTTTCCTCAGCGTACGTTTTTTTTGAGATCTCGAGAGAAAAATGTCGGTATTTTTGCTAAAAACCGGCATTCTCCTGATTTACGTTGGGCAGGCTTTTATTTTTTGCGCACCCCCTCGGTTCAAGGAGTGGGAGGGGCAAGGCTCTTTCCATCGGTGACACATACACGCCTTTCCGCAACAAACTCGTTTTTCCCCCCCCCTTGGATGCTCACCCAGCAAATTCCCACTCCCCGTCTCTTACGTCGAAGTAATATACGAAGTCTTTCCTGTCCCCCCATTCTTGGTTTTTTCCCACCTTTCCTTTGTTATGACCAAAATTTCCCTCACTTCTCTCCAATTCTTACTAACTTGTGCTCCACTCCCATAGACCACAGTCAAGAGAAGCCCTCCCGGTCCGCTTCGACGTGGGGTGTTTTATACTCACTCTCCCACGCCCGTATTCCTCCCCTTCCCTCACTAATAAAATAAACCCCCCCCCAACGTCCTCCAGGTACATATTAAAGGTCCAGCGCTCTTTTCTCCTAAACGACGGCGTCCCCTCCTTTCCCCTTCAGGGTGCCCTTCTCCATTCCCCCTTCTTGCCCCCTGTGTACTTTAGGTTTTCCCCCTTATGTCAAAGATATCTCCGAGGAGATTGTATGGGTCTTCCTTTCCTACTGGAAGGGTCGGAATTGAGTTGTCCTGTCTTTTCACGTCCCCCCCCTTGGGTCGCGTCCGCGCTCCCTTCTTTCGAGTAGTGATGGAGACTGTTTGCGTTTTTGTTGGTTCCTTCTTTCCCCTTCTTTTTCAATACAACCCCCTCTTTCTCCTTTCCCCATCTAGATCCCTCCTTTTCTCCAGGATATCCGAAGATTACGTAAAAAGATATGCACATGTTCGTATCTTCCCTCTTCCCAGTTTCCCCTCGAGATTGCTCCCCTTTTCTTCAAGTGAGGTTATAGGGTTGTCCATTAGCAGCAATGCATCTTTGTGCCCCTCGGGTATTTACCAACACGGGCATATGAAACGCTTTCCTATTTTTCAACGATTTGCTCTGTTTTCTTGACTGCACTAGTTTCACCTCCCCCGCGTTCCACCCTGGTTGAAGAGGCTTGCTTTCCCCTTCAGAAAGAAACATGGAGTGTTTCCCTTTCGCTAGAATTACCTTACCCTTACTTCCACTAGAGCATTTCTCTTACCCGATGAAGTCCTCGTCCCCCAAGAAATTTAGCATTGCCCCTATCTCTGGGATAGTTTCCTTCTCTGGGATTCTTCCCCCTCTCTCGGTCTGATAGGAAAACGACAACTCACATCATGGAGCAAGTTTAATCCCTTGCACTCTTTTTCTTTTTCACCCAATGATCTTTTTGTTCATAAACAGGGCTCTCCCCCATATAGTTTCTTCACTTTCCCTACCCTCCTTTTCCCTCAATGAAAGTGAGTTTTTTCTTTTTTTCCCTACTGATGAAATAGGGTATCTGTTTCTTTTCCTTGGGTTTTTTTATATGTCATCTCTACTCTCCCTCCCCCTTTGTTCCCATGGGCATGAACCCCCCTTCCTTACTGACCCATGTAAGAGATACGCCGGAAAATGCTCTTGGTCCATTGTTGTTTCTCCATTTTCTACCCTCTTTCTCGTCCCGAAAGTGTAGATTTCTCTTCCCCTGGCTAAGAGCTAAAAGGTTAGTTAGTCATGTGTTTTTTTTCAACCCCTCTAATTCTTTCCTCCCCTTTTCACTTAACATTTTGGTTTTTTCTTCGCTTGAGGCCTAGCAGTGGGACCCTTTTTTCTTTTTTTCACTGAGTAATGTAGAATGCCTCAATTCTGTCGCGTAAGAGCACCTTTTCTCCCCGCCATGCTCCTTGCGGTGGGACGGATTTTTTCCCCGGACCAAAAGAGAAAAGAACTCCGGTTGTTTCAACCCAGTCTTTTCCCCTGCTTTGCCTCTCCCCCTTTTTAAAGTTCGGTTGAAAAGGTTTTGTTCTATGCGGACGGAGTGAATTTTTGGCGTCTTTTTCGACTAATTCATCCCCTTGAACCCTCTCTCCTTCACCAAACATTATCTCCTCCCTCGGAAAAAGCACAACAAAAAATGCGGAAACGTTTACCTCTTTCCTCTTGTAAGTTTCTTCCCCCTCCCTTTTCCTTTGTGAGACCAAAGGCTTTTTTTTTTGATTGGGACAAGGGAGTTAGAAGTGTATTCAAAGTCTCTTGAGGTCAATGGATGAGCTCCCTTTTCCCCCCCACACACACAAGCTCGTACCCCTTCTGCGCGGGGATCTGATACCCCCCCCCCCATATGCTTAACCTTTTCTTCCTGATTTTTTTTTCTCGAGATCCTCTCTTGTTTCTCCCTCCCACGCTCCCCTCTATAATTGGTCTATTTTTTTTTCCATGTCTGCCATCAGAGGCCAATAAATCAAGCGCCGTTTTCCCTTCCAATTAGACGCCTCCCTCATACCAACGAAAACCTTCCCACAGAAGAATGTTCTTTGCAACACTTTTCCAAGGATGGTCAGCCACTTCCTCCCTGATCAGACGTCCCTTTTTTTTTGCCGTAGTGATATTTTTAGTATGTGTTTCCGAAAGTAAGTCCCGCATGTTTTATAAATTAGTCTGACACTTCTCTCACCTTAATTTCCTTCTCCCTCCCCGTCCCGGCTTTCCCCGAACTTTTTGATGAGCGTTAACGCCCGTGGAGGCAGTGTTTTTTTTCTCTTTTTAGACCCATTTCGGCCCGCGATATTATTTCTCTTTTTTTCTCCCCACATGAAAAAGACTTACCTTACTCCAGCGCACGTATGATTTTTCTTTTATCGCGTACGCGGCTTTTAGTCATTTCCCATACCTACTAACTGACTCACGATTTCCCCCTTCTTCGTCGCCTTCCCCCCCGGACCCACAAGGTTCCCTTTCCCACCTTTCTGTATAAAAGTACGATTCACCCCCTCGCTCGGACTTTCCCCGGGCCTTTTTTTCCCCTGGTCTTGAGGGTGACCGTTCTTCGTTAAGAGCTAAGGAATGTGACCGCCCCCCCCACACAATGGACCAACCATTTTTCCCTTATCTCGACATTTTTCCTGCTCTCCTTTCGCGTGAAGGCCCCTCCCCCTCGTGTATCTGTAGAAGAGGGAAATACTCTTTTTCCCCCCCCCCCGTACACAGACGTCCGAGCAGCCCCAGTTACCGCTGTTTAATCAGGTCTTTCCCCTTTCCCCCCCCCACCACTTAAGGGCTTTTTTTTTCTCTTTCGTTCATAAGGGGTAAGACTAGGGGGACCCCATCCTGTCTTTTCCCCATCCCAAGTAGATCTTGAGGGTTGCGTTTTCTCCCCAAGAGTCAAGTCCTCCCCCTTGCACACGTATGGTTTGCGTTCTCTGCTTGGTTGAGAGAAAGAAAATGTTTTTTTTTTCTTCAGCTCCCAGCAGCTGCACACTCTCCCTGCAGATAACTGTTTCCCCCTTGCTAATTTATTGTTTTCCCTCCTTTTCCCTTTCCCGACTTCTTCGATAGTGGAGTAAGAAATCTCTTATCGAAACATATTACCCCTTCCTTAGACTTTTACTCTCTTCACCTTGTGAGCCTTTTCGCCTTTCCTAGCATTCCCCCTCCTAGAAAATAGTGAAATCACCTTTCCTCGGCCCGTGTTTCCGACCCTTCTTTGTTTCCCCCCCTATCCCTTCCACCACCCTATAACAGACGGTTTGATTCCTCTCTTCGTAACGGTATTTATATTCGCACCTCTCTTTTCCTTTTCTATCTTTGACTAACTTCTTCTTCTCCTTTTTTCCCTGTAACAGATACGTCTCGACTCTTCTTAATCTTGTGATGTAAGTGATGAACCTCCTTAAAAAACGACACCCCCTTCATTCTCCCCTAGTCTCTCATACCGACTATACTCCCGTCCCGTCCCTTTTTCATCCCACCTCTTCTCTCCCCACGCCCCCCCCGTAGCTCCTCCCCCCCAATCCCCTCCATCTCCTTCCATCCGCTTTCCCCCCTTCTCCCACTTCCCGATCTATCACCCCGCGCGCAACCCCTCCTACCCCTATTTTTTCCCACACTCCCCAACATAACAACCTTCCCCCTCACCCCGCCTTCCATAAACTTCCTCACCCATTTAGACCGCCCCACCCCCACACCCTTCCCTTCCCCCTTTTACTACCCTTCTCATCCGCCCGCCCCTTTCCCCAAATCTCTCCCTGCATGTTCCTTTCTTTTTCAGCAGGAACTCCTTCCATGCCTATCCCCAGGCGATTCTTGGCGGACCCCGTTGTGTTCTCCCCCCGAACCCCCCCTTCCCCTCCCGTCTCCCTTACAATCCCAATTTCCCCTTCTTATATTGATTTCTCCTTCTGCGAGACAAAGAAAGTCCAAGGTGGCCCCTTTCCTTGCTCAGGGACAAACCACCATTCTTTTTTTCTTTTCTGGACTCCGTCGTTTATTCTTTCTTCTCTCTCCCGGTAGGATGTACCTTTTTTCCTTTTTTTTAGTTATTCGGTGAAAGAGGAAGGGTCCGTGCTTCCTCTTACGTTGGAACTGACGCTCCTTTTCCCCAAAAGGCGCCATCTGTTTCTGCCTTTAAAGATTGATCTTCGCTTTTGTGTCGATGGGAGTGGGAAACCTCGCTTCCTTTAGATAAGATTGACTTTCCCTTTCAACTTTCTTTCAATTTTGTCATTCCTCCCCCCACTGTGAAAAAACCCTTTTCTTCCCCACGACTTCGGTGGTAGAGTAGACTTCTCGACTCTTTTTTTTCACTTTGATAGGGTATCCCCCCTTTTCGTTTGTTCGCTATTTTTTCCCTGTTTAGCGGGTATTTTTCTTCCCCCTCGCGAAGAGACATGTGAAAACACCACCTTTCCTCGTGTATGGGCTCCCGCTCCCTCACAATTCCCTGCCCAACCTTCACCGCCTTTTAGTTAGTAATAAGGTTTGTAGTGACCCCAGAATTGGTAGAAGCTCGATATATGTTAGTATTTACATCACTCCCTTTGTTTTGAGAGCGGCTCTCGAGATCCAATTCTTGTTTATGGGAGGGCTACAACCTGCCCTATTTCACGTTTGGGGCATTTATTTTTTTTTTTCCCTGCTGTCCCCCCTAGCAATCTTCCCGGTGGCTGGTTAAACTCTCTTTTCGCTCGGTTGGAACAAATACCTTCCATTCTCCCCAAATCGACACCTCCAAGTTGGATTATTTACCCTCCAATTCCCCTACCCCTATCTTTCCTACGTAGACGCTACCCCCAGTCGTTGGTGATATTTTTATTCTTTTTTTTTACCCCCCCCTTTTGGGGAGGCTCCAAAATTTTTTTCCCCCTGCCTATCAATCTTCCCCTTTCCCTGCCAGCGTTTCCCCTCCCAAATCCCGTACATCCCCCCCCACCTTCTCCAAAAGAATGCTTTTCCTCCCGTCCAGTTCACCACACGATACCGTTCCTCTTCAACGAGAATTTCCCGCTTCCCACTTCCCCCCCATAGAGTCAGACCAGATACACCCCCCTTACTTACATCATTCCTCCCCAGGCGGAGATATCCAGTCCCCCCCCTCGCTTAAAGGACAGGTGTGGACAGGGGCTCTTCTCCCCCCAAGCACCACTTTTTTTTTGTCGGTATTTTTTTTTTTTTTCTATACTTGTTTTTCTTACTATTTTTCTTTTTTTCTCTCCCCTCTCATGCGAGGCATAAGCGATATCTCCGAAAAGTTTCTTCCCCTTTATTGTCTGGCGACTGGTCTTCTCCTGAGGGTGCTTTTGCTACGAAAAACAACTTGGGTACTCCTCCGCTGTAGTAGAGTTCTTTATTGCGAGGTTCTCTTATTGGGGGGAGGGGCGGTTCCCGAAGAAAGACCCCCAAAAATTTCTTGTGCAAGAGCGAGTCCGTCTCCCCCCTTTTGTCCAATCCCGAAGAGATTCCCCCAAGATTTCACCTTCCTCTCTCTAATACTGCATTTCCCTCTAGATGAGTAATTTGCGGTCGGTTATATTTTCCCAGCAATTGTCTTTGGTTGCCCCACCAGAAGGTTGCCCAACAGGGCCTTGCTCTCTTTCTCCTATTTTTCACGTTTTCTTTCGTCCTTCAGTTAAAAAGTCCCCCACCCTCGCGAAAATTTTAAGAGGATTCATTCTATAGAACCCTCATCGAGGTACATTTTCATCACTCCTTAACTTTGAACCTACAACTTTCCCTCGTACCCTTCTCTCACCGCGGTCCCCGTGGAAAGGGATTTGTTTTCCCCCCCTTTGGATCGTTGCTCTCCTCTGGGACGATTCCACCTCTTCTTGTATAGACACCTCTCCTTAATTAACCCAGAAGGGTCTTCGGGTACTTCTCCCCCCCTTGCAACTGGGTCTCCACCCAGATATCCTTTTTTTTTTTCCCCCCCCCCCTGTTGCGACCCATGCCGTTTCAACAGAGTTTAACCCCTTTTTCACTAGAAACTTTTAAAAAATAACCCTCTTCCCATGGGGAGTTTTGGATGTGTACGGTACACTATGAACTCTTTTCTTCCGTTCCGGGGGGGTTAAAGGTTCTCTCCCCATTTATAAAGCTACTGAATGTTGCTCCCCCAGGGGTCATCCCTCTGAGTATAGAGTCCCCATGTCTCTTGAGCCCCTTCTTTTTCAATTGTTGTTTCCCCCCTTTTCTACATTACTTCTTCTCCCGAAGTTGAGACTTATCCCTCTCCCTTCAGGCGAAGAGAGCCCCTTTCTTCCCGTATCTGTTTTTTTTAAAAATTCTCCCCCCAGAACATTGGGCTGACTACACCTTGCGTCTAGTGTCCGTTCCGAAGGAACTTTTCCCTTTTTAGAGGTAAACGTTTTTCTTCCTTCAAATTTTCACCCCTCCAAAGACGCGTCCTTTACCCTTCCTTCTCCTTCGATGTCTTCCCGGGAAGTACGTTCTTCCATGTTTGCTCCCCCCCAAAGCGAACTTTCGCGAGAAGATCTCCCTGTGGGAGAACCCATTCCCCCCTTGCTCGCCATGCTGCGATAGCCGTTTTGAAGAGTCCAGGGTTTTCCCGGATTTTAATTTGTTCGTAAGGATTGTCCTCATAAACCACCTGAACACTCTGATGTCTCCCCATTTTTCCTCCCTCGCCAACGCCCCAAAAAATGGGCCCTTCTCGGGTCTTTCCTCCTGTTTCTGGGGGGCCCTTTAAAATTGGTTCTTTAGAGTTGATTTATCTTTTCCACGGGAGTCGAACTTCCCCCAGGCGATGCTCTCCTTGGCCGCCTGGCTGCTCTCCCTGGCAAAAAAACCCCACACCCTACCCCCCCAATTATATCGAGCTTTCTCTCGCAACCAAGAGAGT
>Ga0179593_1475844_pt1 | contig 11857 bp, 21 predicted proteins | sample CZODoug2_1_08_16_FD_185931 | JGI IMG/M metagenome (GOLD analysis project Ga0179593, IMG submission 185931) | Vadose zone soil fungal communities from Angelo Coast Range Reserve, California, USA - CZODoug2_1_08_16fungal (PacBio error correction) | ecosystem: Environmental > Terrestrial > Soil >... | reverse complement strand
TTTGATCAAACGTCCCTCAAACCCCTTTCTCCCCCGCCCTTACCCTTTTGACTTGTCCGATATATTGGTTTTTTCTTTACCCCGCTTGCGCGTTTGACGAGGGGAAGCTTCTCTGACCGCTACTCGTGCCGGCTTTTTTTCAGTTTTGACCACTTCCGGCCTTTTTTCCCCTGTTCCCCCCTCTTTACCCCTTCCACCCCCCCCCCCCCCCCCCTCATAAATTTACCATATCTTGGGCGTGCACTGTTTCCCGCGCTGGAGATTCTCCTAAACCTTGGTCCGGGCCGGACACTGGTCTTCGTTTTTTCCTCCATTAGGGTATGTCTTCCGTCTTTTCAGGATGCAGAATCAACTTTTTTATGTCTGTGCCTCCTGGTAATCCCTCTGAAGTTGCCGGGGCATCTTTTGCCCTGGTCCCATTATCCCTTTTTTTTTGATGCCAGACACCCTTTCCAACCCCACAACCTTGTACGGTTTTCCTTCGGGACACGTCTGTTTGCTTACTTTTCTTTCTCCCCCCCCCCCATATGTTTTTCTAGTTTTTTTAACGGTGTTTTTTGCCGGCCTTGTGGATTTTGTAATCACTCCCCCCCCTCTTTCACCTGGTTTGTGGGCAAGTTATGGACCCCGAGTATATGCTGACCCTAAATAACCCCATGGCCCTAGATAATTCCTGTCTATCCCCCCCCAACCCCCAGGGTCCGCCCCGGCCGTCGATTCTCCCGACTGGGGATTGGTTTTCGTTTTCCCCCCACTTGCGTCATTTTTGAAACCCTGACAATCCCGTACCCCACTTCCTTCTTCCCTGCGACACTTCCCCCCCCCCCTTCTGCGTTTCGCGACAGATTCCGGGCGGTTGGCTCTTTTCCACATTCCTTTGGTTCTGTTGCCAGGTCACTTGTTTTTGAAGCAGTGTGCGGTTCTTCCGCACCTGGTCGATAAATTTCTTAATCTCTTCTGATCCTTTGGGATGAACAACCAACTTGTGGTTCGCCACCTGTTCTTCTTTTTTCCCTGCTTGATTACGCTTTTTTTGCATTGGTGTTGTTGGGGACGCTAATGTCTTTTTTTAAGATTGCATTGTTTTCTCCGGGACATTCTTCCAGCCACTGTTTTCCTTCCGATGTTAGGAGATTTTCAAGGAAGTGCACCCCTTCTCTTCCCCCACGGTGCCAATCCGGATTTTTCTTTTTTCCCATAGAAAATCCCCGTCCGAACCCCAGGGCACCGACCTTTTCCCTGTTTTGCGGTTAATTGTTGATGCAGAAGACTCTCTGCTATCCCCTTCTCTTTCTTCGGGGCTCTCCCCTCATTCCCTGGTCCTTTTCTTTTGTCTGTGCCACCCAGTTACGGTCTGTTTGCCGTGACTTCCCCGTTTGGCCATTGACATTTTCCCGAAGGAAGTTTGGCGAGTGGTTTGTCTTGATTGTTTGAGGCGGTCCTTGTTTTCCTGGCCAGCGAAAACACCATGTTCCCCCAGATTTCCCTAGAGTATGCCATAGCTGGCATGTTTGGAAATTCGAGTCTTTTCCCCCCATTCCTGATAAGAATTTTTTTTGTTGTTCCCCCCCTTCTGCAACGTATGGACGGAGTGTTACAACGGGGGTTTTTTTGTACGATACTTCGATCACAGGGGAGACGGTTCATCGTTTGCCCCCCCCAACATCTCACCCCCCCCCCCCCCCCCCCTCGTGGCCGCATCCCCCTTCTTCCCCCCCGTGCCTTGATGTCCTGCCTCTCTTGAGGTTTCGGTTCGATTCTCCGATTACATTTTTTTCCCCCCTTCTAGGATCTTTTCCGTTAGTTTTCCTTTCGTTTTGCCAGTTCTTTTTTCCACAATTTTTTTTTTGCCTGGACTTTCCCTTAATTGTTCCCCTGTTGCACTGTGTTCTGCCCTTGCAGTGTCCGAGACGTTTCCCCCGCCCACTCCCCCAAACTTCCGCGCTTTTCCCCCTCCTGGCTTTTTTCTTTTTGTCCGGCTCACAATTGGGAACTGTCTGTGGACCCCTGGTCACCTGATTGAGGTTTAAGCAGTTCCCGCAAAGGGTGAGCTTGAAGGTGCCTTGTTGGGGGGTTTTTTTTTTTTCTGTTTTTTTCTTCCTCCCTGAAAACTTATTATTTTTTTTTCCCGCACCAGGGCTGGACCGACCACTTTTTGCCTTTTTTCAACCTGGACCCTGCACACCCCCGATCGCATGTTAGTGTCGGGACGGGCGATGGACTTGACTCTCTCTTCGCTTGCTGATTCCCCAGCCTTGGGCATTTTTGACCCGCTGGCGGCACTTCGGTTTCGCTCTTCCTTTTCAAAGTTTTTTTTTCAAAAGGCGGGGGAGGCTCCTGCGGGCTTGTTGCGTTTCCTTCCCCTTACTGGTGGCTCGATCCCCCCAGGGTACTGGATGCGAAGTTTCCTGTTAACTGCATGCGGATGGTGTCCGTTTCAACAGTTTGTTTTTCATTTGGGTTTTTGTTACCTTCCCGCGGCTGTCCCCCCCTGCGCGCTGCCCCCCCCCCACTTCCCCGTACGGCCTTTTTTTTTCCCTTCAACCCAAATCCTTTTTTTTCGGCCTTATCGGTTTTGTTTCACCTCTGTTTTTTTTTGCCCTCGCATTTTATGGTCCGTCTAAACCATTTTGCGATCCGGGCTTCCCTTTCGATCCCGGGTTTTTCCTATAAAAGCTTGATCGACTCTTTTTTTCTTCCCCACACTGACACTCTGTTTGATTTTATTTCCCCTGATTTCACCCCTGGCACCTTTTTTAGTTTTTGTTTTTCCGCCCACCGCTGTGGGTTTACCCCCTGGCCCGGCGGACCCTTTTCTTCTCATTCTTTAGGTTTTGGCTTGGTTCCAAGGGGAGTTTTCCCCCCCAGTTTTTTTTTTTTTTTCCTGCTGATGGGAAAGCCATTTTTGGCGGGGTTAGGTGCGGACGTTCCCCCTTTGTAGCCTTTTCCAAGAGGGGCTTCCCGCCCCATTTTTGATCCGTGCACCCCCCCAGTCTGAATCAGCCGCACTTGCGATCTCCTCCTGTTTCCCCGAGGTACGGTCGCCTTACCACCCCTTTGTTCTGTTGATGTCCCTTTTTTTGGTTTGCTTGTTTCTCGATGCATCTATCTCTTTCTCCTCCTCTTGTTGTTTTTCTCTCTCTCATCGCGGCACGTCTGGCGCCCCTAGCTATGGGGGTCGGACCCCTCGTGGAGCCAGGCTTCCATATCGTCCCTTGCTAATAGGCGTTTTTTTTTTTCACTCTTTCCGGTCAAATGGATTCGTCCACGTCCGTCCCACGGTCTCTCCTTCTTCGCTCCCTCCCCCAAGGCTTTTTCTGCCTGGACTGAGTTGCCTTCGCCCCTGGGCTCTCCCGATCGGTCACGACACCTGTCTTTAATACCCCGACAAGCCATTTCGATCCTCCCCTTTTTGCGGGTGGCCGAGATTTTCCCTTTTTACCAGTTGTTGCGGTCCGGTCGTTCCTCCCCCCCTCCTTTTCGTCTAATTTTTTGGTTGGGCCTGTTTCTCGATGTATCCGGTCGCTTTTTTTTCGGATATCTCCACTTTGTCGTTTCTTCAAATTAGGGTTTCCACCGTTCTCCTTCGTCCTGCGCGGTCGGTGTTGTTTTGTTAACTTTTTCTCGTCAAGGTCAGTTCGATGTGTACGCCGTTGCAACAAACCAAGTTCGACCCAACTTCGGGTGAGAAGATCAGCCGTTCTCCATTTCCCTGTATTCCCCGGTTGGGGTTTTTTTTTTCGCCTCTTTCATCCCTCCCGAGTACGATATTCTTCCCGCTAAGTTTTTCGGATTAAAGATCTTCTCACCGAGTTTCCGAACTTTTTCGCACTTCCTTTTAGTTCCTCGCTATCAGCCTTCGTTGTCCATTTTGCCCCCAAACATTTTCGCTTTCTTTTGTCAGGCGTTTTTGGTGATTTTTTTTGTGGTCACCAGTTCCCTCCCCGGGAAATTTTTGTGCTGTATGGCGCTTCTTTGGGTATTTCCCCTGGTGGTCCGAAAATGCCCCCTTGTGCCGTGGCCAGTCCGTTTCATCTTCTCTTCGCTTTTCCCGCTCTCCTGTCGCGTGGCAGTATTTGTCCGCCCCTTGGCACGTGTGGTTTTGGGACTTTCGGGGCTGCCCCCCCGTTTTGTCTTTGCAATTGTGTTATTTGCTGGCAAGGCCTTTTTTGACATCCGTTCTGTTACAGACTGGTCCGTGCACGGACCCGGACGCCCACGGACACACTTCGCTTCCTCCTTTCTTTTCCTTTCATATCTACTTTGACCTTCTCACGTATCCCCCCCTTCCGTTTTTTCACTTTTTGAGGTGTTTGTTTGACATGCGGCCTTTGTTTTTTTCTATTTTTTTGGGCCCACACTTCCAAGGTGCACCTCCGTCCTCTAGGCCTTTTTCCACCCCCCCCGCCGGCGTCCGTTAAAACCTTTCACGTGCCCGCTCTGAGTGAACAGACCCCTGATGGTCGTCTTCGGATCTTTTCCATGTATTTTTTTTCCAAGACCTGGGGATTTTTCTAGCCTGGCTGTACATCTTGAACGTTTTCGCTTCGAAAACCCAAGTCGACCCGTCAGGGCTCTTGGCGGATTTCCAGAATGGCCAACGGAGTTTCTAGCGTCATGTGTTTCAGCCAGACTTTTACCTTTTGTTTTTCTTGGGGGAGTGTTCCTTCCGAATTATTTTTTCCTTTGCTTTCGAATTATTCTACCTACAAGTCGGTTGAACGTTGTCGTCGATATTTTAGTCCCTCTCCCCCCAGCCTGGGAGTGGTTTTTTCAGGGCGCGTTCTTTTATCGTTTTTTTGCAATCTTTGAGAGGTTAGTTGCTCCTTACGCGACCCTTTTTCCCCCCCCCTTTAAAACTCATTAAGGTCCGTTCCCCAGTTCCCCACCCCGCCCCAGTCAAAAGATTACCCTTTTGTGCGACCTTTGCTTGGACTGTTTTCTCGGTTATCTCACATGCCTCTTTCTAGACTTATCTTGCGGTTTTTCACCTCGGCGAACAAACGTTACGTTTTTTTTTTACCGGCGAACAACGCCTTTCTAACCCCTAAGGTCTGTCTTGCGCTTTTGCAGACTGTTCTGTTCGTTCCTTCCAGTCCTCTCTTTTTAATGATGGTCTTCATTTTTGTTGCGCGCAGGTCCCTCCCCATTGTTGTTCTTATGCCGTGGGCACTTTTTTAGGCTTCCTCACCTCTCCCTGTGTGGGAATGCCCCGGTCCGTTTCACCTGGGCCGTGTCCGCCTATGAAGTTTTTTTTTCTATTATCCCCCAGTTTCCCGCTTGTTTTTTCATGAATTCACATCTGAGTGCCTTAGTGCTACAGAACCCATCGCGTGGCAGCCCATTCACCCAGGGTGTTTCCCCCTCCCGCCCCGAATCCAATTTTCGCATTTTCTGGAACCGCATGTGAGTTTTTTCGTATTTTCCTTTCCTCAGATCTTTTCTTTGAAGGTGCGATCCGTCCCTCCAAATCTCCACCTTCCCCGCCGTCAATTCATCGTCACATACCCCCCGGAAGCTTCCCCTGCGGCTTTTTTCGGACGTACCCCCCCCGACCAGTTTTCAGCCCCGTGGAATTTCAGTCCCCTCCGCTGTTCGTTGCCCGACTTTCCTGGTTCGTTATGATTTGTGTGTTGTTTTTTTACCCGACTTCTGGTACCCTTTTTCATCCCCCTGAACTTTTTTTTACCCGGCCCATCATCGTTTTCACGGCGTTCTCTTGCAGCCTCGATGGGACACCTTTGACTTTGCCTTTTCCACTCCCAAAGCAGCTCAGATCTATGTTGTTTTTTTAGGCCTGGTCCCAGTTCGGGGTATTTGCTCTTTTTTGGGACTCCGGTTTTTGGTTTGCGAGATTTTCGTCCACGTTTTCTCCCTGATCCCCGAAGTACCCTGTTCACCCTAATAGATTACTATTATGCGTACCCCCCAGGTCAAGCAGCTGAACTTTGGGTCCTTTTTATGCTTGCCCCACCCCCTCCTTTCAGTCTTTTTGGTGAGCGCTTGTCCCCCGGCCCTTTTTGACTTGACGTTGGAAACCATATCTTCACAAATCCATCAATGGACATTCTTAGTCGCCCCCGCCCGCGCTGTTCAGGCGGATTCCCCCAGAACGCGTCATGGCTGGTTTGGGCCAAGGTGAGGCCTCGAACTTTTTTTTTTTTCCGTCAGGATGTTGACCTGATGCAAGTTCCGGTCCTCGATTTACTGGTCTTACGTTTAGTTATTTTTCACGATAGCCCCAGGAATGATAGGAGTGATTACGATGGTGCCTTTGGACCGAGGGTCCCCTTTTCTTTCTTGATGTCCTTCGAGGACGGTTACATGTGTTTTTCGTGTCTTTTTGAGGGCCGACCACCCCCCAACTCTGTTATTTGGCTGATCCCGCGGAACCTGCGCCCCGCATGTTCCTAACCTCCCCACTTTTTTACCATGTTCCCTCGGTACTGCGTATGCTGACCCCCCTCCCTATAACCAAGGGGAACACCTTCCACCGGATACCTTTCCCCCTGTTCCCTTTATCCTACCCAAACACAGGTTTTTCCGCAAGTTCTGATCGAGGTTTTGATTTTTCCCGAAAAATGTGCGTTTGCCCTCCCATATTCCGGACTTGTCCACATTACTCCTGTTCCTCCGTAAACTCCACCCCAATGTAGAGTTTTTTCCAGCTCCCCCCTTCGGTGGGCTCAGGGCGTTGGGCTTCCCCCCTGGTGGCCGACCAGGGGCACGGTTTGTTATACAGTTAGTGCGTCCTGAAGTCCGCCTTGATATATTTTCTTGAGGCAGAATAAGGTCCGAGCCCAACTCCACAGGTTGAGGTTAAACACTGTTTAGATCCCTTCCCTTTTTCTTTCCTCATTTGGGCCAGTGGGTTTCGATGTTTCCTCCTTTTTTCCACGGGGAAGTTTTTTTTTCCTCCCCTTTACACACTTCCTTCGCCCCCCTGACGCCTCTGAGGTATTGCCTTCGTCAATCCCCCTTTTCCCCCCTTTCTCCCCCCTGTTTTTTCTGGGGCTTTGGGCCCCCCTGGATTCGGGACCGGGTAACCCCCCTTCCTTTTTTCGCCAATTGGGTATTTTTTTGCGTGGCTTTGCCCCCCCCCCCCCGTAACGGATGCTCTCCCAGCGTGTCCCCCTTGATCGTTTGCCCCGGACATCCTTTTTCCTTTCTTTGCTCCCCAAGTTCCGCTGCCGGACCGTCACGCCTTTTTCCCTTCTTTGTTCAATCAGCAGCTGTTTGACGGATGGAGCGAGGCGGCTGTTCTCCCCCTCTGACACATGTCCTTTTTTTACACAGCGTATGTTTCACCAGCTTTTGGATGGAAAATTCTCTCTCCCATTTTTGCCCTCCGCATTTCGACATCTTTTTTCTTGCGATTTTCCCCACGTCCGGTCGTTTACGGGTGCGCGGTTCTTTTTCCCGGATTGACCAAATCTTTTTTCCCTTTTTTTTAGTTGTGCCCCACCCTGCTTCCCCAGTTTGACTTTTTCCCTCCGTCCCCCCTCCCCCTCTTTATGACCGAGCGAGAGGATTTTTTCGATCTCCGATATCCCCCTTTTTTGACAAGCCCTGCGTGATCCGCCCGTGTTTCCCTTTTCTCCGTTCCCGGTGTGAGGCCCTTTTTCCCAACCCCCACGACGTGATTCGTTTTTTTTTTCCTCACCATTTCCGTCCCGGGGAACCTTTTTTACGACCACGGGCCCTCTCCTCCAGCACCCTTCAACAAGGCACAAGGTCTCCCCTTCCTTCTCTGTCCCTCATCTACTGAGGGTGGTTGTGCTTTTTTTTTTTTGCTTGAACGGCGTTTGCCACTTGCTGAGTTGTTCCCCTCTTTGCCCTTTTCCTTTTCGGAATTCGGCTTTCGCGGCATCCGAACTCCACTCCCGACCCCCATTTTTTTTTTTAACGGTCCAAACCCCCTTTTGTTTTTCACCCGCACCAAGCCGACCCCCCAAGTTTTTTTGCATTTTTCCAGGGGGATGCGCTTTGATTTTGCTGATCGGACGTCCTGTGATACCACGACAATCCCCCCCCCCCTGTCGGGACCTTTTTCTCATCGGTTTTTTGTTTCATTTCATTACTTCCTTAACCCCGGGAGAGGGTCTTGGGCTGTCGAGGCGTTTTTTTGTTTTTATGACCACGATGGGTCTACCATACCAGGTCCCCCTTTGGCACTGCGTTGGAGGGTTTTTTCCCAGGAATTCGGATGGTTTGACTTTGAAACAGTTTTTCCCTTTGAGGGCGAACCGGCCGGCTGTGTACTTGGTTCGCGCTGGAAACTTGTCCTCCCCTTACCCCCTGGCTCTGCTGACATTTTCAGCCGTTTTCCCTCCTTTGTTGGGTTTTCCCATTTCTGGGGGATGATCAAATTCTATTTTTCACGTTTCATGCTTTCGATTAACCTAAATATCCCTCCAAACCCTGCTTATCGAAGGGGTTTTCCTTTCACTTCAAATGCTCCCCCAAGGTTTGAAGAAGTGCTTACTGGACTTCCCCCCTCCCCCTGGTGGTTTTCTTGATTCTCCCGCTTGTTGGAACCTCTTTCTTCCTTCGAACACAGGTTTTTTTTTCCTTTTCTCTATTCGCCTTGCTTGACTGGATGGTTTTTTCTCAAGTTGCTCCCCCTGTGAAAGCCATTTGGTTGAGGGCGCGCCGGCTTCCCCTGGTGGAGTTCAGTTATTTGTTTTTCCAGGCGGTGCTCGGTCACCTACCCCATTGACTCTGTTTTCAACCGGCCAATTATCTTAGTCTGCTGACTCTTCTGGGACCATGTTCTCCTAGTTGCTGAACCACGTTCTCTTTTTGGGGCGCCGCAACCTTGTTCCCCTCTGACCTTTCTTCTCTCATCCGTTTTGTTCATCGCTTTTCCTTTTTTCCCCCCCTCCCCAGCGCCATGCCCTGGGGGTTACATGATACCTTCCGGGTCGACCCAGGCCGACCTGATCGCCCCCATAGGGCGGGTTGTCCCCCCCTTTTTTCAGGTCACATTGGTACACCCCCCTGGCGCCCCTTCTTTCCCCAACTGCCCCTCCGAGGCTCCCCAACCCCCCCCTCCCCTGTTTTTCATTTTTTCGGCATTCGGCCACCCTCAGGTGCGGGTTGGGCCTTGTGATTTGAATTCCTCCCACTTTTGATTTGGCATACTTCCCCTGTTTTTTTTCAGTTCCCCTCATACAGAACGCAAACCGGTTGAGATTCCTTCTTCCCCCTTTTTTTCTGCGGGATTAGTTGAGTAGTTCTCCCCACCTCCCTTTCGATCTCTTTTCGTCCTTTCGGTTTCTCGCCGGTGTTCTCCGTTCGTGGTCCGATCGTAGTATTTTGAAGGGATCCTGGCACTACCCCTTCGGAACACCCTTGTTTACCTCTTTCGTAGGAGCAGTGTTGGGCCTTTTTTTTCCTCTTTTCTTTTTTTCTATTCATTTTTTTTCTCAGCCTTCTTTTTCCTCAAGATGACAAAAAGCCAGTCTCGCCACCCCCCCTGGCAGAGGGACGCCCGCGCATCCCTGACCCCTTGCTGCCAAGTTGACCCTATTAATCCAAATTGCCCCTCATATTTAAATTCTACCGCGCTTTTTGTTGTGGAGTAAAACTTTTTCAGCGTTCCTCTTAGTTCCGCCCAGGCCGTTCCCCCAGCATTTGTTCCCTCGTGCTTTGCGAGACCTAGTCCAGGCTCCCTATTTTCCAGAAATAACTGTCTATCTTCCGGGGTCAGGTGATTGCTGTTTCTGTTCCCCCTGCCTTTTGTTTGCCCTTCTCTTGTGGGATGTTAACCCCCCCCGTGTGAAGAACCATGACCCGTTTTCGTCGCGGCGAGATTTCCTACTCCACCTGGTTCCGCCTCTTTTCCAACTTTCTCCGATCTGATTCTTGGCTTTCTGATTGATTTTTCCTTCTCTTTCCTGTTTTGCTTCCCCCTTTCCCTGTCCCGGCCTTTGTCCGTGATGGGTCCCTGTCCGCTTTTGTTGACCGAACTTTGCCGGTACCTCCCCCCCTCCCTGTGACCCCCACTGTCGATCCCCTCCCCCTGTTCTTTAAATGGATATCGATACGACCCAGCGGGTCTTACCCGCTGACGTCCGTTTCCTCTGTTTGACTGGCGGGTCTATGTTTTGGCCTTTTTGTGCCCCCTCCCCCTTCTTTTCGTTTCAACTTATCCCGCTTGGCGTCCCCCCCCGCCGTACCCGTTACTAGCCGTTTGTTCAATCCGCACTGGACACCCCGCTGTCGTCATTCGTTTTCCTTGACTTTTTCCCCCCTTATCCTACTACTTTTCCACTTTACCTGGCCTGGTGTCATATTTTTTTTTCCCCCTTAAGTTCCGCTTCGAACCCCAATCCTCCTCCTTCTCCACTTCCCTCTCGTAGCGGACAGAATTGGACTTCCCTTTTTCCTTCGCTGTTCCTTTTTGCATATCAGGGACCCTTTCAGTTTTTTCGAAGCTTCCGGACACTTTCCCCGAATTTGAGCGTCCGCTCAATCTTTGACATGACTGCATTTTTCCCCGTTCGTTTTGCATTGTTCTGTCGTCTTCATTTAGGGCCCCCCAGTTAACCCTGAATTGGCTCAGTCTGGCATTTTTCAGACATCGCCCCCCCCTCCTCATCGTTCGTCAGTTTCGTCAGATTCCGGAGCGACATTTCTTTTTTCCCCTTCTCGTCACCCCCCCCGTCCCCTAAAAAGTTATCCCTTCGTTTCCCCAGTCTAAAGGGTTTGTCTCACCCTTTCTGGATTTTGTTCTCTCCTGTCCAACTCTATTCACATTTGAAATTAGTGGGTGCGCTCCCCCTCTTCTCAACCCCCCCCCCCACGGTTTTTTTTTTTACGGTCGGCCCTTTTCTCAAACGGTCCCCTTTTATCCCCCCGTCTGATCGTCGTTCCCGTTGCATTCATTTTGGTAGTTTCCTACGTAGTTGGAAGGTATTTTTCTGCATCTTTTTAGGGGTCGTTGCGCAGTCGGCCCTTTTTCCGGGGTGGCCCGTCCTCTTCGACCTTCGTCTTGGTAGGATTGTGATTTTTGGATCTTTCTTTTTCCCCTTGTTATCTTTTTTTTTTCCTGCCCTAGCCGTGGTGAGGTTTCCTCGAGGTTCCTTAATTTCCTCTTTTTTAGTGAATTCCCACATTTGATGCCGCCCTTTTAGCCCTTCTTTCCCTGTCCAGTTCCCCCAATAGACAACCCAGGGAGTGTCTGCTCCACCACGCACCTTTCTTCTCTGTGAACTTTACTTTCCCCCCCTCTTTTGCGCGTCTTGTTCCCTTACCCATTGTCTTGGAAGCCTCCATCGTTCCCTCCACTCTGACCTTGTAAAGAGAAGTTTAAGGCGTCACATCCCTTCCACCGGGTCACCTAGACCTAATAATCCGCCTTCCCTACCCTTCTTTTTTTTCCTGTTAAGTTTTGCTCACCCATCGAGGCCTTCTCGGCGTGTTGAACGAAGCTATGTTCGATTCTTTTTCTTGTGTTGTTGAAGCTTGGGTACGTACCTCCCTTCCTTTTCCCAGATAAGACAGCCGAAGGAACTTTGGCTCGCCCTCAGCTTTGTCCCCCTTTTCTGTCTGATTCCGGGGTTCTCGTGGCCCTGTTAGATCTCCTTGTCCTTGGAATTTGGGGACACCCCATAGTCTTCTTCTCACACCCGCCCTAGTACCTTCTTCTGTCCCTTTGCATTCTCCCCCCTCTCCCGCCCTCCCCCCCCCGCTTCGATGCCCGGAAAAGAACTCCTCAGTCGGTCATGAGACGGTCTCCCCTATTCCTCCCTTCATTTCCATTAACACAATTCCCCCCATGTGTTGTTCCCCCCTGCCCCCCCGTCCGTGGCCTTCTCGCTTCCCGTCCCCCCCCCTTTGTTACTTTTCACTG
>Ga0179593_1474133_pt1 | contig 11857 bp, 12 predicted proteins | sample CZODoug2_1_08_16_FD_185931 | JGI IMG/M metagenome (GOLD analysis project Ga0179593, IMG submission 185931) | Vadose zone soil fungal communities from Angelo Coast Range Reserve, California, USA - CZODoug2_1_08_16fungal (PacBio error correction) | ecosystem: Environmental > Terrestrial > Soil >... | reverse complement strand
GCCTTATCGGTCAGAGATACACAACTTGGCTCGTTTTTTTCCCTTTTCTCCTTCCCCCGACCACTCTTTTTCTATTAGTTCCCATTGTACATATACTGCCCCCCCATTTCCCCCGTGTATGAAGGTCCAACCCGGGGGTCAAGTTTTCACCTGGTCGGCCTGCTGTTGTTAAACCTTTCACTCCCCCAGCTTATGTCTTACTCTAGGTTTTTACGTTTTTTAATGAGCCCCACCCCTTCTTTCCCTCTCTTTCGACCCCCCACTCCTCCCTTGGGCCTCTATAAAATCGTTTTTTTTTGTCACTAAACGTTTCACGCGATTCATCTTTGGACATGTGGGTCGGGCCCTTTACTGCTTATGTGCACCTCATCCTTCCTTTTGGCCTTTGTTTCCTCCTTTAAAGGTACCGCTCGGTTGCCCGTTGGTCATAGCTCACGATGATTTCCTCCCCCCCTCTATTTCCTTTTTCCTCTCCACCAGGCGGACCTTTTCTCTTTTCTTTTTTCTGCGGCTTTTTCCTTTTCCTGAGTCTCCGAATTCTTTTGCCATTATGTCCCCCTTTTACCTTGGTCCACTTCCTTTTCCTCATTTCTACTCCCCATTTTTTATAATCCATTGTCCATGTTCTGATGATTCTCGACTCCTGACGTTCACACAAAGGCGATCTTTTGGCCCGCTGCCTCCGCGCGCAGGGGTAGAACATGATTTGCTTCTCTTGCCTTGTTTTTTCCGTGCGTTTTCTTTTGTTTTTAGACCTTTTCCCTCCCTTTTCTCTTTTTCTCGGTTCTTTTCCCTCCTCGCATTAATTCTAGAGTCCTAACCCATCTCTTGTCAGAGTTTTTAACTGCGGACTGGGTTTTTTTTTTTTCTTTTTTTTTCCCTTCTTCATCTCTTTCCGAAGGCCATTAATCGACTGCGGACTCATGTCACAGCTTTTCTTTCTTCCTTTTTCACTTTCCTTTCTTAGGCTCCATGTTTTTTTTCCCTTTTTTTAGCATCTTGGTTTCAGGGTTTACATTCGGTCCTTCTCCCCAGGACACTTTGATATTTTTACTCTGCTGGATTGGATTTTGTCCCCCCCTCTCCCTACACCCACCTCTTTACCCAATTTTGTGCCTCCCTGGGGTAAACTGAATCGGAATCAATTCTTTGCGTGATCCCGATTGTTCCCTTGCTACTCTGTTTTCTCCCGTCTTTCCCGCGGTTTTTTTCCCCCTCTTTTTTTCCATCACTGCCTCCTGGAGCCCACATTCCGATCCAACCTCTCGGACTTTTATGCTTTCTCTTTTTTCCTCAAACCTAGGCTCTCGTCAGTCTGGATCACTTCACCCATCTTTTCCTAGTGCCCCCAGGGGCCTGAGGTTGCGCACCGCTTTTCTGAGATGCGAACCCCTATTCCCGTTGTTGTTTTTTGCCCCCCTCCTCTCCCTTTCACTTTTTACAGGGGCTTTTATTTTACGAAATAATGTCCCTTCCGTCCCTGATCATCTCCGGCTTCTTCCCCCTTTTTTCCTTCCCCTTCGTCCCTCCTGTCCATCACCCCTTTTATGCTTCGCGTGATTTTGGTTCTGGGTCGGCCATTTCTTGTGATCCGTTTTTGACGCTATGTGCAATAAGTAATACTGTTCCCAAACTTCTATTTCCAAATCCTCTTCTAGTCGGTGCCTCGTCTAGTTCTAGGACCTACCTCTTCGATGAGCCCCCATTACCATGTGGTATGGCCCACCCCGATCGCACGATGGGAGCTTCAGTCCTTTTTTTTCCTAGCTTCCCTCCCTATCCCTCTCGTCTTTTAGGAGATTCTTATTCTCTCCTTCGACTTCTCTTCCCTCTCTTTGATATTGTGATGCGGCGCCCTTTTTGCTGTCTTTTTTTTTTCTTTTCACTTTTCGGTATGAAAAAACTTATTGTTTTCTTCCCCCCGCTTTGCGGTCTCCCTTTTCAGCCGCGCTAACTGATGCCTAAGCATTAGTGGGTTCTAAGGTGTGAGATTCCAGACTCGTATGAGGTCAATCCGGTTTTTGGGACGAGGAGGAATCAGAACGGTAGGGAGGACTGGGTTTTTCCTTCTCCCAACCCAGAAATCAAGAAGTTTATTTAAGGGGTTACGTTTTTTGAAGGTTTCCAGAAACGCCTGGGAGGGGCAGTACAACCCCCAGTTTCAACACCCTTATTCCGATCCCTTCAAACCCAACGGGCCAAATACCCCCCCCGGAGCCCAGTTTCTTTCCGAGTCGAAGCAGTGTTCCCTTCTTTTCGTTCAATGTTTTTAACCTCGCCTTACTAGAACCCCTTTTCCTTTTCATTTCCTTTTCCCCAATTTCTCATTCCTCCCCTTATTAGTTTTTTTGCTCTCTTTTTTTTCCCCACCCATACTTTCTTCCCAAGTGTTCTTTGCGATTCTTGGATTCCCGCCCTAGCCTTCCAGCCCCCGTCCCCTTAAACTTGTTGATCTTCACGCACGTAGCGCTGATTAAAGCGGTAGCTCTCCCCGAAGCTTCGTCCGTCCTCTCTGCGTCTTTGCCACGACGCCCTTCCCACAGGTCGCTCCATTTTCTGGGTTGTAAGCTGTACTGCCGTCGTTTGATTTCCAGAGCGTCTGTTTCCGTGTTTTTTTCCTATGAGCGTGCTGCTTTCCCCTTGTAATTCCCTTTTTATTTTGTATACTCCCTCCGTTTTTGTGTTAGTCCCCGAGGAGACCCATTTTGAAACGGAACCCCCCGTTGCATACCCGCGGAACAGCCCTTCTCCGACCAGTTCCTTCGCCCACTCGCCGTTTTTCGATCCAAATCCCATAACCCCCCGTTTTTGCTTTGCTGACATCTTTTTTCATGCATTAGTCGTCCGGTCGGACGCCCTTGCTCCTCCCGCCGCCTTCCATCAGCGCAACTTGGATTCCTTTTCCAGTTTGCTTGCGCGCTATAGAGTTTTTTCCACCTTCTCCCCCCCCCACCCCTTGACCTGCATTGCAGGTGTTGTATTCTTCTTCTCACTCCGACTATCTGTTGCGTTTTCCCAACGACGGGTAGGGCCAATCTCATGCCCTGTTCGATGCCACGGTACCTCCAAATGGTGGCCTCCCCCCCACAGACTCTTAGATTACAGTTTTGCGACCACGACTACTCTTTCCCCAGCCATCCCCTTGATTCGTTCCTTCCTTTCCGACAGGCTTCCGTTGCGCACCCTTTTCTCCTTAGTCTGCGTCTCAGATCTGCTTGTTTCTTTTAGGTATCCGATTCCTTTTCCGGCACAGCGTTTTTAAGTGTTTGTTCTGCCTCCCCTGTTTTTTTATGATGTGGGTGTTTCGTTCTATTCTGTCGTTAGCCTGGCTTTTCAGGCGTGTTTATTTCGTCGCCTGTTATCGACTTGGGAAGTTATGTGACTATTCCATAGCGGCTCACATTTTTTCTCACCCCTTTCCACTTCTTTACCCAGCCCACCTGCGCCTAGGCTGCCTTTGGTTATTTCATTGTTTTCTTCCCGAAGCCCGTAGCCCACGATGCCGGAGCGCTATTATTTTCTCTTCCCGTTGATTTTACCGACGCTCCCCTATTTCCCTGGTGACCTTGGCAATCTTCTCTATTTCCTCATGCGAACCCCACTCAAATCTAGGTTGCCTCGCTTTCTGCCAGCGGGTTCTTTTGTTCCCCCCTTTTCCCTTTTTTGTATCCCTTATTTGTCGATCAGTCTTCTCCTCTTATCTCAGTTGTTTTTTCACTACATTCGACTAGTTGGAAAAAACCTTCCCTTGGTTCCGCTTTCTTCACGGTCGCACGAGGAGTAATAAGCGTTTTCCCTCTTTCCTCAGGCTTGATCCCTTCCTAGGGATCTCCCCAGCTTTTTAGTTCCGATTTTTTCCACGTCTTACAATTGTTGTCAGTGGTGTTTCCTTCCCTGTTCCCAAACCTCAAGCGGATTTTTCTCCTCAGTGCTTACCCTCTCTGCATCTTAAATCAAAAGCTCCTTCCACCAAACTCTTCCCTTTTTTCCATTGGCTCCCGCGAATTTCTGCTTTCTTCCTCCCAATAAGCTGGGCCGCTGACCAATGTCTTCGCTGAGTTCCGGGATTCCTACGTTCTTCACTTTTCCGCTTACGTCTTCTGCTCTTTTGTTTTTCTTTTCCTAGACTTTCCCGGTCGTGAACGCTCCCCCCATCTCAAGTCTCCCTTTCCCCTTTTATATTCCAAAACAACCTCCTGACAACTACGTTGGAGCCTCAGCGTCATCGATCATGTGCTACCCCCCTCGCCCTTTTTTTCATCGGTGGCTCTCCTTTTCCCACTCCTGAGTCGCCTCCAGTCAGTTTTCATACTCCCTTTCTTTGACCACCTTTTTTCTTTTTTGTTCTTCACCCCTTTCTCTTTCCCCCCTTCTCTTAGCACGTTTGACCGCACTTGTGGTTCTCCCCCTCCCGATTCTCCTATTACCCCCCCTTGAGAATTCGCCTTCCCACTCTCATCTGGTCAGTTTTTTGTGGATCCGATTGAATAGGTTTTGGCCGTTTTTTGTCCAGCGAGGTCTCTCTGCCCAATGGTTTTCCCCCGTTCAAGGTTCTTTTGACCCCCTGACCCCTCCCCCATCGCACACTTCCTGGGCATTCTTCTTGCCGGTTTTCCATTTTACAAGGAATAGTCTGAACTATTTTTGACCGTCACATGGTTAACCCCACCCTGAATAGTTCAGATGATAACGGTTTTTTATGCGACGTCGTCCCTTATTTTATTTTGTGGATTTTTTTCCTGCTCTCCATTTTGCATCTTTTTAGTGAGGTTTTTACCCATCCGTGCTCTCCATTTTCGTTGAATTTCCCTCCCCTCTCTGGTCAATTTACCCCTTGTTCTCATTTCCTATGTCCCGTTCCCCACTCGTAGGATCGCTCCGAAAAAAACTCTCTTATCGCGGTGCCTTTCTCCCTTTCCCAAAGGCTCTCCGTGTTCAGGCGAGCTGCCAAACGAACCTTCCTTTTTTCTCCCAATCTCGTGTTGTTTTTTGACGAGTTGCGTTGGCCTCCGACACATTAGTCTCGAGGAAATTCTTCCACCGGCTTCCCCGATTTTTTTCTCGGATCTCGAGCCCGGTCCCATCGGCCCTTACCCGGTTTCTTCCCTTTTCCCATGTGCGTGGCGTCACTTTGTTCACGACCTTTCTTTCGCGCTTTTGGGTGTCCAAACTCCCACAAGAGCGCCCCCCCTGTCGTTTTCTCTTTTATGTTAGCCCCCACCCTGTCTACCCCCACCATCCCTCTTGACCGGGGGTTTCCCGATTTGTTTTCTTAACGGTGTTTTTACTCCCAAAGGTGCAGCTATTACTCTGTTTGTAGTTTTTTTCCCCCCGATTCACCGTCTTTTTCCCGCCCGCTATTAGCTGGTTTTTTCATCGGATTCCCCTTCCCCCCCGAAATTCTCTTTTTTTCATCCCCTTGGATTAAGCTAACGCGCTATCCTCGTGTCTTCTTCCCAACATCTACTTTCCCCCTATTTATTTGATCGAATGTCTTTCGTCGCTCCCGTTGGTTCCTCTTAGAATTCTTACTTTCCCCGCACTTCTCATGTTTCCTTTTTAGACCAGTCCGCCTTATTGAATCCATTTTCTCTCCCCTGGTCCCTCATGTTTTCCCTTCATTGACCCTGCTTGTCGCTTTTTTGTTTCGCGCGCGGCCCAGTTCATGACCCACTTGCGCGGGTTTTCCCCTTCATATTCCCTTCGATTCTGGCTTCCCCTGCTGTATGTCCCCTTTCTTCCGTAACCTGGGACCTGGTTTTTTTTGGATGTTCCCCCGAATCGCCGGAAATTAACCGTCTTTTGCCCCCCCATCCCTCTTAGAGATCTTTTTGAATGCCACGTATTACTCGCGTCCTCGGCCCGCGACGGCCGGGCAGTACCATCACTATTAAAAGCTGTTGTTCGTAGCCTCATGACCCTTCGGCTTCCGGTCAATGTATGGCTGTTTTTCCTCTTTCTTTTGATTTACTTCTTGATAGGTACTGGAGGATCTTATGTGGCCCTCCTCCTTTTTCTGTGAACTTCTTTTCCCTGTTTACAGAACCCCCCTTTGACCCAAGGGAGACTGTGGGAAAACGGCCTCAGTCTCCCTCAACGGGGATCAGTCTCGTCTCCTCGACGCGTGTTTTTTTTCCTCCATTGTTCCCCCCCCCTCGTTTTTAAGTATGTCTTTCCCCCCGTCGATTTTGATCTCCGTTGCTATTTGGCATGGTTTTTTTATCAGACACACTTAACTTTTTCCGGGATCGCTTCCAGTTTCTCAGCACCCTTTCCCCCTTTCCTGGTTGTCGCCCCAGGCAACACCTTAGGTTTACTCTGAGCTTATCTCCCCCTTACACTTTTGGTGGACTGCGGCACGACCATCGCCTTTCACCCTTGTCCTCTTCGGGGCCGGCATCTTCAATGAGCAATGATCAGCGCGATCGTTCGCTCGGTGGTCTGCCGTCGCTTCCTTCCCCCCTTACGCGCCGTTTGCTTTGGGGGGTGAGGCAATAGAGGTCCTTTTTGAGCCCGTCTTTTCTCTTCTTGAATAAGTAACATTTTTCGGAGTTCCAACCTCGTTCCTCTATCGTTTCTTCCACGTCGAAATCTTAGTTTTCCCCCAATTCCCCTCTCCACCAACCCACTTAATACCTGGGTTTGCACACATTTTCCCGTTTGTGATGTCTTCATCGTTTTATACATACCCCTTAGCTTTTCTTTTAGCTTCGCCGCCCCTGCGCGCAGGTCAATCCTTGACCTCTCTAGGGAGGTTAGAAGGGTCCGCCGTTGTTTTTTTTCCCTGTTTTCCCCGAGTTTTTTGCGGACCCCGTCCCCTGGGTCAGCTCCGTAGTCCCTTATAGCTCCCCCTTCCTTCGTTTTTCCTTTTTCCCGAAGTCTCCGCTGCGGTCTTCACCCCAATCCCCCGTAGCACCTGTCAGTCCCCTTTTTTTCGGTTGTTCCCTGGCCCTCGCGGCCGCCCAAAGCACCTTTCGGTTCAAGGTCTGCTGCCTTTTGTCGTCCGCACCCCGTCGGCCCTGCCGACTACTGATATGTTTTTTTCTTTTGACCCCGTTCTTGCGACACTTTTCTCCCGTGTTATATGGGCATTTGGCGTCCCTCCGATGACGGCGTTTTTTTTTTACCGCGCGCTGTTTTTTTTTTTTCTTGCGAGGGTCGTGGAATGTCTCCCTTTTTTTCTCCGGAGATCTTCTCTCTTCCCCCTTATTTTTTTTCCCTCGAGATCGTTTTTTCTTTTATGAAACCACATTGGGATCCTTCCCCGGCACGCTCTTTTGCCACCAGACTTCCTCCCATCGATCGTGTTCACCACTTGCCGTTCACGATCGGATCCACATCCCAATCCCCCTTTTCTATCCCTTTTCTGATCCTTTGGCCACGAGCACAGTAGTTTCCTTTCTACCTTTTTCTCAGAGCTTTTCCAATCTTTTTCCCACGTTACCTTGTAACCCAGTGATGAGAGTTCCCTCTATAAAGAGGTTTGTCGCCCCTTTTTTTCACCCGACCCACCACGGGAATTTGTGCTCCGCTTGACCGGCGTTTGACTCCCTTATGCTGATCGTCCCAGTCGGTTCCCCCCAAGACTTGCATGGCGCGCTCCCGTTTTTGATATGTCCCCCCGTTACTACCGACAATGTGTGCCTGCCCCTCCCCCGCTAGGTAGACAGAACAAGGCATGCGCCATTATTCCCGCCTCCCGCTTCTCCGCAAGGATGTTGACATTGGGGAAGGTCAGAGTTTTTTCTTCTGCGCGCGACGCTCTGCGAGGGTCGGATCGGAAACTTTGCGTTTCCCCAGCACGGGTCTTTTTTTTTTTTAATCCCCCTGGGATGATGTTTTCGCCCGTCTTGCGGGTTTTCTTGAGAATTTCCTTTTTGCAGTTGCTGTTTGAGCATTCCGCCGCATTTTGCGGGAGTTGGGTTATCCGTTGCCTTGTTATTTTTATCGGCTTCACAGTGTCTCCTTGACGCGATTGACGACCCCATTGCACCCCCACCTACCGCGCCATCTCTTTCATTTGTTTTTCTTTCCCCAAGCGCCGGAAACACGCTCCGAGCGGATCAGCTTTTCTTATTTGAGTATGCTTGGCGTGCCCATGGTTTCTGATGCGTTGCCGCCTTGAATTCACGCCACCTTCCGGTGTTTTTCTAATCTAAGCTTGCCGCGGGTTTTCTGTTGTTTTTTTCCCAGTTTAAGCGAACCGGTTTATTGATCCCCGCCTGAAGCTATTCATGATCTCTTTATTTGCGCTTTTACCCTCCCCTCCCATATACGATATGTTGCGCTCAAACCTGGGCTCTGCTTCTGCATGTTTTCTGGCGCCCGCTGGTAAGATGGTCCCACCCGATTTTCGCTTCGGTCCGATGCATATTTCAGCATCTTTTTCTTTTCGTCCTTCCGTTTCCCACACTGTTTTCCATGGTTTTCTTCTTTTTTTACGGACCTGTACCCCCATTTTAGTCATAAGCTCTCCCCGTTTCCTCTCTTATCCCTCTGTCCAGATCGGTCAAAAAGGACAACAACCACCGGGGCGCCATCCCATTTTCTTTTCCTTACTGTCCATTGTTTTTCCACAGCTGGGACGTATTTGGGTACCTCCCCTTCGCTTCGCCTGCTTTCTGGACCTCCTCCCTCTTGTCAGTCACCTTCGTTGCGACTCTCTCTGCTTGATTGTTTTGTTTTGATCGAAAAAATTTCCCTGCGGTGCCCGCTTCCCCCAAGCGTCAAGATCCTTTTTCATCTGGACATGCCAACCAACCGTCACGAAGCCGGCGAGTTACCATCATCATAATCCCGTCCCTTTTTTTGCAGGTTCTCCCCCTTGTTTCAGTGTTCTCGGGCCGCCTCTCGCATCTTAAACCCCATTCTTTCCGGTCCGTTTCAATCGAACATGATGCCCTGGATTCTGAGAAACATGTCTCTCCCGAGCACTTCTTTCCTTTTGACCATACGCCTTTTTTTTTTTTTAGCCCGCCTCCTCTGCCCTTTCCCAACGCTGAGCGCCGACATCCGCGATCCAAAGCTCAGCATGAAGTTATTCTCTTTTTTTTGGATAGGGCAAGCTCTGATACACGCGGTGGCTTCGTTTCTCCCCCCTTTGATGCAACGGTGGGGTGGCAGTGAAGCCTGTCACCTACATAGTTCATTTTGGGTTTGCCTTTGGTGGCTCGGTGCCCCCCCCATCTGTCCAAACTTTTTTGCACCTTTTATTCGCCCTGCCCCAGATAGTTCCGACGTCACCGTGAGCGGGGTGGTTGCTGCGCGTTACCTTCTGGTGTTTCTCTCCGTTGAACAATGCTCAGTGGGCGAGTCTCCTTTTTCTTTTCTGTGACCAACCGCCAGCTTTGTCTCGCTCCCCCATTGTGTTTGCAAAACTTGACTCGTCAGCGTACCTTGACCCTTTTACCCTTCGTCATTGCCTATATGCTACCGGTGAACTTGATCCGAGAACCAACTAGTAGCTTTTTCTGGTGTGCCTCCTTTTTCCGTGCCGTGATTAGTTCTGACAAAACGATCTCTTTTCCCCTCCGTTTGGGTTTTCTCTCTTTTTTGGAGCTTCCCACATGGCTTCGATTGGAAAGTTCAGTAACCTTCCCCGATTCTCTTTCTTTTCTTAGACTTCAGATTTCCCCCCCCTTTACCTATAGGCACATTACCGTTTTACCTGCGTCAATGTCCGCCTTTAGTCATTTCCGACAAAGTGATCGCGCCGGAGTTCAAAAATCACTAACACAGCGCGCACCGCGGGCTGATTTCTTTTTTCCGGTGCCTTAGACCCACCCAGACTTTTTTCCTCGAACAGCAACCCCAGCGCTCACTTGGGTTGTACTCGATGACTTTTTTAACCGGTTTGCCGTACTTTCCAAAGGTGAAGTATTCTTTTTGAAAGATGGGGTAGTCCCAGAGTTACCGCCGTTTCCTGGTCCCCTTTCCTCCCTCTGATTTCGTGGCGGTGGTCAGGCTTTTTTACGGCAACCGACTTTCTAATTTTCCGCTTCTCAGCGCTGTGACTTGAGCTGCCCTTATGCCATTTCCACATCTTCTTTTTTATAACCTTTTCTACAGGCTAGCAGGATGTCGTTCCTTCCGAGTTGTGTACTCGTCGGATTTTGTTTTTCCCGTTCAAGGATTCAGTGGCCCCCGGTTTTAACCTTAGTGTCGTTCAACATGATTGAAGATTTTATCCCGAATACGGTTCCCTCAGGTTTCCTCTTTCCCCCGACTGGAGCGTCTGAGTGTTTCGCTCTATTCCCGCTTCCAACTCGCGGGGGTATAACCTGCATCTTCTGACTCGTGGTTATCGACTTGCTTCTCTCCTTCTGTGTGTTTGAGCTAGTAAACCACTGACCCTGTTTCTTTGCTTTTTTAAGGCGGGCAGACTCTCCCTTCCCCTCTGAAGTCCCTTGTTAAACAGCCCTCTTTTTTTTGAGAGTCCCTTCCTCCTGGGACTGCACGTATTTATCGAGTCCGATGAAATTTGGCCGTTGACTTTCTCGTCCCAGCTGTGGATCCGCTCATCAGGACATTCGTTTTCGTTGACCACGTCTCTTCGTTTTTTTTTTCCGCTCTTGGTCTTGCTGCGTCAGCCCTTGATCTCTCTTATGGTAACTCCGCTTTGCGGAATTTTTTCCTTCCCTTACCCCCTCCACACTATGTCGACCAACATTTGAAGACCTGTGGGGCATTTTTCTAAGACGGTAATTCTAACAGGTTGTCAATATTTAGGATGCAAGCGCGGACGCGGGTTTTTTTTGCTGCCGCTTCCTGTGCGCCCTATTCCTCTGCCTCCTCCCCTTTGAGCCCGGACTTTTTGATTCCCCCCCCAACTTCGTCTTTTTTGTTGAGTATCGCACTTACAGGCTCTTCGGAGATAGCTTCCGGTTCATTACGAAGTTTTCTTCCACCTGTTCACTAGCAAATGAACCCACGGGCCGTTATCGTTGCTCCAGTGTAAAGTTGGTGGATCATGTCTTCAAAAAACGAATCGCCATTGCCATGGGCACCCTTTTCGGAATCGTCTTCCCCAAGCAAGGTCATCGCCCTCTGCGCGCTAGGTCTGTCTTTTTGTTTTTTTTTCTAAATCCCTCACCCCGTTGCGCTCGCCGTGCTTTTGTGTCTTTGTACCCTGCGCGTTCGGTGAGACAGCTGTGAGCGAGCCAATCTTTCATGAACCATGCCACACTGAAGGAGTCCCACTCGCCCCCTTCTTTCGACCTTTTCTTACAAGCGCAAGCATGCGCGCGATTCCATACGGAGCCTCATACCCCTGGTTCTTCGTCCAAACCACGATCGCACGCTGTTTTTGATCAGCGTTTTTTTCCTCTTCCCAACTCGCTCAGAGGTCGCCGGTGCCCATTTCCCATCCGAGGCCCTCCTTTTCTTCCAATCACTTGCTACTTTTTCGGCGCGCCCCGACGGAGCATTTGCGCAGGTAACTGGTCTTTTCCTCCCTCTCTTTTCGGATTTGCGGCCCTTTTTTCGCGTGTCATTTTGTAATTTCGGGCTCTCCTTCACCAGCATTTTTTTACGACTGGGCCTCTCGTGCGGTTTACACCCCCCCCGGTCGCTCGGCGAATGCCGCAGACCCGGTAGGGGCTTTCTTTCCCCCCTCTAGCGGCCCCGCTTAAGCAAAACTGGTTGACTTGTCTTTTTCGTGATTTTTCTTCCCCTCCGTTCGCGCGCTTTTAAGTTTCCTCGGACGTACTGCTTTGAACCTCCTTCTTTTCTCCAAAAGGAGAGCCCGTGTTATGGGATTTGGGATCGATTCTCTATGCACTAGGGTTTAGTGACAAGAGCGCTGTTTCTCGATGTTTTTGCTGGTGCTTTTTCCTTGCTCTACCTGTGTTCCTTCGGC
>Ga0179593_1313705_pt1 | contig 11857 bp, 13 predicted proteins | sample CZODoug2_1_08_16_FD_185931 | JGI IMG/M metagenome (GOLD analysis project Ga0179593, IMG submission 185931) | Vadose zone soil fungal communities from Angelo Coast Range Reserve, California, USA - CZODoug2_1_08_16fungal (PacBio error correction) | ecosystem: Environmental > Terrestrial > Soil >... | reverse complement strand
CATTTTCCTCTCGCTTCACCCTTCGCTTTCCGTACATCGAAACTTTTTCCGGACCCACGGATGTCCATTCACCGCCAGGATCGAACATTTTTTTCTGATTTGACGGTCCCGTTTCTTCGATCGTCGTTTTCTATGCCATTCCGAGCGCTGATCCAGCCGTTTCTCTCAGTCGCCTGCCACCTCTCTTCGACAGAACCTTCCTTTTCGAAAGGCATCGTCGCTCTTTCACGTGAGGAGTGGTCCCTTCCAAGCCGATACCCTGTTTGGGCGTATCCGGGTTCAAGCATGACGGTCTTCGGCGACTCTGGTTTTATGATGCGGTTGTTGACCCCCGCGCTTGTCCCCCAGACTTGCCGTGGCTCCTGCTCCAGTTGCTCCATGTGGTTTATTGGTCCTCCCCCTCCTTCTCGCGTTGGACTTTTTCCAATCGCTCGGCATCAAGAATTAGTTTCTTTGTACCCCTTGCTTTTCTCTTTGGCGGTCCCCCTATTGGCCCGTAATTCCCCCTTTCTTCCTGTACAAGCGATGGCGATTGTTGTTTTTTCCTTTTTAATGTGCCTCCGACTCAGGATTCCTCCCCCGATAAGGAAAGTCTGTTTATATTGGCGTTTGCCTTCAACCTTGTGTACCCCCGCGACATGACGCAGCGATGCGTCCGCAGCATCTGTTGCCAAGCCCGTTTGTTCTATTTTCGATATCAATGCCTCTCCTTTTTTGGTATTTTGTTTTTAGACTTGGAGTTGTCTTTTGTCTTTGGCTCCCTTGCCTTTTCCTTGCTGGCGGGGGCGTGAGCACGTCAGGCCCCTCCATTAACCCCGGAATCGTGCGGTTTTTCACTCGTTCCGGCTGTCCGGCTTGGAAGTGGTAGCTGGACCAGCACCTTTTTTTTTTCCTCAGCCTTCGAGTCCCCGTCTCTTTACTTTGCGCTCAACCCACCTGCCGGTTTCGGAATATTTCCCCCAATACCCACATCTTTTCCATTCATCCACTGGCGCACGGGCCCTTCGCAGACTGCCTGCGTTTTTTTTCAAAAGTGACACTTCCTAAGCCCCCTTTCCTGCCCCCCCAGTCTCGCGCAGGTTATATCCCTTTAGCGAATATCGGGTCTGTCGCTCTGGGAGCGTAGGCAGTGTTTTCCCCCCAGAACACTTTTGTGATTGTTTTGTCTCCCGTCCCTTGTGGGCCTGATGAGCTTTTTCCATTTTTTTGATATTCGACCTGCATAGCCCGTGTCCACACCTTCGTACTTTCAAGTTTACTCTTTACACTCCCCTTTGAGTTTGGCGTTTTCTTCAAAAAATCATCCCCATTCGTCTGATTGTGTTTTTTTCTTCTTTCCTCCACACGGCCTAGATTTAGCTAATTGTTTCCCGGCTCCCTTTGCCATTTCTTTTCCTCCATGCCTCCCACGTTTGCCAGTTTTCCTGCAAAGAACTCCTTCTCTGGTCACACGCCAATGCCTGTTCGGACGACAGAGGACGTCGATCATTTTTGCTTTCCTTTCTTCCATCCCCAGCTGGTTTTTTTTCAGGGCTCCGAGATCGGCGTGCTTTTCTATCTGACTGAGTTTGTCCCCCCCCCCTCCGCCTTTCTAATTTGCTGATGATCTAGATGTGATTCGACATCCTCCACAGCTCGGCTTTTTAAAGGCCGGCTGTCCCTTTCCGACTGTGCGTCTCCAGTTTTTCCTAGTACGTGGTGTTTCGTGTGGCGATTTGATTTTTTTTTTTCCTGCCCAAGTAACACGCGTTGCCTTGGATATAGGCGTCCCGCTTCCGTTTAAAATCGCTGTTGCTTCGCCTTGCCAAATTCTTTTGAGTTCCAGACCGCGTCCCCCGTTACCCGTATTCCTCGGTGCAGTCGGCCGATTTCCCGAGCCAAGCTCGTCACGCGTTCTCTGCTGCGGGCCACTCCTCCGCAGGACTTTTACGCGCCTTTTCCGCTAATTTGTCAACTCTCCTGTCGATGGCATCTTTGCACACACGGTTCCCTTTTGACTGAACCGGACCACCATGCGCTTTTACCTCCCCCCCGCACTTGCTCCCCTTTTTCTCATCCCTAGTCGGGAGCCCCTTCTTTCCCCCCTCAAGTTTCCCTCCGTATCTGGTCAATCTTATTTGTCCTTGAGACACCTGCTCGCCTGATAGGGGTAGCGCGCCTGGTTAGGGTCGGTTATTTTTGTCCCCCCTCAATTACGGTTTAATTACTCCCGTTAGGACACGACTCCAGAGGTTTTGGCTTTGATGTTTCTCCCTCTACTGTTCTGTTGGAAGGATAGTCCTCCTTTTCACATCCTGACTTGGCGCAGGTTAGTATCGCCGCAGCATGCCTGTCCACCGGATAGCTCCCTCTTCGTGCTCTCATTTGATCACGATTGCCCTTCGTATCCTCTTGTACAGATTTCCCCTCCCCTTTTTGTGAGATACCGCTCGGCATCGTGATCTGGCGTGGCGCGTTAACGCTTTTTCAGGAGCCGCTTGCCACGTCTCCACTTGCGCGTTCCGAGCATGGCTTACCTTCCCCGTTCCACCAGAAAGTATTTCTTCTTTCCCCTCCACTAGCCAAAACTTTGTAGTCGCTACGTGTCTGATGTTGATTTTATGGAACTCCTCCACCCCACTTTCTCCCCTATAAGTTGCTCTCGGTTTTTCCTTGGTCCTCAATACGCTGACGGGATTTTTTTATGCTTTTTTGGCTAAGAGTTGTCCGCCCTTAGCTTTTTAGTTGATTTCGGTTTGATCCGGCAGTGGTTAGGTGGCCTCCCCCATTTTTTTCTTTCAGTTTGTTTCTTGCCCGCCTTCAGTTGACTTTCCTCTCCGGTCGTTAATGTTTCTCTTTTTTTTTGTGCATGAAGGCGTGACGAAGTGGCGTTGCGAGCGACGGCCTTCCTTTTACTTTTTCGCTCGATGATTCCCGTTCCCTACCCTTTACCACCACTTGGCCCCTGCGCTCCACCGCCGACCATGAGATCGAACCTCCCCCAAGTCCACTCTTGTCCTTTGGGGCCCCCCCCCTTCCCTTTCATCCCCTCCGAACCCCCCCTGACGTGGAGGCTCCTCCCAAGATCGTGCCTCAGTTTACGAGCTTCATGTCCGGCCTTTTGTTTGTTCGACTTTCCCCTTTCTCTAGTTATTAGTCCTGGTTTTTACCAACCATTGAGATATCACCTCCTTCCCGTGTCTGATCTCGGAGCCCCCTACTTTTGGGATTCCGCGGATCAGCCGTCGGCTGTTACGCTTTATCCTCTGCCTTTTCTTGATCTGGGTCCGCAAGTCAGTGTCGTTTTGCTCGGCGTAGATTTCGGTCTGATTTTTGCTGTTCCACTTGGTAGTGTCCAGGCGTTGATCCACCTCTTGCCCTTGCAGATCTCTCTAATCTCCCCCTTGTCTTGGTAGCGTATCCGCCTCTGACGATTGTGGCTGGTAATTTAACCTTTTCCCCCCCAACCTCAATGTTATGAGTTTTTCCTGTTCGCGAACGACACCGGGTGGGGCCTTTTTTTTGTCCCTTTCCGATCACTCCAGGAACTTTTCCTCCTCCTGCAGTAAACTTGACCCCTCCCACATCTACCACGGGTGTTGTTGACACGGTCGGCCTAAGTTCTTACCGGTTCCCTGTTGATTCCTGACCCGTTCCAATCTACTTCCTCGATTTCCTTTTCCTGGGAGTGTCTTGATTGTTTCAATTCGCAGCCTGTTTTCCCCTGAGTTGCCGTTTCATGGTCAGTGATTGACTGGCCCTGTTTTTCCTGTTTGTTTTCTTTGGGTCCATAATTCTTTAACCGGCCAGTTTTTGCTAGGAAAGTTTCCGCTTCACCCTTTGGCCCAGTCTTCGCCCCAAATGTGGGGTCCCACTACAGCTCTTCCACTGCGCTGACGCCAACCGGATGTCCGTAATGTTCATTTTAGGTTCCTGTCCCCGCCAGCAGTCTTTGACACCTGGGCGCCAAGAAAAGTAGCACGCATGCCTCAAAACATCCCTCCGATCCCGCGTGATCCGTGCATTTTATTTTTTGGGTTTTCAACGGAAACTCGTTCCACTTCCGTTGGCAACGATGCTCCCGTTTGCGAAATCGTGTCTTCTTCCCACTGTGTCGGTGGCCCAGGAGACTCTTCTACTGCCCAATCCCGCCTTTTGCTCTGCATGGAATCCTCGTTCGGCTGCCTCCCTGAGACTTCATTTTTTTGCCCCCCCTCTGCCATTTTTTTCTGCCGGCCCAAAACTTCCCGCCTTCTTCCGGTCCTGAAACGCCCTCTAGTCCGACCGATTGTCCCTCCTGTTGCTCTCCGCCCCCGATGTACTGTGGCGTCCCAAGACCGCTGTGTAGTCCCAACTTGTCTCTGCATTTCTTCCATGGGTGCGCGAGGGTTTGTTCCCCACGACCCGGCCACCCCTCCCCCCTGATTCCCTCCGCCTATGCTGGCGCGGGTATCGCGTGTCCCTCCCATTGATGGCTCGGCCCCCCTCTTTTTTTCGCCCCTCATTTATTTCGCCACGCAGTTGTTGTGTCTCGATGGAGTTTGGGCATTGTACTTTCCTGCTGATCATCTCCCCCTTTGACTCTCGGCGGATAGAATTTTTCACTGGCCCCGTCCAATGGCCGTTGCGATGATGGAAGTGTCCTGGCCTGGTGCATCATTCTTAGCGCTTTTTTTAGCAGATCGTTTCAATGCATCTCGTCCTCTTACTCCGTTGTTTGTTGTTTCCTCGTAAGTGACATTCGATGCCACATGGCGATCGAAAATGTATCAGTTCCATGCCCCCTCCAAGTCCATACAGTTGCGCCTGCAGGGCATTGGTTTTTTTAGTGCTTCGATCTCGGCTTTACAATTTCTCTCTCTCGTGATCACGGGCCGGTCCATAGACTCCTTGCACAAACTCCTCGATTTTTTCACTTTTTTCCTCGTGTGGTTGGGTTGGGGGGGACCCGGAATCCCCTGTCTGCTTTTCCGGATGGTGTGCAGGAACGATCACATTTTCCGCCCTGCCGTTCCCCGTCCATGCATGCGTTTTGCTCCCGTTTTTTGAGATGCGGCTGCTTTCAGTGTCGGGACCCAGAACTCCTCCCTCTCCCCGATTTACCCAGCCAGTCAGTTGCCCCGGTGGTCGACCCGACTTCATCGGGGATATTCCCCCGCGTCTCCAATTCTTTTGTCCCTTGTGAAGTTTTTCTTGCCCCTGGACCTTTTGGCCCTTTGGCTGCCTCCAATGGGATCGGTCACGCTTCTTTTTAGTTTGCAGTGGTGCTGTTCCCTCTTACGCAGTTTCCATGCCTTTCCGTCAATGCCGTTTCTATATTGGCCCCCTTTTTTCTTTCACTGGCCCAACATCCTCCCATTTTTGCCAGTCCTCCGTCTGGTCGCTCGCATCGTGACTTTTACGTGCAATGTTCTGCCGGCTATCCAACGCAAGTCTGGCGCGGTATTGGTGTTTCTTGCCATTGCGTTCTCCTGTCTTTCCCTTGTCCCATTTTTTGGCGTGGGCAGGAGACCGGCTCCCACCCCCTTTTTCCATTCCCTGCTTCGTTTGGCGTCTTGCAGTTGCTTGTCCTCTTATCTTTCCGTACCCCCGTCACTTTTGTTTTTGCGGTGGTTCCGCTGACTTTGACGCTCCACCCCACACTGCTATTTCTTCTATTCCCCCAAACAGACCCAACACATCGGCCCTCCCCCTCCTTGCACCCTGCCACGGGCAATTGATTCACACTTCTGTGAAACCCGAAAATTGACCTCGCGGCACATCTTCCCCCCCAAGATCCTGCGAGGGCTATTCATTGCGGTTCAGGTCCATCAACTCGGCGTTACTTGTTCGAATTTGGGCCGCTTAGGCAGACGTTGTTCCACGGTTCGATTTTTTATCTCAGGGTTTTCCTGCCTCGCTGTCATAATTTCCTGGATGCTTTCCCGGCCTAGACTTGCCCCACATTTGCTGTTAGTCCATTTGGACCCGGAAAAATTTTTTGTGGTGTAGGTGAGGAATTCCCAGCCCCCCTTTCTCTTGCATCGCTACGCTCCCACGCCCGCGTTCATATGTTGCGGCTTTCGCGTTGCTTGTAATCTCTTGCCTACAAGTTTTGGCGCTCCGAAACCGTTTTTGCCTCTTCTCCCTAGCTCACCCCCGACACTGCTGCGGTCCCCGCTCAGATCCCCCAAGCCAGATAACGGTTCCCCCTTCCGACTCAGGGTGACCGTTGAAATCCCGTAAGGTTTCTTTCAGTTCTCCGAGATCAATCGGCCCGCTTTCCTAGTATGCTTTTTCCAACTCCTCCCAGTCAAGCATTTGCGCTCCCTAGAGAGTGACTTTTGACCCCCCCCGCACACCAAGTTCGTCAGCAGGATCTTTTCTTCGATCTTGGCGCGCAGCATCTTGTTTCAGTGGGGTTATTGGTTTCTGCGCCGCTTGCCAAGGAACCGGCGTTGCTTTTTCTTACTCTGCAGCTTTAAAGTCTTTTTGAGCGCTTGTTTCCCCTGCTGAGTTCTCTTACCTCCTTTCGCGAAATCGACGCTGGGTGCACGGCTCGTATTGCAGCTCCCTTTTTTTTTCCGCCGTGTTTTCCTCTGCTGCTTTCCAAGATTCTTTTTGAAAGTCCTCGACCGGTCGTTACGGTCCCCGCGGACTTCCCCCCCCGATTATGGCTGTCAAAACTAGAACCCCAAATGCGGACGTCTGACTCCCCTCCTACTTCTTTGCTATCCAGGCCTTTGCGCCCCTCGCCTCAGAATTCGGTCAAGCAACTCTTGGTTTCTTTTCCCCAGAAGAAGGATCTTTCTTTTTTTTTCCCTTTATTTGCTTTTCCTAGAAACGCTCCGTCCCTTTGCCCGTTTATTGTTCCTGCGAGATGAAGTTTGTAAGTGTTTTTGAGTTCTGTCGCACTCTTGGTACAGACCTTCGTCTTCCCTATTACCCTGTTTTTTAGTTTTCTTATCAACCGCACGGTCTTTTTTCGTGATTTCTCATCGTCCCTGGTCGGCCGACGTTTTTTGGTTTCTGGATCCCTTCTTCTTTCTTTAAAATGGCTGCTCGCGTTCGCGCGTTCCCCCTCCCAGAGCCCAGTCTTTCCCTCTTCGACTTCCTCAGATTTTTTCTCCGGCATTCCGGTTGTTGTTTTTATTTTTTGGTAGAGATCCTTTCTTGTTCTCTTTAGATGTGCGCGCGAACGAGTTTGCCAGGCCTGCCGCGTTTGTATCCTCACAGCGGCCCGGTCGTCGACCGATCCTTGGGAATGACTCTCCGTTCCCCTTACCCGTTGGGGAGTGCACCATAGCCCCACCCCCACCTATGTCCTTCTGTTATTTCTTTTTTATGACCCGAGTTCCGGACCTCCATCGTTTTCCTTACCCCATGCTCCCTATACCCTTTCCTGATCCGTTTATCGGTTCCACTAAGCCCTTTTGACGCCTCTCTCCTTCTGCTGGCGTGGTCCCGACACACAATTATTGGGATTCCGCCTTTTTCTTTTTTCTCGGTGCGCCCGTTGTTTTGGTTCGGCATGGGCCGGGTCTTTTTGTCGTGCCCAATTTTTTCAGTTGCTTTTTGGCAGCCTTTTTCCTTTTCGCGACCGGCTGTTTTGCGTTCCTCTGCTTGCGCTTCGTTTCCGCAGCTCCTGTGTTTGAACCGAAGATGGCGCTTGGAATCGAGACGCCCTTGCCCCGCAGGTTCGATTTTCGTTTGTCCGGTTTCGACCCGCTTTGCAACGGCTGCACCGCGCTTCCAGCGATCCTCGCCCTCTTCACAGGCAAAACGTCGGGTTCTCTTTTTTTGCGTCTTTCAACCCTCACTTTCCTGACATTGTGTTTCTTTTAATAGTTGACCCTGATCCTGCATTTCTTCTGCTTTTTGTTCGGGCGTCCACTCCGTTCTATAGTCGCCCGTTCAGTTCTCCTTTTTCCCACCTCATGCCTCTCGACAGCTTTTTTTTTTTCTTCCCCTCGGGAGCCTGACGCGGGACCGTCCCTTGCGGAGTTCACCGTTTTTCTGGCGCCGGGCTCGTCTCCTTTTTTTTCTCTTGTGCTGCACCGGCTTTCCTGGTGCTCCTGGAGTACTATCTGTTTGCTGTTTTTTCGCTTGTTTCCAATTTTGGAGCATGGCGTTGATCCTCACGCGGAGCCCCGTCCCACTTGCTAATCTCGGTTGGGCGCGTATCTCCCGTACGTTTTGTGGCTGACTCATCCCCCCCCCCCACTTTTTGAGCCGTTCCTGTCTGGCGGCGACCGACAAAGGTGTTGGCCTGTCTCAGGACGGTAGATGTCTATCAGGCCTCTTTAACAGCTCCTGCACACACGACGCTCCCCCCTCCCCCCGAAACCTGTTGTTCCCTTGGTGTTTTGTGTGTGTTTTTGGTGGGTGTATTTGATTTCTTGTTTTTTGGTAGCTTTGATTCTGAACCCGAACGTATAGTCCCATCTTATCTGGCTGCATGGCTCTGAGTGGCATTTCGCAGCATGGGTTTTTCAGGTCTTTTTTCTTCCCTTTACTGGCCGCCCAATGCTTGTTATGTTATGTGATGTTGTTTCTTCCATAATTCCGAACTTTTCAGTTTTGAGCCTTAGTTGGTTGACCGTTTAAGCTTAGCCCGCTGGGTTTCCCATATCTGCCGTTCCTTCCTCGCGTGCCGACCACGTCTGTCTGGATGGTTGTTTTTGTTTTTTTTTCATTTTTTTCGTTTTTCCATTTTTTTTTGGTTTTTACTCTTTTTGTCTTCTTGAGATTACGACTTGCATGATAAGATTGGTTTTTTATTTGTCGTTCATGTTTTCTTCCTCCCCTTCAGTCCACTCCATGTCTCCCACACCACCTGACGCGTTCGACGTTGATCCGGCTGATTCGGAACTCATCGTTCCCTTCGTTGCCCGATTTCCGCGGCGCATCGTGCTGAGGCAACAGTTTTTTTTCGCCCTGTTCCCCGTTGTGCTTGCTACTACAATCCCCACAGCCTTGTTATCTCGGCATTTTTGCGTCGTCGGTCCCCATACCTGTCTTCCCAAATCGCCTTCGATGGGCACGTGCCAGTTGATGAAGTTCCCCCCCACTAGTCCTCCCATATAGTCAAGGTCCCAGAAGTCCGACTCAATGATCGAAGGATTGACAAGCTTGAGCCCTCTCCGACGTCGCTTCGTGGCGACCCCAAACCGCGTGAGCAATTCTTTTCCGTTCTCTTAATTCGGTTTTTTGAGCTTGATGGTGTCGAAAGCACGGTTCAACAAAAACTGATTCGCGCCTTCATTTGTCAAGCTTGATTTCCCCCCCTTCTCCCTGGTATGACGGCTATTCCCCTGCTTTAATCGAGAGATGCCTGTCTGGGCCATGTTTTTTTTAGCCTGCGTTTCCTTCGATGGGCGTTTTGATAAGCCTTTTCCCCTTCTTCTATCTTCTGCCGATCCCTGGCCGTCAAGACCCTTTGCATGTTCGCGCCTGCTTTCACTTGGCATTTGACCGCAGTCTATCACAGATCTTCCCCCTTTTTGGCCTCTTCTCCCTCTCCCTTTCTTCTCAGTTGTGTTTTGGGATCTCTCGTTCCCGATCAGCGGGCCACCATGGTGCTCGAACCCACTTGCTCTTCCCCCACGCTCATTTCCCCATTCACGGCGCGAACATGCTGCTTGGGAACCCTGTTTTTTTTCCATCCTCGCCGGATAGGCCCCCCTAGTTTTGCTGATTTGGTTCCCATGTCGCATCGCCTCTCTTGACACATCCAGTTGTTGCGACAGGGTTTCATCGGATGCTCTGTCGCACCTTGATTTTTTCCATTAAGCGATCCCCTTTGCTCCCCGCGTTTATTGACGGCGCTGATCTGGTTGATTTCCGTTTTTGTCTGTGTGCGACACCCCTCGTTCGCACCCTATGCAGCGCTGTTCCCCATCAGTTGCTCCGCGGTTTGGGTCCCTACCTTTCTTGCGGGACGCTGTCCGGCGCACTCGCTCCTTCATTAAGGTCTTCTTTTTCCTTTGCCTCCTTCTGGTTTTTCCTTATTGGCCCCGGCCATAACATGGATCGTGCCCCTCAGCTGAGATTTTGCGGCTCCTTTTTCTTGAGCGACGCATGGCTCCATGGGCGCTCAGGCATTCGGTTGGTATCCCTGGCGCGCTCGCTTCCCCTTTAACACCGGCCCCCTTTGCATCATTGATGCGCCGAGCCTCATCGTGGCCCACTTCTTGACACGATTTTGCCGTCCTTCCCTTCCGCTACAAGGCTTCTCGCGGTATTGTTTGTCTGTCGTCCCCTTCCTGTCTTTTCTTGGTTCCCATGACAAGCTTTTCTTGTTTTTTTCCCGGGTTCGGCCGGACAATCCCTTGAAATCCTTGCCTTTTTTTCTTTCCAAGAGAGTCTTTTTCGGCTGTTCCCTCTTCCCCCAGACATTGCTTTACTTCCGGTGTTCCCCTCGATTTTCCACCTTCCGGTTTTAGTTACTTATGTTCCACACACAGACCACCCTTCCTCGCCATTCTTCCTCACTGGTCCCTCCACTTGATGTGTTTAACCCTTGCTTTCGAAACTGTGACCCTCGTTTCCCGTTTTACTTCGCCGCAGGTACTCTTCCTTTCCCCTTTTTTTCAGGAATCACTCGGTTCCCCGGGTGAGCCTCTGGGTTCCTGCTTTTTTCACTTAGTCCGTCGTTTGTCCCGCCCCCCGGGCGATGGATCGGAAGTTGTGTATCCCTGAGTTGTCCCTTCTTTTTATCGTCATTACTAGACGTGCCCCACCTTTTTCTTCCCCTTCTGTCCTTTTTCCATAACATTGATAGTTGTCGTTTGTCTTAATTCCCCAGCCACCTCCATCCGTGACTCCCCCTCCTCCCACGACAGTGATTAAGCTCCTTCTGTGTCCCCGTGTCGGTGCTGGGATCCCACTCTTGCCCCACCTTTTTGCCAATGCTCTTCCCGAACCTAGCTTTCCAACTCTAGCACCCTCCACGCTGGACCCGCACCTCCAGCGAAAGCTCGATCTTTCTGTGCCGCTCCTTCCCTGTTTCAATACGCAAGACGTCTTCAGTTGCCCTCGCCCCCCCCCTTGCCTCTTTTCCATTCGTTTTCCGCCGCCTGTCTATTTGATACTGAGACCAGTTAGAAACCTTTCTTTTCCCCTCCCCAATTCGCGCCTTCATTCAGGCCTTTCCCCGTCTTTCCTCTCGTGTCGCCGGTCCAATGGATTGTCGTTCGGGTTGATTGCCCTTCCCCAAAGGCGGCTTTGCCGTTTGACTTTATCTGGCTGTCCGACTTTTTTCATTGTTATTTTTTGATCTGTGGCCCGTTCTTGGTCGACCGGTTCCTTCCTGAGCGAACTTTACTGCCCTTTCCCTGTCTCCTTCTCTATTTCCCGCGCCGCTTGAGCGACGCGTTCGTTTGTTTGTGCGTTGCCCCTAAGTTTTTGCGGGTCATGGAACCGCCGGTCGCTCCCCTCGGTCAACTTGCAGTGATGCGCAGCAGCAACCACTTGACCCTAGGACCCCTCCTTTGTCCGACGAACGATGTTTCTGATCTTTCCGACCGACTTGCGTCCGACCATCTTAACCCTATTCCGGAAGCACTCTTCGGCCTCGTCCCCCACAGTGCCTTTAAGGAATTTTTTTTCTCTTTTTCGGTCCTCTGTAAACCGAGCTGCCGTTTTCCCCCTTGCTCTTTTTCGAAGGGTATTCGTTTTGAGTTCGTCCGAATCTTTTTCTCCCTCCCATCTTTAGGACAGGCCCGTACCCGAGTTTGGTTTTCCTTGGATTCAAATCCACGATATTGGGACCGGATAGTTCATCATCTGCTCGGATCGACTTTCCCCTTGTGCTCCCTTTTTATGCTAGCCGCGGTCTTCCGCCAAATTTCTTCCGTCCGTTTTTTTTCCAACATCGAGCCAGATCACTTTGATCGAT
>Ga0179593_1309998_pt1 | contig 11857 bp, 14 predicted proteins | sample CZODoug2_1_08_16_FD_185931 | JGI IMG/M metagenome (GOLD analysis project Ga0179593, IMG submission 185931) | Vadose zone soil fungal communities from Angelo Coast Range Reserve, California, USA - CZODoug2_1_08_16fungal (PacBio error correction) | ecosystem: Environmental > Terrestrial > Soil >... | reverse complement strand
CGTCCCAGTGCCTCCTGTATCCCCCTTTACTCTGAGTGAGTATGGTGTAGTTTCCTTGTAGCATTTCACGCTCTTTTTCTCTAGGATGGCGAGGGCTTAGAAACCGGCCTCATGCCTCAGGCGCTGCAACGTTTTTCACTGGAAGGTTTTTCCCCCTCCGATTGGGTCTCGGAGGGTTCTGTTACCCCTCCTTCTGTGTTCAAGCCTTACCGCCAAACTCTCCCCGTTTGTTCTGTCTGTGCAGAACCCTCTATACTCCGGATCTCTGCATCGTAGCACAGGACCACCTCCCTAGCGGCTCGTCCCCCTTGATTTAGAGAGTACTCGTAACTCCCCTCTTTCGTCTACTGCCAATTTTGAGGTCATCTTTTTTTTCCAGTTTCTTAGTCAGAGAATGGATTCGGTCCGCATAAGGGATTTTGAGACCTACGTCTGACGCTCGTTCTTTCGTCTTCTTCCCCTCGACTCTTTTTCCTTCCATTAGATCCCTTTCTCTCCCGACTCGCCTCCTCTCTTCCGAGATAGTGACCTCCTAGGGTTTTTTTTCAGCCTTGCCGGTAGACAAATTCCCTTTCCGATCTTTCATACATAGGTTTGAACTGACTTTTGTTGGCCGTTTTTTTCTCCCCTTCCCCTTTCCTTAAAGAATCGTTAGTCAATGAAGGAGTTTTCACCTTTTTTCTTGCCTCTGACTTCTTTCCTTCAAAAGTCACGATTCTCCCGGCCTGCTGACGTTCACGATCATCAGGAGTGTGGTTGCGGTCGCCGTCATCCCGGTCCAAGTTTAATCGGCTCTTTCTTTCTTTCTTCTTTTTTTGTTTCCCTTCCTGATTCCCTTTTACTGCCTGTCTCCTCCCTTTCCGTTTTCAGCGTCTCTTAACTTTCAGATGCAGCGATCGTCCGTCCCCCAGTGCGTATAAGTAAGGAGCTCGTCAGATCGTGTGTACCCCTGCGGCATTGCGGATTCTTCTCCCTTTCCTTTTGGTTCAGTATTCTGGTAAATTCTTTTTCTTTCCTTCTTCTTTCGACCGAGTTTTGACTAGTGGTAGAGGAGCCTCCCTCTGATTCTTGATGTAATGGCGCCGCTTTGTCTTTTCTGCGCGAAGGATGCACGCTGATTCTTGAATTTTTTTTAACCCCCCCCTCTTCGTTGCAGATGAGCTCTTCTAAAGTTATGAGAACGACATTGCCTAGAACAGTCGGTTTCTTCCTGCGATATTAGATGGTCGGGAGACAATCCCCCATATCATGCAGGAGGGATGTCCTCCCTCCAGCCGGTTCTCCTCCCATGGGGGCTGATTTCCTTTTCCCTTTTCATTTTCGGCCAAAAAATCGGGAAGCCTTTCAGCATTTTTACCTCTGTGCCTCTGATTTCAGTGTATTTTATTTACCGGTGCCCTTTTCCTTTCCTAATCCCCTAGCTGATGTTAGAAAAAGACGATCTCCCCCCCTCGTGTAGCTTCCTCCGGTGACTCAGTTACGATTGTTCCCCTTCGACACGGTTCTTATTCTTGAGATTCTTGATTTTCTCCCCCGGCCGTATTTGATCGTAGTCGGTAGTCTGGTCCAAAAGGCGTCTTTTTCTTTCCTCTACCTCTCGCTTCTCTGTAGACGGATTCTTTTTCCTTTTTCGCGCGGCCCTGATGAGGTTGAGGATCGCTTCCTCCCTTCCGGTCGACGTGCACAGCACCATCTTTTTTTGGTTGTTTCTTGCGCACCGGCGTTTCTTGCCGATCTCCTCCTGGATCCTTTATCAGAAGTATCTGATCCCTCCCTTTCGTTTTTCATGTTTCTGGCCTTCTTTTTGCCTTCCTCTTATTCCAGAAGAGGTAGTACAGAAGCGGCTCCCTTCCCTATGCTTTTTCGCTTTTCTAGTCGTGCCCCGTGATATTTGCTTTTCTTTTTTTCGTCTCCCTCCCCTTAAGAGCCATTTCTCCTTTTGATTATTTAAAGTCAGAAGTTGTTGAACTGTTAAAGAGTGAGAGAAGCCGCCGTTCCCAGCTGTATACCCGCCCTTGCGCCTGACGGATCCTGGTTAATGCGAGGATTCTCCTCCCCTTCGTTGCTATGTTCGCCTTGTCTTCTCCTCTTCAATTTGGGCGCGGTATTTCTCTTTCCCCCCCCCCCATATGCTCTTTTCCCTTCCGCCTATCTTAGGTAGAGCTTAGTTTTCCTTCCTCCCTTTCTCGAGGTTATGACCCCTTTGACAATCCTCGTTAACTCCCTTTTTATGTCAGTCTCCGTCGGCTCATATGACGTTGCCCTCTTTTGCCCCCATGGCCTCCCCCGTCGCCGCTTTTTCCTTTTGAAATGTCGTAATTCTCCTCTTCCTCTTGCCTGGCCTATGACTCAAGAAAAAGACTCCAGCGAGGCCGCAGACTCGACGCCGGTTCGTGGGCTGGTTTCGTCTTTCTCTTCGGGACCTTCCCTTCTAAATCCTCCTCAACTAAGATATTGTTTTCCCCCTTTTTCATCTTATCATGAAGTAGGTGAGTCCCCCTTCTTTGCTTCGATGGTATTAGAGTTTGTTTCATTGATTACGAGATCTTCGTCCGGGCGCACATCTTGCCTCCCGCCTGGTAGTAGGTATATTAAGAGGCCACCGGTCTTCCCCATTTTATCTTGGAAAGACGCGAATGCCCCCCTCTTTCTGGGCGACCTTAGAAATGGTACCGATTTTCTCCCTTTTTCCCCCAGGTTGCCCCAGTGACGGCCTTTTTCTTAACGGAAGGAAGGCAAGGAAAGTATGTTGAGTTGACTTTTTTTCTTAAAGTACGGATGGGGAAATCATACGCGCCTTCCCCTTCTGTTCTGCGTTCTTACGAGTGCTTAATGTATTTTTCCTTTCGTTGTCCATCCCTCTCCTTCCTCCCTTTCATCAGACGTTTTTTTCTTTTATGAGAGCTTTCTTCTCAGCAGAAGGGGCAGTCCTCTCTTTGAGCATGCAGACTACGAAGCCCCTCCAGAACCATCCCCCCATTTTTCCTTCCTCTCTCTTGGCACCATACTTCCTTTTCCAAAAAATATCAAAAAAATCCTTCCTTATGCTTTTACTGAAGGTAAGATCCTTTTCCCGGCGGAAAATAGTTGGATTTGACCCACAATTTCTCCGTTCTCTTGGACCTTTTTCGATTTTTTCCCCTCAATACATAACCAGGTATTCTCGGCCTATTTACCTACTTTGGGAAGAATTGCCAATGTACTTATCCCCCCCTCTCCTTCTCCCTTCAGAATCTTCTAAAGGGACCTCTCAGTCCTAGAACACCGCGTCTCCTTTCTCCTGCGAGGCGACTCCCTTTCTAGGCGACCGTCTGCTCCTCGCCCGACCCGATAGTCGGTGTTCATTTTCTATTTATTTCACGACAATCCCTCCGTATCCCCTCCTCGACCGGCGCTGCCTCCACCTTTCCTTTTCTTTTTTTTTGCGCCTCTTCCGGCTGTCTGCCTTTTTCCTATTTTTCCGAAAGTTACAAGGAAAAAAGTCTCTTCTCTTAGTTCGAGTCAGGGAGCGTCCCCTTCCCTTCCCCCGGCGCCGCCTTTCCATCGCCTAAAATCTTTTTCTTTGATGCCTTTTTCAATCCACTTTCCTTTCTCCCGGTACTCTCCCTCAAAGGCTCTTAACAGATCCTCTCTTAGTACAGATGTGCGGTGAGCTATGACGACTCTCCCTCTCTCCCCTCCTGTTGCATTTCAGCGACCGGACCTTAAGAATCTCAACTTTCTTTTTCCCTTCCTTCCGTTTCTACGTCAGGTCTCCTGAGATGGAGGCGCCTTCGTTTCCTTTTTTCCCTTTGCGCTTTTTTCCACTTTACCACAACTGCTGCCTGTCATCATCTTGGTCACCCTCTGCCCCCTCTCCGGTTCAAGCGTACCAACCCCTCTTTCTGCGAAGATAAAGGCGACGTTTTCCTCTCTTTCTCGCTCTCGGGTGACTTTTTCTCCACCCCCAGATTATTGAACACTTCATAGCTCCCTTCCGCCCTCTCCCGGAAGACTTAACAACCTCCCCCCTTTCCCCCTTCTTCCCTAGTAATTAGACACACTTCTTTTTCGCTAGGAGTCGGACCAATCGCTTTTCCGCCGCACACCTCCCCCTACAACTGTTTTTCCCTTCCACTGTCTAAAGAGACTTTACTATTTCCCTCCAATAAAAATCATATCAAGTCTCTCCTCTGCCATGCCGTACGTCGGAAAGCCCTCACAACTCTTACCTCCCCTCACACCGTAACCCTCGCATACCGGGGGAAGTTTACCTCTATCGGGCGCCGTTACCGTTTTCCTTTTCCATCCCCGATCGCACTATTAAAATTCACCGTCACTGCTACCGGATTCATAGAACCGCGACCCGTATCCTTTTTCCCTAACAGGAGGTCTTCAAAGGTCTCTGTCTTTTTTTTTCCCCTAAGATCTCTGATTATGTGCTCCCTCTCTTTGATTTGCACCGTCAAGCCGCCAGCTCCCCAGGCAAAGTCCCCCGCGGTTAACCGTCTCCCCGTCTTTTTTGCCTCCATTTTTTCAGTTCTCTCCCCCCTAAGAGGAAGGCCTCCCCCCTTCCTGATAAATGTGTACCAGAGTTCGGTTTGTAAATACTAGCGAGCTTTCGTTGGATGGGAACGAATCCGTTCTTCTCCCCTCCCCGTTTTTCGTAAACTGACCGAGCCTCTATCCCCTCCTTTTTTCCTCCTGCGTCGAGGTCCTTTCCCGTCTTCTAGTTTGCAAGTGACGGAGGCGCTCTACCTAGTATGGTCCTTCCCCCTCAGTATACTTAATGCCATCTTGTGAATCATTTCCCATCCAGCTGGGCGCCAGGCCACGTTCATTGCTCTCCCCGGAATCAATCTTCCTTCTGACATCGCTCCCCTTTACTTCAAACATGTACCTCCTTCCTACCTTCTACAAGAAGGAACAATCCCATCACGCCTCTCTACTTAAGTAGGACCCTCCCGAGCATTTAAGTCGATTTCTCATAGGGACGGACTGCGTCTTCTTTTCGACCGCTTAACTGTTCTTAACAGACCTCGTGAATCTGGCCCCCCCTCTCCCTCAGATGGGTGGAAGGTTTTCTTGCGACCCTGTCTAAAGGGACGCCTGACTGCCCCCCGCCCCCCCCCGGTTCGGAGACCTTCCACCTCGATCGCTTGGCAATAAGTTGTTCACCCTAAAAAATAGAACCTTTTCTCCCTCTTTGCAAGTAAGGACTAGTCCTGGCGTCAGTTTTTCCTTCGAACGCTCTGTAGCCCTGGTGACATTACCATTTCCGCGAATTCCTTTTATTCCCTAGGATTGTTAAGTTCTGACCCTCTTGAGTTGGTTGAATAGCCCCCTCTTCCCCCCCCGTCCACATATGAGGCACGCGACCCTTCCCCCTTTAGGGAATTTGACTCTTTTGCGCCCCCCTATGAGGCCCCTTTTCCTTGTCTCTTTATGATTTTCGGCCAGGATTTTTCTCCCCGACTGCTTATCTTATACGGTGCTCTTCCTATCTTCTCTCTCTGTGACTTAGTTATCAAAGTCTCGTTCAATAAATCATGATACCGCTTTTTAGTTTGGCTAGATGTTGTTCTCCTTTTGCTCGTCCTTATAGAATCCTTTTGAGAGAGAAGTCTGGAGATCGCAGGTCCCCCTTTTTTTTCCGCCCTTTTGTGGCTGTTGGTCAGGTCGTGCTTCTTTCTAATCTCTCACGTAGATGCCTCTTTTAGACTCCTAGTTTGAATTTTGTTGTAAGGAAGGGTAGCTCCCTCTATTCCTTTCCGAGAAGAAGACCCTTGCCAGTTTTCAATTCCTTGCCTTTGCATTTTTTCTTCATTTCTCGGGATTCGCCCAGACATATTTCCTCTCCTTTCCCCCTCGGAACTTTCTGATTTTCCTTTCCTCCTTTTCCCACATCTATAAGAGAATAAACTAAAGGTTTTTCTCTCTTAGTCCACTGTATTCCTCATATTTTTAAACAACCCCGTTTGGTGTTTGAGCTCTTTTCTTTCTCCTTTCTCTCGCAATTGCGAGAGTTCTTAGTTTATAGGTTGTCGTAGACGTCTTTTTTCTCATCTTCTCGTCGCCTCTCCCATGATGGAGGGGGAGCTTCCTCTTCCCTTCATCATCCCCACATCACTTAATGGCCCTGGAATTTTACTTCTTCTTCTTTACTCCTGAGTTGTAGAGTCCCCCTTTCCCTCCCAGGAGGATGTAGCTTAGAAAACTAGGGTTTCCCTCTCCCTTAGATCTTCATAGATCTCAAACTTTCCCCCCCTCTTTTTCCGAGGAGTGAAGCGGTCTTCTCTTTTCGTCTCGTCCTCCATACTTCCTCTTCTTCTCTCCTTGTCTTTTCCTCTCATCACCCCCCTTCGCGTGGTGGTGGCTGGTAGATTGATAAATTTATGGTAGAACTTTTCTCCCTCTCCTCATAGATAGGAGGCAGGCCCCCTTCGTACCTTTTTCTTCTGCCATGCTACAGACCTCCCTTCCCTTTCATACGTAGGTCCAGCCTTTCCCCTTTTCTCTTTTTTGGTAAGCCTTTTTATATTTCTACATGCTACTTGACGATAGAGGCCTCCAGTTTCCCGAGGGTAAGGTGGCTTTCCTCCCCTCTCACGCCCTCTTTCCTTAAATTCTTTTTCTCCTTTTCTTTTTTTCTTTCCCTTGGCCTGATCGGGACGGCCCCCCCCCTTTCCGAGTAGCAAGGCGTCTCCTTCAATCTCTCGGCAGGGTTGAGGGAGTCCGCCTCTTCTCCCCCTCCCGATAGAAGATCTTTTCTGTCGTCCCCTTCTTTTTTGAAGGAATGAGTACTTTTTTTTTTTTTCCTGGGCTTTTCCTTAAGCAGATAGATTCCAGGTTCCCCCTATTCCCGTATTTCTCTGTCCCCTTCCTCCCGTGATCAGTCTGCTCCCTTCCCTTCCGCCAGGATCGACATGAGGAATGTTCCTCGATCCTCCTAGTTATTGCTTGCCGCTTGCTTTTACCAATTACTTCCTTTGAGTCCCCCCGTAGTTTTTTCCCTCCCCCCTTTCTGGTATCCTTAGTTTCATGCCGGATTGTGTCTGGCTTTTTTTTGCATGGTGCTCCCACATGTGGTTCTTCCCCCTATTTTTGATGCCCTATTTTCATGAAGTATTTTTCATCTTCGGGTTTTCTCTGCTCGTCACGTCGAGACCCTTCCTCTCTTTCGTCCTTCGGGCGCCGAGGATGACTATAGTCGGATCTTTCAGGTCAGCCAACTCGATATCGAGAAATTTCCTTTCTTTCCTCCAAGAAAAGAACTTTGCTACCCTTTTGTTTTTATATGGCGACTTTCGGCCAGGTTTATGACCTCCACCGCCTTCTTTCCTAATTGGAAGCCTTCTCTTCCCCGGCTTGGCACCTATTTCTCTGGCAGCTTCTTACCCCTTGTTAAGCAGCTCTGGCTCCCTGAAGCACACTCTGCTGGATGCGTCCCATCCCCTTACATTTTCCTAATCCTTGGTCGTCCTCCCGCTCTCGAATTCTCTCACCCTATTCTCTTCCCGGCGTCAATAACCTTTTACGGTAACTTAGACTCTCTCCTTTCCGCACCGTGACCGCTCGATATCGTCTTGGTTAGAGTGCTCCCATCTTTTTTTTTCTTCTTTTTCCGTTTCTTTGTCGAGATGCTGATTTTTTTTCTTCCTGGGCCTAGAGATCATTGACGAGACTTTGACTTTCGTAGAGGCCCTCCCTTCTCTTTTAGTGACCTTGCCCGGCCCCTCCCTTTCTTGTTTAGTTTTTTCTCGAACCTCTGATGGCTCTCTTTCCCTCCGGCAGGGTATAGACTTCTATGATCAAGCTTTTTTCCTTTTTTTCCTCAGCGGATGAAGGAGCGCCGTCTCTCTGTTTAAGCCTTCCCTCGATGCCTTTTTTCTTTCGCCCCTCCTTTTTCTTTGGTGCATCCTTTTTTGTGATTTGCCTTCATCGTAAATTACTATGTTGCCTCTTCTCCCGTCGCCGTTTTTCAGCGGGAGGACTTCCGGTCGCTTCCGACCGCCTTTCCATATCTTTTATTCTCTTCCTTGATATTCTATCGTCTACTCGTTCTCTTTTTATCTCCTTCTTTCTTCTTCCAAATTGATTGGGCGCGTTCGTTTACGATCTCGGTTCTCTTTCGCCTGGGAAGAAATGCTATTAGTTTCCGCGATTCTGTTCTTCCCTTCGCTCTTTCGATTGGAGGGGCGTTTCCCTGAACCTCAGATGGTTTCCTTCTTCCTTCCTTATCTGCTCCTATTACGTGAAGATTTACGGCCCTTTCCCTCAGACTCCGAAGAAATGTGTTTCCCTTTCCTTTACTTCTTCACAGAAATGGCATACGGCCTATGCTCCTTCCCCCGATCCTGCGAGGACACCCTGCACTATGCTTTCCTCTTTTCGGCTTTCGTCTTCTTGTCTTTCGTTACCTTACCTTCTCACTTCCAGACGAGAGCTATCCTTTTTCTTCTCTCATCGTCGAATTAACTTTCTTTTCGGCTCGTCAGATACGATGATTAGAGCGTTTCTCCCTCTTACCTCTCTGTCTTCGGTTCGTTTTCTCGTAATACCCTTTTTTAGTAGGGAGAGGCCGATTGCAAATTCTTCCCCCTTCCGTTTTATTCCCGCCGAGACCATTAGTTCTATTTTTTCTTTTTCTGACATCAGTTACAGGTCCACGACCTTCCTTCTCTTTTCTCCCCCATGTTCAATTGAGGCGTATCTCTCCTCTACGTCAGCATCCATGAAAGGATGTTGTAGTCTGTTTTCCGTCTCTGTTTCCCCCAGGTCTTCCCTTTTTTTTGTGTTTCCGCTGTATTAGAGTGAGTCAATGATACAAGCTCTTTTTCTTCTTTTGACGCAATTTCTCTCTCTTTCATCCTACCCTTTTGTTTTTTTCTCTCAGTGTCCATAATTACGTGGGGCCCCTTGCCCTTTTGCATGACCGCCATTCAGAGTACCTCTTTAAAAAGAAAAAGGTTAAGTGCCTCTATTTTCATCCGTACCTGTATAACCAACCTCATCCCCCCTCCTGCTTTCTTGCTGTCTGCTGTCAGTAATCTGAACGGTCGCGCAGGAACTTTCCCGCTTTGTTCCCAGGATAATCACTTCTTTTCCTTTTCCCTAGGCTCCCTCATCCATACAGGCCTTAGTCGTTGGAGGGGTCCCTCCTTTCATTGTGGACGCAACCCCTCAATATTTTCTCTCCCCTCTACTTTCCCTATTTTTTCTATCGTCGAATTCTTTCCTTCTTATCGTTCCTTAAAAAGCGCCCCCTTTTCTGGCGCAGAGCCTAGTCCTTTTTCGACCCTTTGATGAAGCGAACTATCAAGCTGCTTCTTGGCCTTTTTTTCTGATTTCCCTTAACAATCCCCCCCCCTCTCCTCCTCTGACCGGAGAGTGAGCCAATATTGCTTCCCTCCCTTCTCGTGTGCTGATGTCGCAGCTGCCATTGGTATTCACTTTCTTTCCTCCTCCCGACATTCAAATTGGACACTGGCTTCTTCCTTCTCTGAGATGTAATTGGATCTTCCCATCTTTCCCTTTCAATAGAGCACTAAGGTACCAGATTACCCTCATCACCCCCATCTCTTAGTTATTCACTTTTTTTTCCACAATAGAGATCGCTAGGACTCTCCTACTTCTCTCATTAGAGTCTTCTTACAAGTTCATGCGAATTCTTTGTCCTCTCTCTACCAGCACGCTCCAAGAAAGTTGCATGAGAGCCCCTCCCTCTTCCTCCCATAGAAATAGGAGATCGTCCTCTCTCATGCTCTTCCCTTCCCCTGAGCACCCCCCCGCTCTTTTCTTCCTTCTTTCCCGCTTCCTTCTTCGTCTATAAAGATTTAAAACCTTCCTTACTTTACATTCGGCAAACACTATCCTACCTCTTCGAAGAGGCAACCCTCCGTTTTATCTTTTTTCTCCTCTCAGGATACTGATCGCTCTCGTGGTCCCCCCTTTGCTTTTTTTTCTGTTCTTCCTTTACAACTCTATGAGTCAATTATGCGTTCCTCCCCTTCTGGTCCCTTGCCACCTGTAAACACTAAAGGGTTCTTCTCCCCTTTTTATACCTCCCATTCGGGTCGATATTGACCCTACCATCTGTTGAGAAGAAACCTCCATTACCTGGCTGTGCTCTCCTTTGACCAAGTACTACAAGGAGACTTTTCCCCTAGGCCGCGACATAACATCAATTCTTTCCCTCTTCTCGATGTATTCCTTCCGGACCTGCCTATCATATCTCGAGACCCTAATCCACCCTTCTATCCCAGCAGTTACCTCTCCCCTCGATATTTTTTCTCTCCGGGTGCCGCTTCCTCCCTTTCTACCCTTCCCGGTATATGTCTAAGGCTACTAGGACCGCTCTTCGATTCAGTTCCCTCCCCCCCCCTCTCTTTCACTTCTCCAAAGGGAGCGTATGGTTCCAGCCGTCTTCTCTTCTAGTTGAGACATAGATTCTTCACCTTCCCTCTCAGCAATGTCTCCCTCCCCCTTTCCCCTCAGTTTTTCTACCATTCAAAAATTCTTCCTCTTTTCCCTTTCAGTCTTAACCTCCCATTAGAATTCAGCCCTTTCGTTCCACCCGTGATGGTTAGTGGTCGGAGATTTTCCTACTTTTTCGATACTCTCTTGTTTAGAAAATGACTATATCGGATTTCTATGCATCTCGTTCTTTCCTGACAGGAGTACTAGTACTGGAGAGATTAATCGTTTTCTGAAGATACGACATGCCCTTTTTCTCTCCCTCTATCAGTAATGAAATATGGAATACTCTCCTCTTTTAGAGGTCCATTCCCAAGGAAAAGATTGGTCTTTTCTTCCCCATACTTCCTTGCTGCCCGGATACACGATGCCAACGATGTACGCTTCCCTGCTACCTGTAAGTAAATTTTCCCTAATCTTTCCTTTCCATCAAGGCTTATCTCGCCGAGTCATGTTCCTCAGTTCGCCGCGGAGGGAAGCAGCGGCCTGATATCCCTCTTACTTTTTTGTTCAGACGATCTCCTCCCTTTCTCTTTCTATATCAGGGTCGACACTTCCCCCTATATTCAATGACGAAAAAACCCTTCACGTGGGAGAAATCCAAGCTGCATCCTGTCGTTTTTTGTTGATAAGATTCGTCGAGCTTCTCTTGCGCTGAGTCAGTCGCGAAGGTCTTACCCCTCCCTACCCTTTTTCTTCTTTACGTTCATCTTCTCCAGGAAAGACCAGATTTCCCCTCCCCATTCCATGCAAGAAATAGAGCGTTTCTCACCTTCCCTATTTTCACCGCCTTCCCGACCCTCCCACCGTTCAGTTATATCCTCTCTTAACGGTATTTCATTTAGAACTACCTTCTTCCCTTCCTATTGAGTAAACTATTCTTCTTCTATGAGGGTGGTATACTTTATTTGCTTATAGAATGGACTGATTTTCCCTTTCTCCTTTTACTCTAGGAGCTTCCCTCCTGTAGTTATCCCTTTTTTCTCGACGATTTTTCTTCTTCCTTCTCTCGACCCTTTATGGGGGATGAGATTTACTCCCCTTTGCGTGAGAGATCTCATACGATTGGAGTTCTCGCGATTTATAGCTTTTTTCTTCTCATCGGCGTTCTTTTTCCTTTGTTCTTCTCTTTTCCCTTCGAAGGAGTATGACTTTTATTTCGTTCCTCGCGCCCTTTTTCTGGAAGGGAGGCTTCCCCCTTTCTTCGGAAGGCGGCCCTCGACGATTCCCCTTTTTCCTCCCCCCCCCCTTCCCTGACTTTGTTTTTTTTCTTTTATACCTTTCTTTTTTTCATAGAAACTCCATTTTTCTCTTCCTCCTTCGACAATGGATGATGATGATACTGATTTGTTCTCCCCCACCTATCCTTCCGGAATTCATAGCACCAGGGTGCTGACTGAGG
>Ga0179593_1735376_pt1 | contig 11858 bp, 16 predicted proteins | sample CZODoug2_1_08_16_FD_185931 | JGI IMG/M metagenome (GOLD analysis project Ga0179593, IMG submission 185931) | Vadose zone soil fungal communities from Angelo Coast Range Reserve, California, USA - CZODoug2_1_08_16fungal (PacBio error correction) | ecosystem: Environmental > Terrestrial > Soil >... | reverse complement strand
GTTTCAAGACCGTCGACCTTTGCTTTTTCGGATCAGCCCCGGCGCTACTGCGACACCCCCTTTTTTTCCTCAAGGCCCTTTGGGCTCCTGCCCCCGGGACCCCACTTGTGCACTATGTTGTTGAAATTCGTCCCCTACCCGTCCATTAAGGAACGGCCTACCATCAGTTATTGCTTATCCCTTCTCTCCTTGACTGCCTATGGACCTCCCTCTCCTAGAGTTTTTCAGGAAGGGGACTGCCCCCATGTTCAGCTGTCGAGTAGGGACGTTTTTCGGAAGTTGGCAAATTTCTTTCTACACGATAACCTCTGTTTTTCATCCTTCTTTTTGGCAAAACCCTTTTTTGGTTTTCATCCTTTTTGGGAAATCCCTTCTTTTTTCCCAAAGATGCTCCAGGGGTGACAGGAACCTCCCCCTGGGGGGAGGACACCCTAAGGGACTCGAACCCTTTGGGCGGCTCCCTTTTCATTCCTCTTTCTCAGGCGATTTTTTTCGCCCAAACCCCCCAACTGAGCCTTGCATACGACGTGGGCTCCCTCGCCCACTGTGGACCCCTTTGGGTCCAATCCTTCCCCGAGGCTTTCCTCCGTTGGACTGCCCTTGCTTGGGTACCAGACGGCGGCTTGGAGACCAGGACTTTCCCGGCCGGCCCGGTTTGAGATCGTGGCTGGCCCCCTTTCGTGTCATCCCCCCCCTGTTTCTTCCCCCTTTCGGACTTTTTTTCGCCTCCAGTTCGGACTCCAAAACACAAATGTTTGACTTACTGTCCTTTCCCACCGATCACATTTAGCCCCCCCCCTCTTACTTTTTTTTCCCCTTTTGCCTTTCCCCCGTCGAGCTGTCTATGATCGCCTCCTGAGTGGCCGGTTTCGGCAAGGTCATCGGACTCTTTTGCGTGCATTCTGTCCCCTTGTCCTTTTTTGCAATTCTTTCCGGGTCTCCCAGATCGGAGCGCGGCCTCGAGGGGTTGCTCGTCCCCCCGCGGGACGGAATGGCCTGGAGGGCGGACGTCTGCTTTGGTGGACCCCCCCGGACTCTCCCCCGTTCCTCTTTTCCCCTTGCTTTTTCTTTTTTCACGAACGCAGGGGGCCTCGCCCAAACGATTCCTTTCCCAGAAGGCACCTTTTTTCGACGAGGCGACTCCCCGCTCGGCTTACTTTCCTTCTGCAGCTTTTGAATCCAGCAACCCTCCCAATGCTTTTCAGATCCAAAGAGCTTTTTTCACGGGCCACATGTGCTCAGGTGACGTCCCCCCTTTTACTCCCTCCCCTTTTCCCCACGCGTTCCCCTATTTTTCGCTTGCCTCCGAGGACGTTAGGCTAGTCTCCCGGGGCAGGGAATGATCTCGGGCTTTCGGCTTTCTTTCTCCGTTCCCTCCTTTTTCCTGAGCTTCTCAAACGGAGTCGTGGGGTAACCTGGTTTCTGGCGACCAGCTGGAATCCTTTTTTCCCCCCCCCCTTCCCCCGTCCATCTTTTTCCTTGTGTCACCCCTGTCCCCCCCTTCCTAGATCGCAGGGGCTCCGGAGGGGCTTTCCCTCACTGACATGAAGGGCGGCTTTTCGCCCGGCCGATTTTGGCTTTTTCCCTTCCCAGTTCCCCACTGTCGGGGGCGTTTTACTCGGGAAGAACAGGCAAAGCTTCGGTCTATCCATTTTTCCCTGACGTCTTTTTTTTCCCTTGCCAACTTGAGGGCGCTTGGCGCGGGTCTACGTTACGGTCATAGTATGCCGACTCCCCCTTTTCGGGATTTTTCCGGGTTGTTCACCATTTTGGTCGGAGGTGGATGGACGGGAAACCTCCTGTTCGAAACACTGATCCTGGATCCATTTTGAGTTTTTTTTCCACCGTGATGCCAATGCTACGGCATTTAGTCCAACAACAACCCGTCGCTAGGCTCCCCGGAACGCCCGCCCCTCGCCCCCCCCTTTTCCCCCTCTTTCTACCCTTTTTTCCCCCACCCCCGTACCCCCCTCTTTTCCCCCCCCCCTTCCTTCCACGCATCAGCAGTCAGACTTTTTGATGGACGAGGATTAATCGGGGAAACCCGCCAAGCCCCCTTTTATCGTGCGGGTCCGACGATGGGTGTTTTCCTCCTTGAGTTTTCTTTTTGGCTTTACGCACTTTTGCCAATCCCACCAATTCGACCATATAAAGGACCCCGCTCCAAACTTTCGGAAAACCGTTTCCCTCCCCTCCCTTTTCTTTTTTGGCCTGGCCCGGCCCCAAGGCAGACTTTTTTGAAGAAAGGATGTTAGTTAAAGACGCGCGGCCCATTGCGTTTTCCCTTAGTGGCGATTTCGTGAAATTTTTTTTTTTTGCAAGTCCTGTAGATGACGCCAGTGATAGTCCCTTGAGCTTGCGGGTTATGGACCCTCTGAAAAAAACCCTCCGGGAATTTTTTCCCCTTTCTCCCCCCCCTCCTGGTTCCTGTTCCGAGCGTACTAATCGTTCGATGCTGGAAAGCCTCGTCCGAAGATGAGACTTCATCCAAGGTTTAGGGTCCCCTTCCCTGTAATCTTTTTTTTTTCCTTTCAATTCATGCCCAACGCTTGGCGCAGGGGTGCTTTCCCCACCCAGGTTAACCCCCGGCTCGTTCGGCCTCTCTTTTTCTTCTTCCGAACCTTCCGGGCGTCACCCACAGTTTCCCGGCCGTCGACCGCCAGAGATTTCTCTGTCCCCTTGCACCGTACAGTCCCCTTAAGGGGCTCGCCGCCCTGTCTCCGGGGTTTGTCAATAGTGGTGCGGAGCGGCTTGTAAATGGTCTTTTAAGGAAGTTTGTTACAAAGTCCATTTTCCTTACCCCTTTCCTTTCCGACTTCTTTTTTTTTTCAGGCTCTTTTCGGGATCAGGACCATGCTGTCTCTCGCTCCCTCATATAGCCCCTCTTTTAGGATAGTCCAATCGTGAGAACTTTCACCAAAGACCTTTACTGTTTGAATTCCAGCCCAACCCACGCATTTCGGGACGTCCATGGCCCTCGTCGGGACCCCATTCCCTTCCGCCCCCCGGCCGAGCCGGGCTTTCTTTCCACCCCGGCAGGCCACCTTTGATCGAAAGGAACGTGGTGAACGCAAATTACGGAAGGCTCCCCAGCACGCATCTCCCTTTTTCCACGCTCATCGACTAGCCGCTCTCTATCCCCCCTTAAATTCCACTCCCTTTCCTCCCGAAACCTTAACCATTGGAACTGGGGAACGTCCTTTTCCTTCCCCCGCAATCCTTGCCCTTCACCCAATGACGTGATAGACACTTCAACGGGACCGGTACTTGCCCCCACCGTCTTTCTGGACTGGCCGCACTTAGAAAACAGAGAAGAGCAACGACTTCTTTTTTTCACCCCGTCTCCCCGTTCATAACCCCCCTCGAGAGGGAGGATTAAAAAACTGTGCCGGTGATCCGAAAAAAGTATGCCACAGGGAGGATTTACCCCCACCCCACACCTATGATTCTTGGAACCTTGGATAGTTACGTCAAACCGGGGGAACCTGTTCTCGATCGAGCCAAAGCCGAGTCGTCCCCCCCGGTGGGCCCCCCGGTCTTGTGGGCCCCCGGTTTCGGTGCTGGATTTGGAATAGACCTCGGAATTTTACTCATTTTTTTGTATGGCGGGGCTGGAGCGAAAAGAAATTAAGCAACGGACTCCCGACCAGACCAAGGGGGAATACTAAAACGGAAGGGGACAATTCGAGCACGACCCCGCACCCCGAACGGAGCGAAAACCAAAGAAGCCCGACCTCCCCTGCTTTAGGGATAACCCTTAAGGAGTCTTAATAAAAGACCAAAGTTGAGGAATTCCTCTTTTTTATCGCCGTACCTCTCCTGCACACACCCCACTCCCGTCCCTGTCCCTCCCCCTTCCTTTCTCCTCTTCCATCCCCTCCTTTACCCTCCCCCCATCCCCCCCTCCCCCCTTCCCTCTTTATCTCTCCTGCCCGACCATTGCCGCCCCCCCCCTTCTCATCCCCCCCCATCTCATCCTTCACCCCTCCCTTCTACCCCACCTCCCCTTCATCTCGCCACCCTTCCTAATATTTTCCTCCTTACTCTCAACTGCCCCTCCAATATCTAAGCCTACGCTCTTAGTCCATTCTTCCCCTGTCCCGATTTCCTCCACCCTCTCTCCCCATCCCGCCTTTGCCCCCCCCCTTTCTTTCCTTCTCTCTCCCCCTTCCACCCCACTTATAACATCACCTCCTTTCCTCCTACCTCGAAGGCGAGATGATCTTCGTTATTCAATTGTTCCTTTTTGACCGCCTTCTTTTTTGGGCCCTTAAGGATCCCCACGACAATTATCCAATTACATCAACCGGGTATCTCCCCCAGGCAAAGCAGCGGACATAGCCCGTGGCAAAAGAACAGATGGGGGGCGAACGCCCAATAAAACACGCCTAAAACAGCAACTTCAGAGGGTTGAAGGAAGATGTATCCATTTGAGGGAAGGGCCCCAAAAAATTTCGTTTTGGGAACGGGCTTTTGGACCCGTTTGCCTGGGTTTTGTTTTCGAGGTCCACTTTGCCTCCCCCTGGGGACGTTCCTTTGCAGCGACTCTTGACCCAAAATACTATAAGAAACCTACCAATCGTACACCCCCACACCGATTTTTTCTGGAGCCGTTGTCCATCGGGCAAAATTGTTGTGCTCAACGAACAAAACTGCCTTTCCTAGATGGCCCACCACCCCCCACATAGCACCACTGTCCGCTTTTTTGGGCCCTAGGTTTGGTCCGGTGGTTCTGGTTCCTTTCCCCCAACATCCCCCCCCCAACTCTGTGTCGCTCACCACACTCCCCACACCACTCCCCCTGCCGAGACCCCACACCAAATAAAACAACCCCCCACCAATAAAAACAACACCCCACACAAAAAAAAAAAATACATAAAAAAAAAAAAAACAAACAAACAAAAAAAAAACAACAAACAAACAAAAAAAAAAAAAAACAAAAAAAATACCAAAAAAAAAAACAAAAAAAAAAAACAAAAAAAAAAAAAAAAAAAAACCAAAAACACAAACAAAACCCAACCCACCCAAAAACACCAAAACAACCAAAAACACCCCACAAACCCACAAAAACAACAAAAACCACAAAAACACACCACCCAACACCAAACACCAACACAAACACAACCCCCACAAAAACCCCCCACAAACACACCCAACCCCCCAACCCCAAAAAACCCCCCCACCACCCCCCACCACCCAAACCACCACAAAACACCACAAAACCCCACCAATTTGCCCCCCCTTTTCACTGGATTGCATTTTAAAGAGTTCGCTGTTCCTTAGGTGTATTTGTGGACCTACGATAGTTCACATTGTGTTTTTTTCCCCCCAGTTGCATGGGAGGGGGAACACAAATTTGTAGTTTGTTTCATTAGCCTTTTCCTTGTCTAGTGGTTCTCGGTCGCTGAAATCAGCACCTTACCAAAATCTGGGGACAGGGTTGCACTCCTCCTTTTTTTTTTACCCTCCCCCACACTCCCCTCTGTTGGGCTTTTGGGGGTTGCGGGAGCATTGAGTCCGAACTCGAGTGTGGCGCTCGCCTCCTGCCTTTTTACAGAAAAACAACACCTAGCTTCCCCCATTTTTCTCCCTCCACAGGAAAGTCTCCCATCGGGGCAACTTAATTGGTAATTTTGCCACGTCCCTAATTATTCAAAACCCAACCCCCCAGACCCTACTAATACCGTCCTGCTTAGCAACAGCGCAGTTCCCTCGTTGTCAAACCCGAATTTGACCGATCGGTCTCTCACGCTCTCCTCCGTCCCTCTTTGCCCCACTCCCCCCCCAGTAAGCTGTCGAGTAGACGGGGCCGGCGGAATGGGCAATTCTATCGTTTTTTCCTTTCATTGCTTGGGAAAACAAATGTTGGACCCGGGGGCCAGGGTTCTTTCCATTCGTTAAGCCCCGTATTTTCCAGAGTCCGCTCAAGTTTTTCAGGACCGTAAAGGTTTCTGCAATCATTCAATGCCCCCCTTCATTGGAAACCTGGGACGTTTCTGCTGTGCCGGGTGCCCCTTCCCTTCCTTTCTTTCGCAAGCTGCGCTGCCCAAATGCAAACGCGGGGTTCCCCTATCCTCCTTCGTCGTTTTTTTTCTCCAACCACTGTGAAGATTTTTAGTATCGGTCCCTCGACCTTTTTCCTACCTGGCGACCCAATCCTTGGGACGTCCCAGTGATTGTTCCGGTGAATCAGGATCCCCGTTTTTGCCGCTCTTCCCCTTCCCCCTCGACTCTGGCGCCGAGCTGGAACGAAGTTTCTTATCGGCGTCTTTTCCTTCTGTGGGTTCATGAACCCCTGCAACCCCAGTACTTGCCTTTCATGCAAACGTTAAAGGGATGGACACAAGAAGTTCCCCACACCCCCGGACTAACACGAGATTTTGATGGGATCTGATCGAGCAGGCTTGTTGTGGCCGAGCCCCGAGATCCGCCGTCCGCGCATCAGGTGAGCGGGCTTCAATTTTTTTTTTGCCCCAATTCCTTCCTTCAGGCCCGGCGGATGCGCCTGCTTTCCTGGCTCCCGCATGGCCTAACCGGAGGCGGTTTCGTTTTTACTTCTTTCGACCTTTTTCAATTGCGTGGTTTTGCGCTTCGAATGTTTTACCATGCTTTTGTGGGGCCGCCTTTCGACTCCCGGTCTCGCCCCCACCAACTCGTCAAACAATTACCAGCCTTTTCAGATTGGATGTTCCGCGGGCGTATTCTGCAGTTCATCCCCCCGGAGGTCGGCAGGACGGCTGATCTAACCCCGGCAAAGGAGTTTGAGATCCCCCAACGCTTTTTGTCTTCACCTTGTGGTGTTCGGCAACCCTTCTGACGTCCTAAAAGGGTGGAAAAGACTAGCCACCCAGGCCCCCTTTTCCGAGGCCCCCCCCCCCCGAGCTCGGTTCTATTTGGAAGGAAGTACACAGACTCTGGGCCCGGTTTGCCTGTCTTACCTTCGACTTTTTGATTCGTTTCGAAGGGACTTTCTTAAAGGCACCACCCGCCCGGGCACTTTAGTCCGTCCTTGGGGCCCCTCGAGTTTGCAGTTCGTGGACCACTGTCCAAGCCCTGGGTTTGACAATAAATCGAATAAGTAGAAATTGGTACCTTCTTCCCCTACCTGAGTCCCCGAATGTTCAAAAAGCCCAGATTTAGCCTGCAGGCCGCTGGAAATGCAAAGAAAAAACGAAGACGGCTTTAATAGGGGTAATGCACCAGACACATAGCAGTCCATCCAGTACCAGCGGGATTGAGAATCCTAAGGAGTTTTAAGAACCTAACCCATCTTTGATTGGCCGACTTACAGCGAGCGCGCACAAAGAGCACCAACCTCCTTCCTGGCACCAACAAGTCCAGTCGTTTACCCCAATGCCCTACCGCATCCGCTCCTCTCACAACCTCCTGTCCCCCCCCCCCCCGCCTTCCCCCCTTCCCGTCCCCCTCCACCACCCCCCCCCTCCCTTGGGTCCTTGCCAAGGGTGCAACGCTTATACCCACCCCCCCTTGTTCCACTAAAAACCATGGCAGGGAGCAGCATCGCCCCGGCTCCGATAGCCGGCCGACTCCTTTCCCGGCCTACACCCCCTCCCCATTCCCACCCACTTGACCAGCACAACCCCTCCCTTTGAGGAAGCCCCCCGCTATGAGTCGACGCCGGCAGGCGACCCATTCTCCCCCTGCCCCCCCCTCTCGCCCTTGCGGGCCTCTCTCCCTCTCCACCAGGTCCCGCAGGCCAGCCTGACAGAGCTAAAGGTAAGAACTTGAGTCTGTACCCCACAAACAAAACTCTTTAGCGGTTTGGCAGACCCCAAAACGAAACTTTCCCGATGTTCTCAGGTTTTCAAAGAGGAATATTAGAGACCCAGTCTTGTGTTCTTGGTCTCGGCTTCATAGGGGAAAAACGAATCCCCCCATCCCGTCATTTCGACCCGCTCCGGTTTTTTTTCCGAAATTTAGAAACCTTTTTGGATTTCGCACGGGGGGAAAAGACCCCCATCACCACAAGCACTCAAACCTGTTGCCCCTTGCTTCCGGTCCCGGCAACTCAAATTTGTGCATGTACCATTTTTCACACTTTAAAAAGGCCGTTTTATTCGTCCCTTCTCCTACAGTTCCGCTTTTCCATACTAATATAGTGGTCGGATATTGAGGAACCGAACCCTGTTTTTGCGTTTCCTTTCCCCTTACCCAGGGACGTAGAGGCTTGATTCTGACTCTCCAAGGATCGGGAGTTTTTTTGGGAAATGTAAAGTCCCTAGGAACGCCTCGTCTTTTTCCCAGTTCCCTTCTATTAGTCCGATGGGGGGGAGGAAAAGGACCTTTCTTGATTGGGCCCCTACTATGTCACTGAGTAAAGCTTTTAATCTTTAAGGTGGTAAGAAAATGCCACGGCGTTTTGTTTTTGGGCCTTCATTACCACAACCTTAAACAACGGGGCTCTTGGGGGATTGGAAAGTGTTTTCGGGCACGCACTTGCTTTGAACCAACAGGGGTCCCAGGTTGCCGTCGGCTCCCCATTTCCGCTTCACTTCTTTATAGACTAGGGCCGTTCCCTCGTGCAGGGCGGGCTTTCTAAATCCATTGGGCCCCTAGAGGGGGCAAATGTAGTTTTCTGCATGTAACCTTTTTCCTTTTTGGCCCAGAGTATTTGGATCAGACCACGGGGAGCATTTATGTTTTTTTGAATAAGGACCCTGAATAAGTCCGAATTTATTCCTCGTCAACGGACTCAGATGTCGGCCATCCGATTGTGTTGTTTTTTTTTATTTTTTTTGTCTTGTTGTGTTTTTTGCGAGCCTTTTTGTTTGTTTGCTGTCGTTTCCTACAGACACAGTCCTGACGGCAGCCCCTGGCCCGCAGCTCGCCCGTGCGCTGATGTTGAAATTGACTCTTTTTGGTTCCCGGCGTTACAGTACGCCCCCCCTTCCCGCGCCCTTACTTTTGCCCCCCCCACCGTCCCCCCCATTTTCCGATGCCCACCTTTGGAGCTGCGAGCGGATTCTGTTGACGGATAAGTACCGGATTTTTCCATTTATCCACCCTCGCCTTGCGTCGTCAACCTCTCGATGACTTTTTCTCGTCCGGCACAGCCCGGCGTCCATTCAAGCGGCCCAGCGCGAGTTCGGTGCCCCACCTTTTTCCGGTATCTTTTTCCCAGCACCCCTGGCATCCGAAGTCAAACTGGGTTGGCTGGGCTGCGGGGGCGCCACCCCTCAGCCAGTCCGCATAGAATTCCTTTAAACTTTTCCTTTTGCCAGGCCCCCCCCCTCGCCGAACACGGAAAAAAAAAACCGCCGGTTCTTCGAAAAAGCCGGCCGTTTTTTCCCCCGTCCAAAAGCAACTTTTCATTGGCTCCGTTTTTTCTTTTTTTTTTTTCGACGGCCTCGGTTAACATTCCGCCGACGCCCTTGCGTGGAGCCGTCCGGAGTAGTTTTGCGCGCCAGCGTGGCCCGGAAGGGCAGGCCCCCCCGGGGAGTCATTGCCCATAGCCCCTTTTTTCTGTCGTTTTTCCCAATGCCCCTTTTTGTCCCTTTGCGGTTCGTCCCTCTTTCCAAAAAATTAAGGGATTTCAAGGATGGGACCCTGTCCCTCCCCCCCTTTTTTTTTTTGAGGCCCCCCTGCAAGGGATCCCCCCCTGCGTGCTCGGTGCAGAAATTTGGCCACTCTTTTCCGGTCTACTCGGGCTTTAACTGGGGCGTTGATTCTATCCGTCCTTATCGTCGTTTTTTTCCTTCTGTCCCAAAAACAACGCCACAAAACACGGGGGGGGGCTTTTACGAGTCCGTCTTCTCTTTTCTTCTATTTTTATTTTTCAAAAACCTTTTTGGGACAATTTTCCTAGACCCCTTCCCTGTTTTTTTTTTCTAGCCCCCTTCCTGTTGTGCGCGGCTTTGCCCCTACCCCCTTCACCGGTCGACCCGGTCTGACGACATCATTTCCTTTTACTCACTCCTCCCCCCTTGTTTTTCTTCTGTTATTTCAATTTTTTTTACGGGTTTCAACTAAAGCCCTCCCCCTGGTACTTGCGAGTCCCCAAGGGTTAGAAAGAAATGCATTGACGTCGCAACGACAGAATTGTCTACAATGGCACTCTTGGGTTGGGTTGTGGCAACTCTTTTCTGATCCCTACTTTCCTTAATGCCTTCTGCAGTACACCAACTCGTCCCTCCTGACCGACGATCGGAGTAACTAGAGCTTACGTTCTCTCAAGAAATTTTCAACCCACGACCCCAGTTAACTTCCCTCGGAGGTGACATTTCTTCGCACCCTCTTATTTTTTTTCCTTCCCTCCGTGGAGTCCCCCCCCGGTGGGCAAGAGGTTGCATGAAAGGTCCTTAATTGGCGGTCCTAAAGGTATGTTTGGGACCCTACCGACTTTTGCCACCTCCCAGCCAGGTTTTGGGGTTTTCCCCTGTTTTCACCCCAGTCAATTGTACCGGAGTGACTTGGCTGGCTGTTGGGGCATTATTCATGGAACGTCTCCCTCGGTCGTGTACCGGCGGCTTTTTTTTTGGCTAGGGAGTTTCCTTGGTGACCCTTCTTTTCCCTGTCGTCGCCGGTCACGGCCTTCTGCGCCAATACGGCCCCCCTGGAAAGGTGCTTGGTCCTTGTTACGGTGTCCTTTTCGGGCTTTCTTTTGTTCCTTTGTTGAACCCGGCAAGTTCCCCTTCTGCAGGCTTGGTTTTTTACTTGGCGTTTTCAGGCTCAGTCGGGCCGCCCCTTTTTCCTTCCCCCCCTTTTTCTGCCCCCTTTCAACCTTTCCACCCCTGTGGCACCCGACGGGCGGCTGGGTGCGTGATCGCGCCTTTTGGGCCGGACGATTTTAGTGTGTTTAACTTTTTTTTTTTTCGCTTTTGCCCTCCGGTTCCCTCCCGGCAAAGTTTCTTGGTGCAATTACTATATCACCGCCGATCGCCCTATTTCGGGTTCGGCGTTCTTGGCCTCCTTGGTTCCCCCTCGTTCCCGGAGATTTTTTCGAGGCATTTCTCGGCGGGCGGTTTTTTTCCTCGCCCCCTTTCCGCCCCCGACGTCACTCAGCTAGTTCTCCTCCCCCCCACGCACATCCCAAGTCGGGCAACTGCCTATTTTTTTGTCGATCCTTTTGTGATCTTTTCCGGAGTATGCAGTAACGGGTCTTTGATCCAGCCACCAAGGCCCTTTTTTCTCTTTATGGTTTTCATTTCCCCCTTGCCGGGTTGACAGAAACCTGGCCTGTTGAAGCCGAAAACAGGTTCCCCAGAGATCCCCCCATTTCTTTCTTTTTTCCTGCTCCGAGGCCCTTCAGAGCTTGTTATTCGGGGGGCATGGAAGTAAAGCGATTCTTTTGGTACTTCGTCTTCTTCACCGTTTTTTTTAAGCCCTCCCTCCCGCTGCATTCAAAGCCAGCCGTGGGGAACTGGTTTAGGGCCGGCGCCCCAGGCCGTTTTTTTTCTTTTTTTTCTTACTCATCTTTTTTTTTGGGACGCGGATTCTTTTTCGCCAGCATTTCACGAGTCGCCCGCATCAGGAGTCTCTTGCGGCTCCCCCGTTCGACCAGGCCGCATTCGGGCCTGGCCCGTTTCTTTCCCCAGCCATCCTCTCTTTTTTTCATCGTACCCAAGTTGCAGCTCCCCCTCGTATATCGGCTTCAGCGACCGGCTTGGGGCCGGAGTTCCTTCCCTCTCCCGAGGGCTTTTCTCGACTAGATTTTTCCCCCCTCACCCTTCCTTTTTTCGGTGCCGATGAACCCTGCGGCGCGGGGCCCTTTTTTTTGGAACGAAACCTGTTCACCGTTGAGGCTCTTTCCTGAACTTTGGTTTTCGCTTCTTTTACGGATTGCTGCTAATTTCCCCCTTCGCATTTAGGAACCCAACAAACGTTTGCGCTCGTTGGCG
>Ga0179593_1650705_pt1 | contig 11858 bp, 11 predicted proteins | sample CZODoug2_1_08_16_FD_185931 | JGI IMG/M metagenome (GOLD analysis project Ga0179593, IMG submission 185931) | Vadose zone soil fungal communities from Angelo Coast Range Reserve, California, USA - CZODoug2_1_08_16fungal (PacBio error correction) | ecosystem: Environmental > Terrestrial > Soil >... | reverse complement strand
CCGCGTTTCCCTCTCCTCCTTTTCCCCCCCAACGCCTTCTAGTTGATCGATTCGCGGACCCTTGGTGGGCTCGCCACTCACAATACCATTTGTTGCGTCACCCCTTTTCACCGTAGGAACCCATATCGAGAATCGAATGTTCCACTCCCGATCGGGTCTAGTACTGTACAGTTAGCAATGCTCGGACTAGTTTTCACCTCGGATTAGTGCTTTCCTCCTGGGAGCCTCTTTGGCTTCTCCCCAGCCCTTTTACCGGTCCGACCCCCGACGCTCATTGGCACGCGCCCCGGGCGCGATCCCAAAACCTATTTTTATTTTTTTTTTCAGTCACGGCATCATACGAGCCCTTTTCGGAGACTTATGGCGATTCAGCTCTCTTTCAAGGTGTTTCTTCCATGGATACTGGCCGGAAAGTTCTAAACGAAGAGAAGACTTCCGTAGGGAAGAGTAGACCTCTCCGCCTTTCCCGCACTCGACCACTCTTTGCTCCGGGGGCGCCGTTTTGCTGCCGCCTTCTAATTTAGCCCATGTTCCTGTGTTGCCCCCGAAAAACTGCTTTTTTCTTTTCGCTCTTGTTTTCCTGAGAAGACGTACTTTTGTGCTCGACGCCGTCAGATGCGAGCTTTCCCTACTATTTTTCAGCTCCGTCTTGTCCTGTTCCTAGGAAGAGTTTTTCGTCCACCTATTAGACTCGAAAGTCCTCCTTATGCGTGCCATCCAGCTCTCGTCCTCTTCGCATTCCCTGCAGTGCTGCTGCGGCTAGGCGTTCCCCGGCGCGCCCCTTTTCCCGAAGCAGCGGGATGCCGGTTGAATTTGAATCATTTTTTTTTCTTCCAAATCGCTTTACACAGTTGACCTCGTCCCGACTCCCCCACCTCCCCTCGGCCCCGGTGCATGGCTCTTACGCACTGATACCTTCTTTCCCCCCGAGTTGCAAGGCATTTTCTGGCGTTGGTTTCCTTGTCAAGGATTTTTCTTCCCTTACCCTTTCCCCCTTCAACTTGAATTCGGTCCGTCGCCCCTGGGTTACACTTTCTGGTGATGGAAATCCTCCTTCGGAAAACCCTACGCGGCGGTTTGGGACGATTTGTTTGAAAGAACTTGCGCTTTCTGTCTTGAACTGGAATGCCCCCTTCCGTTGCGACAAGCGATATCTGTGGCGGGACTCCGTTTTTTTCGCTTGGTGATGGGGTGTTTGAATAATGCATGAATGATGATCTTTTTGGACCCCCCCTGCCGATTTCAATCGTCCACGTAACTAGTTCCCGGCCAGATTTTGAGGTTTTTCCACCGTGGTCGACGTCCCCCCCCGCACCCGCCCGGCTCTTCTATTTAATTCTCGTTGTCTTTCTTCCTTCGTGCCGGGCGTCGTAGAACCCTTCCTCCGCCTTTCCCTCTGGAGCTCAAAAACGGGTCCCTTTTTTCAAATAGCCTTCACTCCTACCGTTTGGCCTCATGCCGAGTTTTTGCCAGAACCCGCCCGGTCTTCCCACTTCTTCTCGAAAGAATATCGCCTCAATCCTTCGCAAGTATTTTCTTTTAAAGCATAGAGGACCAGTCGTCCATGACCGATAGATCTTACCCCCCCCTTCAGTTCTCCCCCCCCTTTCCAAGTTGATGAACAAGGGGACGACCCCTGTCCTCAGTCAAGGTGCCGTCCTGGGTGTTCGCCAGCATATGCACTGATCAACCTCGCTTCCCTTCCCCTAGGGTCTAACGCGGCGCGTCTCTTCTTCCATCAAGCATGCCCATTTTTTTATAGTTTTTTTTTTTCCCCCCCCAAACACCAGGTTTAAGGTCCAGCCTTCTTTCCTCGCACCAACGCGTTGCCCCTTCTGTCCTTGACGTCGATCCTGACCGCCTCATAAACGCCTCCCCCTTCGTTAGGTATAGTTTCTTTTCTCCGTGTATAGCCGCTTTCGCACTCACGCCGCAGCCCCTTTCGGCTGGGAGTACCTCGACCCCTCTTCCCGTATCTCCGACCCGCCCCTCAAGTGAAAGTAACCCCCCTTTTCTTTCCACCTTTCCTTTTTGCTTACCGTCGAAAATCCCCCCTTTCCTTGACCTTCCCTTGTCTTTTTCCACATTTTTTCCCTTTGCTCATTACCTTCCGAAAGGGTCGTTTCTCTTGTCGGCCCGCGCGCACAAGTAGTCCCCATTTTCTGTCTCTTTGTGACAGCGAGGACGGCGTCTAAGATTAAGATAGTTGAGTCCTCCCCCGGGACTTTCGCAGGTTTTTTTTTTTACCCCCCCTAACAATCCAACCCCTCTTTGTCGCGTTTTTTTCTCGCCTTTGAGGCCTGTTTTTGCCCGTCTGAGCCTGGCGTCCCCATACATCGTTTTCGTTCTGGTGAGCAGCGTCTACGATTTTTTTTTCCTTTCTTTTACCTGTAACGCCGCGTTTCCTATCCACTCGGAGACTTAGACATTTCTTTTCAAGATCTTCAAATGTGTAGCACTCTCAGTCAGGCTTTCCGACGGGAGTTCCGTACGACAAGCTCCTGCCGGCCATCTTACTCTGCTCCTTTTTTTTCTAGGTTTTTTTTCCTTTACGAACCTTTTTTACCTTTCGGCAGTAGCACCGCGCCCCTTTTTTCTTCCCCTTGCCCGTCCGGGACCTCATCTTGATGAGAATCCCTCCAAAAAGTAAGGCAACCCCTTGGTTGATAGACTTACGAGGAAAACGGTTGGCTCCTTTCTCCTACCCCCTTTCCAATTCACCTTCCCCTTGTGTGTCCCCCCCCCCATCGCGAATAGACTTGTCCCCCCGACATTGTTGTATTTCCTTACGCCGTCTTACAAGCTCGGCCTTCTTTTTGTCTCCCTTTCCCGAACTCTATCGTTTTTTTTGTTTGAAGGGCCTCCGAATGGCGACCCCACCCTTTCGTTACGGTCCCGACCGCGCGGTCATTGTTGGTCTCCCCCGCTGTTCTCCTTTTTCTCGCGGAGCATCGCCCACCGGTCGCTTTTTTCTCCCCTCTCTCTAGCGTGCGCGAGACTTATGGCGTCTGTCTGGGATCTTTTTTTTTTGTGTCACGCCTGGGCCCTTCAGTGGTTTTACCTTTTTTTTTTCTTCCACGATTTCTTTCCCTCTGGAGACGCGCGCGCTTCCCGCCTCGAAACACGGCATTTGGGGCGCTTCCTGCATGACCCGCATTTTCGTACCTCATTACCTTCCCCTTTGGCTCCAAACACTTTTCTGGCGCCTTTCGTTCAATGAGGGATTGTTCTCTTTCCTCCCCCCTTCCGAGCAGAGGGGTGGTCTTAACGCACCTGTCTTTCGTAACCGAGGGGGTAGCTAGGCCTCTTTTAGTGTCCCCTCTTTACGCCTATCGTTACCGTTCCGTTTCGGAGTGCATCGCGGCCCCGACCGGCTTTCCCCCTATTACTTTTCTTCTTCCTTGATCGAAGGGAGTTTTACGTGATTTTTTGATCCCTCAGCTCGGCCACTCCTATCTTCCCTTCGGCGCGCTGGACCCATAGGTGTAACTACAGTTGACTGCTCCCCGACGATCCAAGGTTCATGTCTGTGCTTCCGACTCCCTGAGCCGCTCCCCCTACCCCTTTTCCCTCGTAATGGATTCTTTTTTGGTGCCGCATGAAGTGATATTTAATTCCCCCCCCCCCCTTCCCGGGAAAATTTTTCCCGTCACGCCCTGAGTGCGCGTCCATTTTTTGCTCGTTCAAGAAATCCCCCTGGGAAAATCCCTTTCTTTGCTTTTTTCCCCCCTGTATGAGAAAAATTTCTTCGCGCTGAAACTTGTGCCGGCCGCGGGCGCCCCTTCGTACATATCTCGGCTGGTGTCGGCCGGGAATTGTTGCCCCCCTCTCCTTGGTGCTTTTTTCCTTGCTTTATCATGCTGCATGAGGGCTCTTACGTTTTTCGGCGACCTATTGTACCTCCTTTTCTTACATCGCCAGGAATTTCTGATTCCCCTAACGTGTCGCCTGGCCGCTCCTTCTATATCCTTCCATCATCTTTTTTGATCGATCCGCACGGGCGAGCGTCGTACCACGTGATCTCCCCTTCTTTTGCCGATTCTTTCGACCCCTTTCTTTGTAACTTGAATGACAATCTCTCAGTTTTTTCTTTTGGCCTATTCTGGCCACCACTACCCATCCCCCTTCATCGAAACCCGGCCGTCCTCCGCCACCGCTCGCTATTGACCAGCTTCACACCCCCAGCTTTCCCTATTTCCCTCCATGTGAAAAAGGGTCATTCCCCGTCCCTCTTTCCCATCCCCCTCCAGTGTCCGCGCTGTACACAACTTTCTTCACGGTTGTTAATCCACATTTGACTCGCCCGTTTGCCTGACGTCCGGAGTTGGTTGAATCAAGATTCCACTCCATGCCCCCTTTCTGAAACCCTCCTAAATTTCTCTTACCCCTCTTTTTCTACGACCGGGGACGTTCTTAAGCGCCATTCAGTCCCCCCCTTCTTAGAGTCTTGCCCAGGGTAGTTACAGACGAGGTCGATGCCCCCCAGCTCCTCCTCTTATTGAGCGCTTTTAGTGCCCTATTCTTTCGCAGCGTAGGATTGTTCCCCCTTCCTCATTCGTCTAGTTGAAGTCGGTCTTATCGACCTTTCGCCTCCCCGAAGCTGTTATGATGCTGATCTTTTAGATACCGTCTGAGTGACCCCCTGTCCTCTCTAAAGATTGAAATACATTCTTCCCCTTCTTGACTCAACGGCGTCGCGTTTCCCCTGAGCAAATCGATTTCTTCATGAGCCCGGCGTCGCAGAATCCTTAGCTGAACCGGTCCCTCTTTCCATATGCGCGTCATGTCTTCCCGTTCGAGAACGGGGACGCCGCCAGTGGGGACCCCTTCGTACCCGTCTCCGAATGCCCCTACTCCTTTAAGGTACAGCTTTTTTCCCCAACTTGAACACAATCCTCCACTCTGCTGATAGAAATAAGATTCCGCGGATTCGGTATGCGCCGGCGCACCATACATAGGTTTTGATGCTGCGGCCTTATGCCTCTATCAATATCGTGCCCGTCCCCTCTTTTCTTTCTCCCCCCCAGACGCCCCTCCAGAGCTAACGCTAGAGTGGGATTGTAGCCAACCGAGGTCGTCTTTACGTCCTTTAGTATCCGTACTTCCTCGGCTTTTCTTTTTCTTCTCTCTCTTTTTCCTTCATAATTGGAGGATCCTACCCCCTGTTATTGTTCGTAGCTGCCCCGCTTGCGGTCGTTTCGCAGCCCTCTTTTCCCCTCCTTTTCAGTTCGCCGGGTTTCTTTCGCATCCGTGTTGTTTTTGAGGACTGGCGCCAACGAGCGTTTTTCCCCCAACGCCGCTGTTGATCAGCGGGCGTTTTTTGTCTGATACGACAAACTATTTGTCATTTTAACTTCCCTGGTCTGCTCGCCTCGAGAATTTTTTTTTTTTTTCCCCCCGGGGGGTCCATGCACCCCGGTCCAAGGATGGCCTTAGCTTCTCCCCTCTTTCAATGCTCTTACTAATCTTTTTTGCCCCGACATAGTGTTTTTCCGTATATCGCCTTCCTAGTGGCTGGCGATGCCTCCCTTGTTCCGACCGGCCGTCTGGGGAGAGTTTTCCTGGGCGCGCTCTAACCCACCTATGTTATGTGGGGTCCGTCCAGACCAATAAACTTTTTTGCGCTATTGGCGATTCGCTTCATCTTTGATTATTTGGGTGTCTTTTTTTTTTGCATGGCGAAGGGTAGGCTTCACCCCGTCCTCAATCTCCCGGAACTGAGATTCGGCGTTCTCGCTTTCTTCCCCCCACCTTCAGGCTTGGACTTTTTTCTCATTCCTTTTCCCTCGACAGAAAGATCGCTTCATTGACTGAGCACATTCTTTCTGTGGTCGAAAAAATGATTTCTTTCGCGTCGGTCCCATGTTTATCGATTTAGACGTTTTCTCTTTCCTCTAGAGTGTGTGGATTACCTCTCCCCTGTTATTTAGCTGTAACTTGGTGTATTCATGGGAGCCTACGGTATAGCCCAGTATGGTATTACCACCTTAGACAATTCCGTTCCGGTCTGTCCCAGAGGCGAGAGTCCTTTTAGCGCTTTGAGGGCTGCCGTTCTTTCCTCTTTGGTTCCGACGATGTCTGCCGCGCCCGATCTATCAGGCCTAACGCAGGTATCCTTTCCATCTCTCGGACATTCTGGGTGTACCATTACTTGACGGCTCGACGCGATACTTACGCTTCCCGTTGTTTGGCGCTGTTGCCTTTTTCCCTTCTTCCCCGGACTTCGACACCTCTTTGCCCGAAGGTAATGGACTGATCTTCATTCTTCTTCTTGATAGAGAACGACGTCAATTGCCTTTTTCAATTTTTCTCGTCACCTAATTTGTGTCTGGAACTTTTGGAACCTCTCAGTCGAGGTGGGAAAGTTTCCTGTCTGTCCTACTGTTTCTTGCCCCATTTCCATTTCGCCTCTTCCGTTAACCTCCACTCCTTTCTTCATATAGAGCATTTGGGTCATTCCTGAACTTTGGTTTGCTTTTGCGGAAGGGCATCCCATCTTCCCTATTTTGCTGGAATTCCCTCTCCTCCAATTTAATGCAGTTAGCCCCCTCGAAGTCGGTCTGATGAAACCCTTTCAGACTTTCCCATACGACTATTCTCTCTTTCTTTCATCAGTTGAGATCTCTCAGCAGGGCTCTTTTCCTTACCCCCCGGTTCTTTCGCGAAAAATTATGGACGATGCGGTTCTGAAACAACACCCCCATTGTCCTTTTCCACTCCGCCTTGTAATGTCCTTCCCCCTTCCCCCCCTTTTCCACTTAAACAGCAACCCTGTCCTCTCCCCGGACGGACGCCGCACTTAATCCTCGTCCCAAGGTTCGCACGTTTTTTCATGTTCAAAAGGTTCATTTTGCGCAACAGTTGGTAGAAAGGCATCCCGCTTCCACCCTGTCCTCAGTTTGTCAAAGACCCGAGCTTTCCACAGCGTTTTTCCCCTTCCTCTTGGTCACAGCTCCTCACCCTTCCTTCCTGAACCACGTCCTTTTGACACTTTGTCTTGCGGTATTGTTGAGCCCTAAGACCTTCCTTTCCCGTATCGAGTCGAGATTGTCTTTTATGAGCGGCGTCAGAGGTTTCCCCCCATGGATTAACCGCCGTTGGTTCCGCTGCTTTGTGAGACCTTTCGTCCTCTGACCCCTCCCTCTTCCCCTCTGCAAGCCGCACGTAGAGATAGGCCCTAGCCCGCATTTTCCTTCCTTTCATCCTTGTTCGATTGGCTTGATCCCTCGAAGACTCTTAACATATCCTTTTCCCCCTTATGAACCTCCCTTTCTGACCCACCCTCGAGCAGGACTTTCCCTCTACAAGATATTCTTCTTCCCTCGGCGAAAGAATCATTTTTGGCCACATCGACATGGTTTATGCATTCCTCTTCCTCCCCTCCTTTCTTTGCACCGTCCTCGCCTTTGAGTAACAGAATGAACGTTTTTCCGACCTTAGACGTCTCCCCCTCCCTTCTTTCGCAGTCGAGTTTCTGCTTTCCACTCGTACAATGCTGCACAACCCCCCTTCCCCCCCCCCTACTCACGATTAGCTGCTCCCGCGGCTCTCGTATTTTCCGTGTTTGCCCTAAACATAACCTTTTTTTCGCTTCCTTCGCGCCGGATGTCAGCTAAATCTCCCGCCTGCTAGGGGGGACCGCAAAGACGAGGGTTTCTAGTTCGAACTTCGGGAACGAGCTACTTCTTCTTCGGTAAAAGCATGTGTGCACCCCTAGTTTGTACCTGTCTCCCGGTTGGTGGTTTCTTTTTCCACCCCGACTGACTCCCAGATCTTCCGTTGGAACTAGGTGCATCCCTTTTTTATTGTACGCGGCCGGTATTTGTCTTTAATTTTTGCGTTCTCTCCTAACGCTTGACTGCTGTCTCACAGATTTACCCTACTGCTAGTTGTCCGCGGTTATATCTCTTTTACTCCTTTTTTTTTTTTTATCCCTGCCAGAAGTCTGTTCCCAAAGTTGATCTCTCCGAACCACAGCGGGGTGGACTCCCCCCTACTTTTTGCAGTAACCCCTTCCCGCGAAAACCCCTCGCGATCGACTCATTTCCCGGCCCCGATTTCTGGTCGTCCTACGCTAAGGACCTTTGGACCTTTTTCCCTCCATTCTTTCCCCCTTCGTGAGCGTGGTTGTTTCGCTGGATGGCGTAGTGGAGTTTAGCCCACTCGCCCACGTGGATAATTTTATCCCTCTCGGGCCGAGCCACGACCACTTATTTTTTGGCGTCCCTCCCGGGAAATTTTGAGAGCTTATATGGAGATCGCTCATAGTCTGTTGTCCGGTTTGCATCTCAATCACCTTCGTTCCCCCAGATGAAAGAGATTGCTTTCGCGTAGAGAGTACCCTCGGCTCCTCGAACCCCTTCTTTTTGACTGCCGGGGACGAGGGGTGCCGACATTGAGCATTCTTAATGCATTCTGTTAGTTTCCCTCCCCCCTGATGAGAGTCGGGTCATTTCTCCGCGATTGTCGTGACCCGTAGTTCCTTTTTAGATTTCTCTCCCGTTTTCAGCTGTTGTTTATGAGTAATTTTCGTTCAGACAGTTAGTCCCCCCTTGGGATGCACAGCATCGAACGCGTCGTTCTCCCTAATTTTCGCATATACAACTCACTTCTTCTGACGTGTCTTTCAGATTTTTTTCTCTTTTCGGAGGAGACTGTCCCCCTCTGGCTGCTAGTTGAATGGCATTTTTCCTCCTGGTCCCCCAATCGGCTCCCCTACAGTTCGCTCCTCTCGCCCCGGACGAGGACACAGGTGGGATGTCTTTTCGCATCCCGACTTTCTTACTGAGTCGTCGCCGTCCAAGTTTTCATGGAGTCGTGTTCTTGCTTCCGTTTCTCAGAGACATGGATGTCCCTTCTTTCGTTGCCCATGGTGCGCGTCAATTCCCTTTTTTTCTCCTTTTGGCCTCGTCAGCGGGTGTAATGGGTTTAGAGGAGTGTACTCCCCCTTTCTCCTTCTAGATGAAACTTTCGATGAGGGCCTTTCTCCACTCTCCCTTCCCAATTATCGAGGCGGTGGGAGAAGGAAGGTGTCTCCTTTGGGCTAAGGTCTCCGGTCCTTCTCTCAAGGCCGGCTTGGAAGTGTGATTCCACTCCCAGGTAAATACGCGTCGAACCTCTAGGCAAGTTTTCTTCGGTTGAGAATCACGTGTTAGCTCCTCCAGGGGATATCATGCTTTGTTTTTCAGTAGAGCCCCCCTTTTTTCCTGAGTTTTGTGCCGGTCGTCGACCATATCTTCCTCAGCAACCTTATTTTGCCCGCGACCCGCGGATCCCCCTTGTTACCCCCCCTATCGCCATTACAAGCGCTACCTTTATTGTTTTGATCTGGGTTAACGGCCCCCCCCCCTTACCCATCCCCTGGTATCGAACCAGCCGCTCGATAATCTCCCAAGGATCGCACGTCCCTGCCATTTGAAAAAGGTTCCTAGTCTCTGAAACATTTTCCCCGTTCCGACCAGCGTCCCTCCGCCTCCCCCGTAACCCCCGCAGGAAGTTGTCCCCGAAACAGTTCCCTCCCTCCACGGGTTTTTGACAGTCAGTCAAGGTGACGCCCGCTTTTTTCTGCCTTTTCAACTTCCCCCTCCCCCCGCCAACGACGACATGACTTTCTTCCCCCTGTTTAGACTCTGGCGGCGCGATGTTCTCCTCCCCCCCCCTTCCTCGTCGCTTATTTTCCGCGGTATTCCAAGGGTATTTTCCAGTTTGAGCCTCGCTGCCATAACGCGTTTGCGGAAGCCTGCTTCTTGCTAGCTCCGCCGTCGTATTGAAGCCTTCTCCCTTCCTCTTTTAGACTTCGTCTGTAGTCCTAAAAGGTTCCTTAATCTGCTTTTCCCTTTTTTCACGACGAAGAATTGTTATTTTGACTACTCTTTGACTATCACGTTTCCTGATCTCCCCTTTTCCCCTGCGCTGAAAATACAGTTCCTTCGAATGACAAAACCTCGGCTATGTCCCTTTCCCGAGAATTCTATTTTTTTCTTCATCAGACAAAAGAATCATTTTTTCCACACTCTCCCCCGGTATAATCCCCAGAGAGACTTCATTTTCTCCCCACGAGCCCTTGCAGTCCCCTCTGCTTTTGTACGATGTTGACCTCTCCCTCGTCTACCTTTTCCACCCTATACTTTATGAGAGTTAACTCCTTTTACACTTCCCGGACTTCCCCCCCCACTAACATGAGCAATTCTAATCTAGTATGAGTTCCCCCGGCACAAACCACCTTCTTTCTGGATTCTAAAGTTTTTTCTAATGAGTCCAGGGGTTACTTCCCCCCCTTCTCTTGATTCCCCCAGCCACTCGTCCCCCTTCGACGAGGATAAAGTATTCTTCACCCCGATCCTTCTCCCCCCCTTCCTGATTTACGACGGTTTCTCAGGGCTAGCTCGTTTTTTGACATGGATGTTCGACGATATGTTTTCTTAATGGTGTACGTGCAAATATTTGTAGTAGATCTCCCCCCTCTTTCGGTTTCGTCACCTGACTTTGTCCTTTTTCGCGTTGTCGCCTCCTCTCTCTACTTTCTCGTCTCATCCCCTGCCCTTTTTACCCCTCCGCTGGTAAACGCTTTTTTTTTCCCCCTCCTTTGCGACGCCGTCAAAAGCCGTTTGTTAAGAACAAAATAAATTTGTTCGAGCACCCTTCCCGGCCTCGAAGACCATATAGATGACCTCGACGGCACGCTCTGTTTTCCTTTTTTACGTAGGAAAGCTTTCTTTTTTTTCCTTTTTTGCACTGCCTTTCAAGTCCTATGTGAGATCGTTTTTTTTTTTTAAGTGCTCCGGTTTCTGATATGAAACATGCGTTGTCAACCTTCCCGTCTGTTCTTTTGCGGAAGATTTCTGGGCTGCATCCGAAACACCTATGTTCTTTTTTTTTTTGCGTCCGACCGGTCATGACGGTCCCTACGCTAGTCCCTGGCCCGTGCTGGGTTTCCTTGTCACCTGGCTAGTTTCCCTTTTTAGTACACACTTCAGATCTTGCCAAGGACTTTGATATCAGTCCCGGGCCCCATAGCCACGGCAGTTGTTGCGGGCGCGGCTTGCCTTCCCCCTCTCTTCCCTATTAACTGAGCCCGATGTGAAGAAAACTTTCATTTCTTCGCAGAGGGTCTCAAGATCCTCTCGACGGTTGCTCGACTCCATCCATCTCCCTCTGGGTTCATTTCATCTTTTCATTCTGAGTTCCTGTTCTTCCTTGCGTCAAAGAGGGATCGCACAGTCCCGAAACCAGCGTCGGAGTTCCTTTCCCTATTTAGGACTGACCGGATGCGCCATCCCTAGTTTTTTTCTTCGTTGGCTTTTTCCTTCCCTCCTTTTTTGCGCTCTCCTCACGCAGACGCCGACAACGTGAAGTCATGGCAGTTTTCCCCATCGGCTTTTCCTCCGGTATCCGCTCGACGCGATCCGCGACGTCTTTCCCCCTTTTTATTTGCTTGATGGTTCCCGACCGATTTACGCGCCGCTTGGTCAAGCAGGTTTTGCGTCGTTTCGGCTGTGAATGGAAGGATCTGTCCCGCCCTCTCGCACCTTGACTCGCTCATTGCGCGTCCCTTTTTATTCCTTGTTGAACTCCTGCCTTCCCGGGAAAAGTGTTCCCCTCGGCTGGGGGACGCGGTCTGTTCGACACTCGCCGATGAACTTTCACATGCCCGAGCTTGCGCCAGCGTGGTCCAAATTATCGCGGTTTTTGCTGGCCGTGAGATGAAAGTTTTTGCTTTTTTTCCTTTTTTGGGATTTTTGTTGTTCCTTTTTGGTCCTTTGGGGGTTTGACCTGGGAATTTTTCCCTCGGGTAAATCTCGTTCCCGCATTTTGCGGATTCCCTTTTCGTGGGACGACGGCAACCTAGAATTCCTTTG
>Ga0179593_1559600_pt1 | contig 11858 bp, 10 predicted proteins | sample CZODoug2_1_08_16_FD_185931 | JGI IMG/M metagenome (GOLD analysis project Ga0179593, IMG submission 185931) | Vadose zone soil fungal communities from Angelo Coast Range Reserve, California, USA - CZODoug2_1_08_16fungal (PacBio error correction) | ecosystem: Environmental > Terrestrial > Soil >... | reverse complement strand
ACACTGCTACGAATTGCGTAGATCCCCCCCCCTTTTCGAAGCCGCAGGGGATTTTGCGAACGGGATGAGTTCCCTCGTCTTCCTCAACTGGCGTTTCATAGGTCATCTTCTTGCAGTAGCAAATACCGCCGATTGAGATCAGTATTTCAAAGAAGATGGAAGGAGAATGCTTTCGGCCAGAGAGTAATAACTTCCCCCCAGATTTCAGTCGTACCTGGTCTCCTCCTTTGGTTCTTTTGAATGTCAAGTTCTAATGGCACCGGGACGGATTCTTTTTCGTCCGATGAGTGTTACCACTCTACCTTTAGTTGCTTTTTTTTTTTTTTGGCTTTAGACGACAATTCCACACCCTCAAAGGGCGGACACTCCCGTGAACCGAAATTCTTCCCCCAGACCTCCATCATTGTTGACTTTTTTCCCCTCGGTTCAGAGGATGTAAGCATACCTTGCCTTTCCCGCGGTGCTGGTAACTCCCCTTCCTCGGCATTTGGTTTCACTGCCCTTCTTTTCTTCAAGAACTCCGCTTTTTTTCTCCCGCAGCGGGTGATCTCTGGGCGTAGGGCATCTTTTTTTGGCCCCACTCTGACCCAACACGGGGTTCTTTTTTTCACCCGGTCTTCCCCTTTTTGAACTCTCCCCCCTTCACTTTTAGAACTGCCGACAGTCCGCCATTTTGGGCCACGCCCCTCCCGCCCGACAACAGCGCGGATAATCCTCCCTTTCATCCCTTCTTTGGCGGGCCTTTTTTTTGGTTTCAGATGCTTTCTCCCTCCTGATCGTTTTGCCTCCGGGGGCGCCTTTCCGGGCTCAACGGAAAGAGCCGTTTTTCCTTGCGCGCCTGACCTTCTTTTTTCTTTAGGAAGACCAAATGCAACCTTTTCCCAGTTCTCCTTTCGTCCGAGCACCCGGCTATGCCCAAGCACATTCGTGGTTGTACCTTTTTTTTATTGAACCCCTTTCAAAATGAAGGGATGGCCCGCCCCAGTTAACCGTTCCCCCTTCCCTAACCCGCTCCCACCTGGTCCCACTCCCCCACGCTTTTTCTCAGCCCTCCTCTGCCCCTTCACTCTGCCCACCAACCCTCCATTCTCCCTTCACGGAAATAACTCCGTAGTTGTTGCGGTTCATGCGTTTTTCTTGGCCACTTTTTGACTGAGCCCTTGCCCAAATCCTGGAGTGATTTTCTTAAGAAGGATTTTCTTCAAGGTGGAACGCTTCCGTTTTACGCTATTGATTTTTCCTGTTTTCGGCCTTTGTGAACAAAGATACGTCCCACCTTCCCTTGACCTGGTTTTCCGTGCTAGGAGCCCTTTTTGCGCAGGCACGTCCTCGAGCGTAAGCGTCCTTATCTGTGCTCGCCGGGCCCCCCTCTCATTGCGAAGTATTCGCCGTGGACGACCCTATTTTTTTCTTAATTCTCTTGCGAGACTTGGGTGGTCTGGAAATTGTAAACTTTCCACGGGCTCGTCCATTTGATGGAAATGGGGGTTCGACGAGAGATTTTTTTCCCTCTGGTAGCTTTTAGACCCTCCTTCCCCTCCCCGGTGCTGGCTTAATGAAGGTTCGATATCGCCACCCGAAGGTGGCTGCCCTTCTGTTCCTTTGATGATCGACAGGTTTTTCCCTCCTTAAACGGTTTTACTGCTTCTCTTGATCCTTTAGTTGTACGTTTTTTTCTTCACCGAACACCGGCTGTTCCCAGGTGGAAGGAGTGGGTGTTGACGCCGGGGGCAATTCTTTCTCCAGGCCTGCCCTCCGAGCTCCTGTCTTTTGATTTCTGAGAGTTGCCGGCACTCCTTTTTTTCCTCCGCAGTTAGACTACCTATCCGAGTAGGTAGGGTGGTTATTTCGGGTGAGAGTCACTTCCTCCCTGGTAGATTTGAATGCCCTGTGAATCCCCTTCGTGCTTTTAAAATTCCGTGCCTTGGGATAAGAACCTTCACAAGGTCGTTCTCCCACCGACGCGTGAGATACCTTTTTTTTGTGTATCTGGCGCCTCGAGGAGACGTTCTCTTTATGTTTTATCAGCTCCTCGGACGAAACGTCCGGTCCCCGGAGAAACCGGCGCGTCCTCCCTTCCTCATTCTATATCTTTTACTCATACTAAGTTGTTTTTTTTTCTCGAGATCGCCGCCCTTTCTTCGGTGTATCCTTTTTTTCCTAAGCGGTATGAGGGCCGCTTGCTCAATAGGCTACTTTTTCCGCGGCCAGTACAACCCCCCTTAAAAACGCATTCTCCGTCTCTCTCCCGTTGCTCGGCGCAGACCCTTTTTTTTTTTATCCAAGGTTTCCCCTGGTGCCCGCTCGTTCCCAAGCTAATTGTCCCTCGACCAGTCGGCTGCTTCCCGATTCCCCCTCCACCCGACCACCCACTGCCCCCCCGCCCTACCTTCCTTTCTTATCCTTTCCAGGCAGCCGTGTGTACCCTCTCGTCACCTATAAAGGAGCCTTTGCAGGACCCCCCCCCCCATTGCGCACGACGCCTCCCATGGCCCCCCGGCGTCAAAACCCCCCCCAGCGCTTTTTCCCTCTTTCGGGTCTTCCATTCTAGGCGGCCTCTTACTTTGCAGCACTTCCCACGCCACTATAAACGTAACCGCCTGATCTAATCTTTTTACAGACCCTTTTTCTTTTTTGGTGGCGTTTGAGGTGAAAGTTTCCCCCTCCCGCGACAGCCAGGCCTTTTTTGACCCTGAGCTGAAGCCCGCTGACCCCTTTTTTTCCGCCTTCTCTCGTTTACCCGGGGCCTACTGGTAGTTCTTCTCTTCAACATGCAGGTCTTTGCCCTCCGATTCAGCGCTCCCGCCCCAAAATAACTTTCTCCTCGAATTTAGAGGCTCGCGAGTTCCCTTCGCTTCCACTTTTCCTTTCAGGGGGACTGATAATTGCTGCTCGTCCAGGCTCTTTTTCCCTTTGGGCGGCGAATCTTGAAGACTCCTTCTGGGTCGCCTCTCCCGTTTAACAACATTCCCTTTTAAGGAGGGTGTGCCCTTCCTCCGATGGCCCGAAGACCCCCCCCCCTTCCTTCCGCGACATAGATTTTCATCCCCTTCCCCCAGCCTAGCTCCGGCGCCCTCCGCCCCTGCCGGTCGTTGGCCGCCTCTTCTCTCGCGTAGAGGACAGATCCGCCTCCGGTACTTAGCCCCCCCAGGGGCCCGTCTAGGCTCCACTAAGAGTGCTTTTTTTGGCGGATTCTGAGCGCCTCGTTCTCGATTGCTTGTTGTTTTCCCTTCTTTGTCAAGTGGTGCCTCTTGAGGGTTAGGGCTGGCCCTCCCGGTTGGTGCCGGTGATGGTTCCTCCCCCTTTAATTTCATAAGGTCCCCCTCCACCCCCTGGATTTGGGTCCCGTCAGCTTTTTTTTCTGGTCCGCAGACCTGGTTTCTTTGAGTGGAATTAGCTTGCGTTTTCTGTTCTTTCCTGCCGTTTTGACCTTCCACTTGCCCGGATTTTTTCTCAGCACGATTTGGCTCTTCATTTAGGACCCTGCAGTAGTCCTTTTCCCTCCCCCGCACGACCATTGCCCGCGTGGGGTAGGGCTTTTCTGGCGGGCCCACTGATGACTTTTTATAATTTGTTTTTTGTAAGTCGCCCTCCTGTCTTTTCACCTTTACCAGCTTCACTTCCCCAAAAGTGCGGGCGATCCCCTCGAAGGACAGAATAGTGCTTTCTTCTGTAGAGGCCCGACCTCTTGTTTCGAGGTCCTTTTTCCGCGATGGCGTTCTTCCTGGCCGAGTACCATCCCTTTTTTTCTCCCCCCCCGGAGTGACCCAAGGGAGAGTTGACTTCCATCGAAGCCTGATGTCTTTTTCATGTTTTTTTTTTCGGATTTTTTTCCTTTCGTGTCTTTTTCCCCATTGTCCTGTCTCCGCCCCCCTTTCGCTGAATATGCCATCCCGTTCTGTTTTCCCCCCCCGGAGAAGCGATGTTTTGTGATTAGAAGGTCCCCCTCCCCAGACCCCCTTGCCTTCCCACTTTTTTTGGGACAGACCCTGTTGATAGGAGAGCACTTAGGACGCCTCGGACGCTGCCTCGTTTTTCCCCCCTTTATAAGTAGCCGCTTCTTCTACGGTACTGACGTGGTTCACCCTAACAGCGTGGCGATCGTGGCTCCGGAATCGCCTTCCTGGGGTAATCGGTTTCCCTGGACCGGATCGGGGACGCAAGAGTTCCCTTCCCCACCGGGTTTTTGTCGGATGATGTTTTCCTTGTGTACTTTATACTCTTGCTCTCAGGACACCCTGGGCTTGGTCTTTCAAAAGATACTGTTCCTCGTTCTGGCGGCTTGTTCACACTAACCCCCATTTTCGCCAAGATTTCCTGGTGCCTTGCTTCCTCGATGTTTGGGGACCTAATGCGTTCCACCCCTGGATATTGCCCTCTCTCCATCCTCGCCGAAAGTTTTCCCTGCAACACCCTTAGAAGCTACTCCTTTCCCCCCCGGCTGTTGTGACCCACGTTTTGCCAAGGTCTTGAGGTTCCCCACTTCTGGTGATGTCATCTTTTTTTTTGCTCCATGTCCAAGGCCCTTTTTTTGTGCCCCTCCTCCTACCCTTTGTTGATTTACCCACCGCAAATTCTTTTTCCTTTGGACTTGGGAACTGGCCTCCCCCCACGGTCTAGTACCCCAGACCCCTCCCAGACAGGTTCCAACCCCCCCTCCGGTAGCGATCTTTTCCCCGATAGTCTTCGCAGTTTTCCTTCGATGGTGCCCCGGTCCGGGATGGAGTTCTTTTTTTCTCGCTTTTTCCAGCCGTCCTTACCCGAGTCTCCGTCCCCTTATCCGACGACAACTAGACTTTTCCGCGCGTTAGATCGGCACGGTTGCGCCCCTGCCTTGGTTTTTTCTTTTTTTTTCCGGGGAGTTGTCTTTTCACACCGACCGCATCCTTCGAGTCTAGGACTTTGGACCGGACCTCGCCAGTTTTTCTCTGTCGCGACCGGTATTGAGTACCCCGCGATGCGGAAGACTTTATCCCCGGCCGCGGCTACGTTTTCTACAGACCCCTCACACTTTTCGCTCCTCCTCATAGTTGGGTTTTCCGGACCGATGCCCCCTCCTTAGATTACGGAGAAGTTCTTCGGTTCAGCACCCCCCTTTTTCTTTAACTGACCGGGGACAGCCCTCCTCATCCGAATTTATAGTCTTTGCGATCCTTTTCCCCTTCTTCCCCCCTCTTTGCCTTTCGTTTCCCTTGCGGCCAGAGGAGTCCTCAGTTCCCCTCTCCAGGGGCACTCCTTTGTCATTTTGGTGCTTTTTCTTTGAATGCATGCAAAAGCTGCTGTTCCCCCCGGATGTCTTTCCCCACGGGATGGAAGAGTCTTTCTTTCCCCCTTTGGCGTCGACGGTGGCCCCCCTCCGAAAGGCTTTCGTGGAAAATCCCTTCGTAAATTTCTATCCGTCCGCTGTCATGCCATGTTCTTGTCAAGCCGGGTGATTCCGTTTTTTGTAGCACTACAGTCCTTTTTTTTTTTAGCCCGACACGCTGCCGCTCCCTTTTTTTGATGAATTCCTCTTCTCGTCAATCCCTCTCTCCTCTTTCTGCCTTCTCGTCTGGAGTTACCTCCTCTTTTGTGACGCAGGGTTTTCTTGGGTCTTTCCCCCCCGGGGAACAAGTAGTGCCCCCCTACCTTCTAAGACCCTGATTCCTGCGAACGACCTGGCCCCTCTTGGGGGCCCGCAACGCGGCTCCTTTCCCCCTGCGGATAATCAAGATGTCCTTTGGCTTGCTGTGCTGTTTTTTTTCTTCCAGATTATGAGCTTTCTGCCCTTAGATTTGTCCGCTTCTTTGCTTTTCTTTTGCCAGGCCCTGTCGCGTGGCACAAAACGGCAGGACTCACCACGACATCTTCCTCTCAGTCCTCGTCGCACTTTATCGGCCCTCCCAAGGTCCCGGTTCCAAGGATGCACCATCCCCCCCTTGGTTTTTCGGTTCTGCACTCATGGACAGGTCTTATGGAATTCAATTTTTTCCCCGCCTAACCCTCCGGTCCTTGTTCCGAACCCCTTCTGCATCAGTCTGCTCACGACCCTCACCCTAATCTTGAGTGGACGCGCCTTTCTCGTCACTGGCGGGTGACGGAGCCTTGTTACTCCTTCTAACACCGCCTATGGGACTGACGACCCTTTTTTCTTTGACGTGGGCTTTTGGGGGGGGGATGGTCCTGTGCAGTGCTCCCAGCTATGTAGACTTTCCCGGGCCACTCCGATACCTCGATTACCGCCTTGAGTATGCTTGTTTCTTCTGGCGGATACCTGCTTTTCCGGCAAGTACGAGATATTCTCCTTCTGCCTGATTTCGCCGGCCTCGGCCAGAAGTTACTGCATTTCTCAATCGAACCCACTTTTTTTCCCTCTGGCGGAATTCGAGGCTGTTTTCCGAGATTGGTGGATTCTCCTTCGCTGAAAGCGGAAGGGTTTTCGTCTCGGCTCCATACCATATTCCTCCGCTTACGTCTCCTCTGGTCTCTTTTTTGGCGGCAAGCCGACTTTCCCCTTCCGATGCGCTTTTTTTCAGACTTTTTCTTCAGACGTATCATCGCCCCTCTCTAAGCGGGTCTGACCTTGTTAGAGAATTTAAATTTTCCCTGCTGCGCTCAGATGGACTGTCTTTTTAGCCTTCTGAGTTTTTTTTTGGTTATTTCACCGCCCCTCCCCAAAGGAGTTTTTTTTCCGCTGGAGTCGTAGCGCTCAGCCTCGCCAGCCATGTTGGCAGCTTCTTCTTATTTCGGGTGAAGTTTTTTTTTCTAGGTGTTCTTCCTTCTTTTGGAGGTGACGCACTTTGTGACTGAGTCTTTTTGTAGTTGTTTTGAGAGTCCTCACCTTCCGCCCTGGTAGATGGGATTCTCTTCTTTTTTAACCCCCCCCCCTGGTCCACTTTATAACTGTTTTCTTTGCACGGGCCGATGCGTAGGCGCCGAGCACGCGCGCTCGATCTCGAAGAGTTTTTTTTGTGCGTCGTTCCTGGAGCTTTTTCTTTCTTCTTACGTATTCAGGGTTTCCTTTTTCCTTTCTCCCCGTGCCGATCACCCACGCTCATCTATATATTTTACTCTAATCTTTTTGTTTTCTAGAGATCCTCCGCCAAGGTCGTGTTTTTTTAACGCAGCCTTCCCTTTGATCCGTCTGCTTTTCCCCCAATGCCGTAACCGATCCTTTTTCTCTCCAGCAAACGCCTTCCTGATTTTTTCCCTGCTGCTCGGAGCAGATGTCCGGGTCGGTGATCCCGAGTTTCTTTTTTTAACCTCGTGATGACAGCCATTTCCCTCTTTTTTTCTTTTGACGGCTTTTCTCCCACGACCACCCCTTTTTCCCCGACCTACCGCCGTTCGGTCTTCACTGAGTCGCCAACCTCAACACCTCGACCTCCCCTGCAATACGCGTCCGCCTTTTTCAAGGTCATTATCCAATTCTCTCCCTTGTCGGTCAACACCCCCTGTTTTTCTGGGAAACATCGCTTTAAGCCACCGGCTGGACCTAATTTTCCTGAATCCGTCAAGCTTCTTTCAGGAATTCCACCACCCCCCCCTGTAGCACACATTCGTTTTAGTGTGGAGATGATAGAGACCGTGTTCCCTGCTTCAAGCCCCCCGCCGAAGACGACTTTTAGCGGCCTAACCAGCGTGTTCAGGAGAGACCTCTTTTCCCCCCCCCATCAGGGTCTGGATCCCCAGGGGCTGAAGAATAAAATTTTTTTTCCCCACCACTTCCCTGCGGAACCGTCCATGGACTCGACCTTTCTCTAAGAGGGAGTCGATTTTTTTTCTAATCCTCCTTTACAATGCGTTCATTTTTCCTTCTGCCTCTTGCGATTCCTGCCCCATCTTGCCGTTACCTCGTCCTCCCCCACGTTCTAGATCACCCCCTTCTTGATTCCAGTAGAGTTTTGTGACGGAACGCACCCCCTTCCCCTTACCGGTCTTTAGTCCAGCGTCATCCAATCTTTCACTTCAGCATACCTTTCCCTGCAGACTTTTAAAACAGTCTCCTGGGGGAAGTTTACCTCGGTCCCAACGGAGTTATGGCATTTTCTGGATAGGCGGATTTTAGTTTTTCGGGTCGATGGCGCGTCGTGCTGGTGTGTTCCAATTTGTTTCCCTCAGGGGGGGGTCTGTGATGGCTTCTCCGGTTTTTTGGGGTTCCCGTTGGCCTTCATAAACCTGCACTCCCTGTCACGAAAAACCCTTTCCCTTGGGAATAATTGGAAGAAGGATTCTCCCTGGTAGGTACGCGACACTGTCCTGTGCACTCTTTTTTTCGTCCTGTACGTTTCCCCTCCTTTCTCGGGCCTTTGCCCGTCTCCTTTTTTAGACCTAAAAGCCCCTTCCAGCACGATTGAGGTGCTTCAATTTTTTTTTTTGAACCAGCCCAGCCCTCAGCACACCTCTTATTCGTTTCGGCCGCGGTGGGGTCCTCTGCCTGTCGGGATCAGTTGCTGTGGTATCTTATATTTTTTTTTTGGGTCCATGCTTTGGTTTCTCCACGTTTGACCTCCCTTTTCTAGACGCAGACGCTGGACTTTTCTTTTTCTGCGCGAGGGTTGACGCCCCCTGTTTCCCGCCATGGCTGGATTCCCCTTTTCTCTGTCGGACGTGCTGCTGGCTCCAATTTTAGTGCGTCAATTCAGCTTTTTTTTTTTTCCCCGCTGACCCAAAGGAGTTTTCTCCTTCCGAAGCTGATGGCGCTCCTCTCCGGTCTGGTGTCTTCCGGAAGTCCCCCCTCTTTGTTACTTGTCGTCTACTATTTGCTCATGTGCCTCCCCCCTTTTTTTTCCTGACGCAGGCGATGGCCCCTTCAGCCCGGATGAATTAGCTGACCATTCAACTGACCCCCTTGTACGCCAATTCCCCTCCGGCAGTTGCGATTCCCTTGATTGAGCGTGATTTTTTTCCTTGCCTCTTTCGCGGCATCAGTCTTTCCCTTATCTCATCGAATCTTTCTCCCGTTTGGTCGTTCCTGGAAAAGGAAACGCCGTTCGCATAACTTAGTTTGCTCCCTCTTTGGGTGATTCCGGGTCCGGTATCTTTATCCTCGCTATTTTTTTTCCTTGTTCCTTGTCAGCGGATGTTTTCTGTTCGGAGTTCTTTTTCGGCCTTCACTTTTCTCAGGTGCTTAACCCTCCTTCTTTCACACTAGCTCCCTGATGACCGTCTCCCCCCTCCCTTTGTCGGCGTGTTTCACACAACACCCTTTTCACCAAGATAGCCATCTCCCTTTCGCCACGCTCTGGTCTGCCTTCTTTTTCCGGGGCGGTTCCCCTTTCACGCCTGGATTATGGAAAGAAGCCTCCTCCTCGCCGCAAGCCTCTTTGCAACCTCCTTCTGCAGAGCTCAATCCTTTTCTTTGCCTCAGTTTTTTCCGATTTTTTAGTGGCCCCGGTCTTTGCTTTTCTGTCGGGAAATGATGTCACCTTTTTTGTCCAGGTCAAAGTCTTTTTCTCTGGAGTTCTATAGATTTTAATCCTCCTCTTTGTGATTTCCCCTCCCTGGAAGATGGACCATCGGAGCAAAAACCTTCTATATTTACATCGAAATACTCAGAACTCTCCCGTTTCTTTTTCCCACCCTATCTCCGATCAAGTTTCTATGGTGAACATTGTTCGGGATGGCGGCCCCCCCGCGGATAGAGGGTACTTTTCCTGCCACAGCCTTTGATGCCGACTCCCACAGTCAATCTCTCTTTCCGGCTGAAAGGTGAGCCATCCTGCGCTGTCGCGAAAAAAAAAATTTTTTTTGAGTGTCCCCCTCTCTTTTCAAGAGGCTCCGTTCCTCTTGCCCCGCTTTCCCTTTTTCTGGAGGAAGGATGAGGACTTCCCGATGGAGCAGAAGTCTTCCGCGGCTAACTCCCCACGTCCCCCTGCCACATGTCTTCCCTTTCCAGAGAGACGCGATTAATCGTGAGTCCCCCGGTACGTCTCAACCAGATGTCTGCGAAGGTTCTTTTTCCTTCTTCTCCTTTTTTTCCTTCCCCCACTAAGGAATAAGAGGGTTCCTTTTTCCTCTTAATAGAGATGAGCTCCTTTTTCCCCTTTAAAGAAGATCCCTTCGAATTTCCCCTTTAGCACTCCTTCTTTGACCTCTTCATTTCTTTCCGGTCGTCACCCTCTCCTAATTTTTCTTTGAATGGGTACCGGTCTGAAATTTCCGTTTTTCTCCCGTCCCCATTTGGTAAACTCCTGTTCAGAGGGTTCTCTTTCTCCATAGTTGGCGTAGAAGACGCCGCACCCTTCCCCGAAAACCTTTAAACATTCTCGACAGACCTTCTTTCCCAGTAGCTTTCTACTCTCTTCCCTTTTTTTCCTGGGGGGTCCTTCTTATCCCTCGGAAGCTACGCTGGGTTTTAAAAGGACTTTCTTTCCGAAGAACTCCCCCGTCCCTGGCTGGACTGTCATTTTTTTTTTCTCGCTTCTGCTTTCTTCTTTTTTTCTGACTTCATTCTTTCTTGTGGACACGTGTCTTCGGTTTGACAAGAGATCCCCACCCCGTCAAGATAATGCATTTCGGTCCTCATGTGTTCGGGACCCCTTTTCTAACAGTTCCTCGATGGGTCGGGATGGTCTGTTTCCGATTCTACGGAGGACTCTTTCGGACCTTTTTCTCTGGAGTCCTAGACGTAAGGATTCTTTTTCTTCCTGCGTGGGCACCACTTTCTGACACGCCTAAACCCTCCTTACTCCCCCCCGATGAATTTTCCCTTACCAGTCTCTTCCAAGGATGACCTCTTTTGATTCGCTTTTTTTCCCATGAAAAGGGAGGCCCTTCTCCCCGCAGGACAATAAACGTAACCACCCTTTCTTCCATCCCTACCCACCGACCACCATGGTCCCCCATTCGCAGTCCCTCCTTCATTTCTCATTCCTCCCAAATTCGGCGCTCCTCCATCCCCGCCCTATCACTAAATCTTTTTGTAATTTTCTCCTCCTCGGAGGTTTCCCCCCCGCCAGCGTTTTTGCCCTACTGGCAGGAGGGCTTCCTTGATCTTTCCCCTCTTCTGGGACGGTTTGCCCCCGACCACCTTTTAGGACGTGACTTTTTTGCACGGGCCTTATCACCACCCGTACATCGATCTGGGTGATCCTGCGCGTTTTTTCTCGGCGAGACGACCTTCGGAAGCGCCTGCTTTGCACGTGCTCGCCGGGCCCCTTCCCTCCCCTTGGAAGTCCCCCCCGAGAGCCGCTCGGCTTATGCATTCTCGCTTTTTCTTTCGTGCGCCTTTCTGAGGAAGGCGGAATTTCTTACCTGTGCATGTGAGAGCCCTTACACTGAGGGCCTTTTTCCCTGAGAGTCCTTCTCTTATTTACCCTCTGGCGATTTTTTTTCCTTCTCGCGATCGGTCGCGCTTTTTTTTTCCAGCAAGGTACACCCTTTGCGCTCACCCGCTGCCGCACAGGCCCCTTTTATTTGCTCCTCCCAGGTATTTCCTTGCTGCGCTCAGCTATTTTTTGCCGTTAGGCAGCGGCTTGGGACCCAGGCTCGATTTTTTCCCAATGCGGTTTTTTTTTTGTTGACGCAGGGGGCAATTTTTTTCCGTCTATGCCTCTTTCACAGCTTCCCCTATCTTTACGGTGGTCAGGCGTGGTCTCTTTCTGATGTTGTTCGATTCCCGTACGATAGTTTCCCCCCTCTTTAGGGTGGGAGTGGTTTCGGGTTTGAGTCAATATCTCTGGTAGTCTCTTCGCTGGCTTCATCCTTTCCCCCTTTGGGTGTTTTTGTCTTTACTTTTCTTTCCCCGATGACTTTCGCGCCGAGCACCGCGTCTCCTCGAAGGTCGTTGCTGGAGAGTTTTTTTTTTCTGGTCGACTTCTTTTTTCTCTCCGAGTCTCATGATTCTCATCTGGCTGCGCGTTTTCATTCCCCAACGA
>Ga0179593_1438733_pt1 | contig 11858 bp, 18 predicted proteins | sample CZODoug2_1_08_16_FD_185931 | JGI IMG/M metagenome (GOLD analysis project Ga0179593, IMG submission 185931) | Vadose zone soil fungal communities from Angelo Coast Range Reserve, California, USA - CZODoug2_1_08_16fungal (PacBio error correction) | ecosystem: Environmental > Terrestrial > Soil >... | reverse complement strand
CCCGGGGAAATCGCTCCAAACCGACCTTTTTTTTGAACTTTGCCCACATGCGTCAGTCCCGGTCGTTTCCCCCCCCTCTGATCCATCTGTTTCTTTTTCAGAATGCCGGTTGCCACACTTTCGCATACTTTTTTAGTCCCTTAAGGAGCCCCCCCCCCGTTCTTTCTCTCCGCTCGGCTCTTCCCTGCCTTTAAACTCCACACTATTGTTTCTTACGGTCCTCATTGTCTTTTTTTTAATTGACTCACCCTTGTGTCCCCCACTTTCTTTGCCCCCCCCCTCTTTGTGCGTTCATGTTTTCCGCCTTTTTTAATCCCACCATTTCTCCACTCTTTCAGTCCCCCACGTTCATTCCCCTTTCCTTCTTTCCCCCCGCCCCCTATGCCATGATTCCCTTGCTCCCCCTTAGTTGCGGTCCTTTCTTTCTTCAACTCTGTCACCTTTTTTTTTCAGGCCCCTCTACTTTCTACACCCATTTTAAAGAACTTTTTTTCGCTCGCCCTTTTTTTTTCCCTTGCCGTTTGGGATGGGCCTTGTTCTTCCCCGCGTGTACCGGTTTTCCTCCTTACGAACAGTCCCCCCTTCTTACCAAAAAAAAAAATTCCCCAATGCCGAGCGCTCTGTCCTTTTTCCCAGTTTTTTTTTTCCCCTTTTTTTTGGATCCAGGGTCCCTCGTTTTTCAAGGGACTGACTCTTACGCCGGTCGGCTTGCCTCACCCTTTTTGCCCCCTTCTTGTCCCGCGTGTTCTTCCGCCAGATTTTTTCTGTTTTTTAAACCCACCGGCGCTTTTAACCCCAGGTACAACCGACCACCCCTTTTGTTGTCCCCCTTTATTTGTCTCTTTTCCTTAAGTGGGCAACCCCAACCCCAATGTCCAATGAATTCAACTTTTTCCATCGTTCAGCCTACCCCCCAAACGGGAATGCCTCGTCGCCCCTGATTGGGCCCCAGATTTTTACCCTCACCTCTTTCCTGTGCTTTTTCAAGCAGGGGTTTCATCTAACCCTGTTTCGCTTTTTTCTTCTTTTTACTTGTTTTTTGATTAATTGGTCTTCGTCCAAACTTTTTTTTGTTGTTCCCTGAACTTTGGGCGTTCGTCCGGCCCGATCCGCTTTTTTTTGCTTTTTTTGATAATTTCCCCCTCCTTTCAGTTGCTGGGGTCCTTTTTACGGACCCCTGCGCTGTACGGAAAGGTTTTTTGACCTTTCAAGACTCAATCCTTTTACCCTTTCGTTTTTCGGTTCAATTTCTCCTTTTGAGGCCCACCGGTACGTTTCTACCCTAAGTTGGAAAGGCTACTCACTTTTTGGCTCCTTGCCACCTTTTATGTATCGCCACTGTGTCGGTCCTCGAGAACGGTTTTTTTTTACAACACCCCCGTTCGTGCCAACATTTCCACACACTTCTTTCCCAATATACTGTTAGCTTTTGGAAGACCTTGTTTCACGTCCACGGTTCTGACTTCGTTGAGGTGTCACTTCGCTTTTCAATGTTTGTCCAGCTTTTTCTTCACGGACCGTTGGTCCCAGTGTCTTTTCACCTTGTGTGGGCTTGTTTTTGGCCTTGTCTTTCTGGACCTTTTTTTGTTTTTTTTTTTTTTATGCGGGGACCCTCGTTTTGCCCACGTCCTCTAACTGCTACGTTGCCCACGCCCCCTTGAAGCCTGTCTGTTTTATTTCTTTTTCCGCTTTTCTCGGACTTTGTCCGACCAGGCTTGCATTTTTTCCCTTTTTTGATTGCTGAGAATTTGACCACTTGTTTTTTTTTTGAAATTGTTTTCGGATTTTTGGCGCAACTTGCTGGGATGGTTTGTCATTTCCGGGGCTTTTCGTTTTCGCCGCTCTATTTTCCTCGCGTTTATCTTTTTTTTTGCATTTTCCCGGAGATGTGTGCAAGGTTTTTTGCCACCCAACGTCTCGGCCCTCGAAGGCTTTCCAACACGCAACAAGAATATTCAACTCTGACTTTTTTATCGAATTCCTGCCCTCTTTGTGTTTTTTCTTTGACCGTCGGCTCTTGCACACAGATTCTTTCGTTTGCCTTTGCAAACCCCTTTTGACGTTTCCCACACCACCCCCCCCCTCGCTTTCCCGCCCGTCAGATTCTCACAACAACTTTCACAAAATGCCCCACCTTTTTTTTTTTTGCTCATCGGCCAACCATTTTTTTGACCTTCCCAGCTTCACTTTTGATTCGCTTGCCGCTGAGAGTTTTGACTTCCTTCAAAATTTACTTCGGGCAAGGTTTGCTCCCCCCTCTCGTTTCATTAGCCCCTCCATCAGTGCAATTGAAAGGTTCAACACTTTTCAAAACAAAATGTTTGACAATACCCCCCTTTCAAGGCAAAACCCAAAAAACCGTTTTGTATCCGCGATCATTTCTTTGGTTGCCCCCCTGTGGTTTTTTTCCTTTTTGTTGATACCTCCCATTCGTTTTGGCCCCGAATGGACACCTGGGCTTCTGTACTTTTCACTTTAGTGTTTTTCCCTGTCTCGGGCGCGTTTCCAGGCGAAACTAACCCCGGCACTTAACATTCCGGATTGCCCCCTTTTTTTTTTTTCCAAGTTACCACATCTGCGTGTCGGGAACCCCTATGTTTTTGGTAACTTCGTCCCATCAACAATGCCGTTTCCGTGCTTATTATTTCTCGGCAATTTTTTGTTTGTTTCTTAACTTTGGACCCAACTAGCTTCTTGTTGGTTGTCTTTTTCAACCCTGTTAGTCTCGGTTTTTTTTGATCCTGTTTTTTTTGTTTTACCCCAGGAAACATTACAAGTCTCCAATCGGTTGTTTTTTGGTGGTTTCGATTTTCCCTTGGTAGCGATTTTTTGTTTTTTTCACAACCCCAAAACTAGTGTTTTTGCTTTTTTCTTTATTTTTTCGTATTACTTCTGGTTTTCCAAAAACTCCCATGGTTTTGTAAGATCCTTTGCCACTGTATCCCTGTCAATCGAATTTTTTTTTTTTTTTCCCCCTCAAGTTCCCCCACCAACGTGCCAACAATTTTGTCCCCCAGGTTACTGTTTTTCCCCATTTTTACATTTTTGGCACCGGTGTTTAATGCAGGGTCCCTTTTTTTTTTTTTTTTCTTTTTACTTTTTTTTTGTTTTTTGTTGAGATGACTTCCCTCCTAAAAAAGCTTTTTCTCTTGTTTACCCTGTACCACCCTTTTTGTGGTGTGCGAGCCGCATGGCGTTTCTCGCCCCCCCGTCATCAACTTTACTTCCCCCAAGTTCTTTTCTCCTCTGTCGCTGGTTTGATAACATTTTTTTTCAAGTCTTTTTTTTTCTTTTTTCCTGAAAAGGCGTGACCCCCCCCCCCGGGCTCCAGCTTCGTATTATTCCTTACGCCCCCCCTTTTCTTTCCTTGACCGACCTTTTTTACTGGGGAGCTCTTCTCCCAAAATTTTTCGTTTTTCCCACGCCCGTCCTTTCCCCCCCAAATTGTCTCACGACTCTTTTGTTCGTTCCTTGGTTTTGGAAGTGGTGGAAGTCCCCCGTGGGGACAATTTCTTTTGAATTGACCGAGAAACCCCCAATTGCGCTTGTCCTTTGATCGTTCCCACCTTACGTACGTTTACTATTTTTCTTGCTTCGTTAGACTTTCCTGTTCCCATAGGCTTCGATTCACTTTTTTTTAGGATTTTTCCCCTTACAACCCCCCCCCAGCCACACGGAATTCTTTTTCTAGAAGTTCCCTTTCACCCTTAACGTCTCGTTGTTGTGTGAGCTTTTTCGTCATGTCTACGTGGAGTGGGGATGGTTGTTTTTTCCTTTGTTTTTGTCAGTTGTCCCCTCCTTACTTTCTTTAGTTACTTCACGGTTTCACCCCCGGTCAGCTAACATCTTTTTCGCTTTTTTCCCCCAGCCGATCTTTTTTTCTTCTTGTACCCTTTCCTTTTTTGGTACGATCAGCTTTTTTTTCCAATTTCTCGGGTGTTTTGTTCCTTTGATGAGAGATGCTGTCCCTTTCAAAACCTTTGGCCTTGGCGTTTCCCGGCACTCTTTGTGGCGTCTGGTAGGTCCTCAAGCGGTTCCCCCCCCATGTTTCCACTGTTGCTTCATTTCGCCTGTCCTTGAAGACTTTTGACCAAATACTTTATTTTTTTTTCCCCCCAGCGACCTTTCTTTTGTGCCACCCTGTTTTCTTGTTTTTTCGTTTACAAGCGGGATCCTTTGGGATCACTTTTTGAACCCCCACAACTTTTCTGCACTTTGCTCGTATTACTGCAGTCGCCATGTGAAAAAACTGACTGTTTTTTTGTAGGTACCTGGTTATCCTTGCTGTGCTTGAAAATTGTACCTGGTCGAGGATTTCACTTGCCTTTACCAAATGGTTCTCTTAGCATATTTCACAGGTTCCCTTTCCTTGGGCGATTCCCTCTTTATGACGAATTTTCTCCTACCAACCCACTACGTTGGGGGGGGGCCCCCGTGTGTCTTCCAAATCGCCAGCGCCCAACAATTTTTCGGGACCTTGGTGTAGAGGTCTGTGAATTGGTTCCCCAAACCTTCTCGACACGTCTAGTGACATTTCTGACAACCCCTCTTTGTTCGCTCAACCCACCCACCATGTTGGACTTAATCAATCCTCCAACCATCGCATTTTATGTCCCGGGTTTTTCCCCCCCACATCTTAGGGTCCGCTTTGCACCTTTCAGCCAACCCCCTTAATGTTGCTTACGTGGCTTAGTTCTTGCTTTTCACCCCTCTTTTTTTTTTTTTTTTTTCCCCCCCCCACTGTCAGCTGGATCACAATTAGGCCTGGACCCCGCCCAGTTTTCGTTTCACCCCGATTTCTTCCCCCGAATCTTTCTTTTATTTGTTTCTTTTTTCCTCCCCCTTAATCGAGTGATTCAGCGTTTACTTTTTTTGTTTTTTTTTTTTTTTATTATTAGGGGAGTCGTAGTTATCCTTTTAGGGCTTTGCGGAATTTCCTTGATTCTTGCTTTTTGCCCAAGCCCGGCGAAACACCTCCTCTCTTCGTTTTTTCCAATGTTTGCGCTTCGACGGCCTTCATGTAATTCTTTTCCCCTCTTCTTGGACGGGGCCTCCCCCCCCACAATTTGTCTTTTTTCCGTAGAGTTGGTTTTCTTTTGCGCGTGGCTCCCTTTTTGTGTTGCCTTGGTTCCCTTCGAAAAAAACCCCATCTGTTTTTTGTTCTTCTTTCAACCGTCAAGAATTGAATATTTTTTTTTTTTGTTTGTCGCCTTCTCGGGCTTGTCTGCTTTTTCCCAACTCCAGCCCTTTTCGTGGACCTCTTGTGTTTTATTGCCCCCGCCGATTTTTCGTAGTTTTGGACTTTCTTTATCCTCCGTGTTGTTTTTTCCAGGGTACTAATTCCCCCCCCATTCATTTAGTTTGCCGCCCACAAACTTGAGCCAATTCCAATTCCCACTTTGCCCCTCAGGGGTACAAATTTTCTTCTCCCATTCTGTGTCCAGCTCGTGAACCCCACCCCCCTTAAAGCTTTCCCCCTTCCAGCGTTTTTTTAGCACTCTGGGATGCGGGGATTTTTTTAACCCTGAAAAACGGCGCCCATGAATACCCCCCCCAAACAGCCCTTTTCCGGACAGCTTTCCCTCCAACTCCGTGCGGGCTAGTTTTCCAACGGATCTATCCGTATTAAACACTGTTCCCTTGTTTCGGCCCCGCTTCTCGTGCTTCCCCTTTTTCTAGTTTTTTTATGAGAAAACCGTGACCACATGCGGGAACCCCCTTTTTTTTTTTCATCGACACGTTATATTTTGTGCTTTTTTTCTTTTTTTTTTTTTTACCGCCCAAACGTCCTTCCCCCCCTTCGATACCGACCCCTGTCCGACCCCTTATTGGGCTTATTCTCTCTCTTGTTTTTTTCTTATCCTTCAACAACTTCGTTCAAGGTCCCAGTACCTGGTTGGATGCTCGTCAGTTCGTCCCCCCACTTTTTTTTTTCTTTCATTTCCTTTCGTAAGTCGTTTCTCTTGCCTGACACTTGACAACCTTTCAGGTTGTTCCCTTCCTCCCCTCCAATCCCAATGGCTTATGTGCCTTACCGTCACCAACACCCTGTTCGTCTACTGTTGATAACCCCTCCAGAAAGCTTCTTTCTTTTTGCAGTGTCTGCTTTTTTCTTTCCCGTTTTCGGCTCGCGGCTTGTTTTTTTAAAACACCCAATCCCCTTTTTTCCCCCTTTTGGCGACCATTTTCGGATTCCGTTGTTTTTTCTTCTTTTTTTTCGTGGTGCCTCTTGTTCAGTTTAAGTGTCCTCCAACCATACACAACATTGTTCACCCCGTAGGTCCTTTTTTCTGTACGCCGTTTCTTTTCCCAAGAACAAAACCCTCTTTTTTGTTGAGCCCCTTTCTATTTTCGCGCTTTTTTTTTGTATGCGGCTCTCTTTGTGAGTTTCTTCCTTCTCAGTTTACCCTTGAATACTTCTTTTTTTTCGCCGGTTTCGGACAGTTGTCTTTTTTTGAGAAGCTTTTTCTTTTCTTGGCGCCCCCATTTTCTTTTTCCCCTCTTCTCGACAACAAGCACTGTTCCCCCCCACATTGGCGTCCCACCCAACGGAAAACCCACATCTTTTTGGGTGACCCCGCCCTGCCTTGGTGTTAAGTTTTTCCCCTCCCCCTTTCCTCCCCGGTCTTTGTGTCCCTCTTTTTTTACCACCCCCCGAAAACGCCGCGTATCCGCGTAATTCGGCCCTGTGTTTCGTGCATTCTTTTCCCGCAGTTTTTTCTAAATCCCTTTTACTTTGGCCCTTTTTAATGGCGTCCTTTTTTTTGCCCCGCTGATTTCGGTTTTTTTGGGGTCCCACCCCCCCCCCCACCCAAGGCGACCCCTTTGCCGCGACAAAAAACGCCTTTTTCACAGGAAAGCTTAACTTTTTAAGTTTCTTAGGTCTTGCCAGATCTCCCTTTCCACAACCCCTGTGAGGGTTTTTTTTCTGTCTTTCCCTTATGAGCTATCCCTCCATTTTCTGTGGTGATGCGTTCCCCTCCCGCTTCTTACTCAGCACCTTTTCGCCCGGTCCATTCTTTTTTACCCTTTGTTCCTGTTTTTTCCCCGTCCCTTTTTCATGCCGTGCTGGTGGCCCTTTCCTCTCTCCTCATGCGATATTTGTTTTCTCCCCATCCCCCTCCTCCCTACTAAAAACAAGAATAGTTTTCTTTTTGACTTTTTCCGGTTCCCACCCCTTTCCACTCAGAAGCGTTTCCTCTCTTCTCCCCAGGGCCTTTAGTCAGACCCCTTACCCGTTTGGCCTGCTCTCCGTAGATACTCCTTCCCACCCTGGTCTCAAAACTGTCTTCCATCGTCTTTTTCTCTTCCCTCCTTTCCTCCCCTTCTGTCAACCTCCCCTCCCTCGTTAGAACTTGTGCTCGCGCCCTGAACCCCAAACACCAACCCCAAGTCTTCCCCCCCACCACCCCCCCAGTCTTTAAACTCTCCTGCTTTTTCCCGAGTTTAAAAAGGTTCAAACTTGCACCCACCCGGGTCCCGTCTTTCGTTAACATCCCCCCTCCGTTTTCCCCAACCCTTCCCCAGCCTGGTTTTTTACGTCCCACAAATTTTTTCCCCGCCCCCTTTGCAGTCAAACACCCTCCATTCTTTTTTCCCCACTGTCTTTTTTTGTCTGCCCCATCTTTCTCCGATTTCTTTTCCCAAGCTTTGGTTTTTTCTTCCATGTTTACCACTCATTGCACCCCAATTCCCTTTTCCGACTTTCTTTTGGCGTCCAAGTAGTCCCTCTCAAGGCCGTTTTTTTGCTTTTCGTTGTGTATTCCCTCCACGTTTTTTTTTACCAACGTCCGGTTTCCCCCAGTAAGGAGGTTTAAGCCCTTCTAATTTCTTGCGTTGCCCTTACACCTTTTATTTTCTCCCTCTTTATAAACTTTTGTTTTTTCCTTTTTCCTTTTCTGAAGGATCACCCCCGCCCCCCCGACGTCACCTGCCTTCCCCCTTCCAGCAGACCCTTTCCTTTCCATCCTTCTTCTTCCTTTTTGTTCCCTTTTTTTTCTTTTTTTTTTCGTGTTTTGAGAGATCATTTTTTTCTTTTCTTTCATCTGGGTGCCCGGCATTTTCGCGCCCCAATTCTTGAGACCCTAACCCACAGTTATACCCTTTCTCTCCCCCCTCCTCATCCCCTTCCTTCCCCACCCCCTTTCCTCCTTCCCCCTTTCCCCCCTGTTTCTTTCCCCACTCTTTTTCCCCTCTTCCTTCCTCTCCCTTTTCTGCCTTTCGTCCCTCCCCTCTCCCTCATTTTTCCCCCTCTTCTTCTCACTTCTATCCTTCGCTTTTTTCCTTTTGACAACCGTTTTTTTTTCCCCTCGCCTAGATGTGGAAGTTGAACCTCCGGCGGTCCTCTTCACCTCTCTTCTTACTCTCCATTTTTCTTCACCCTCCCTTCTTTACCCCTTTCCCTTCTTTGTCCACATCCCTTTGTCTTCTCTTTCTTCACCATTTCCCTCCTTTCCTGACCCCTTTTGAAACCTGTTTTTTTCGGCTTTCCGGCCCATCCCCCCCCTCCCCTCTTAAAAGGCGGGTCCTTGCGTCCCCTTCACCTTTTTACCTTTACATTTTTCAATTGCTTCCCAAATTCTTGCTTTGTCCCTGGGGGGGACATCGGCTGACTTTTGCCCCTTTCCATGGGGGAAACCTCCTGTAGGTGTGGCGATTTTTGCGGGGTCGAGAAATTTTTTTGGCGTCCCCCCTGCCCCTTCTGCAGTTGTTGCCAATTGCGGCTTTTTTCGGGCCAACCAGTCGTCTTTTGTCCCCTTCCTCCCCTTTTTTCCGCTTGCGTTATTTCTTTCTTTCTTTCATTTTGCCCTAAGTTTTTTTCTGTTTCCTTGAGCCCTTTCGGCTTGGTTTCCCTTTTTTCCTCGCGGTTCGGCTATTTTTTCTGGCGCGACCTTGTTCCCCTCCAAAGTTTTGCTGTTTGCTTTTCGTGTTTCGTATAAGGAATTTGTTTTACCCGTGTTAGCGACCATTTTCCTGTTCTCTTGCCGCTCTTCATTTCGCCCGTTTTGAAGTTTTTACAAACCCAGTAAAACCTTCAGGTACAACTGGCGGTTGGTAGGGCTTTTTCCTTTTTTTTTGTTGAAAAACGTTGATATCGCGGTTTGATGGTTGTCCCTTTCCCCCCCCCTGCGCGGCCAGGGCGTTTCGGGCCCATTTTTCAGGAATTTCCGACCACACCTCTTCGTTACGAGGGTTGTTTTTCACGGCCAGTTTTTGCACCACCGTTTCCTCTCCGTGCCATCGCGATTTCCCCCTCCCCTTTTTGGCTTACAGTTTGTCCCCCGCTCGCGTTTGCAGGAACGACCCAAAAATTTTATTTGCAAACCGTTTTGTTCTCTTGTGCCCTTGGGTTCGCCTTTTCCCGGCTGGCCCCATTTACACGCATTCCCCCACTGCGTTTCCATTCGACCTATGCTGTTTTGTTTTTGGAATTACGCTTTCGTGCATCTCTTCCTTTTTACTCTGTCAAAGGAAGGCGGATGTTTCCCTCCTTCACCCTGCCATTTTTTTTCTTTCGCACTTTTATTTTCAGTGCGTGTTGGGTTTTTTCAAGTTTGCTACGGGTTGGCGCCGACGACAATGTCCCCTCTTCGGCCCAATTTCCCCTTCCCCCCTTTTTGACCGGGCGCTTCCCCCTCATGGGAGGTGTTTCCCTTGGTCAGCCGGTAACTCAAAGTGTCCTCTTCCGCCGAGGGCCGCTTGCCCTTCACCTTTTTGTTTTTTTTATCTTGCCCTGTGAGCCCCATGATGGTTTTTTATGGGTCACCCCTGTCTGACCCAACGACCTTCCTCACTTGGTCCACCTTTTCATTTTTCGAGTGCCTTACACGGACCACCCAGGAAATTCCAACTGTTACAGCTGGCGCACCAAAACAACGTGGCCGCCATGTTTCTTTTTGCCAATTTTCTGCCCTTTTGGTTTGGAACCCACTTGTATTTTTTGTTTTAAACCACTTTAGTTTCTGCGCCCTCTTTGTGACTCCCAGCAGGACCCTTTTAAACGGTTAGATTATTTCTTATTCAGCTCCCCCCGGGGCGTTTTCTTTAACCGTGTTGGTTTTGTGACCTGACACCTGTTCCTTTTTTGCCGAGGACGCTTTTGATTGGATGAACTCGGGCCCCCACCCCATAATTTTTCCCCGTGCTGGAAGTCCCCCAGCGCTGTCCGCACACTTGACCATTTGACTTCCCCTGAAGGACGTATACGAAAGTGGTTGAACTGATGCCCTTGAGGTGTCCTAGCCCACCTTTTGTAAGACTCCCCCGGATCGTTTGAAGGATCCTTTCCACCCATCCTGGTCTGCCCACGGCCAATTCTTCCTTTTTTGATCTTACCAAATGGTCGTTCGCGATGCCGGAAATTCACGGCGGCACCCCCCTTTAACAAAACAAAGGGCTTCACTATACGTTCGATCAGCCTTTCCCTTCAAGTTGTTTCTGCTGACACACCCTTAGTGATGGAAGTGTTCTCCCTCTTTCTCCCTTGAGGGGCCTTGTTTTTTTTTCCTTTAAGAGTCTGGCCTTTTGAATGGCTTGTGTCCACTTTTTTTCTATTTGCAAGGGGCTGTTTTCCACGCATCCGAAATTTTCTACCTTCCCGATTGAGAGTTCTTACCTTTGTCTATCTAGTTCGAAATTTTTTTTTTGGTTGGCTCCCCTTGCGGTTTCTTGGTATTTGTTTCTTCCGGAATTGTCCTTTATTTGGCGGCTTCTTGTCTGGTTTGTCTTATGTGTTTTGCGGCAGGAGTCGCTTACGAGTTCTCGTTGCTCCCACGTTGAGCTGTTCGAGATTTGTGATGGGTTTAGTTTGAAACCGCTCAGTTGCACTCGAAGGCTTCACCTTTCACAAGACCCTTATTCCCTTCTTCGTTTTTTTTTAGCGTCCGTGACGGCCCATCCGCTTTTTTTTTTTTTTTCTTTTTTTCTATTCGCCTGCTCGTCCACCGATCCCCCCCCCACAGGATTTATTTTCTTTCCCCCCTCTTTACGGTAACCCACCCCCCCCATTGTTTTCCTTTTTCCGTCCTCCCCCCCCCCAACTTAATGACTGGTCCTTGGTTCACGCCTCTGGTCCCCATTGCTTTCCCCTTCCTCCGAATTTATTTTCGATGGGACGGTTCTTTTCCCTCCCGTTTGAGCCAGTCGCCTTGTCTCCTTATCCGAACTTACTTACGTCTGCCAACGCAACACCATATCTATGTTCAATCACCTCTCGTAATGTCCTTGACCTGGTTCCCTGACTTTTCAGTGATGTGGTGTCCCTGGCACACCTTTTCGTTATCCGTCTTTTCGCCTTCATTGTCTCCCCCCCTGCGTCTTGTTCATAGGGAGGCGTTAACACTCCCCCACCGGGGCGCCCACCCCCTTCCGGATGAACTTTTTGATTCCATCTTTCTTTTGAACCTACTTCTCTTTTCTGGTTTTTCAAACTCCGGCCCCCCCCATCCCTGTCGTGTTCTTGATTAGTGTCTTTCTTCTCCAACACCACTTTGTTTGGACTCGGCACCCACAAATAGCGAACCCTTTGGTTTTTTGTTCCCGAAAATGTTCATCGATCTTTTTCTCGCCAGTTTTCCCCCCCCCCCTATCACTCCACTGCTCCAGCCCCGTCGCCCAGTTTGTTGCTGGCATTCTCGGGCCTTTTCTCTTTCTCGACTGGTGGCCCCCCTTAGTGTGGTGCTTTTTTTCGTTTTTTCGTTTGCCGGGCCAGTCGCCCAGTGTCTCCTCCCCTCCACGTTCTCTTCGCCACTGGGCAGGGTTTCCCCCAGGTGACACCACATTTCAAAAAAGCGCCCTGGTCTGAGTGGTCAGGGCCTTGGCCGAACCATTGTACGGCCGCCACAGCGTCCCCCCGCGGG
>Ga0179593_1362524_pt1 | contig 11858 bp, 9 predicted proteins | sample CZODoug2_1_08_16_FD_185931 | JGI IMG/M metagenome (GOLD analysis project Ga0179593, IMG submission 185931) | Vadose zone soil fungal communities from Angelo Coast Range Reserve, California, USA - CZODoug2_1_08_16fungal (PacBio error correction) | ecosystem: Environmental > Terrestrial > Soil >... | reverse complement strand
CCTTTCCGTGTGGACGTTCCCCCAGTTACGGCACTTTTTTCACTAGCAGGGCTGCTTTCTCCTGCCTTCTTTAAGGATCGAATATGTCGGGAGTTCCTCCTTCAGCGGCATCCCTCCCTGACCCACACCAATGATGTTACATTCTTCTCATCCGCTTCAGTTAGGAACTAGCTCCCTAATTCCCAGCACAGTAAGTGCCTGTCAGACTTTCGAGAGTGTTCCCTCTTTTCCCCACCCGTAGATCCGATCAGGTCCTCTCCTAAGATGACCACTTAAACACGTGGACACGGGACCTTTCTTTTTCCCATTCCACTTTCTTGACTAAGTAACGCACTCGATGTCGTGTGGAAGATCAAAGAGGTCTCCCCTTTCACATTTTCACATGGAGAAGAACTCAAAGGACTCGGCTCAGTCTTTTCGGTTGCAGGCCTTCTTTTTTTTTTTTCCTTAAGTACAATTTTATTTCCTCCTCGCTTATCTTGGACGCATGTATGCCAGGAACTTCCCCTCCTCAACCCCATCAGGCGAAGAGAGTCAGCGTTTGAGTACCCCAATCAAGCGGATTGTCTCTTTTTCACCATCACACACCCCTTCTGGAGGATGCGATGACCTTCGCCGTCTCCCCCCGTGGATAGGAAACGGGTCCCTTCCTGGATTTAACTTTTCAATGTGCCCTCTCCGGTTTTTTTTTTTTTTTCGATTTGATTTTCATGGCCCTTCCCTTGGCCAAGGATCCAGGCACTAATCAGGGAGGTTGAGAATCTAAGGAACAAGGCCTCTTGCCCCCCCCCCCCCCCCCCCCAACTTTAGCGACCCTGATTCGGTCCTGCTGAGGTTCCCAAATCTCTATAGAGGCTTCCCGGTTCGGCGAGGCAAGTACCTTTGCTTTGGCAACCGAACCAGCCGCCTTGCCGTCCCGATGTCCGCCTCTCAAGCTTCTTGAGGACGAATGTCCCCTCTCTTTCTCTGAAGCCTAGTGGAGGAACTCCCACCCAGACAGGAGGAAAGTGCCATCGACCTGTTGTTTTCACGAGCCTTTGCCTCTCCGTAACGAGCTTCCTTTTCATAACATTCCTTCATTTGAGGGCAAGAGGGTGTCTTTTTTTTTGGCATACCTTTTCCTTGATTTAGTTTTTTTCTGGGCGGTTAAGCCCCCCCCGCCATGCTTTTCTGAATGATTTTTTTTCCATCTAGAACCCCCCCTTGGCTCCCCGGGTACTCGATGTTTTGGTTCAATACATGTCACAGGCACGAGATGCAAGGATCCTCTAACGCCTTCCTGAACCCTCATTAATAGAGATGGCCGACTGTATTTGAGCGGGTCCGAAGTACTTTTGGCGGGATACTCGGAAGGATTTTCCCCTTCTCCTTTTTTGCTGAGTAGGCTCTGATTCGGTGTTTCTGCCCCCTTCCCATCAGGAGATGCTGGCCCGCGAGTGAGATGTGTCTCCGTTTCCTCCACTTTTAGATGATTTTTTCATGTCAAAGCTAAATCCCGTTTTCCCGGTCACCCTCTCAGTTTCTTTTCCCGCGACATTGCCGGTTGCTCTCTGGAGGGAAGGAGCCTTGTGATCTTTTCATCGTTCCTTAGGTTAGTCTGACCTTCCTCGACCCCGAGATCGGCGGTTTCTTCAGCATGTAAGACTTACCGCTAGCGACCAAGCTTCACTCTGTTAGTGACCCCTTTTCTCCTAGTTGATAGACCGTATCTATACACTCAGCTCGCATTTCTCCTTCTTATTCCTCTGTTTTAAGAGGAATTTCTTCTCTTGCTGACCTGATGGGACAGAGTTCCCCGTACGAGGATCAAGGAGGTTTCTCCTTCGTTAATTCGGACCCCAAAGTGCTGGCAGAAATTCCGTTCACCTCTCCCTTGAATGTTCTTTGAATGTTTTTTCGCACTTTTCCCTTCTTTCTGAGGCCTCCACTTTTTTTCTCTGACCCCAAAAAGGAAACGCAGCCCTTAATATGCCTGAAAGATGGGAGGTTGTGATGCATGTACCTTCCTCCTGCCATAGTGTTGAACCCTCATCTGTCCTACGGCCCACTAACAGCGGTACTTCACCTACCAACGTAAGGTCGTGTGATTCTCTCAAATTTCGTTCGCTTCAAACCCTTCGTCCTGATTTCGCGTATTTCCCCTCTTTTCCCTGCTCCAGAAGACTCTGGTTGTATCTGGGTCCCTGCCCGCAAATGGCAGCTCGGCTCTATACCTTTAACAGGGATTCTTCCTTTTTTTCTCCTCCAATCCTTTCATCCCCTCGTCTTCTTGGGGTTGGAGCGCCGCGATGCGGACAGGAAGAGACGGGTCAGGTCTCGGCCGCAGGTCCTTCTTCCAGACGCTCCTTCTCCCCCCAAGGATACTGCTTGAAAGCTCCGTACCCTTCGTGGAAGAAAGATCAGCCTTTCCCCGGTTTTTAAGAATCAGTCCCCTTTATCTCTTTCCAAGAACCGGAAATTTTTGAAGGCGTGTACCACGGAAGAGGCATTCTCTTCATTTCTCCGATGTTTCCCCACTATGAATCTTCTAGTACCACTTCATCAACTTGCCAAGACAATCCCGCCTTGCTAGGCTGAATTTCATTGAGTCTGGTTATGGTGGCTCACCACAGTCCTTCTAACGTGCCTACGGTAATCAGGGTGACCGGTATTTTCCCTCCCAGATAAAGGCCTTTTCTCTGTAAGTGCTGGCGTCACACTCCATTTTCCTCCTCCCGGGCCTTTATGAACCCTTCCTATTTTCCTGTCCGTTCTTTCGTACAAAACTTTTCTGGAAGAAACTAAGCTTTCTCGCTCCGATGACTTCATCCTAGTCCTCCCTTCCTGAGATGATGGGATGATTTCTGACTTGATTCTCCTTGACCTGGTGTCCATCGGGAACAGGTCGCCGATGTCGCGCTTCCTCCGGACGCCCCTTGATCTGTGTATTCCGTCTTATGTACCTACTCACCCGCCTTGACCATTCCCCCGACAAGAAGTTCAGAATTTCCCTCCAATTTAAGGAACAAGAAAGTAGCTGTTCTTCTCCTACTTCGAGTCAGGTCCCCTGGCCGTTAATAGTTTCCCCACTTCTCTCAGGAACGACTAACTGGCCCTCTGACCAACCCGTCTGGGAAAATCCTCGCAACTCTTTCCCTTTTTTCTCCCCTCGCTCCTGCTCCGGGTCCAGCAATCAGGCCAGCGCCTGATAAGGGTTATCCTCATCGTATCCCGGAAAGGGCTTTCTCTCGGCAACCTTCTCTTCCCTACTTTGCCATCGCGTTCATGAAGGAGCTTTTTTTTTTTCCCTTAATGCGGTTATCTCCCTACCTTTTGACAGATGGCGTTCCATGTTCGGGAAAAAGATCTGCTTTCCGGACATCAAGTGGTTTAGGCGTCTCCTTCTTCCTGCCATGCAGTTCTTTTCTTTCGTATTGCTTCCCGGGCTCCCCCTCTCCTTTCTTGGCTTTTTAGTTTATTTCCCCCGCTTCCCCTCTTCCCTTAATCCGGATTCAGGCAGTCCTTCCCCCCCGTGTCTCCGGCTTTCCCCTCCCAGGCGGACCACCCGTGCCTTCCAGTTCACGCCTCTCTTTATCTGTCTTTTTTGAATGACCCGCACTAGCGTTCCTCGCCCCAGAAGAGCGTGAAAGTTTTCTTCAGACATGTCAGATGCTGAGGTCGGCCTCGTTAGGACTGTATGTTAGGGTTCCCCGCACAGTGAAATGACTTGCGAACCCGTTTTCCTATAGTTGGTTACTCTCTTTTTTCCCTAATCCCAGCCCGACCGCCCGGTGAAGTGCGGAGCCGTGTTTCTATGTCCGGTTAGGAATTTATCCCTTCAAGTAATTGCTGATCATGGAAAGGTCTCTGTCAAGCCCCTCCCACCAATTCGACTTGAACGACGAATCGCTTCAAACGACCGCTTTTTAAAAGTGTCATTTTCACCCTTTTACAGGCCTTTCTCTGTCCTCGGGCTTACTAATTGTTCCTTGGATGGTTCTTTGAAGGTCCCCCTGACGGTGACCTTTTTAATCGTTCCGTGAGGGAAGACAGGAGTTCATTTTCTGGGTCAGGAATAGCGAACTCCCCTCCGCGACCATGTTGGCACCAACTCTTTTACTCGGATACCAAAAGCTTTCCTTCACACTTCGAGACTGACTATACCATGTTCTGTGATTTCCTCTCTACCAGGGTCCCCTTAGGTACAGTTTTTTTCTCTTTTCTTCTCCCAGCATAGAAGTTGGAATGGACATTCTTTTATCGCAATGTCCGAAGAGCATTACGGTGGTGGAATGTCCCGTCTACACGGAAACTCGGAGTGAGAAGGTCTTTCCCCCTTTTCCCCTCCGAGTCATTCCCATTCCAATTACAGTAGCTTTTTTTATTCTTTTTTAGATCTTCGTCTTAAGCCTGGGGCATTGCTCCTTTCCACCCAATCATTTGGCGCTGTTCTAGCTGCGGCACGACCTGTTAAAGATGATACCGTTAGTAAGGGCCTTCTATCTCCTTATCTTTAACTCGTGTGACACACCTGTTGGCTGATTTTCCACGCCCCCCCACGTAAGATAGGAAGCTTCCCTCTCTTTTATAATCTACTTTTTTTCTCGTATATTAATCCCCCTTTAAGAGAGGGCGGGGTGAATTCTATAACGAAGCGAGAAGGCCTCCCCCTTCCCTTCCTTCCCCGGATTTGAACCGTGAGTCCTCTACTTTTCTTTCCGCTACAACCCAAAGGAGTTTGTAAACCTTAGCTTTAATCATCCTCGTGCCCTTTGGCGGAAGAAGAGAGCCGTAATTCGCGACGTCCCCGTGCATGTAATGACGAGGATTTCTTCCCCTCTTAAAGACTAGAATGCTCTTTCCTTTCTCTCTGTACATTAAAACAGGGAAGGAGATTGTCTCGAAATTCCTCTCCGTGGCCTTACGAAAGCGTAGGGTTTTATTTTTTTCCTCTCCCCCCAGCGTGACTACGGTAAACTGTTAGCCCCCCTTCCCCCCCCATCCCCCAGACAGGTAGTTATATCTTGGTTTCATGACCCACATTTCTGTTTTGGTAATGCCCGCTCAAAATTATTTTTCCATCTCAGATTCTTTTCCTTATTATGAATGAAGCAACAGACGCCACCCTTTTCCTCTCTTCCCGCCGGTAACATTACTTCCGGGTAGCTGCCGCAAAACCCCACAGGTAAATGATTATTGTCACTATAATGAGACAGGGAAAGTTTATCCTTCCCCTTTTAAATCGGTCGCGGTGCACCGCCCCGTCGCCTCGTTTTTTCTTTTCTTCGATTTTTTGAGTTTCTTGACCATCGACGGGACAGGATCCATTTCCCCCCTCTTCCCTTTGATTGGTGCTTGAAGTTCAGTCAGCCCCACTTTTGGTGTTTTTTTTTTTTTTTTGTGGCTTGTCCTCCCAAAGTTAAGTCTCGGCCTTCGGTTTCTCCGGTAGTTTACACCATCGAAACTCTGGAGTCTCCCTGGTTCCCCCTTCTATTTCAACCTCATTTTCGTGGAAACCCTCTCCTCAAGGCGTAACGAGGAACCTCCCTCATCGATACCTCATTTTCTAGCCCCCGTCCCTTTCCCCGGCTGATTTTGTTTCCTGACAAGGCTTCTTTTTGAGTTCACCGGTAACCAGACTTCCCCCTCTTCCGATGTACACTTCGTTTTTTACCAGCTTTGCATCTTGACGAGTTCTCTCTTGTTTCTTTTCAATTCTGAATTACTGAGCGATTTTCCCTCTTTTTTCAATAAATTCAAGGACCTTTCTCTTCTCATTGTACCGTTTCAAGACACGCCCCTATTTTTGATGAGGACATTAACGCCCTCCCCCTGAGCTGTACTTCGATGGTAACCGCCTTCCCTTCTCTCTGGAAAGGGCAGAACTCCTTTCCTTGTTCAAAAAAGTTCTCACTGAATAATCCTGGCCGTGGTATGGAGGAGGGGATTCTTAACTCCTTCTTGTATTAGGATCAAGTATCTTTTTTCTTCTTCTTGAATACGTCGATAGGATATGATAGTTTTCCTTCCCAATGAATGATGTCTTTCCCCCTTCGCCAGATTATTGGGTCCTCTTCTTCCTGTTCTTTACTTCTCCCTGGCCACTATCAACCCAAGGTGCCATTCCTGAAGTAGCCCCCGAACTTGTCCGCCATGTAGATTTCTCCTCGCTTTTTTGTCTTCGGATCTCGTTTTGACCTCTGTCATGCTTAGAAAACTTCCCTTTTTTTTTCATCTTATATTTTTTCGGCCGATGTAGAGAGATATTGTCCTCCTTTTCACGATTTTAAGATTTTTGCTCCTTCTCCAATCCCTTCCTTCCCACTGCATACCTCCCATCTCCATTGGTAGGATAGAGCGGAATCTTTTCCTCCCCCTACGCTGACGTTATGATATTATTAAAGATTTTTTAACAGAGTTAAGAGTCTTTCTACTTCTCTCTATAACTTTCTGTCGGAGAACTCTCTTCCTAGGACCCGTACTAGTACCCTTTCCTTTTTCGGGGAGCGGATTGCCCCTAACTTCCTTTCCTGACGATTTTGACAGCGTCCACGTTGTTTTAGACCCCCGTAAAAGCCGCCCTTCCCTTTGTTAATACATGGGCCCGGCTTCATTAGGATGCACTTGACTGTCCTCCCTTTCTGGGGTCCCCCCAATCTAGGAATAATGGCTTCTCCCTCCGATTTTCTTTGTCAACTCTTAACCCTCCTCCGTTCAGGGTATGAGAAGAACCGCCGGTCCCCCTGATTCCCCCTCCCCCCACACCGGTAGCTTCTCTTTAACAGACGTCATTCTCCCTCTCCCCCTCCGATTGATTAGATCCTTTCCGGGAGAGGCGTGGAGATCTGACGCCGAAACGGGATCGTTCATGTAGGGTGCACCGCCCTCTTAATAGCTAGGTTCCTCCTCCGTTGTTGTTGTTTTCGATTGATACGGGGCTTTTAGTTAATCGAAACTGCGTTTTTCTCCTTTTGATTCCTGGGCCCAGTTCAAGAGGACCCGGACAAAAATGAGTTTTCTTTTCTTAGCTGAAACGCGATCTTTGTTTAGAAAGAAGTCTACTTCCAGTGTTGTGGAAGAAGACCCCCCTTTCTTGATAGGTCCCTCAACCAGTCTGATTCCATTATTTTAACTTTTCCAGGCAAACCGGAGGCTTCGAATGTCTTCCTCTCTTCCATTTATGAGTGCATTCCTTAGCAACTTCTTCCGTAAAAAGAGTATGCCATTTGAAGTGGTTCGGTCTGTTCTGTGTACAACCCTATGACTTCGGTTAAAGAAGGTACTTCCTTTTTTTATTTTTACAATCCCTGGACCAGACACCGTTCCTTATAGTAAGTGCTTTTCACTCCTTTTTCTTTCGCGCCGGGACGACTTCCCTCGACACCTCATGATCGTGCGTAACTCTTCAACCCCCCTCGGTCAGCACGAGGCAAGTCCGTTCGTTTCCTCCTCCCCCCTCCAATAAGCGTCCCATGAGCTGATTTTATGCTCTCCGGTTTCGTGGTAGAGTGCTTCTGGTAGTTTACAGCTGACCCGGGCTGCGCTTTTATCTTTGACCTCTTTCCCCCCCGCTAGAGACTTTTTCTTTTTTCTCGTCAGACCCCATCCTTTAAAGAGCCTATCACGCCGCAGACTGTCCTCAGAGAGCCCCCCTTCCCACTTCTAGAGAGCTTTTCGGCGAAGCGGGGACTGTCAAATGGGTTTCCTAGTGCCCCAGTCCTTCAGGGCATTACCCACAGTTCTTCCCCCCAGTCAAGATGTCTCTTGCAAAGAACATTTCGGTATTTTCAGGCACAAACCGCCGCCCGGAATGCTGAGCCTGACGAAGCCCTTCCTCCCGCCGACCTGGTTTGAAGAGTTCCCCTTACTTTTTTTGGGTCTTTTCCCGGAATCGACCTACCTCGGCAAAATAGAGTTTTTCTAACCTTAACTCCCCCTTTTTACATCAGGAGTTTCGAGGCTCCCTTTTTCCCCCCTCTACGGTTGGCATTTCTTTGACCAGAAGATTGTTCCCCCGTCCGACCCGGCTAGTGATTTATATTATCTTCGACAGAAACCCTCCCCTTTGTTATACCGCCCCCGGATGAAAGATAAGGGAGTGGAGCTGTCGTACCCTCCCCAACGCTTTCAACCTTTCTACTAATGAATTACTGGTTCACAGGCCCTGCTCCAGAGGTTCATGGTGTCCTCTCAACTCTCTTCCCCCCCACCCCTTCGTATTCCATGTGGTGAAGCTTCGCGTGGTTTACTTGGAAACTTCTGCGTTTATTGAAAGCATTTTTTGAACCTTTCTTATAACGACACGTTTTGTCCTCCCTGTGAGTTAGTCATCTTACGGCTATGCATGATGGCGTTCACCCCTGAGTGCAAGTTCTCCCTCCCCTTTCCGATTTAGATGTTGGTTGTGGTTCCCTCCTTCTGTCCGCCAAGTTCCCCAGTTCGTGCAGCGGCCGTTGTTCTGGAAAGAGCCAGGAACCTTGATACTTGCCTGGATCCTGGAACGTTCGATGTAACAAGAACCTCCCCTACTTGTTCAAGCGCCCTTCGATTTCCTTCCTAGTGAAAGCTCAGATCCTTTACGATAAAGGCTACCTGCGGTAGTCCTTTTCATCTGTGCACTCCTGGTTTGGTGTTGAGTGAGGACCCCTGGACCGGTCCGTGGATTGTACACGGATGTCCCTCTCCTTCCTCTCGGTTCTTTGGTCAGACGACATCTCGCCATGACAGCGAGTCGGTCCAAAAGAATTGTGACGCGTGGAATCAAACCTTTTTAAGTTGACCCCCACTTCCGGAAAGCCTACTTTATGGGGCGTTGCCCAGGATAAGGGTACCCTTTTAGGGGGGAAATTTTGTGAGTTATAGTCCTTTCCTTAGAGTTGCCATGGACTTTTTTTACCATTCCCCTTCCTGGAATAGAGAAGGCCAGGTTTTTTTCATGTTTTTATTACTGAAACCAGCAGCGAGGCGATGGCTTTTTTCTCTGTTCTCGCGAGGTTTTCTGCTCCTGACCTTCCGTCCTTCTTTGATTACTTTGTGAAGGCCAAGGCCCCTCTTCTTCTTGAAGCTAAGGTCTGCATTTTGCTGCGGATGCGATGAGAGGCAGGTACGACCTCCCCCGATGCGGATACAGGTTTTAGTTGATTCCGATCGTCCCTTAAAGAAACCGGGGCCCCGTAGTGAGTTCCCTCCCACCCACTACGCTCCCCCGTTAAATATCTCATTTTTCCTCCCTCTTTTTTTTGTTGTCCCTTAGAATTTGCCAGAGTTCTTTTTGGGACGTGACCATCTCAGAGAGCGCGTCTCTAATTTTGACTCCCGGTATCCGCATCTTGCAGGGAGTGGAAATGCACTAGTCCCTTCCTTTCCCGACGCACATAACCATTCAGTTCCAGGCTTCTTCTCTTTGCTGTACATTAGAGTGCCCTTCACTACGTAATGATGTAATGACAGCTCAGAGGACTCTGCCAGGGCACTGTCTACGTTTTCCCTTCTGATCTTCTAGCCCTGCCCCCTCCCCCAACCACGGGTCCTGAGTGGGGGAAAGTGCTACGTCGTTCTCCCTTCCCTTTCGAGGTCGGGTGTGCTCTTAAACCCTCTTTCCTCCCTAACTGGTAAATGTTTCTCAGGCCCCCACTCCCTGGACTTATGCGGAAGTGTCATCTTGTTCTACCCTTCTTTGTTGCTGACTAAAATTTTTCATACTCTTTTTTCTCCCTGCTGTTGGACGGACCTCTCCCCACCTCTGCTCCGCTGCGTAAAAGAGGTTTTATTAAAAAGTCTGGGCTTTTCCTTTGGCCGTCACCCATAACCAAAAACAGTACCTTGGCTGAAAGATTCCCTCATCTTGAACTTTTAGTCCCTGTAACTTTATCTGTGTACGCGGCCGGACCAGCTTGCTGGTCTTTCTGTGCTTGGGCTTGGAAATATCCAGGGGCATTCCCCCCAATGCATGTTTAGAAAGGGGGTTCCCTTTCCTCCTCACTTTGCCCCGCTCCGCATTTGGTACTTGGTTCGGGCCGTGCTTCGGTACCCCCTATCTCCTTCTTTCCTGGCCGTTAGGCTGATTTTCTACCTGTGCGTTTTCCCCCTCTCCTTTGCCCCTATTCTCCCTCCGCCATAAGAATGGTAGCCTCCCCTGGCCCCTTGTGCTGGCAGTTTTTCTCCTTTAGTTTTTCGTTTCTCCGCCCCACCACAAGGTAACCCTCTTAATGGTCTTCTTTGGGATCTCTTGCCCCAGCCGGGAAAGGACAGAGATGTTAATAGTATCTTTCCCTTGTTGAAGACGTTTTTTTTCTCCCACCTAGCAAAGGTCCGCCTTCTCCTTTGTACGTTCGCCAAACTCAAGGAGTGCTGCGATCTTCCCCTCGCACATGGCGGCTGGGAAGAAGATTCTTGGTCCCCCCTCCCGTCATTTTCAGAGTGGAACATCGGAATTCTCCCCCTTCCTCTCCTGGTGACACCCTAACCCACTCTTTTCCGAGGTATGTGCGAGAAGGGTCCCTACCTTCACAGACTTCCGCTTATAAAGAGTCATTCTAACTCATCTTGCTTTTTTTTGTCTACATGACCTTTTCCTTCTTCTGGGTGAACCCCATTCACCTCAGGGGCGGATCGCGCAGGGGTGGGGGGAAAGAGCGAGATGTTTCAGACCCGGGAAGCACTTTAGTTTACCGTATGATTGGGACCAAAGATCAAACCTCCCCTTAGTTCCTCGCCTTTTAGAAGACTACCGAGTAAATCCGTTGATTCGGAGGTTTTTGCGAGCTCTTTTCCTTTGGTTATTCTGGGGAATAAGTTCCTTCCCCAGCCTGATACTCGGTTTCTGCCGTACGCGCGATCTTTCCTTTTTAGTGTTTCTTTCCCGGCCGCACCGCGTATCCGCTTTTTCTCAGAACCCCCTTCAGTGCGTACTCGGATGGACAGTTCTCTCGACGTTTAGCTCTCTTTCGGACCGAGTTTTCCTAGGTTCTCGCCTTTTGACCGGATTTCCGTCCCCTTCTGCCTTCCTGCTAAGGGTATTGTCCTCCATGCACTACTCTTCCCAGGGAAGGGGGAGTGTCTAGTACGGGCTGGAAAGACATCTGTCCACCCCCACCCCCCCCGCACACCAACCAAAAAAGAGAATATACAACCTCCACAACCCAAAACCCACAAAAACAAGATACAAACACAAACCCCATTCTCCAAACCCCACCCCCCACATACCCAAAACCCACCAAAAAAACCCCCCCAAACAATATCACAAAAAACGCAAAACCCCCCAAACATCACATAACTAAAAACATGGAACCAACAATAAACCCCCCCTGCACAACACACCCACAAACAACTACCCAACCATAAACCGCACTCACAATAAACCAACATATGACCCAACCAGAAACGAAAACCCCCAGAACACCCCCCCCCACCCCACCCGGCAATACACTCCCCCCCCACACAAAACCCCCAAAAAAACCCCCCCCAAGGACCCCCCAAAAACCGAAACCCAAAACAAAAAAACATCCCAACATCCTTCCATGCCCTCCTTGCCCTTTCCTCCTTTTGTTACTACGACACCATGAAACTTGCGACAGTAACATGTGCTGTACAGCGGTGAAGCTCTTTTATGCGATGTTACGGAGACCTTTAATCGTGGTGTTCCAAAAGAACGAGTCTCCCCCTTCAGAGACAAGATGTGTGTACCGTTCAAAAACCTTACCCCCCTTCAAGGTCTTTCCTCTCAAAGATTTTCTCTGGTCTAAAAAGTTTCCCCCTCCTTCCCAGCGTACGTAGCCGTACCCCCATCGAAGATACTCCTGTTTGAGTTTTTATCAGGCTTTTTTCACTGTCGAGTCGATACCTACGAATGAAAACATTGGACCCTGACCTTTGTCGTT
>Ga0179593_1267432_pt1 | contig 11858 bp, 12 predicted proteins | sample CZODoug2_1_08_16_FD_185931 | JGI IMG/M metagenome (GOLD analysis project Ga0179593, IMG submission 185931) | Vadose zone soil fungal communities from Angelo Coast Range Reserve, California, USA - CZODoug2_1_08_16fungal (PacBio error correction) | ecosystem: Environmental > Terrestrial > Soil >... | reverse complement strand
CGGGACCTTCTTCCTTTTATTCAGCTGGAAAGATCTGTTGTCCCCTTTCGTGCCGAGTCCTTCAGACCTCCCCCTTTTCTCACTTGAGAGTCCCTCTTTTTCCTTTATGTCCGGTACTTTCGACCTTGTCCCCCCCCGACCCCTACTGGCAATCTCCAGATATATTGTGGTCTGACTTACGTAATTTGAGTTTTTTCCCTCATACCCCCTATAACGAGCCAGCCACAGCCCCCCTTTGGGACCTCTTTTTTGGGCCCCAACGTGGATGTTCCTCATATGTTTGCAAGTCCTCTCCCCTTAAATGTCAGGGCTTGAGCCCAAGATTTCTTTCTTGCGGTTTATTTCCAACGGGCAGTTCTTTAGCAGTTTTTTATCTTTTTTTTTGGTTGAACCTAGCAGAGCATTTTTTTTGGTTTTCCCATTAGGGGTCCCCCCCTGATCTTCTGCCCCAACCTCCCGCCCGTCGGTGTTGATGCAGTGGCCAAATTTTTTGCCTCTACAGTGCCCCATGGTTTTCCACTTTTTCAAGTCCCGGTCATGGCTAACTTTTTTTTCTTTCGCGTAAATACGATGTCGCCTCCGACGTAAGGCCCAGGATACCCGCTTTCAAGTAGTATAAAACATTTCTACACCTTCGTCTTCCCTCCGATATATGCCTCCTTTCCCCCTTGAACTAGGCCTTTTTCCCTTCATAAGCGACCCACACCTCTCATAATGCAACTTGTCCAGACCTTCCAGCCCCTCACGACCGACATAATCCCCTAATCAGAGGGTCCGCTTTCCCCTCCTCTCTCTCCAAGATCTTCTGGAGCTTTTAGGACCCGCCTTTTTCGCTCAGTCCCACCCCCGTCCTTTTCCAAGTTGCTAATTCCGTACTCCCCTACCCCCAAAATTCCCTGTTTTTTTTCCGCTACCAAAACCTTGAATTGCTGAAGGTTTCCAGTCCTTTCCTCATGTGTTCTCCTCATCAGGTGTGTATGTCTTTTTTAGGCTTTCTATTTCTCTTGTTTTTTTTTTTTTGTTTTTAGGGCCGTCTGCTTTTTCTCCCCCCTACGCTCGCTTATTTTTCCCCTCTACCCCCTTTTTCCGTACCTCAACACCTCTTAGCAACTTGGCTTGTAGCTTGTTCTTTTTCTTCCGTCCCCATAATGACGCCCCTTTGCGATTGGTTTTTTTTGATTGGTTTGTCTCTACCTACCAGCGATTTGACCCTCCCTCATCCCTGATTTTATCGCCATGCACATCTTACCTGCGATTTACAAACTGCGATTAGCTTTCCGCTGCGGTCCCGCCGCCGAGGCTTTTTTTTAGGTTAGATCTATCTTTCCCAAACCTCCTTCCGTCTGTTAAACACTTCGTTTCCCCCGTTGTCCCCGACGACGGCATCTTTTGTTTTTCCCCAATGGGATTCCCATGTTTCCCCCCCCCACCCCAAATGGAAACCGCCTTTCGAGTGGGGTGATCTTCCCCATCTTTCCTTAGTCCGGGCTGAGGATCTGGGCCACGTACCTCTTAACTCTAAACGCCTTTGCAATTTTCCCCACCTCCCCCAAGAAGGTGAATTGCTTTTCTTTTCCGTGAGGTTCCAAAACGCTCCCCCCCCCATTATTTGAAAGAAGTCGGTTGGTTCAATTTCTTTTTCTCTAATTTTGTTCTAATCTTTTTGATGTGGCGGAGGGGCCCTTTTTTTTATTCAAAACTTTTTCCTCCTTGATGATTCACTAACCATTTTTTGAGGTGATTTCTCGTTCCAAAGTGAAAAAACTCTCCTTGAGTTTCTACTCTTTTTTTACGAGTTCCCTCTGGGCGACTTGACTTTTTCAAATTTTTTCCTGTCCTTTATCGCCCCCCTTCATTATGACTTTTTTCCACCGTTCTTTTTTTGTCAGTGAATACTTAGGTTTCAGATATTAGGTTTCACCCCGTTTGCATCCCCTTTTTTGTTGGTCCTCTCCTTCTTTGATTGTTTGATGCTCTTTTCTGTCCCCCAGAAGTCTTCATCTTCTCCGACTCTCTCATCGCAAATTATTTCCCTCTTCTGACTCTTGCCGTCTTTTTTTCTTTCTTTCGCCGTTGCTGGGAGTTAAGAGACTCACTTACCCCAATCCACCTCCAATCCAGTTCGCTTTTTTTTCCTTCAGAAGAATCCCTCAGAAGACCTTTCCCCTCCTTTCGTTTCCTTTTCCTGGTTTGGATGTCTCCTTTCCCTTGGCTCGCAGCAAACGATGCGTTCGATTCGAAACTCTACCGCGGTTTTTTCCCTTGGACGAGCCTCTTTGAGGCCACTTCTCTCGACGGTGATGACCTCGCGGTCATACCCTTTACAGTCCCCCCCCCCCCCCTCCTTCACACCTCCCCCCCCCCCCCCCTCCCCCCCCCCACCACCCCCCACCCCCCCCCCCCCCCCACACTCACACCCCTCCCCCCACCCCACCCCCACCCCCCCCCCCCCCAGCCCCCCCACCCCCACCACACCCCCCCTCTCCTACACACCCCCCCCCACTTCCCCCCCCACCCCCCCCCGCCCCCCCCCCCCCCCCCCCCCCCCCCCCTTTCAAGATACGTTTTGTCTTCCTTCCACCAAACCTTGCCGCTGTCTTTTGCCTGGTCTTTCAGTCCTGGTTCTTGCGGGGACACTTGTTGATGGGTTTCTACGTGCGACTTTTCCCTCGTTGGTAGGATCCTTAGTTCCTTCCTCCTGAGTATAGAAGCGGCCGAAGGTTCCATTTTTCACAGCTTGGCGCTCTTTTTTGTCTTCGCGTATTGTTATAAGATCTTACTTTTACTTTTGTCATTTTTCCTTTTCCAGCTTTGGATATAGGAGTATTTATACACTGCTTTTGATTCCTTTCTTTCCTCCTTGACGAAGTTGAGTGTCCCTTTCTGGGTATCTAGTTTATTTTTGTTATCCTTTTCCCCCTCCTTGACGACTGGCCCCCCGGCCCCTTATCGGGGGTTCACGAAACAGTTCCGTGTCCCCCTGCACTCCCCCCCTCCCAAGCTTTCCCCTCTTTTTTCTGGAGAGTATGATTTGCCAACTCTTTCCCACGTCACCAACACTCATTTATTTTTTGAGGGCAGACTTCGTTGTTAGAAATAGGTGGACGCGTCTGAGTCTCTAGGGTTTGTTTTCTCTGCGTATAAAAGTTTTGATACAAATCTCCTATCTTCGGAACCTCCCAAGGTGAGTTCGGTTTCCAACATTCTTCTTAAAAATTCCTCCTTGACCCCTTTGTTTCTCCCACAGTGATGTCCTTTTGCTTGTGGCGGTTTATTCCAGCGTTTTTTTTTTCTCTTTTCGGTCTTCTCCCTTGGGTTATGGAATTCTAACCCTCCCCTTTTCCCCCTGAGACATCTATTTGTAGTTTTTTCCAGGGTCCCTGGTCTAAAGTAGATTAGCCGAACCCCGGAAGGATTTCCCTTGATACCGTTTTTCTTTCCTAGTCTTCTCCTTTCGCGGTTACTTTCACAATGGTACTTGACTCCTCGCTGTGGCATCCCCCTTTTTTAAGTTTTTTTTGTGAGGATCTTTTTTTTTCAAACCCCTTCCTCTTGGATTAAATTCCCCTCTGGTATCCCCTTCTAAACGGAGCATCCCCGAGTTGAACAAGGTTTCTCTCTGGCCTGTTCTGGTCTGTTTCTAACCATTCTTTAAATTTATTTTTTCTTTCCGTGACATGTTACACCCCCCTCCATGGTCAAGATAGCATTTCATGTGCTTTCTGATTTGTTTTTAATCCTCCCCCTTTTCCCCAACCTTCTATTGCAGCCTCACCCTGGTCTTTTTAGGGTGGTCCACCCCCTTTTTGTGATCCTTCTACGGTTTGCCTCTCCCTTTTTCCGTCACTTGCCTTCCCTTTTTTTTGTGTCGCTTTTAGCCAGTGCAGGATCCCCCTTTTGGTATTCACTTTTTCATTTTTCTAGCATTTTTTTCTGCATAGACCACTTTTCCCCTTCTGACGAGCCCCTCGTTCCCCCTTGGCACCTGATCCTTTGACCCCCCCCCCTCGGAACGGTTTTGATGATTTTTTCATTGTCCCCGGCTGTTCACGCCTCAGACTCAAGTGCCCAAGGCTGTTGCTTTTTTTAGACCTCACTGTTCTTCTGATTTTTTTCGTAAGTATGTAAGATTACCCCCCTCATTTCTTTCCCACCATTCTCCTGAGTCTGGGACGCCGGATGGACCCCCTGCAGGCCCGGTCTCCCCTTACGACCGCTGAATGGCAAAGTAGATCCTAGTACCCTTCTTTACCTTCCCAAGCATAAGCTCACAAATTCCCCTGATTGTCATCCCAACTTCATTTTCTCTTACGGACGCGCCCTAATGTCCTTATTTCCAATCCTGTTTCTCGCGCCGGTTCCAGCGGTCCCTCCAACCATTTTCTTGCCCCAACGAACCGCCCAACTCCTGTTTTTTTCGTGGTTCCTCTTCGCACCCGTGCCGATTTTAGTGTTTTCTTTTCAGGCTTGGCTGAGGCTTTTTTTTCCCTTCCACACGTATTTCGAGACCTCTAATTGTACGGAAACTTCCCACGTGAGACTTTTTTTTTTTGGATCCCCCTCGTAGCTTTCAGATTCCCTTCCCTGAATTTGAGAAATACAAACTTTCATTGTTTTGACCAAATGTTTGATTTGCTTTTCCTTCGTGAAGCCCTACCATGCGAAACTGGCGACTTTTCATTGTGGTCTTGGTTGTATCGGTCTTTCATAAATTCTTCTGACCCCTCCGAAAATACCGCTGGTCTTCGCCTTCCCACCGGAGGATGCGTTTCCTTAAAATGGTCCTCGCGTTGTAAGACTTCGTTCATGCCTCCCTGTAGTGAGGCTCACACCTTAGCTCCGCATACCCCCCCATCTTTCTTTCCCTGCAACCCTGTCGTCTTTTTTCCACAAATTGAAACTATCCTTTCCCCTTAAGTCTACCCTTGGTCCAAACCCCCCCTCCCTTTCCCCCCGAATTTCCTCTTTAGTGCTATCTTCTCACTGATTTTCAAGAATTCGCTGTCCTCGTGGACTCTGTTTTCTACCCTAAACTTTGCTTTCGGCAGTTCCCACTCCCCCTCTTGGGATGTGACTTCTCCTGTTTCTTCTTTTTGCTTACACTCACTCAACGCTTGCCCGTCCGTTGTAATACTCTTTTCCCCTTCCTTTTTGTTTCCTAATCGACCCCCCTTTCTGTTCCATGTGATGGCTTTTCTTCCATAGAACAGACCGCCGAAGGCACACTCCCTTTTTGTGAGATTGGGGCCCATTTTCGCAAAGCAGGTTTACTTTCTTTATAAATTTCACGACCAGCCTTCTCTCATTGTAAACCTCAGGCAAGACCCTCTCTCCCCCATCATCTTCACTGAGGTCTGTTGACAATGTTGTCTCTTTTTTCATGATGCTTTTTTTTTTTCAGACAAGGACCTGTTTTGAGGCACTCCAACGTCTTTTTTTCCCGCTGAGCTCTTTGAGCCTCATCACTGCCTTGTCGGGCTTATTTCCGTTTTTTGCGCCTTTGGGCCTTACACGCTTTCGCTTTTTGAATTCCCCAGCGATTCGTTTGTGCTTTGGTAGGGATCTCCATACACACAAATCACACGTCAAGTCCTCCGATAAGGTTGATTTTTTTTGACTTTTCGTTGAGAAGCACAAGCAACCGACATTCCGTTGCGCGCGTTGTTTTTGTTCCCCGGGGATTTTTTTGTTTCTTCTCCTATGTTTATTCTCCACTAGACGGCCCCTTTTTGAAACTTTCACTTACCTTCCAGGGCTGACGTTAGATCCTCTATCGTTTTCTTCACTTTCTGGCGTCGCCCTTCGCAAAGCTATTCTCAAATTAACTGATCCTCCTCTTTCGCAGAGTACCGACTCAGGATGTTGCGCCTCGCTTTTTTTCTTCTTCACTTTTCTCCCTCCTTTTTTTGGGTAGCTCGCTGTTCCTTGTCGGCTCGTTCTTCCCGTTATAGCAAGATCTTCCTTGGCATTTTTTTTTGCTTTTATCCCCTGCTCTTTTCCTTATCCTGTACTGTACTTTCTGTCTACTTTTCTGCTTTTTTGGATAGTAGGTTCGGATCTTTTTTCGCCCTTCTGCCGGTTTTTAGCGGTAAGTAAGAGGCCCTTGAGTCCCTCTATTGGCTTAATTTCTGGTCTCAGTAGTAGGGTAGCTTTCCTTCCTTTTCCTCATGAGAGGCCCTTTAGGAAGACCAGCCATTGTTTTCAGTGTAGTCCATGTTTCTACCCCCTACTTCTTACTTGCTTTTTTGATTGGGCGTTTTGGCCATTTTTGACCCCACATACTTTTTTTTTTCTTTGTGGTTTGAAAGGGTGGGTCCCCAGGAATTTGCGATGCTCGTTTTTCTCCTATAACAAAAATGATCCTTCAACAGTCCCTAACCGAAACCTTACTCCTTCGGACTGGCTCCCACATTATGAAGGTTGCCCCCCTTTAGCTCCCCCCTGCTGGGAAACTTAACCTCCCTCATCTTTTGGTGGTGCCCACCTCCACTGATGATTGTTTGCTATTGTTTCCTTTTCTAGTCCCTTTGTCCTGTGGTCTGTGTCCCTGTTCTTGCCATCCTCCCCAATCTGACCTAGATCTATTTTCGTTCTTTTCCCATCCCTTACAACTTAACGCGCTTTCTCACTAACCTTAGATGATCTTTTTTTACCTCCGTTGATCCTTTTGCACCCTTTCCCCCCACTGGCTGCACCGCTTCGTTTTACTTTTTCTACATACCTTGTTTTTGGTCAGAGAGATTCTTCCCCACCATCTCATCGTGTTCCTGATTTTCACCTTCTTTGAGCAGGACCATTCTCACATTGCTTCATTAGTCCCTGCTGTGGATTTCATTGGGCTTCCCTTTCTCTTCCCTGGTCCAACCGACCCCCACCCCGATGTTAAGTTTTTATTAACTTTCCTTAAGAAGGATTGGCCATTACTGCTACCCCCTTCCCCACCCTAGACCTGGTTCCATTTTTTTGTGCCCCCACAATTGATTTCTGGATAAGGATGATTTGTCCCTGCCCTCCTTTACTTTGTGTTGATCTCATTCTTGAGATCGATTTGTTATTCAAACTTTGTTGTCATTTTTGATTGGCTTCCAAATGCTCCGATGCATCCCCACCTTCCTTGTTTACACTGATCTTCTTCCCCGAAAGTTCTTTGCTTTTTCACTTTTCACCCCTTCATGTGCCAAGTCCTCATTATTTCCCAAGTGACATTTGAACCCAAGCTGGTACCAATCTGTCGCGTGAGGTCCTCTAGACCTTCATGTTTATTTTTCCTTTCATCCCTCAAGAAGAATGTCGTCACCTTCAGGCTACCACCCCTCTTACTTTAGTATCTTTTCCTCCCCTTGTCTTACGTTTATCCTCCTCATTAATTTTTTCCGGTCGTTCAGAAACAAGTGACAATCCCCTTTTTTAAGGCAACTCGATGCCTGAATTCCCCCCCCCAGTAAAGGTTAAACTTCAGACTCCAAGAAGTAACCCTCGATGGAAACCTTTGTTCGCTTCTACTCTCTGTTCTTAGCGGCCCTTGACGTTTCCCCGCTGACGGTTTTTGACCCAACCCCTGTTCTTTTTCGTTTAAATTGTAATCACAGTTCCCTTTTTGCCGGCCATTTAAACAACCTGCCCGTAGGTTTTCATGAGCCCCACCCTTGATTGCCTTTCTCGGTTCGCGGGCATCATTGATTCAATTGACTGCACTTAGTCTCCATCTTACTCCTGTCCGGCACTGTTCATCTTTTGACTTTCCTCTTGTTCTACCCCAACTTTCCCTCCTGTTCGGCCCCCTCCCCCCCTTGGACTTCTAAATAAAAACCCTTTCTGTTTTCCTTTAGGTTTTCTCGCGACGAAACACACCCTCTGACGAATTTTTCCATTTTTTTTTTTGGTTATATTGGTTCCTTCCTACTCGCCCCCGGCGACAACCCATTCCCGTTTTCCCGCCCAAGGCCCACACGGAAACGGTCGTCTCCAAACGCTTTTCTCCCGTGCGGTACCGATTCAAGTTTGTTCTGGAGGCTCAAGAGAATCGCGGCTCCAAACACTCTTTCCACCACCTGTTTCTGAAACTGTGAACCACTATCCGGTCCTCGCTTTTTCCCATACGATTCCCATTCGGTCAAAACCCTCCCTGTCCAATTTTTATTTCAGGGTCTCTTTTTTTCTCGTTTCCCCCTGTTCCATTCGCAACGCCGGAAGTTGGTTTTACCTCGTTCTCCTGCTAAAACCTGCGGTCTTCAGTTTCCCACTATCACCCCCCAACTACCTTTAGGGCATTTGTTGCCTTTTTGCGGCCCTTTGTGTGCAGGTACCACCCCCGCCCTCCCACTGTAAACCGGTCTTTTTCTCTCTCTCTTTTCCCTCTCATTCTCTTACTTCCGAACGACTTCGTTAAGATGTTTAATGGCCTGTTTTATCCTATCAATCGACCTCCCCGCTACCTGCACCACCTGCCCCCCCCCTTGAGTTTGGACCCCCCAACTGCAGCAACAGAGCAGGTAGTGTTCCTGAGTTCTTTACGGACATTTCCGAATTCCGTTGTCTGGCATTTCCCCTCCTTTGAGAAAGATGATATCCCCACCCGGTTCCCCTCACAATGTCGTTTTTCCAGTTGGAACATAGTTTTCCAAGCGTTAATTTTTTTTCTTTTTTCCCCCTTTTGCCGAATGTGTGATGTGGTAAATCCTCCCGTTGTATCCCGCGTTTGCGATCAAAGCCTTTCTTCGGTTCTCTCCCTCTTTCTACGACTGATCGACCTTCGCGCCTGTGGGTTTGACACGCCGTTTCTGTTTTCCCGGATACCCCGTTTTGCAGTTTTTCGTCCCGTGCTTCTTCCTCGCGCCGTCCACACATCCAAACCGACCTTCTATTTTCGCGCCTTGATTTTTGGAGGACTTTCCTCCGACGGCCTAACAGCCCTTCCTCCTTTTGCAATGAATTTTTTTTTTCTCTGTCGAGCAAGGTTTTTGTGCCAGCGCAAAGCGATGCTTCCTCTTTTGGAGCCAGCAGAACCTGCGTTCTCGTCCCCGTGCCGTTTTTTGGCGAGACTCCCATCGGTTCCGGTTCTGAACTTCGTCTCAGCTTTTTCCCCCTGCTCCCGAAAGGTTTTTTTTTAGAATATTCCCAAAGACTTTCCGGATAATGGCTTTTCTGATTTTCTTGCCTGGTTTTTTTAGCCTCGCGTTACGAACCACTGAGGACAGCTGTTTCCAGTTAGCGTTTTCTTTCTGAGAATTGCTCTTCTTCGCGATCGTATAGCCTCGGGAATTTTTACCTCGTTCTCCACCTTCATGGCGGAGCTTGGCAGGGTAGGGTAGCTCACTTTTTGTATGTCGGTTGGAATTTTCCCCTAGTTTAATTATGCTTTTAGGGAGTGGTTTGCGCTCCCACTTTCCGCCGTTTGTAAGTTCTCGCGCGTCCTATCTACGCTTATACGAATTTTTTATGGCATTCCGGAGACTTGCGGTGTTGTTTCAGGGAAAGCTTGCCGCAACTTCGTTTCCCGTCCCGGTTTTTTTTTTAGACGCGAACTTAAGTTTCCGTGGTCTGCCCGACCGCAAGCGACCCCCTTTCCCAGCCTTTTTCCTTGGAGGTTTCTCTAGTTTTTTCACTCTTGCCCCTTCAATCACAAAAGACTTCTGCGGTTTGCAGAAGATCTGTTTCGACTTTATCGTTTTTCGTCTCTCTGTTTATTCCTTTGTAGACATCTCCCCCCCCTGCGTATCCAACCTTTTGTTTTCCCCCCCCTCTCCAAAATTATATCCTCTCTGGTTTTTCTTTTCCGACCCAACACCTTCTTTCAGTTTTCCTTATTTTTTTCGTGAGGAACCGCATCCTCTCCTTCTATAGAGTTGTGTTGCCCCCCCTACACCCGGGATGACTTCCTCTTGGTGGTTGCGGCGGTGAAGCGTGTAGCTTTTAATGGTTCGTCCTGGATGACTTGAATCCCCCAACTGACCTTTCTTGTAGATTGGCCCATCGCTTGGTGGCTGTTTCTTCCCCTTGGCCAACGGTGTACGGTAACGGCGTCTTGCCCACTCAGGATCTCAGTTCAACGTGTTAGTTTTCTTTCTGCTCCTTTCGCGCGGTAACTCCATGCTTTTCCACCTGTTATCTGACAACCTGATGTTTCCCCTCTTCCTTTTTCCTCTACCCTTTTTTTTGTTTTTCTTTTTGCAAACATTTTGGCTTTTTCCGAGATTTTCATTGGTTTTTCAAACTCTCACCTTATAAGAAGGCACAGCACGCCTTGCTCCGACTTTCTTTCCGGATCTTTTTTCTGTTCTTGTTACTTCCCTCTGGAACCCTCCCCATCGCTGGCCAGTCAAGGTCGTTTGGGATGATTCCTCCAGGCTGGTGCATATCCCCCATTACACGCTACCCCTCCTTCAACTTCTGCCCCCCCCATTAATCCGTTTGGTTTTTCCCACCTGCTAAGGGCTAGGAATGAAGGTTTATAGTTTACCCCTTCCCTTTTTCCCCCCCTTTCCCTCAGCGGTTGTGGCGGCTTGCTCCTTCGAATTGGAGAGAACTCTCGCAGGCTTCAAAATGTTTCTATGCATTCTTTCGCTTTTCTTATGGAACCATCTCTCGAGCACCCTTTCTTTTCACACCTGATAGCCACGCAGTGCCCGTCTGTTTTGGCGACGTGGCAAAGTGTTTCCCTCCCGCGACAGAAGGAAAAAGGCTGTTTCACGTGGGTTTTGGCAAGCCGTTTCCTTCGTACGTGATCCATACTTTATGCCGAATCTGCGTCTGCTGTCGGGTATAAACAGCCCCTTTCCGAGGAGAAGTCCAGTCCTCCGCGTATTCCTAGTAAGCCTTTTCTTTCCTCGCACAGGCAGGAAATGTGTCCACTTTTTTTTTTCCAAGCGAATATTCCACCCTGCCTGCTCATGGACACTTTATTTGCAAGACCTCCCGACCGGCTTACCCTACGCCCGCTCCACTCCTTTGATCAGACGCTGGAACCCTTAAGCTTCATAACTGCTGCCTCTTCCCTTCCCATACCCTTCGAATTTCTCCGGTAACCAACCGGAGCATTCGCCGCTTTCAGTTTTCCCCTTCCCCGCCTACGCCGGCATTTCCCCCAAATTACTCATAGTGGGTTTTCTCTTTCGCCACAAACTAGATTTTCCCCCCATTTCTAGTGGTGTGAAGGGCTTTTATCCGCTCTCAGCCTCCCAAGCATTCGAGCGCCTCCAAAGGTCTACCGGTTCAGCGAGCCGTTCGGTCTCGTTTTCCCTCCCCCCCCTCTTGCAGATATACTGTTCGCTGGCTTCAAGCCTTCCTTCGACCACAACCCTTCCCTGTCGGCAAACATTGCTTTTTTTTTTTCTGCGTCGAAGGCCAACCCCCCCTTTCCATCGAAAACTTGGCTCTTGTTCCCCCTTTTTCTTGTGTCCCTTTCCCCTACCGATTGCGACCCCTGACTAAGAGTTGATCTTCTCCCCTTCCGGTTGACACCCTTTCTCCCCCCCCCCTTCGGTTTTGCGTCTAAGTCAATTTTCCAGACCGCCTCCCTTTGTGAAGGATCCCGAATCATACGGGGGCCGTTTGATTTACAAACCGGTCCTTCTGTCATTCCCCAGGTCGTCTCCCCACTGTTTGTCTGAAACAATATTCATCTGTTGAACCTGTCACCATGTCCAACCCCTAATCTTAGATGGCAGTGTGGCGTCTATTTTACTGTTTTATTGCCGTCCTCGAGCATTCTTGGTCCCTCGTAGACCCCCTGCTTACTAAAACTGCTCCGTGTGCGGCCCGCCTCTACCCCTCCTTTGGGGTCATGTGCCTTCTGGACAGGTCTGGATATGATGAACACTGCCCTCCCCCCCTTGACACGAAGGTCCGTTTGGATTTAA
>Ga0179593_1682882_pt1 | contig 11859 bp, 14 predicted proteins | sample CZODoug2_1_08_16_FD_185931 | JGI IMG/M metagenome (GOLD analysis project Ga0179593, IMG submission 185931) | Vadose zone soil fungal communities from Angelo Coast Range Reserve, California, USA - CZODoug2_1_08_16fungal (PacBio error correction) | ecosystem: Environmental > Terrestrial > Soil >... | reverse complement strand
CCTCCCTTTGAGTGGCCGTGTCCCACCCCTTCGTGACAGTGAACTTTCTTTTTCCCCCCCCTTTCAGTGGTTTTCTTGTTTTAGCGTCGAAGTTTTCGCATTGGGAGCCAGTTCTGGTGTTCCGCGGAAAAACAATTGCCTCTTTTCTTTTTTTCACGCTTAACCCGCTAACCAGGCGACCCTTCCTCCCCCGGGCCGCCTGTTTGCACGATCAGGAAGATGGATGCGAGTTCCTCCCCCACTTGCCATACCCCGCCCATTCTTTTGTCCAGGCCTTTTATGTGAATCCTCGTTCCCCCTTCTCCTTCCCTGCTTGACTTTTCGTTTGCCATCCCGTTTTCCACGCTTCTCCGGATATGTGACCACATGAAATTTGCCATCCGCAACAGACCAGGGTCCTTTCTTCCCCTTCCCCTTCCTTCGCCCATACTGACTCACAAACTGAGATGGGAGTTTCGACTGACACTTCGCGAATCTCGGTTTTCTCCTTTTCCCTGGTTATTCCCCATAACGGCAATTCTTTTCTTTTTCGTCGAAGGGGGCAAGCATCGTTGAAGTATGCCCCCCTGTTTCTTCCCCCTTAAGCAAAAACTAGTGTTTGCACTCGGGTTCCCTTGGATTGCGTCAACCTGAGAGGGATTCCCGTCCTCAAGAAAATCAATGCGCCTCCACTTCCCTTTCCAGTGTGTACACCCCCACACTTCCCCCAAAATTACCCCCCTTCTTTCTTCCTGAGGCCGGCCGAAGAAGGTGTCCATCTAGAACCTTCGAGGCCCTGCTGGCTTTCTTTCGCCAAGACTTTCTTCCCTCCCATTTTTTTTTTCAGCGAACTCCCACTCCTTTTCCCCTCAGATCTTTCCCCCCTTTAGTAAGGCAAGTCCTCGCAACGCGTGAGTTTTATTGGGCGTCCTCCCTGCCCCCCTGACCCCTTTGCCGAATTAACCACCTCAGTCACTTACATCGCTCCATTAGCTTGAAAGAACTGGATAAATCGCCGGATACGGCTGACACCTGAATCAAAATTTTCAGGAAAGTCCCGTTTTTTTCCTCTCCTTAACATGGAGAGAGAGGGACCCCCCGTCGGTTGAGCCGATATTCCCGTTTAGTCCCTCCTGGTAGATGATCCATTTTTCCCCATTTTTGTTAAAAGGGCTTTTTCCTTTCTCTTTTTCCTTCGGGCGTGCAGGTGATCCCCACAGATTTCTTTTGTAATAGATGTCTCGCAGTCTCACCCCTTGTTGTCCCCCCCCCCCCAAACCAGGATGGCTTTTTTGAGTTTTTCCAGCAGTTTTGTCCTATAGATGTACGGAACGTCCCCCCCCCCTTTTCCTTCCTTCAAAATATCTTGAAGTTTACAAGGATTTGGAATTCAACTCCCTATTTTGTTCCCCAATAAACAGTCAGACCCAACGTTCGTGCCTTTTGTCGGTACCAAGCGTAAGCAGGGTGAGAAGAGGTCTTGAAAAGCCCGTGCTGTTTCCCCCCCCTCATTACACTCTCCGTCGAACCCAGCGGTCGTTCTCCCCCTTTCCTTATGGTGAAGGGAGTTCGTCTGGGAGTGGATCATTGGCTCCCCGTGCAAGGTCCTGCTAATCTTCTTCTGACCTCCTTTTTCCTAGCAGTTTTTCAAACAATTTTCCTCCAATCTCACGAAATAACGTATGTTTCACTAATCATCACCCCGTCCCCTGTTTCTCCCCTGTCCTTCGTCCAGATCGCGCTTCAACCGCCTTCGGTCCAACACTACCTGCTCACTGCCCTCCGTTAGGTACTTTGTCCATTCCCCATACATGGAACTTTGCCCCCCGTGTTCTTTTTTTTCCCAGATCGCTGTAATTCCATACTTGATCGGTAAGCTAATGATTTTTTTGCGCTGGGAAAAAGGGTATTTTCCCAAGATTTTTCTTCCCTCTTTCTGAAACCGCCCCCTTTCACTTCCACCCCCCCCGTTTGGCGTGCCACCTGTTCAAAAGTTTTTGTTAGACTTCTTTTTTTCATCTATAAAAGCTCCTAGGTTGGTGCGTCCCGTCCCCAGCATCGCATTGTTCCTTCTCGCACTCCTTCCCCCCTCTTTTTAGTCCTGGTTTTGGCACTCCCCCCTTTTCGAAGCAGTCTTTCCTCTCAAATGGAAGCGGCTCGCCATTTATTGGTGCGCCCACGCCCCCCATGGTTCACATTTCCGGGGAAGGAAATTTTTTTGTATTTTCTTTCCCTTCTGAGTGTTTCCCCCTTTCTTCTATATGTTCCCCTGTTATGTGCTCTGTGGTTCAACGAGGGATATTTTGCATGGCCGGCCCTTGCCGCCAATGCATTTTCCCGTGTTTCCCTCTTTCTGCTTCTTAGAGAAGAGTCCATATGTTTATGGTCTAGTCGGTCAACTCTCCAATATGCCGAAGGCAAGGAAATTCTGGACGAAAAAAGCCACGGGATAAACCCCGGTCTTTCTTTTTTTTTCCGCGCGCATCCCTTCGGAATTCCGATTGGTACGTTGGGATTCCACAATTTTCGATATGCCCTTCCCCCTCTGTCTTCTTGTGGTTGGCCCCTGGAATCCGTCTCACAAATCATTTTCCTCCAATGGCCGCGACCCATTTTGGAGTTTGAAAGCCCCCTTTTTCCTTTGCCCCTCTTCTGATTTCTTAACCGCCATTCGCTCGGTAACTTTTAACAAGTTTTTGTGTTTAACTTGAATGGTTTTTTAACCCGGCCACAGACAAGCTATAGAAGTCACTTGAGTTCCTTTCATTCTGTCCCTTTCTCAATGTTTATTTCTTATCTGTTTTGCATGCTTACCGAAAGTTTTCTTGAAAAATGGGCCTCTCGAACTTCCTTCCCCCCAGTTTCCTTGCTTTCCTTTTTTTTCATTTTTTCCCTTTTTTATCCCAAAATGTCAGAAATTTTCCCCTTGCCGGTCTTCTTCAGTGGATCTGCCATTCCGGGTCCCCGTTTCACCGATTCACCGGATTCACATGCACGTCCTTGTCCCCTATTTTTTTCTTATGAGCATTCGAGGACAAACCCATTTCCCTTTGACTCTACTTCCCCTTGGAGGTTCCCCGCAAGAGCCCTTTTGCCCAAACCTTTTCCCTCGGCCTTTGTTTCACCGGCCCCCCCCCCCCCTTTCTCCCCAACACGATCCTTTTCCCGGTTCCCCCTTTCTACACTAGTACGTGCGGGCTGGTTGAGTCTGTTCAATGATAGTGTTATTCCCTGCCGGATTGCTCTTTGATATCCCTTCCATCCCGTTGTTGTTTTTTGATTGCCCTTCAATACCTTTTCCCCACACTCTCAGTGAACGACTAACAGAACAGTGAAGGTCCTGTTCTTGTCGTCCGGCATGCTTTTTTTCAGTTCTCATGCTCCCCCTTTGAAGCTCCGGAAAAACTTACCGCTTTTCTTTTTTTTTTTGAAGTAAAAAAATGGTTGGCACGGGCCGCTGAAGTGGTAATAAATCCACAATTCGTAGTTATTTTCTCCCCCCCCTTCCAGGCTTTGACTTACACTCAAGGGCAATACCCCATCCATTCTGGTGCCAACCGGCAATGTGAATACTTTCCCCACCCCCTTTCCCCTTTTCGACTCCTTTTTTTTTGAGGACCCCTTGGTTTCCCCCTGTTTTTTAATTTGTCAGGTTACTCTTTCCCCTTGACATTAGTCTACTTGGGAAGAAGTTTCTCCAACCCCATTGTTCATCCTTTCAAGACGTCTACAGTCGCCCCCATCTTTCCTCACTCCCCCCCCCCCCCTTTGAGGGGATTTTTTCCCGCTTTAAATTCTAGCAACTTGCTTTTTCCGCTATCTCTTCGGCCGTTGCTCCCCCCTGCTCTAACCCCAAAGGACCCTCTTTTTTGTTTTAGGCGTGCGTCAGGGCGGGTCAAAGACCTCTGTTTGGAAAGCATCTACTTTTCCTGTTTTCAAATCCCTGATGCAACCTACCCATTTCGCTTTTTTGGACCGCACCCTAGGGATTTTGCTGGCCCTTCAGCTTTTTTTTTCTCGCACTTTCCCCCGATCATGTAATCCCGAGTGTATTTGTCCTCTTTAGTAGTTTCCCCCCCCCCTTCCCTTTTTCCCGGCGGACATTCGCTCTGAGTTCTCAGCAGATCGAACTACTTTCTCCCACTTTCTTTTGTCGCACTTTCTCTCTTGTCTCTCGAATATTTCAGCGACCACGTCCCCACCAGTTGTTCTTCTTAGATTAGTGCTAAAGTCTGCACCAGCGTTGAGAGGCATGGGCGAGAAACCTTGACTTCCCCCCTGAAGACTTCCCCCCTCCCCCCCTAAAGGTGCATTAATTCTACCGACTTCTTTTTCACCCATCAGGACGCCTGACATTCGATACCAACAAAGCCTTTCCGGCCCCATGCTCCCCTCCCCCTTTCATTTCGTGTTCCCTAAAATAATGCGCTGCCGATACTCCGGCTTCCAATAGAACGGCGCTGGATCGGTACCCTCATGTTTTCCCTGTCCCTCTTTTTTTTTTTCCCCCTTTTCTTTTCCCTCCTTTCCAGGAGCCCTTTCCCCTCTTTTGTTTTTTCCCCCGATTTCGCTCCCCTGCTGGTGGTTTGCCGGTTTACTTTATTTCAAGCAACTTTTTTGCTGACGTGAGCTGACTCCCCCCCTCCTGTCCTACTCCTTGTTCTCCTTCTGAGGAAGCCCCAACGCAATTTTCCCTTTCTTTCACCCCAAGGATCCCATATCCAAGGAGTCTACTATCCCAGTTATGGAATTACCCTGACTTCCTTTTTTGGCCCCCCCCCTATTTCCCCCCCATAAAACCTTTTTTTTCCCTTTTTTTCCCCCCGATTTGACCTGTTATGTGTCCTTCTTCCTCACACACCTCGCTAGGTGAGCGAGGTAGGGAGAAAAACCTTGAACGGGGCCCGTATTGACCCCTTCCCCTCCCCCCCCCCTTTCAGTAGAAACCCCTTTTTTTTTCGACCGGTCCCTCCCATTTTTTCCCCGGTCGGATTTTTTCTTTCTGACCCCCCAAGGGAAAGCATGTATTCTTTTTCCTACTCCTCGTTTGTGAGAGGATTAGCAGGCTTTTTGTTCAATCCCCTTTTCTCCCCTTCCCCAGCACTCCCCCCCCTTTCCCCCATATCCCGGGCGGTCTTTTTTCTAAGGTGGAGGGATATGGGAAAAATTCGAGGCAACCCGTTTTAGCCCTACCTCTCAAGGCCTACGTGTTTTTCCCTAATTTTCCTTAATCCCCCCCAGTCCGCACAGCTCGGTTTCACTCTTTTTTTTTCCTTTTTTTCCCAGTTCTGGGAATCATCCTTGATAGTGGCTACTTACTGATATTGTTTGAGAATGGAACCCGTTCTTTCCGTCCTTTTCCCCTCTTTCTGCCCAAGCCACGATTGACACGCCTTCCCCGTTGTCCCTTTCCACCTTAGACATGCTGGCCATCTATTACAACAAGAGCCCTGTGCGTACCGTCACACGTTTTACCTCCTGGAACCTCCTTTCCCCCCCCTACCTTCCTTCTTTTTCTTCAGAGTTCACCGACTTTCCCTCCCTTTCTTCTTTTCTCAGCCTTCCCAGATCGGCTCAAAACCGAAAATGGCCCGGCTGCGACCATTTTCTTCCCGACTATTCCCCTTTTTTCTCACCCTTCCCCCCCCCGGACAAGGATTTCTTCCCCTGAGGTGTTCCCGGTGATGTTCTCCAAGTTCTTATAAGCTCTATGGAAGGCGATCCCACATGGATGTGCTGTCTTTTTCCCCCTTCTGCCGACTTCCCCAGGTTTTTCAGAGCACCCACTTTTACTTCCCCCCCTTTTTCCTTCTGATACCCCCTCTCCCGAGCCCCTGGAGAGCGAATCTGGTCTAAGAGGGTCCCTTTTGTCTCCCCCGTTCCCGAACCCCTCTCCTGCCGAAGGCAGCATTCTGAGCCCCCCTTTCCTCCGTGCTGCTGGAACGCCCTCAGAGCGTATTAGTACGAGTGAATTCGATTGGTACGTGAGGCTGCTGAGCCCAACGTTCCCCTTTGTCCTTTTTCTCTTTTTTTTGTAGAATGTACCCTCCTTTTCCAACCTTTTCCCCCACCTAGGCGGCTGAAAAAATAATTTTTTTTGGTGAAGGGCCTTGTTCCCTCAGACCCTCTTTTTTCTCGGCTGTGGAACTGCCCTAGCCAATCGAGTTAAACGAGGGTGGCCTTTACTTTCGAGCAGGTTGCAATGACCCTGGACGAACTATATAGTCTGCCCTTCTTGTCTTCTCCTTCAGTTTTTCCATACTCTTTTTCCGTTTTGGTTTCTTCCTCTGTTTCCGCAGTCTTGAGGAACCTGGGTATCTGAGTCACTTCATTCCCCCTCTTTGGGAGGGACCTTTTCTTTTGTGTCCCCTTCCTCCCTATTATAAAATGAACTTAACTGTTTGTTCCCTTTCCCCCCCCTTTTTCGTTATGATTTCCCAACCAGGACCGTGGAACCCGATTCAAGGATTTTTTCCCCCTGGCCTTCCTTTTTTTTTCTGAGCATGCTGGGTGATTCCTCCCCCTATCCCCCTTTCTTCTGAAAAGCAGACGAATGGATTTGATGACCCCCACCCCCCCCCCATTTTTGTCTTGACCCCCCCCCTTTAACCTCCCCCCCCTAAACACCCGCTGAAACACCAGAGACTTTATCACTGGTAGCAGATGAAATCGTCCCCTTCCTTCCACTCCCCTGCCCTTCTTCCTGTTCCCTTCTCCTTGTTTGCCGTTTTCTTATTAGAATCCCTCCCCTTTTCGTTGTGATTGGAGAAAACTCGGCGCAATTCTTTCTGTGGGCCACCCTTTTCCTACGTGAACTTGATCCCCCCCCCCTTTCCCGCGGGCATTTTTTTTTTGAGAGTTATCTGCTCTGAGAGAAATGTCTATTGTTTAGCGGAAAACGGTGTTTCGGTATTGTTCTTTCTCTTTCTTTTTCCCAAGGTACGATTTCTGGGCCCCCGGATTTCCCTCCCGTGCAGGACGAAGGTCTGCGAGTTTTTTCAAGCCCACTTTTTTTAGCTCCCCCCTGTTGCCCCAAGGTTCTTTGAAGGTCCCTTCCTCCACGGTCTACTCCGCTGAGTCCTTTAAGCCGGCCTAGGTCTCTTGAACATACCCTTCTTCATTTGATAATACGGAGGACAATGGTGACCCACTTTTCCTCCCCCCTAAGCACAACTGGGACTTTCAAAATCCCATGTTCCTTCGGGAAAGAATTATTACCAGCGCCCTCATATACTTCCCCACCCCTTTTCGATGATCTATTCCTCCCTTTCCTATCTTTTAACGCATTAGAGTGCCAGTGCCAGACACTGCTCCGTAACTTCCCCCCCTCTTTCATTTTTTTTGGTCTTTTCTGTCGGGCTCCGTTTCGGGTCCCATATTTGCCTTTGAACTGTCGGGTTACTTCTCCTTCTTCGGACAATTTTTCGCCAGGTGGATGGCCGCACCGAGGGGATTTGTCTTGGGCAACAGCGGACTTTTCCCAAGGCTCCCATCCCTTCCCCCGAATCAAAGGATTTGAGGCCTTTTTTTTTTTTTTTCTGCCCAAAGTTCCCCTTCCAGCAAGTAGGCGATCTTTCGTGGAATCCTCAGAAGATCTCACCTCTTTAGCACTGCTGTTTTTCCCTGACTTATTGACCAGGCATATTCTTTCCTTTCATTGAAGTTTCTTTCTCTTGACGTCTTCCGAGGTTCGTGATTAGTAAGGCCATCCTGCAAACCCTCCTGCTTTTCCTTCACCGACCCGCAATTTTTGCACGCCTGTTGCCCCCCCTCCCACAGACCCAGTGTGCATAGCCGATTCCATCTAGCTTAGAAAGAACGAGAAACCTCTGGCGTTTTTCCCTCCTTGGATCAACCCCCCCCCCTTTCCCTTCACCAGAGCTGACACCTCGGGCCCCCCAAACCCCCCCCCCCCCCCCCCCCCTGTATACAATAAGGGCTCCGTCCCTTCAAATTCTAGAACGATTTTTTCCCCAGGTGTCCCCCCACACCTTTTCGTTAGTACCCCTTTTTTTTGTTCGGAGCTGCTTGCTGTGTGAAGGGATCCCCAACCTCTAGCCCTTTTTTCCTCTCTGTTCTTTCAGTTTCACCCTTCTGTTTTTCTTTCCCTCCCCAACGGATTTTTCGTGTCTAAGTACCTCCCTTTCTTTCTTTTACTTGTTTTTTTCGGTAGACCTTTTTCTCGCAGTGCCATATCAGGGAAGTCTTTACCGATAAAGTCTCCTCTACGCGAAGGTTGCGTTGTCACTCGGACGCAGCACCCCCTTTTCCTTTTTTTGGTTCTTCGCAGTAAGAAAGCTAGTACCCAGAGCTTAAGGCTGCTGAAGATTTTTCGTTCCCCCCCCTCTGGTCCGTCCGTATCCCCCCCTTCACAAAGTTTCCCTTGTTACATTCTTGATGGCTTTTTCCCCAATCGTTGAGTTCTCGGAGTGGTATTATCCCATTGGCTTCCCCCCCCCTCCAAAGAATTGCACATTCCCCCCCCCCGTTTGTTTGTTGTTATTAGCATGCTTTACTTTTTTACCACTTATTAATCCATCCTAAGCCCCCCGCTTCCCTCATTCCCCAAACTCGATCCTCCCTCTGTTTCGGACGTCTAGGCGGAGGCATGTGCCAACTTAGGACATTACCCTTTGCGCCCATTCCCCCTGACGCATCCCCTTTTTCCTGGCTTCCCTCCTCCGGCACGCATGTTTTGCTCACCCGGTGTCCTTCTTTCTGGTTTGGTTGCCATTGGTCTAACCTTAGCAGGGGTCATCCCCCCCTTTACCTCCTTCCTGTTGGGCCCACTTTCTTTTTTCTCTTGGCTCTTTCCAGAGTCAACCGCTGCTGACTTCACGCCACGTCAGAAACCCTTTCTTGTCCTTAACTTCATTCGACATGATGGGCGACCTCACAGAATCGTTGGTGTCACGTCACACAGAATTGAAGGATCCTGGAACGCGCAAAGACCCTTTTTAAAAACCTTTTCCTGGCTTTTTTTCCCCCCATCGACCCCCTCTTTTCGTTGGCGCCGTCAGGTTTTATAGGCTCCCACGGCCGCCTGCGACATGGAGCCACGCAGATTTCCTGGTCAATGCCATCCTTGCGGAACTTTTGTATCTCAATGCATGATCCCTTCCCGCCGCTTTTTCTCCCCCCGGCAAGCGATTAAGAGCTCCTTCCCCGTTGTGCTGGCGGTGTTTTCATCCCTGCGCTTTCGCGCCCGGAGGCGAGACTTCGCCTTAATATCGAGTCTCCCCTCGACGTTTTTCCCAAGTTTTTTCCTTTCTTTTGTCCGTCCCCTTCTGCCATTTCTGAATTTATTCTGGGAACAAAGCCGTCAGTGCTCCGGAGTTCGAGAGGCAGTCTTCGCACCTTAGCAGACCCTTCATCCCGCAGGTATTTAAGTTCTTTTTTTTTTACACACTCTTCCAATCGCTGTACTTTTCTTGAGCATTGGTCTGGATGGAGAATGGTCCACTGCCTCTTTTTCCCACCGCCCACCCCTCTTTTCCCTTTTCCTAAACTTGGGCAGTTTGCCCCCCCCCCCCCCCTTTTGGCCAGGTTCCCCCGCTAGGGTTTTGAAAACGCAGGTAGCATTTCCTTTCCCCGGCGTCCCGCCTTCGACCCTAGAAATGCCTTTTTCCCCATTTTCAATCTCTTTTTTTGCCCCCCGACTGTTAGAGATTGCTGAAACGTCCCTCCTATCGTGTTTAGGCAGATTTCAAGTTTCCAATCCCTTAATTGTTTAGGAGTTTCTCTTGGAGTGCGCCTTTACCTAAGTCTTGAGGTTTTTTCAATGGGTCTACGTTGTTCCCCCTTTCATTTTTCCTGTCGAGGAATGATTTTGGTCCCCCCATGTACCTTTCCTCCCTATTCCTGCAAGACCAATTTTCACCGATTTTCCTTCACTCCCTTTTCTATGGGGACGTTGGAAAATTTTCCCCACTGATTCCCCCGCACTAATTGGGCACATCTTTGTATCTTTTCAGTGTTCTTTCTCAACCTTCGTCATCCATTTTTTTGACATCTCCCCCCCCCCCTTCCGGTCTGGGATCCCCTTCCCCCCTTTTTCCATTTTTCATTGGCAACCACTAACCACGCTTCGTTTCTCCCCCCCCTCCCCGTTTCCTTGAATCTACGAGCTTCGCAATCCCTTTTCTCTGTTTCTTCTGTCCCTGTATGCAATCCTCCGCAGGATTGAGCGACGTTTTATCTCTCTCTCTCCCTCCTTTTTTTTTTTCGCTCCTCTTGCCGCAATTCCGGTCCCGATCTCCCCCCTCAGTTTCCTCCCTCAGTGTTGTCGCCGGCTAGAAGTATCTCTACCCCAGGAGGACATTCGTTGCAACGAAAAACTAATTTTTTGTTTTTTTCAAAGCTTTAAAATTATCTCCCGGTTTCCATTCTTGTTCCCCCCCTCGTAGATTGCAGATGTCAGACTACTTGGATTTCGAGTTTTTTCCGCCCACTCAGGCGCATATCCCACATTCTTGTTGCACCGTTTCCCTGTGACCCTTCCTTTCCCTGTCCCGGGATCAATCCTTCCTCTCTTGTGAATGTCTTTTTGCACTCCCCCATGTGAGAAGACTAGGAAGGTCATGTGACCCTTTTACCATCAATTCCTCCCCCGATTTTTCAGTTTCAGATATCCCATGTTACTCGGAAGGACTTCGGTACTCGCCCCCATTAGAATCTCATCTCTGTATTCGCCCACTATCTTGAATGCTATAGAGTTCCAGTGCAGCAACCTCATACCAAGTACCAAACTAGGTTTTCGGAGGCGCCCACCGGGTTTCTTTTTTTCTTTTTCCATCTTCTGAAACGCGGTGTTTCACATTCTCCCAGGGGGCCGCAATTCACCTCCCAACTTATTTTTGCGCAATTTTATTACCCCTTCCACCCCGTCTTGTAACGAGCGTCTTTATGGACCCCAGCGCCGACCCCCCCCATGGACCTGCCTCGGCCATTTGCCTCCTTCCCAATTCCCCCCCAATACTTCGGAACTTATTAGGCGAGCTTAGGCGTGGCTCAATACTCAGCCGTCCTAACTTTGAAGCCGTTTTTTTTTTCTTTCAGCCCTTCCGAGGAATTTGCAGACGATTAGTTTCAGCGAAAGGTATCCCCCCCTGATTCCCTTTCTCGATACCAGTTGTGTTCTAGCCTTCGCGTGAGCGGAATTCGGGCCCGCGACCCGGCCGAAAGTCATCCTTTTTCTCCCCTGACCCCCCCCCCCCCAAACCTACAGTTAACTTGTGATCCAACAGCCCAACTGTCCCCTTCACTAGACGAAGGAGGGAGACACCATTGAGATACCCCCAACACCCTTGCCCTTTAAGGCCCCCCTCGTTTTTGTCCTTTTCAATCAGGAGGCCTACAGGCCCTTTGGAATTGCGTTTTGATCTTTCCTCGCGGATTCCCATCTCTTTTTTTTTCCGTCCCCTGTTTTTTTTTCTCGGCGTCCGGAGCCTGTGTCTTGGGCGGGACTCAACGATTTCGCAATAGATGGCGCCCCTTTATCCCCCCCTTCCCTTGTTTTTCTTTTATTCCCCCCCCCCCTTCTCCTTTCTGTCGCTTTCCTGTGCCCTTTTTTCTGATTTGCGGACGGAACGCAAAGCCTTTTTCCAGGCGCACCATCATTCCTCCCGGTTCTCACTTCTTTTCCTCCGTTGACTGGCAACCCCCACAACCCGGGATCCTATCTGCTTGTATTTTCGGAGTACCAGAGCTCAGGGCAGGTGAGCAGAGGTAGGGAGGGAAAACGACGAAGGGCAGAATTTTTTTGCACCTCCCCGGTCCCGTTCCCGAAACCCCTTTTTTCCCCTTTTCTTTCAACACTGTTTTATGTCCTTCGGGAGTTTGTTTTCAGTGCTCCTGGCTGCCCCAAAGGTGAAAAAGCTC
>Ga0179593_1352325_pt1 | contig 11859 bp, 14 predicted proteins | sample CZODoug2_1_08_16_FD_185931 | JGI IMG/M metagenome (GOLD analysis project Ga0179593, IMG submission 185931) | Vadose zone soil fungal communities from Angelo Coast Range Reserve, California, USA - CZODoug2_1_08_16fungal (PacBio error correction) | ecosystem: Environmental > Terrestrial > Soil >... | reverse complement strand
ACTTTTCCGAGTTTTTCTACGCCTTGCGTCAGTGTTGAGAATTACAGGTGTTTTTTTGACACCTGGCACGACTTGCGCTGCGGCTGCTCAAGATCCCCCTTCCTTTTTCCTCCTCGATCACCGGCTTAGGACTTCCCGGTCCTTACGCAGCTCTCCCGGATCGGCCTCTGTCTTCCATCGGCTTATGTTTTTTTGCTAACCTGTTCCGGACCGGTCACCCCTGCGCGGGCCTATTAAAAAAGCGGGCGATCAGTTCTTCTGACGGCAGGTACGAACGACCCTCTCGCGTTTGCATCCCTGCACCTTCTTTTAGCGGTGTGGTAATTACCGTCCATCGCATGTCCATACGGGCAATGCTTGTCTCGACATACACCTCGTTTTTCCGGCACTACTTCATTTTTTTTCTCCCCATCGAAAAGCTACAAGGTGTTTCGGACGGCTCCCATCATCGCCGTCGGCAATTCCCCCTCGCAACCCACCGCCTTCTGCACGGGGATCCGATTGACCGCTTTTGTCCTCTCCTCGTAAATTCACCGGCCCGATCTTTCCCCGTCAGACTCCCCTGATCTCGCAGCTGCCCATGCTTGGTTCTGTTAGAGTGGCGTCGGACTGTTATCCAACCCCCTTTTCTGCGGTTTTCCATCCCCCCCCCTTAAGCGGGTTCCGAGACACCCCGAGGTTCACGCATCGTTTCAACTCTTGCGTGGCCCAAGCGTTTTTGCTCGAGTTCCTGCACCCAATACGTTCCGGAAAGCGATTCTCTATGCCCTTTTTCCCTGGCACCCCCCTCTGTTTTTCCCTCCACCATCCCGCCATTCTTCCCCTTCCGCCTAGGGTTTCCGACGGTATCTGAATGATTTTGTGTTCTTCGTCTGAGCCCGCCCCGTCAGTCCTGGCCCAACAGTATTCCCGGAACGCTCGTCATGGCCGCAAGACATCCAACGGGGCGTTCTCGCAGCCATCTCAAAATGACCGAGAGCAAACGCACGCCTGGATCCCCTGCGCAGAATTTGCGCGCGGTTATGTGTCGTGCACGGACGCCATTGCGCTCCCCCGTGCTGACGGTTTCTTCCAACTTGAGAGGGGGTGAAGTAAGCCTGCCCTTCTCTCTCCGCCAAACCTAGTGTTTCCTTTTCTTTGCCCAGTCGGTTTTTTTTAGTATTTTAGTATGTTTACTCTTCCCCTTATCACCACATCATATTTCCTTTTTCCTTTCAGTACTCTCCCGGATACGTGACCCCCCACTGATCTTCTTCCCCACTGGAGTCGTCAGCCTCCCTCTTTCTCGGTCCTGAGATGCCCCCGGCGCTGTCGTGAGCTTTTTTTCCGATATTCCTTCAGCCTCCCCCGTCTACCCCTCACCCTCTTCCGCTCCTAAGTGAAGCTGTTTTCCCTTATCTTGAAACTAGTCCGGCCCCGACTACTTTTAGCGGATTGGTCCTTGCTACATTAAGCAGAGGATGCTCCTCTTCCTGGGTTGGTGTCGCAAACTTTCCCGCACCATACGTTTCTCCCCAAGGGAACCCCTTTCCTCTGCTCGCGAATCCACTGCTGGCCACGTCCGGTGTTTGATTTTTTACGACGTCCCTCCAGCGGGCCTTTTTCATTACTCAATTTCTTTTTTCTTGCACTCAGATATATGCAGTTTTTTTCGGCACTCTTCTTTCTCCCCTCTCTCATCCTGGCTCCTCCTTTAACGAGTAGCGTCCCCCCTCGCGCAAGGGGCGTATTGTCGATGTTTGAAACTCCTGGTGAGCCCCCAATCCCCTTATTTTTTCACTACATTATTTTTTTTTTCGTGTAAGGCCGAACCGGGCGGCCCCCAATGTGCCTGTCGCAGTTTCTTCGTCGCCCCACGCTGAGCGGGAGTTAGGTTTCCCACTTTCCTCTCCCCCCCTTCGGCGACTGCCCTTTTTCAGTGAGTCTTATTTGATGACGTTTGGTGACCGATCCTCTGTTTAGAAGGGAGTTGTTGGGCACAGGTAGCGCCCTCGCCCCTCTTCCTCCTCTCGCCTCGGTCCGGAAGTTTTTTTTCTGCCTCGTTGTTCGAATACTGTTGTTTTCGGCTTGGTCCACCTGCTTTCCCCCCACCACCGGTTACGGGGACCCCGCAACGGCTCGTTTTTCACCTTTTTTCGATAGTCCAGTCCCACGGCCAAACTCCTCTCGGTTTCCCGAGGTGAGTTGATCATGAATTTCATCGTTGACGTTTTTCTTTTTTTAACCCGCACCATCTGCGCAGTTAGAGCCCCTTCATGTCCACCCTTTCCTGAAACCGTTTCCCCTGACGTACTCGACCGTAGCATAGTTCTTCCCCAAGATACTCGCCGAACCCTGCGATTTAGGGTTCCTCGCGACCTGATAATCCTTCCTCCTCCCTATTTGTTGTGTTCTCTATTCTCGAGACGGCCTATTTCATTCTTTCTTCTCGATCTTTTCACGTATGCTTCCGTACGATTTTGTACATGTCTCGTTTGGGTTACGGTTCTTTTCCTCCCCTCGATAATCTTTTCATGGTTCTGGGTTAAGTGATGTGAAATTCCCCTTCCCCACCACAGGTCTTCCAAATAGGCTTTGGAAGTCCCAGCGAGCGATATTCGTTAGGTCCTTTTAGTGGCGAACCGGCCTTCGTCGCAGTGTGTTTTAGCCTTAGTGAACCCCTCACCCCACCCCTTGATACCTTTTCTTTCGAGCAGGACGCTCGAAACCCAAACCCGTTCCGGACCCCCGGTTGTTGCGTAGGACCATGATTCCCCTACCTTCGCACCCTTCCTTTGATCCAGTCTTTTCTTCACGTAATCAAAGACTACTGTTAACCTTCGCCGCGCGGTCTAGACTTTTCCCCGCTTCACTCCCGGCAGCGATAGGTCGACGATACACTGAGAAAGGAGTTTTTTTGCCTTTTTTTTGACCTATCTTTTTTCACCCTTGCTCCATTTCTTCTGTTTTAGTAAAGTTGCTGCCGCATGCGTTCTCCCCCCTCGCGCTGCGTTGGTCTCGAGTTGCGACGCTTTCCGGTCTTCATCTAGGATATTTTTGCCCAGAAACTCTCGTTTTTCCCTCGTCAGATATTTTACTTTTTTTCTCTTCGGTCGAACTTGAGCGGCCCCGATCTGGCTTTTTCCCCCTCTTCCCCACTCGCTGAAACGGGGACCCCTTCATCGTTCTTCCCTCTCTGCCGACTGCTGAGCCTGCGTCCAATTGCGCAACTGTCTGTGCGGGGTGTCGTACCCACAGCGAAGCCTCTTGATGGCCTGCCTTGCGTAACGCCATCCAGGACAGCTGCCCTTCTTTTTCTTGAGTTTTTTCGAGGTGCCGTCCCCATCTTTTGCTCCATCTCGTTTCGACCGGTTGGCTTAGACTGGGAGCTAGCAGGGTGTCACGCCCGCTCATCTCCTGTACATATCGGCTAGAGTCCGACCCTCTTTGAATCGTCTCTTCTCCCCGGCCATTCGGTCGCATCATTTTTGAATTAATTTCTTGTTGTTATTTTGTTCATATGCCCCAGGTTTTTTTCCTAACTTTGGTTCAACTAGAATCTCTTTCTGCATCGCTCCCCCCCCCCCCTCCCCTGTTCCCCAACTTGCGTGCACCGGACGTGGACCCCTTCTGTTTTTGTCATTTTTCAGGCGGCGATATCATGGTTTGCCGCGTGACGTCACCCGCCAGTTTAACCTTTTTACGGCGCCCGTTTCGTCACCTCCTTCTCGGCGCCGCGGCTTTTCTCCACCTCCCCCTGGCCCCGCTGACGGAACCGGGAGCTCTGAGTCAAAGGAGTGGCGTTGTCTCCGGTTCCGTTCTTCTGTCTTTTCCCGCGCCTCCCCGTTTCTTCGCTTTGCGGCGACGGTTCTGTTTGCAGTATTTTTTCTTCAGAACTTTTTTCCCTTTGGACATCCCCTTTCAGGAACTCGTGACAACCGAGGCTTCCCCTGTGAGTCATGGCGTTCTTTCGCCCCCCCTTTTGAACTGGCCATAGCGGAATCTTCTGGACCATTTCGGTTTTGCGTTGACGTTTTGCGCAAAACGCAATCTACGTCGCAGCCGCGCATTTCGCCCCCTCTTCGTGCCCCCTGCGGGTCTCGTTGCTACACTTTTCTTTCTGGTCGACCGTTTTTCTCGCCCTTTCCCTCCCAATTACCTTCGTGAGCACTCCCTGGCCTCCCCTCTTTTTCATCTTTTTTTTCGCGTGCGATGGAGCTCCCCCCCCCCCCGGTTTCCCTCCTGATGCTCGCTTGTCCCTGCGTGTCCCTCCGATAATTGGCAGAATCTTTTATTTCCGTTTCGCTTTTTAGCTGAGGTGGCCTTCCTTGCAGTTTAACTCCTAAATCGAGTGGCATGCCACTCTCCCTTCCTTTTCCTGTCTCCCAAGTAGTGCTCGCTTTTCTTGAGTTAATCGATCCCTCCGCATTCTAGGGGCAGTCTTTCCCTTCCTAACAGCTTTTCCCTCTGGCCGCTAGTATGGCGGTGCGTACATGTTTTCAGGTCCTATGTTTTCTAGCGCCGCGCGCCCTTTCCTGGAACTCCGTGATGGCTCCTCGGTCCGCCCCTTGCCCTGGAAGAACTTTCGTCAAGCGCTGCGTTTTTTCTTTTTCTGGCCAAGCAGGTGCCAGACCCAAAAACGGGCGGTGCCTTGCTCAGGCCTTCACATGTCCAGTTATTTCCCTTCCCCCCCTTCTTGCCATTATTCTTTTCCCCCTTCTTCTCTCCTTTTCCCTCCTTTTCCCGGTTGTTTTTTTTTTTCTGAGCGATCTTCTGCTTTCATTACGGCTTTTCCCGGCGATGTTGTGATTAAAAGGGGGAACTTTGGGGATTGTTTTCTTTTTCGCCAGAACCGGCCGGTGTACTTCTATCACGGTTCGGCAAGACGCCTACTAGCGCTTTCTTCTGACTATTTTTTCCAGGGATGGGCATTCCTTCTGAATCCCCCTTCTTCCTGACTTGTACCCCGGCGCCCTATTATTTCCGAGCTTCGTACCTTCTGCCCGGCATGTCCGACACCGCCCTACTAGGGTCCCCTAGAGAACGTGTTTTCTCTTTCCTCGTACCCGACCATGTCCCTACTGGGACTGCGTTAGTATCTGTTACTCCTACCTCCTCTCCCCCCCCATACTTTATACCGGCAAGGATTCCCTTTTAACCGCTCCTTTCCGGGTTATCTTCATTTCCTTGACATCCCCATCGCCAGTATTTTCAAAGGCACGGTCCCGATTACCTCTTCTGTACTCTCATCCTTCCAGCACGGCCCAGAGACCTCCCCAATCGCACCCTTCCTCCCTGATTCCATGACGCTTCTGGGGTGTCACTCAGGTGTTTCGGTGCTGGACATCCCAAAGTTGTGCTTAGTCCCCATACCAACCTTAAGCGTATCCCCAGTCACTCCTTGTCCTGCCTCGAGCCTTGGAAGCTTTTCCTTGCCCTCTTGCTTGGCGTTTCGGGCTGACCCCCCCACTCGTCTTTTTGCCCTATCTCTCTATTGGCCCCCCGTTTCCTCATTTTTGAGTCCCAACTCCACGGGGTTCCGTCCCGCTTTTCTTTCTCATTTTATTGCCTTTTCTCGTATGAGGCCTCCTGCAGTTTTTCTACAGTAAGGAGATCTCATGGCCCTAGACCAATTCTTGCGGCCTCACCCGCATCCAATTTCCTGAGCAACGGGCAAGCCTGGGAAGTACCTCGCTTGAAGCTGGACGGTGGCCCTAGCGTGCTTTTCCTCCTCCCCCAAACCCGGGTGTTGTCGCGCGTTCGTCATGACGGGTTCGCCGTCGCCATTTTTCGCTCAGTCCCAGCGCCGGTTCCCTCTATCCACCATTCCCAAAGGACAACACGCTTGGTTCGTCCGGTGCCCTCCTCCTTTTTTCCCAGGATTTTTTGAGCCTGCCCCCGAATAGACTTTTTCGTCTTTTCATGTTCCCCTCCCCACACATCCTGTCTTTTTACCTGTTTTTCCGACGCGCAATTTTTTTAGATCCGACTTCTCAAACGATTTATACCCTGACTACGATCGTTGCTTGCCGCGAGCTCTCTTTACCCCCTTCTCCCTTCTGTCGGGCTCTCGCTTTCTCCCCCTGGACTCGCCTCCGTCTGATTTGACTCCTTGCCCACTGAGTTTTTCGCGCCAACTCCCTTTCGTTCCTCAAGGAACTCGCCCGTTCCTCCGAGCCGTGGCGCGGTCCTGTGCTGGTCTTGACGCCCCGCCTTCTCAAGTGTCCGCTCTGTGTTTTTGTCTGACACTCCCCTTTCCAGAAGTTTGAAATCTCTGCCTTCCTTCGCTATTCGTTCTCGCGGAATAATTTTTCCCTGCCTGGAATATTTGTCGTCGCCCGAGCGGGAAGTTGCTGCGTCATAAGCTCAACCGCCTGATTCATCTGGATTTATCTGTGCCGAGGTTTTTGATATGATGGACTAATTTGCTACGAATTTTCTTTTTCTCTCATACCGAAACCTCAGGCTCTTTCTTGCTGGCCTTTGTGACACCTTCTTACAGATCTGTTTCCACATTCATTCCCACCACATGATGTTGCGATCGTACTGTCCCCCCTGAAGGTGACCGGAAAATGCTGTCGAACCCCGTTTATCGTCTAACTATCCTCTGAGGGAGTACCAAATTGCGTCTTGGGCCCGGGACCTGAATTAAGCAATCTTTCGTCTGTGACCGCTTATTCGCCTTGGTTCTAGGGAGTGGTGTTACAGGTCAGCTCTCTTGCTAGACGTGTCACAGTATTTTTGTTTTAGTTTTCGCTCTGAATCCTTTTCTCCTTGTTTCCGGCGCGGAACTCACGGTCCCCCCCACCCTTCCGTGGACGCTTGGCGGTTTTCCACGCCTTCCGGCCCTGCTTCTGACGTCTTTTACCATACCTCCTCGAGTTTTTCCTCCCTTTGGTGAGTCCTTCATTCCCCTGTACATCAGTTACGATTCGAAGCCATTCCCGACGTGATCGAGGCGTGCCATTGTCTTTTTACGACCAAGTTTGACCCGAAACCCCCCTGTACCGCTCCCGCTCCTCCTGCGCCCTCTTTCTTGTCATCCCCTATTCCCTGCGCGGCGGGCTTTTAGATAATCCCCCCCCCCTCTACCTCCGTGTGTTGTGGAGAGATCGAGTTTTCCCTCACTCCAGGGAATAGGCTTTGATTGCCTCACTTGGAATAGGTACCTGGTCGGGGTATGTCGTCAAGGTTATTCCCAGTCCCCTCCCGCTCACCCCATTCGGGAATGTTGGATTTGTTAGCCCGCCGCAGTCCTTGATACTGCCCTTATAAACCCCACAGGCTTGAGTCCCTTTATGCGAGCGACATTTCCCTTTTCATTTCCGCCAAGAGCCGTTTTTTCTCCTTTTTAACCTGTCGCGTGGTCTCCTCGATTTCCGGAAAAGTGATCCTTCTTCGCGCAGTCCTTTTCTCGAACACCTCCGTTGCCGTCTTTTCGTATTGTTAGTCTCTTGCCTTCGTGCCCCCCACCTACCCTCGGCCAACCACCCCGATGGTCGCATCGGTCAAAGTCATCAAAGAATACTGCGGACCACCTGGGCGCCTACCCCGCTGATTTTCGGCGCATTGGCGACCAGTCATTCTCCTTTCCCTCGACGATAAAACTCGGGATTTTTTCCCCCTCGGTTAGCTGACGATGTCGCACCCATTGCCATAATGTTCTTTGACAATATGTCCTTTTTTCGTCCAGATCTGCTGCCCTTCACGCCTGCCGCCCTAATCACGTGGTTCGCGAGTGCCGCTTTTTTAGGTAGTCCAGTATTAGGTCTCTATGCCACTTCTTGCATAAAACCAACGCCTTTATTAGGCACTGAACTGTCTCTCTCGTTTGGTCCCTTTATCAACTGGCTTTTCGCGATCAGATTATGTTTAAAGTGGGAACCGTGCCAGTCGTTTTTTCCTCCGATCCTCCCTCTGCTCTCTGACCAGGCGTCAGTATTTGCCCACCTACTTGTGCGTGTTTTCGCACAACCACCAGTCCCAAAAAAACCCTTTTTTTCCTGGCCTTTGTCTGCGGCTTCACCGCCCTCCATTACCTCCGCACCTGATGTCGGGCTTAGCAGTGGATTTTTTCGCTAGATTTTCAACATTAATTCGGCGCGCCCTGTTGTTTTGACGGTATATTCCGCTACGGAAGGATTATCCGGGCTCCCCTTCGTCTCTAAAGCCGAGCTCCGGACCCGCTTTTCTGCCTTTCGTTGAAGCGGTTGGCACAGAATCGTTGAAGTTATGAGGATAAATTGCTCGCCCCTGAACTTTCCAACCTTGATTGTGGTTGATGGTTCCTTCATCTTTTTTCCGTACTCGACGACCCCCGATTCGTCCTTTTTTCAAACCGCATTTTCCCCCAAAGTCCGAGACACGTAGACGGGTTGTAAGGTTTGTGAAGGCGTTTCATCGAGACAAACTGTCCCCCTCCTCCCCCTCCCCCCCAGGCGCCCCTTTCCAGTCAGCAATCTTGCGCGCACTTTTTTTTTTCTCACCCTCGGCCACCGCGGAACCTTAAACCTCCCCAGTTTCGTGCGCTAATTTTTGGTGAGGTGCTTGTACTTGTCCTGCACAGTTGGCGATTTCTGTCCCCCCTGTCCGTCTCTTCCCCCCCCCTTCTGTTGCCTTTCCGTTATGTTTCCTCCCCTTCTTCATCGGAAAATCCTAGTTTACCGAGGCTTCTTTGCGTGATGGTGTTGCCCCCCCCCTAGGTGCCGAACAGTGTCGGCTTTCCTCCCAGCCGTTCTTTGGGGTCAGCAGCACTTCCTTGCGCAACATCCACTTTCTTGTCAAGGACCGCTGATTTTCCCGCGCATGTTGACGAGGTTCTCGAAAACGTCCTTTTTTGGGTTCCCCCTCCATTTCACCACCGTGGATGCAGCAGTTGACCCCTCTTCCTTTTTCGTCCCAATTTCTGCCGATAATTGGCATCTTCTTCTCTGGTGCCGGTTTCTGTAACGTTTTTTTTTTCCATAATGGTCGATCTATCACGTGATCCTGGGTATTGATAGTCCCTTGTTCCGATGTCCCTTTATTTGCGAACACTCATGTCTCTTGAGCCTTGCCTTTTTTTTTCCGAGTCAAAAGTGGAACTCCGACGCAGTCCCCTTGTGGACATGTCGAGTGTACGCTTCCCGCCCATGCGTCTACTGAGGGTCCGAGGATGGCTGGTTATTCTTTAAGAAGGTTGCTTTGATAGCAGATCCCGCTTTTTCCTAGGTCGAATCGCCGAGGGGTTCAGGTAACCTTTTTCTCGGGAAAATGCCCCTGGAATCCCTAGTCTGATACGTGGGATTGTTTTCCTTTTGCCGAGAGGTGTCTTTTTTCTTACCCCCGGGGGATCGCCTCCTTATACCCCGTTCCCCCTGTTTCCCCAGTGTTCCCACCTTGTCTCCGAAACCTTCCCCTTTTTTTCCGCTCAGATGATCTCGCCTCGTTTACAGGATTTCCCCCTTCACTCCGTTTGTGGTGTGAGACGTTCCGAAGGCCATGAGTCATTCGACGGTGGTTTTTTTTCCCTCCGTTGTTTTTTTCTCCTTACGTTTTTCCCCCTGTACTCTGGTTACTTTTCTCCGACCTGACTGCCTAAGATTGTTTTGTATGCGATTCCCTAAGTTAGCAGTTTCGTTTCGTCTCTTCTATTTTCTTCCAGGCTGTTTTTTTTTTTGATCCCTTAGGACTGTTATGACGTACCCCTTCCGCTCTCTTTCCCGCCCGGCCTCGCCTCTCATCGAATCTGACCCTTCTTTTTTCTCCCCAATCCTCGCGGCCGTCCCACCGGCATAAGTACAGTCATTGAATGTCCCCTACTGGACTGGTCTTCTCTAAATAATACAAAGCGAAACCTTGTTATCGGAAGTTATTCCGCCATCGTATGGGCAATGCTCCCTCTACAAATTTTTTCCGTCCTTTTTTTTCTTTATGCCCGGACTTTTTTCATCGCAAGTGGCCAATTGACTTCCACCCCCCCCCCCCCCCACCCCCTTTGCACCGGTGTCCTAGAAGGATTGGCTCTCCCTTCTTTACCGCCCCGGAACCCTCTCGCAATCGCAAAAGATCCTCCTTTTTCCTCAGCGGCACAGCGGGCACCGTTCATTTTGGTAATCACAACGTTCCGTCATCAACCAATGAAAGTGGTATTCGCGCCCCCCTCAGGTCACGCTCTCGCCCTGCCTCGGTCCTTGCCGAACCCCTTCGGCGGGAGTTTCTTCGACGAGCGAACCAATAACTTTTCCGACCCTTTATCCGTTCCCCCGGCACCCTTTTGAACAATCCCTCCCTTTTTCTCAACGTGACGCTCTTTTTTCGCTCTTCTTAATTTCCCAGTGGGCTTTTCTTTCAATGGCCGTTAATGCAAACAGTAGATGAACTCCAGCCCCCACTCGAATCCACGGGCGGCGCGTATCCCTCCTTCCCGTCCACGCTTGATCCCTCCCCCCTCCTTGGACTACCGATGAGTGACCGCTTTTCCGACTTCGGTGTGAGGGGATTTGACGAATCGCGGTTCGATTTGTTTTGCCGCCCGTTGGAAATTTTTGTTTGGAAAGTCTCCGGACCCATCCGGATTATCGCCTCCATTGTCCCCCCCCCAACTGACAACACCGCTGCGGTTTTTGGTTTCTTACGCCCTTGCCCTGGTTGAGCCCGAATGTATTCTGCGTGCCCCTTCCCCCACTAACCCACCTCGTTTCCCTATTTCACTGTGTCCCGTGAAAGCCTTGGCAATGGAGATTCTCCCAGAACTGCCCGACGTTTTCATCGTCTTGGATCGCGAGCGATCTTTCTTCTTTTTTTTCTTATTCTCTCCTAGTTTCGCACCTGATCCTTTCCGTGCCGCCTCCCTTGGCCCTCACCTCCCGGTTCCGCAGCCTTTGAAGTGAAGTTTCAAATCGACCGTCCTCATCAACTATGCGATCTTGATTTTCTTTTTTCCTCCTTCAGGAAATCTTCTTGGAGATTCTCCTTGTTGGTTTTTGAGTCCACCAACTCCTTGCGGTTTTCCCTGACCCCTTCTCGCTTCGTTTCGCGCCTAATGCTGGACGTTGTTCTTTCCTCCCTTGGCCGCCTTTTTGACCTTTCTTTGCCGTGATCCTCAATTTCTTCACGAAGCCCCCTCCGCTTTTTCTAGGCTCTGTGCCCCCGCCGAGGCGGTTTTCCGTAGAATTCTCTTTTAGCAATACGGTGCTCAGGACGACCGTCGTCCACTTCGCGCACGCGCCTGCTGGGTTCTTTTTCTTTTGTTTTCGCCTTTTTTTTTTTTTGTTTTTTTGTTTTGCACATCAGGCAAGACGTTTGTGTTTTATTCCCCGAAAACATGTTTTTTTTTGTTGACAGATTGGTGTTTTTTTCTGATCGTTCAGGCAGACGGTTCCCCTCAAACCCTTCCGTCGCTTATTTTCTTCTCCTTATAGCTTTGGATAGTTACGGGCGCCAATAGCCTGACTCGCCCACTGCCTACGCAGTCTCTTTGTTGTTCTTGCACTCTAGTTGCTCTTTTTTCCGCGGTCTTGGGCACCTGTCATCGCACTCTCCGCTCGCGCTCTTCTTGAAGAGTTTCAATCGTCGGAACGGTTGTTTAGGCTGCTCACGATAATGTTATCAATTTTTTGAGGAGTCACGCCTCTACCCCCACACGTCCGACTGATTTCCGGTCGCACTTTAACTGGCGGTTGCTACTTCTGAACTCTTTTTCCCCGTCCCCCCTCTTTGCTTTTTCAAGCCCCCTGTGTTGAGGACTTTTTCCTCCTTGGAACTCCGGAATTTCGAAGACAAGTCCCCTGTCGGTCGGCACTTCAGGCCAACTGCGACGACCCCTGGTTCCACAGCCGTAAGAGACTAGTTATCCTGGTCTCGCGATCCCCTTTTCCCCCTGAGCTTGGGAAGCGGATA